>Ga0070686_100001419_pt1 | contig 13525 bp, 17 predicted proteins | sample KBSS23LmetaG_FD_65654 | JGI IMG/M metagenome (GOLD analysis project Ga0070686, IMG submission 65654) | Switchgrass rhizosphere microbial communities from Kellogg Biological Station, Michigan, USA - KBS S2-3L metaG | ecosystem: Host-associated > Plants > Roots > Rhizosphere ...
CGACGTATAGTCCGGCCCGCCGTAGCTTCCGGCCGCCTCGGCAATCCCTTCGACGATGCTCGATAATTCCAACTCCGCCGCAGGCGAAGCGCTCATACTCTGTCCGGCGGGGGTATCGGACATGGGGTTGGGCATCGTCAGCAATTCGATCAAGGGTTTGAGTTGTCGCAGCCTGGTCGCCGCAGCCTTGAGAAGTTGCTCGGATTCCAGCCAGTAATCGGCATCGTTCTTGGTTAGTCGCTCGCGTCCGGCAGGGGGGAGCACAGTCGGGACCCAATAGCGCATCAGTACAAACAGGATGTAATCGACCTGCCCCCCGACTTGTCCGATGCGGTCGAGAAGACCGCTGGGTGCTGAGGCTTTGAAAAAGGTTTCCGTCCGGTCAGCCACATGCAACCGCTCGCCCATGGTGATCCACCAGCGTTCCACGGCGCGCCAGCGGCTGTCGGAGGTTGGACCAGTAGTCATGGATGAACGCATCCCGCTAAAATTGTGCGGCATGGTACTGCCGGAGTAGGCCGAAAGCAACGCTTGACTTGGAGTGGTGATTCAGTATTCTGAGCGGCGGCTCACTTGGAGGGACACGCAATGGGACATCTGGTCTTGCTCCGTCACGGCGAATCGCAGTGGAATCTCGAAAACCGGTTCACCGGATGGGTGGATGTGCCGCTCTCCCCACGCGGCATGCAAGAAGCAAAGAATGCCGGAGAGAAACTCCGTCCCTACCGATTCGATCGGGCCTTTACTTCCGTCCTGCAACGCGCCAACGAGACGCTTCGGCTGGCGCTCGAGGTCATCGGGCAGACCGGGATTCCGACGGAACGGGACAAGGCGTTGAACGAGCGCATGTATGGGGAGTTGCAAGGTCTCAACAAGGCTGAAACTGCGAAAAAGTACGGCGAGGACCAGGTCAAGGTTTGGCGTCGAAGTTACGACGTCCGGCCGCCAGGAGGAGAAAGTCTGAAGGATACGGCCGAACGGGTGTTGCCCTACTATGACAAGATCATCAGGCCTCATCTGCTGGCGGGTGAAACCATCTTGATCGCCGCGCACGGAAATAGTCTTCGTGCGCTCGTGATGGAATTGGAGCACCTGTCGCGAGAACAGGTCTTGGAGCTCAATATCCCCACCGGCGCTCCCTTGCTTTACGAGCTCGACTCGGCCGGTCAAGTCACCAGTCACCGCTACCTCTAAGGGCCTGCGTGTTCCGATCTCCGCCGCTCTTCACTCCATACTGAAGTCCCTCTCAGCGTCTGCCTCGCCCTGATCGAAATTCCTGGCCGGCGCAACTTGATCATTGGTCCCCTTCTTACCGTCTTACCGTGCTCTCGTGGGGTCCCTAGTTGCCCTGCGCCGCCGCCAACGCCATTCTGTAGATCCGGTTGGCCGGCCGCTCCGTAGAGGAGGAGACGGTTCACTCTTCACCGATGGAGGTTTGTATGAAACTTTTATTCTGCTCGTTCGCGTTCAGCGCACTCTGTGCGGCCACGCCCGCCCTGGCGGACATGGGGAAGGATGTCATGCCGCTGCAGGCGGCCGCCGGCTCCAAAGCGGAAACGCACATTGCGGCCGGCATTGAACATTACGGCAAGGGACATTGGGATGTGGCTAAGAAACACTTTTCAGAAGCGGAAGCGGCCGATCCCCAGTCCGCCGAGGCGCACTATGATCTCGCGCTGGCGCTCGACAAGTCTGGAGACCATAAGGGTGCGGCCGAGCATTTTCAGCGCGCGCAGAGCCTTGGCAAGGACAACGTGGCGATTCAGCAGTCGGAGATTCTCAAGAAGCATCTCAAGATGTGAGGAGCGCTCGGGCGGCCGGCTAGGCAGCTCTGGCCGGCCGCCAGCGGAGCCCAGCGTTCAACAACTCCTTGAGGAGGTCCTCATAGCGATAGTCGGCACTTTCCGCTGAGTCGGCAAAATCTTCATCACGGGCGATTTGCGGATTCGGATTGGCTTCCAACACATAGAGGCCTCCTTGTTCGTCCATCCTCAGGTCGATGCGGGCGTAGCCGCTCAACCCGAGTGCGCGGTAGACCCGCTTCGCAAGGTGCTGAATCTCCTCCGGCTTTCCGGCCGGAAGATTCTTGGCCTTCTCCGAGATAATGCCGTACTTATCTTGGTATTTCCGGCTCCATTTCACCCGTTCCGTCGCAATTCTTCTGGCATCCCCTGGCAGTTTGTCCATCTTTAATTCCCACACCGGCAGCGCTTGGAGCTGGCCATTGCCGATCACGCCGACATAGAGCTCCCGCCCTTCGATGTACCGTTCAATCAGGGCTCCGGTCCCGACGCTCTCGTGAATGAACGCCACGCGCTCTTTAAGTTTCCCGTCGTCTTCGACGATGGACGCCTGGGAAATGCCCAGCGACGCTTCCTCGGAGACGGATTTGACGATCAGCGGGAAGGACAACCGGGTCGGGCGCCTCACCATGCGCCCTTGGGGGGCCACGACGAACTCCGGGAACGGGATTCGGTGAAACGAGAATAATTTTTTCGCCAACACCTTGTCACGCGCCAACATTAATCCTCGAGGGTTGCAGCCTGTATAGGGCACGCGCAGCAGCTCCAGGTATGAAACGACGTTCTGGTCGTACACCGCTAGACCGTCGAACTCCTCGAGCAAGTTGAACGCGATGTGTGGCCGCCACTCCGTCACAGCCGTACGGATCACGCCGAGATCGCTTTTGACTCCCAGCGGCCTCACCTCATGTCCCAATTTTCGCAGCGTGGTCACGACGTCGTATTCCGTTTTCCATTCGGCTCGCGACGGATCCTGACCGTTGAGCGGCTCCGGAGGCACCAAATCTTCATGCATGAGAACGAGAACGCGCAGTCGCTTCATACCGCCACCCTGTGACGGCCGCTCCGCAGATAGTTCATCGTGTGAACCGTCAGCAAAATCGTAAAGTCCAGTTTTGCCTGTTCTTGGTCGATCGGCAGAGATAAGCGCAGTTCTCGGCATCGTGCGATCATGTCTTCAAGCACCTGATCGATCGTGTATTGGTACTCACCAGTCCAGCTCGCCACTTTTCGGCGGACTTCTCGTCGGAACCGATTCAAGAAGGTCGCGGCGCTCATCTTATCGGCGTGGTGAGGGGCATCCGAAAATAACCGTTTCAAATCCGGGTCGTACGACGACGACCGGGCGACACCGTAGTGGCCCCGCTTGTGCGCATAGTGCTCACGCAGCGTGCGTTTAAGAGTGGGAAGCGGATCTACCTGCTCAGTCGTCGTCACCGCCGGCGGCACGCCGGCCAAACCCTGCATGAGATCGTCCATATATTGGAGTTTCCGCATCACGGGCCATCCCTTGTACCGATCGGACCACAGGGAATTCGGCGTCAACCAGACGGCGAACGTCTCTGCAAAATCTTCGTCGGGATGGCTCTGCGCATACCACACATCCAGGTGTCGCACGAAGCTGCGACTGTAGGGACGGGGGCTGTAATACTTGGGATAGGGCTCCGATGAGCGGCCAAAGATGCGTTGCCGACTGCGGAGGCGTCGGATACGATAGGCGTTCTCGATCGCATGTCCGGCCTCATGTCGGAGGATGCGCATGCACCACTCCGCAGTGCCGCCCTCCACTTCGAGCATCTGTGCCAGCTCCAGTTTCTCCAGCCGCGGGTGGGCGAGATAAAACGGGATGGCGATGCCCGGCACGCCGTCAGGCGTGAACCATTCGTTCGAAATCCAAAAATGAGGACGGAAGCTGAGGTGTTTCGCCTCCAGCTCTTGCTGAAGCTGATGGATATGCCGGGACAAGAAGGGACTCTCGATCGTGACGTTGAGACGGCACATGGGAAGATCGAGCAGTTTGTCATCGGACCAGGAGAGCCACACAGGCTCGCGCTGATTCGACTCGAGGAGTTTCCGCTTTTGAGAAGGCATGGGCAGCATCGCTTCCCTGTACCATTATACATCTACTGAAAATATAGCAGGTCCTGCATCCGGGCGGTCGCAACTCGGGCCCATAGGCTGCCTAATCAGTGAAAAATTGTTGCTTTCCGGCCAAGAATGCACCGGGATGTGATTGTCACGCCTCGAATACCCAACGGCGTGGAATTCGACAGCGGATCGAACGAACGCGTAGAATGGGCTTCCATGCTGCGGACCACTCATCAGCGGCCGATCGTTCAGAAGTTGGACGTCGCCACCGAACAATTACAAACCCGACTGCTCCGTCAAGTCGGGCAAACGATCAGCGAGTATGGCTTGATCGAAGCCGACGACAAGATCATGGTCTGCCTGTCGGGAGGGAAAGACAGTTACGCACTCCTGGATCTTCTGCTTACCCTGCAGCGACGAGCCCCCGTGCGCTTCGATCTTGTCGCCGTCAATCTGGATCAGAAGCAGCCGGGATTTCCTGCACACGTCCTGCCGGAATATCTCACGTCGATCGGCGTGCCGTTTCACATTGAGAACCGAGACACCTACTCGATCGTCAAACGGTTGATCCCTGAAGGGGAGACGACCTGTTCACTGTGTTCACGGCTGCGCCGCGGCCACCTGTATCGCATCGCCACTGAGATCGGAGCCACGAAGATCGCTTTGGGGCATCACCGCGACGATATTCTTGAAACGCTGCTCCTGAATCTCTTGTTTACCGGAAAGCTCAAAACGATGCCGCCCAAACTTCGCTCCAAAGACGGACGCCATCTCGTCATTCGCCCGCTCGCCGCGGTGCGCGAAGCCGAGTTGGCGCTGTACGCAGAGCGGCGGAGGTTCCCGATCATTCCCTGTGACTTGTGCGGCTCGCAAGAAGATCTGAAGCGAAAGGAAGCCAAAGCATTCCTTCAAGAGTGGGAGCGCCGCGCGCCGGGCTGTACCGATAGCATGTTTGCAGCGGTCTCCAACGTCGCCCCGGCGCTGCTGCTTGACGGAAGGCTCTTTGATTTTCGCTCGCTGCGGCTGGAGGAATCCGTTCACGGCGACGAAGACGGCTGGCTGGACCAGGACGGGCCTTAACCTTTCATCTTGCCCACAAACTGCTTGCGAAATTTTGCGACCTTCGGTCCGACCACGGCCGTGCAGTAGCCCTGGAACGGATTCCGCACGAAATATTCCTGATGGTAGGGCTCCGCTTCATGCCAGGTCGTGGCCGCGGCAACCTCCGTCACAATCGGATTGGGATACACCTGCTCACGCGTGAATGCGGCGATGGCTTCTTCGGCAACCCGTTTCTGCTCGGGACTATGGTAATAGATTGCCGACCGGTATTGAGTGCCGACATCGTTGCCTTGGCGGTTCAGAGTCGTCGGATCGTGGATTACGAAAAATACGTCCAGGATTTCTCGGTATGTCACCACAGACGGGTCGAACGAGATCCTGACCGCTTCCGCGTGCCCGGTGCGTCCCCCACAGACCGCTTCGTAGGTTGGTCGTTCCGTGTGGCCGCCCGTGTACCCTGATTCGACCGAACGCACACCCTTCATCTGGTCATACACAGCTTCCAAGCACCAAAAACACCCGCCGGCAAGTGTCGCAATTTCCTCATTCATGTTGGAGTTCCACGCCCTGTGAATCGATGCTGTGCCATGACTAAGGTGACCCGGGCATCGACCGGTGCCAGTTAATCGACTTATATCATAGGGAAAGACGGGGTAGCGAGATCGGATTGAGCCGCCGGCAGTGCGCCGGCGATCAACGCGGCTTGTCGGCTTTGAGATTGACCATGAGTTGTTTCAACTTTACCCGTTCGTCGTGATGCATGGTGGTAAATTGTAGGCCGAACGTGTTCCCCTTGACCCAACGAACTTGGGCTTCATCGATCCGCAGGGGCCAACTCAGTCCAGGAGCATAGATTCTGCATTCGAACGACGCCCCCGCGACGACCGGATGGTCCGATTCGATGCGGCATCCCCCATCCGAAAGGTCCAGCGTTTTCCCCTGTCCCTCCCGCTGCCCGCCTGAAAAGGTGCTGCGGAACTGCGCCGTGAATCGAGGATGCGATCGTTGTTCTACTGCACGTTCCTTCTTCAGCGGTTGAGCTTTGACCGTCATAGATTCTGAACCTCCACCGGCGTGTGGCGGGCCGGAAACGAAGCACCCCGACGTTCTCGTACTGAGAATACGTCGGGGCACGGTGATCACTGATGGAATTATTTCTTCTTCAACAACACATGACCGCGACGATTGAGTTGATAGCAGGACTCATCGTGTTCCATGCAGAACGGACGCTCCTTGCCATACGACACGATGCCGACCTGCTTGGGGCTGACGCCAAGTTCGGTGAGATACGTGCGAGCACTCTTTGAACGCTTCTCGCCGAGGACCATGTTGTAGTCGGCTGTCCCCCGCTCATCGCAATGGCCTTCAACCTTCAGCGTGGTTCCGGGATGCTCCTTCAACCATTCGGCATTGTGATTGAGCGCTTCCTTCCCGGTATCCGACAGTGTCCACTGATCATACGCGAAGAACACGTCCTTCAGCCCGGCCTCGATCGCAGCTCGTTCTTCTCGTGTCAGCTCCGCATGATGGCGACTCCCGGCAGCCATGGGAGAAGGAGAGGCAATTCCGCCGCCGCGAGCCAAATACTCATCAGTCGGATTTTCCGAAAAGCCGCTGAGGTCACTGTGAGAGCCGCCTTGAGACATCCCGGGGAAATTGGGATTGACGCCCTGGCCATTCCATCCTAATCCGGGTCCGCTACTTCCTGGTCCGCTTCCCGATGAGTTCCCCCCGAGCGTCGCGTCCGCTGTTTGATCGCCATCAGACTGGAGCCATTTCATCCCGCATCCTGACGTTACGAATGTGGTTGTCGCCAAAGCCGCCACCAGCAACGTTTTTCCAAGACTCGCCTTCATGGTATCCCCCATCAATTTGGATGATTCTGCGCTAAGACAAATATAGCACCGGCTCGCAAAGAGCCCTGGGCGAGGACGAGTTCTCGGCAAGCGGCTGAAATTATAGGGATTTTACCAAGGCCTTAACAACGTGAGAGGGAAGTGGCATGCGGGGACTGAGCGCAGCACGCTCAGCCAAGAGGAGTCAGAACTGAGTAGATCTACGGTCAGCCCAGCGAACCGGACGCATGACCGTCCCCAATGCCGCCACCGCACAGATCATAGCCAACATGAGGAGCCCCATCATTAAAAAGAATGCAGCCCGTACATCGTGGAGGATGACATGATTCATCTGGTTGCCCTCCTTTGTCCGCCGATCTCTATTCCGTGCGCCAGCCGCAACTGCACAGCCAGGGAGACATGGGGTCGCGCTTGGTGAGCCAGCGTCTACAACAGGGACAGTGTCTGGTCCAGACCTGCTTCCCGCCGTGTACTTTCCCCCCAGCTCCTCCTTCCGGAGATCCTACGAGATGTTGTCTATAGAATAGCACTTTTTGAAACCCCCCGTCCTGATAAGCACCTGAATTCAGCCTATAACGAGGCAGGGGGAAAATCTATGCAGCTTTAGGTGGGGGAAGCACAGATCCGAAGGTCCTAGCTACTGGGTCCATTTGAAAAAAGTCGAGGGACCGGATCCGCAACGAGGCCGGCACTCGCGTCGGGACCGGTCCTCGGCCCCGCAGGCCAGTGTGCGTCATGTTCCGGTCGCGGGGCCCTTCTGCGTGTGGTCAGAGCTACACCGTGTCGAACTCGACATCCATAAGATTGTCCAGCGTCCGCTGGACAGCGGCTGAAAGGACCGGCTGCTCTCCCCTGGGGATGTATTTTGCCAGCTGTGCAGAGGAATACACCCGTGCGTGATACTCCTGCTCCAACTCCTTTCGCGCTTGGACGTTGCCTTTGGCAGCTAGTCTGAGCAGCATACGACGATGCTGGACTTCTTCTTCCATAGTATTCCACATAGGTCCCTCCATTACGGTTCGGTTAGGACACCAACCACCGGCAATTGCTCGGAACCGCCTCGCTCGTCTCGCGCGGCTTGTTTCACCCCATCGTCCATCTGATGAGGAGACAGGAACACGGTAAGGAGAACCAACACCCCTAACAAGAGAAGCAGAAGCCCAACCGGTGTCCAATCGCTACGCCATTGAACCCGCTGAACCCCCCGGGCCGCCAGCCGTGTGGACCGTCTTTGTAGCCAGAGTGAATGGGCGGTCTGCGGACCCTGCAGAGATGAAGCCATACCCTCTCCTGCTACGCTCAGGCGGTGATTCATGCCGCCTACCGTTCCCGCCACTCACCTAGGCAAAGCGCATGCCCTTCGATGGAACTACCAAGAAGTGCAAAGAACCAAGGATTTCCTAGGTTGGCATGTCTAATGGGATAACTTGTCCCAGTGTTGGAGATAAGTTGTCCCAATGGCTGGTTGGAATCGATGCCCGGGAAAGTAGATTTCGCGTCCTAGGCGGAATAAGCCCACCACCTCTCCCGCGGCGCTTATTTTGAAAGGGGTAGGGACGCTGTCATTCCTCGTCAGTAGGAACCACCGAAGCAGAGGGAGGATTATGAGGTATGTCGTTCTGACGATCCTCGTATTCTCGATAGCCAGTCTTCACTCAGTGTCGGCTCATGCCACGGATAGCGAACGTGAATCGTTGCGAGGTCTACCCGGTGTAGCCGTGACCGTCGAGGACATTGCCACTGACATACAAACTGATGGGCTATCGATGGAAGAAATAGGTATTGCCGTCGAACTAATTCTCAGATCTAACGGCATACGGGTTTTGAGTCAGCCGGAACGCTTTGAGACCGAAGCTTCCCCCTATCTCTACATTACGGTCCTGGGATTCAAGGATGGGTCCGTCTATAGCCTCTGCATCGAGGTTCAGCTCCGACAGATCGTGTCATTGACCTCTGGGACGAATCACAAGATGTTTGTTTCCACTTGGTCGCGCAACTCGCTGCTTAGCGTTGGCGCTAATACACTGCATGACGTGATCTCAGGGAGCATCGAACCGAAGGCCAAGGATTTCGCCAACGACTTCTTGACCGTCAATCCTCGATAAGGACCGCGACGGTGTGTATCGGGGACCCAAGCCAGCGGTCGCTAGTCGAGCCACCATTGAGAGCAGTCCCCCCGCTCAATTGCCTCATTGCAACAGTCCAGGATCATGATGATCCCGAGCTGAAATTGAAACGCATCGCCCCTGGCAAAGGCCCCGTCGAGCATGTCGATGGCATGATGAAACGTGAGATGCTCTGAAACTGCGGTCGGAGCTCCCTTGATCCGCATAAGGGCTATCTCCCACGCCCGACGCCAGTCATTTCCATTCCAAATAAGATCGCTACGTCGGATCCGCCTGCGAGCCATTCACTGCCTCCAACGGGCAAGCTAGCATGATGGCCGCTGAGCATTGTTAGGGCATCTTCTAATCTACGTAAACTTCTCGAGTTTATGGGGTAAATAATTGGCAACCTGTCCTTTCGAAGCGGCGCCGGGGCAGTCGGCGCCGTTGGAGGCAGCTGAGAGAAACGAAGGCGCAGGCGGGAGTGTCTGGTTGACGACTCAACGCACTCTGACATCTGGCAGGAGCCGACTATGGGGCTGCGGAGCACGGATGGAATTTCCGGCTGAGCCCCACAGGTGGCTTTACCGGACCTTCCGGAATCTCCGCATGGCTGAGCCCAGAGCAACGACGCCAAGCCCAATAGTCATCAACAGGAGCACAGGCGGCTCAGGAACCGCTTGAGCGGAAGCATCGTTACCGTCGATCGAGCTTGTTCTCAACGGCACTGTCGTATTTTGGACTGGGACTTCCGACTGATGACTTCGCCTGGAGAAGGCATCCGCAGTTGTCGGCAAACACAGGAACGCCAGAAGGATGAACAGCCCATGGTACGAAACCGTTTTCATTTTGACCTCCGTAAAAAAATCTCCGAGACGGGTTTCATCGACATCGTTATTGTGCTGTGGTCAGGCCCGTTTTCATATACCTCGGAGGGCTTCCCCGGATTCCTCAGAAAGGTTACGTACTGACACGGTGTCCGACACTATCGCTGCCGAACATCGACTCGTTGGGGATCTCTGCGTTGCGGATGCAGAAGAAGAGGCAGGTGAAGGCCTTGCAGCAGGGTCAATTCAAAGTTTTGTTGAGGAGATGCGCCAGGCGAATGCCGGCCAGTGTGATGCGGCGCTCGGCGACTTTCTGTGCCGCCGCCCTGTAACTGTCGTTAAGGTGGTATGGCCCTTCATCAGCACCGATTGGTGAGGCATACACGGTCTGCTTTGCAGCCAGGAAGCTCTCCTCAATCCAAATGGCTTCGTCAGAGATTGCAGCGAGCGCGGTGTCAACAGGCTTCAGTGTCTCAGCCTTTGCTATCGCCGCCTTGTAATCTTCGCTCGTTCCTACTAATTCATCCCAAAACCGATGTAACTTGCCTCCACAGTCTGTTGCCGTGGTGCATACCATGACGTCATTGCCTCCTTTATCACCTTTGGGCTGCTTTTGAGTAAAGCGAGTACTGGAGTGCAGCGGTTGATGCACATCGACTACAAGATGGAGTAGCCACACCAGGTCGTAGGACCGTAACTCGTCTGACGCGCTCAAATCCCTTAACGTTTCACGGAAGGCTACAATTTGAGTTTGAGCATTTGGAACGACCGGATCGTCGAGAGCAGTCCCATCGGACGAGAATGGAATATCGACGAAATGCCAGTAACGATGCATGAGCTTGTCGGCATAGCCGATGTTACGCCCCGCATCAGGGTCAGTGGGTCGATTTCCGTCATTCGTGTAATTCACATTAATTTTGATCATGTCCGGCCATGTGCCCGCTTTGATGAAGGCGACTTTGCCCTTCTCCTGCTCGGGAATGCCTGCCACCCATTCGCGGTATGAAGGATTCAACCGTAGCAAAGCCTCCACCTTTGTGCGCACCCTTGGCGTAAGCCGATCGTAAGCTATCGCGCCCGCAGTCATATGGCCAAAATCATTCCAAGCACTCACTTCTGCTGCTAGGCCAATGATCAAGAGGAATGAACACGCGATGCGGTTGAGAAGGCTGGAAGAGGTTCCGTGTGATCTTGACTGATTCATCCAAAAGACATGTTTACCGTGAATAAGCATGGCACCCTCTGGATTACGTGAGCCTCGTTGGACTGCGTCCGCTGGGCCGCCGTTCTTCAAATGCGACCGCTGCTGCCTCAATGGCTTTACGAAACTCCAACGGCGCTTGAATGCCGGGAAAGGTCTCTCTGGTCGATCCTGTGCCGGTCACATAGAGGGTCCCGAAGTCGAAGAGCCGTCCCCAGAGTGTCTGCTCCACGCCAATGTTCTCAACCTTTGTGAGTATAGTTTCTAGAGTGTGCCGGCTCACAATGCCGGTTTTGATCAATACACGCTTGTCTGTGACCGCAAACTCTGAGCATCGCCACGTGAGATAACGATGGAACGCCACACCAAGCGGAATGACGAGGATGAGCAAAGATACATACGGATCGAACCCGTGGTAGATTGCCCCCGCCGTGAGAGCGATGCCGACGAGAAAGAGAAGCAAGGGGAGGAGGAAGAGCTTCCAGTGCAAATGAGTCCGGAAACAAATGGTTTCACCGGAGAGAAGATTGTTCTCGATATATCCCATCCTCCTCCCTCAGGGAAAGATCGCAGCCTGGCGCATTGTAGGAGGGTGTGGCGCAAGGAGCAACCTCCAGTCGGAGAAAGGTTCGAACACACGGTACTTGTGATATCGGACTTCTGAGGCGAAGCCGTGTGGACATCAACGCAGAGCCGAGATTAACCTAAGAAGATTGACGTACATAGTCTTGGCCAACATTTCATGAATCGCGATCCTTTACGCACTGCCAGAGAGTTGAGGAAGTCTTCGAATCGCCGATAGACTGCCTCGCAGTGGCGCCTTGTAGCAGACATGAGACTCACATCAGATAGCATCGCCGCCCTAGGTCGACTAGCAGGCGCATCCGTATTGATTGGCCTGTTGAGTATGACGCTCGCCTGCGAGTACATCCGGCCCACCATGAATGTGCCGCTTCCTTACTGGAATGCAGCCTACGGGTATCGTTTTGCGAACCTTCCGCCATCGCTGGCCTATGGTTCAGACAGTCTGTTCATGGTGGTCTCCTTTTCCGGGGGCGGTGCCCGGGCTTCGGCACTGTCCTACGGCGTTTTGCGGGAGCTGGCCCGGACCCCGATCGTTTGGGAAGGTTATCGAAAACGGCTCGTCGACGAAATCAACATCATCAACGCGCTCTCAGGCGGGAGCTTCACGGCGGCGTACTATGCCCTCCATCATGATCGGCTCTTTCGCGACTTTGAGCATCGCTTTTTGCGGAAAGATTGGGAGGGCGAGCTGCGCGCACGGATTCTGCGATCTCCCAGCAACTGGTTACGTCTCGCGTCCCCCTATTTTGGCCGTGCCCATATCTTTGCAGAACTGTTGGACGAGGCGCTGTTTGAAGGCGCCACCTTCAACGACCTCGTGTCAAGTACGCAACGGCCGATCATCTTCATCCACGCGTCAGACATGGCCACCGTCTCACGGTTCGAATTCAACCAGCGACAGTTCGACCTGATCTGCTCCGACCTCAGCAAACTCCGGCTGTCGGTGGCGACAGCCTCATCGAGCGCGCTCCCCCTGCTGCTGAGCCCGATCTCCTTGAAGAACTACGCGGGGCAGTGCGGATTTGACCCACCAAGGTACCTGACGGAAGAACGAAAGACCTCATGGGGCCGAAGGCGCGCGACCGAGCTGAAGTCGTATCTCGACTCAGAGCGGCGCCCGTACATCCATCTCTTGGACGGCGGCTTGGCGGACAACATCGGCATGCGCAGTGTATTGGAGCTCGCAGACGTGGTGGACGACGTTGAAGCCTCATTTCACGTGCTTGGAGTCCAAAAAGTCAGGAAACTCGTCTTCCTCATGGTGAACGCCGAAACCGATCCCGATGTGAGCCAGTACGAATTAGATGGCGTGCCCAGTCTGTCGCAGGTCTTGAATTCCCTAGTTGATATCCCGATCAACCGGTATTCCGATGATACCTATGAACTGTTGGGGCAAGCCATCGAACAATGGCGGATACAACTTCAGCAGCGATCACAGACCAGTACGAGCGTCTTCACGCCAGACGCCGACATTTACTTCATTAATGCCAGTTTGTCGGAACTGGAGGACGGGGAGCAGCGCACACGCCTCATGAGAATCCCCACCAATCTGTCACTGACTGATGGGGAGATCGATCAGCTGCTCTTGGCTGCGTCTCAGCTCATCAGGAACGATAAGGAATTTCAGCGGCTGTTACGGGACTTGGAGAAGGAGGCGGCAAAAACTCCGTTAATCTCGCAGCCGCGAGGGCCTGATCACCCAAATGCGGGTTCAGAAGGCAGATAGCGACAGAAGTCGGCACATTATTCCAACTCCGAACCGGCGATGCTAGGTGGAATCGGGAGCGAGAACAGAACTCTTGATTCTATGTGGTGCGCCCGGCAGGAATTGAACCTGCGACCTGCGGGTTCGAAGCCCGACGCTCTATCCAACTGAGCTACGGGCGCACAATGGTATTTCAAGCACTTTGTCTGAGAAATTGTCAAGGATGCGGCAAAGGGGTCAGAGTCAGAAACCCTTCAGGATGGTTGTCGCCAATTCGTCGACCGTCCGTCCGTC
>Ga0070686_100001420_pt1 | contig 13524 bp, 15 predicted proteins | sample KBSS23LmetaG_FD_65654 | JGI IMG/M metagenome (GOLD analysis project Ga0070686, IMG submission 65654) | Switchgrass rhizosphere microbial communities from Kellogg Biological Station, Michigan, USA - KBS S2-3L metaG | ecosystem: Host-associated > Plants > Roots > Rhizosphere ...
CCCGAGCAAGCCACCCCGCACGTCCTCACGTCATTTGCCCATTTGGAAGCGGGAAGACTGACCTATCCGAAACCGACCGATTCCCCCTCTTTGTTCTAGCCGAGTGCGACGATGTACGCCTTCTTGGCCGATCTGGTTCTGGTTGTTCACCTGGCGTTTGTGATCTTCGTCCTGTGCGGCGGGTTGCTTACACTGAAGTGGCGGTGGATCGCCTGGCTGCACCTGCCGGCGGCTCTGTGGGGCGCGATCGTCGAATTCACCGGCTGGATATGCCCACTCACGCCGCTGGAGAATTGGTTACGCACGCAGAATGGCGAGACCTCTTATCGTTCCGACTTCATCGCCGAATATCTGCTTCCCGTGCTCTACCCTGGGGATCTGACACGAGGTATCCAGTTGCTGTTGGGTACAGTCGTCGTCGCCCTCAATGCCGCCGTCTATTGGTGGCTCTGGCGGGGAACCGAGGGGAGGGGAAAACGGAGTTGACGAATCGACGACAAAGTTGATACATGGAAAGGACTGCATATTTTCACTCGACCATGAGGCCGCTATGCCAATAGATGAGATTACCCAAAAGGTCAGCGATCGCTATGCTCGGGCAGCGTCAACGGGCGAACAGATGTGTTGCCCTACCAGCTATGACATGGCCGATCTCCAATCTTTTATCCCGGAAGAAGTCCTCAAGATTTCGTATGGTTGCGGGACGCCGGCCGGGTTAAAGACTGTCTCCCAGGGGGAGACTGTGCTGGATATCGGTTCAGGCGGAGGGATCGATTGCTTCGCAGCTTCCCGGCTTGTCGGCCCGACAGGTCACGTCATCGGGATCGACATGACTGACATGATGCTGGCCATTGCCCAAAGGAATGCTCCCATCGTTGCAGCCAATCTTGGCTATTCGACTTCCAATGTCGAGTTTCGCAAGGGAATGGCGGACGCGATACCGGTGATTGACGGCACAGTCGATCTCATCATCTCCAATTGTGTGATCAACCTGGCGCCGGATAAACGTAAGGTCTTCAGGGAAATGTTCCGCGTCGCCAAACCGGGTGGTCGATTTACGATCTCCGACATCGTGGCCGATCAGCCCGTTCCGCAGTATTTGGTGCATGACGCTCAAAAGTGGGGCGACTGCCTCTCCGGAGCGCTGACGCTCACCGACTATATTGCGGGGTTGGTGGGAAGCGGCTTCCTGGGCATTCATCTGATTAACTCCTCACCCTGGCAGACGATCGACGGCATCCACTTCTTCTCCGTCACATTGACTGGATATAGACTTCCCCCTAGCGCGCTTGTGTCGGAGGTTCGTTATGCCACGCTCCGCGGGCCGTTCAGCCGAGTGGTCGATGAACTTGGCACGACATATCTCCGAGGGATTCCCCAGCCGATCACGCCGGACACTGTGGGCCTCTTAAGTCAGGCTCCGTTAGCTTCTCATTTTGTCCTGTCCTCCAACCCATTATGGCTGGATCGAGCCGATGACCGATGGACCGCGGTCTACCCGGCAGACGCACCCTGCCACTGGCGAGGACAGTTCGCCCTGTTCGCCGGCCCCTTCATCGAAGCCGCCGACGACGATCACCATGTCTATCGCCGAGGCGAACCGGTGGAGATCTGTTCCAAGACGCTGACAGTATTACAAGCCGCAGGCTACGCGCCTCATTTCACAATCATCACCCGCGTAGGCCAGCACGTCAGCGGCGACGCCGTCTCCTGCTCTTCAGACGAGGGAGCCTGCTGCTGATGAAATCCCCTTCGAGCAGCAAGATGCTGACTCCGCGCCAATGCGCCACGGTGCTCAAGGCCATGGGCGACGAAACGCGGCTGCGTATCTTGGAATCCTTGCTCGTCGGTGAAAAATGTGTGACGGATCTTGTGCAGGAACTGAAATGCTCTCAACCCCACGCCTCCCATCATCTCCGTATTCTGCGAGACGCAGGTCTGGTCGAGGGACATCGAGAGGGTAAACAGGTGTGCTACAAAGTCTCTCCCACGATCCAGCGAGCGCTGGCGAACAGGCAAGGACAGGCCCTGGATTTTGGCTGCTGTGAGTTGCGGTTTCCAGAATCGGCGTTGATGACGATCGGTCATGTGCGCTGATGGGTGATCGGCCCCTCAAGAGTGTTCTCCCTTTCTGACGAGCATTGATATGGCGCTGACCCTGCTTGGGCAACATAATTCCCTTGCGTCCTCCACGGAGCAATTAAAGATACTCGGGAGGACCACGAGCTGCCCACCCTTCGAGACACAACTCGATCGAATCGGCCTGTTCCCGCTTCACGCCACCGACATCACGATCTTTCAGATCAATGTCGGCAAGCTCTGCAATCAGACCTGCCGGCACTGCCATGTCGATGCGGGACCTGACCGGACCGAACAGATGTCCCGTGACACGGCGGAGCAATGCATCCGCGCTCTCGCTCAGACCGATATTCCGACGGTCGATATCACGGGTGGCGCACCGGAACTCAACCCCAATTTTCGCTGGCTGGTTGAACAGAGCCGGGCATTGGGTCGCCATGTAATGGATCGATGTAACTTGTCTGTCTTGCTCCTTCCATCTCAAGCGGACTTGGCAGAGTTCCTCGCCGGACATCGGGTGGAAATCGTCGCGTCGCTCCCCTATTACCGCGCCAGCCAGACCGATGCGCAGCGAGGCGAGGGCGTGTTTGATAAATCAATCCACGCGCTCCGTCTTCTCAATCAACTCGGCTACGGCCAGCCTGGAAGCGGGTTGTCGTTGAATCTCGTATGCAATCCCGTGGGAGCCTTTCTCCCTCCCAAGCAAGAGGCGATCGAAGCGCAGTTTCGAAAGGAGCTCCGGGCGCGCCATGGCATTGAGTTCACCCATCTCTACACGATCACCAACATGCCGATCAGCCGGTTCCTTGAGTTTCTCTTGGAGAGCGGCAACTACGAGCAGTATATGGAGCGATTGGCCGGCGCCTTTAATCCCGCTGCCGCGGCCGGTGTCATGTGCCGCTACACAATCTCAGTGGGCTGGGACGGCGCCCTCTACGACTGCGACTTCAACCAGATGCTCGATCTGCCGGTGGGTTACGGCGCTCCCGCTCATATCCGCGACTTTGATCCGGCACAACTCAATCAGCGCCGGATCACAACCCGCAACCATTGCTTCGGCTGTACCGCCGGAGCCGGGTCGTCTTGCGGTGGGTCCGTCACTTCCTCAGACTAACGATGGAACTCTCCCTGCTCGCCTTCGCTCTCGTATTCGCTCTCGCCTTCGCAAACGGGGCCAACGACGTCTCTAAAGCGATCGCGACCTTAGTTGGCAGCGGAGTCACTGATTATCGGTCGGCTATTGCTTGGGGAACTGCCTGGACCGTGGTCGGCGCAGCGTTGGCTGCCTTTGTTGCAAGCTCGATGATCAAAACCTTCAGCCATGGCCTCGTCCAGACCGGCACAATCATCGAACCGGCCGTCACCTTGGCAATCTTGACCGGGGCGATGGCATGGGTCCTCTTCGCCTCGCGCACAGGCCTGCCTGTCTCAACAACTCATGCACTCACTGGAGCCATCGTCGGCACCGGCTTTGTCGCCTTTGCCGGAGAAGGGTTGATCTGGCCCGCGATTGGAAAGAAGATCGCTCTTCCTTTGCTACTCAGTCCGTTCCTTGCCCTCACCGTCTCTCTACTCATCCATCCAGCTGTTCGCGCGCTCGCGAGAAAGTGGGAAGGGACCTGCTTATGCGCAATGCCGGCTTCCCGTGCGTTAGTGGCCATTGATGCGCACGGGAGCACCAGAACCCTGTTTCAGACCACGAGCTTCGGCTCGCCGGTCATGGCAGTACCGTCGCAATGCGACCGCGCCGGCCTGCAGGGACTGGTTGTAGGACTCGATACGATCCATTGGCTCTCCAGCGGCCTTGCGTCGTTTGCCCGCGGCACGAACGATGCGCCGAAGATTGTGGCCATGCTTCTGCTCGGTAATGCGACCGCCACATGGCCCAGCCCTTTGTCCCAGCTTATCGCCTTCGGAGGGGTTGCCCTGGCGATGGGGCTCGGTAGCTATTTGGGGGGACTCCGCGTGACGGAAGTCCTCGCTGAGAAAGTGACGAAGATGAATCATGCGGAGGGGCTATCTGCAAACCTGACCACGTCCTCTCTCGTGCTCGTCTCGGGCATGCTGGGACTGCCCGTCTCGACGACCCACGTCAGCAGTTCAGCGATAATCGGAATCGGCCTTCTCAAAGGCCTGAACAGCGTGCGCTGGACGACGGTTCGCGACATGGCCCTGGCCTGGGTGGTGACGCTGCCGGCGTCGGCTCTCCTCGCTTGTATCGCTTACCTCTTCTTCACCAGAATTCTCTAACAGGATGTTCACCGTTGCCGGGCACAGCCGGCACGATGAGACCATCACAAAACTGTCGCTCTCTTCGGAAATGGAGTGGCGCTGGCATGGTGATCATGCCGAAGCTGAGGCAAGAAACCCACGAATCGATAAAGTGATCGCATCGCAGCCTCCGTGCCTGCCTGGGCTAAAAGACATCGGCCAATTCGCACACGCAACGCTCGCCCGCTTTGAGCCAATCGAGAATATCCAACCGCGTCTCACCTGGAAGCGCATGGCACAGTTCAGCTGTTCTGGCTCCGTTTCCCCCACAGTGGAGACTTAAATGAGCGATTGGAGATTATGGTGATTGCGTAGCCTCCAGGCAGTCTGCTATGTTGAGCGCCGTTAGAGATCTTTCGCAATTCACTTCGGTTGGATATTTCGCATGGTCTGGGACCCAAAAGATCCTTGGAGTAGGAAGAGCGACCCGCTTGAGGATGCCCTCAAGCAGGCGCAATCGCAATTCAAGAATCTGATGCCTTCCTTCAACAGCCTGATGCCCTCAAGCGGTTTCAGGAACATCGCCTTAGCAGCGCTGCTCATCTTTGTTGCCTGGAATAGTGCCTTTATAGTCGCCCCGGATGAGGAAGGCGTCGTCAAGCGATTCGGCGTCCCTGTCCGAACCGTGGGACCCGGCCCCCACGGGAAAATTCCTTTTATTGAAACCGTTCTGCAGCCGAAAGTCCAAAAGCTCCATCGTATCGAGGTAGGCTTCCGCACAGACCGGCAAGGCCGCCAACAGATGCTGGCGCAAGAAGCCCTGATGCTCACTGGGGACATGAATATCCTGGCCATCCAATTTATCGTGCAGTACAAGATTAAGGAGTCTGCGAACTTTCTGTTTAACGTCGCAGAAATCGATGAGACGATCGGCAAAGCGGCTGAAGCCTCAATGCGTGAAGTGGTCGGCAAGGGCAAGATCGACGAGGCATTGACGACCGGCAAGGCCCAGATCCAGCAGGATGCCCAGATACTCCTGCAATCCCTCCTCGACCAGTATCAGGGCGGCGTCCAGATCGCAGCCATCCAACTCCAGGACGTGAGTCCTCCCGAGGCCGTGGCGGCTGCATTCAAGGATGTAACGAACGCGAAGGAAGATCGAGAGAAACTGATCAACCAGTCTCAAAGCTATCGCAACGACATCCTCCCCAAAGCCCAAGGCGAAGCCGCTCAGGTCGTGAATCAGTCCAAGGGTTATGCCCAGGCGCGACTGAATCGCGCCCAAGGTGAGGCCAACCGTTTTCTGGCGACCTTGAAAGAATACAATCAAGCCAAAGATATCATCAGCAAGCGGATCTATATCGAAACCATGGAAGAAATCCTCCCGAACATGGAGAAAATCATCATTGATGGCAAGATGGGCGATCGTATGCTGCCGTACCTCCCGCTTGATCGTCTCAAACCCAGGACCGGCACTGCCGCTGAGGGCCAGAACCCATGACCAAGCAAGGGTTCATCATTGCCCTGGCCGTGGTGGTCGTTGGGTTGTTTCTCCTGGGGGCCTCACCGCTCTTCACCGTGGACATCACCCAGAGTGCGATCGTGGTCCAGCTGGGAAAGCCTGTTCGCAATATCACTGAGCCAGGGCTCTATGTGAAAATGCCGTTCATTCAAGAAGTCACTTATTTCGATAATCGCCTCCTGGACTACGACTCACAAGCCCAAGATGTGATCACACAAGACAAGAAGACCCTCCTCCTGGATAACTACGCCAAATGGCGAATTGTCGACCCACTCAAGGTCTATCAGAACTTTCAAACCCAACGGGGAGCGAGGCAACGGCTGAACGACATTATCTATTCTGAACTCCGAGTCGAACTCGGGCGCCATGACCTTCTGGAAATCGTCGCGGATCACCGTGCCGATCTCATGAAAATTGTGACCCAGCGGTCGCATGAAAAAGCGTCCGCTTATGGGATCGAGATTCAGGACGTGAGAATCAAACGTGCCGACCTCCCTGAGCAGAACGAGAAGGCCGTGTTCGCGCGGATGCAAGCTGAGCGAGAACGGCAGGCGAAGCAATACCGTGCGGAAGGGGCCGAAGAGGCACAGAAAATCCGTTCAGAGGCGGAAAAGGATCGCGAGATTATTCTGGCTCAGGCATACAAGGAATCGGAGGAACTGCGTGGCGCGGGAGATGCGAAGGCTTTTAAGGTCTATGCTGAAGCCTACCGGCAGGATACTCACTTTTTTGAATTTACTCGCTCGATGGAAGCCTACAAGAAAACCTTCAAAGATAAGTCCACCCTGGTGGTGAGTCCGGATTCAGAATTCTTGCATTATCTTAAGCAGCGCTAGCCTTCAAGACAATCCTACAATCTCTCCCGTGCCTGGATCGATTCCAATGCGTTCGCCTGCCGGCTTCTTGGGCAATCCCGGCATGAGTTGAATTCCTGAGCAGACCGCCGTCAGGAACCCAGCTCCTGCAAGTATTCGCACTTCCTTGATGGGCAGCGTAAACCCGGACGGACGCCCCTTCAACGCTGGATCGTGCGACAGCGATAACGGCGTCTTGGCCATGCAAATGGGCAGCCGATCAAATCCAAGCTTCTGCGCCACCTCAATGTCTTGTTCGGCTTGTGCATCGAACGACACGGCCGAGGCTCCATACATCTGCATGGCAATAGTTTGGATTTTCTTCTTGATCGGCCAGACGACATCATATAAATGCCTGAACGTAGACGTTTTCTCTGTGGCTTTGACCACAGCCTTCGCCAACTCTTCGGCCCCTTTGCCACCATCGGCCCAATGGGTTGAGACAGCGGCATCCACCGCACCAACCTCTTTGGACTGCTCGCGAACCCATTCCAGTTCAGCCACCGAGTCATCGATGAAGGCATTGACCGCCACCACCACTGGCACCCCATGGGCTTTTACGTTCGCAATATGCTGCTCCAAGTTCGCAAAGCCTTTTACCAACGCCTCCTGATTAGGCCCTGTAAGCCCTGCCGAAAGCGGCACTCCAACCTTGACTGTTCCTCCGCCACCGTGAAGCTTGAGCGCGCGAAGTGTAGCGACCACCACGGCCGCCGCCGGCTTAAATCCTGAGAGGCGACACTTGATGTTGAAAAATTTCTCTGCCCCGAGATCACTCCCGAATCCAGCTTCCGTAACGACATAGTCTGCACAACGCAATGCGATGGCATCGGAAAGAATCGAACAGTTCCCGTGGGCGATATTACCGAACGGACCGGTATGTACAAATGCAGGTGTTCCCTCCAACGTCTGAACCAGGTTAGGCAACAAGGCTTCTCTAAGCAAGACCGCCATGGACCCAGCACATCCAAACTCTTCTGCCCGCACCGGCTTACCATCCGTTGTAAAACCAACCAAGATCTGGCCGAGCCTGTGCCTCAGATCAGCCTGACTCGTTGCCAAAGCGAGCATCGCCATGACTTCGGAGGCTTCGGTAATCACAAACTGACCCGTGCGTCCAGCAGCGCCCTCTCCCAGCGAGACCTGCCGTAATGCCCGATCGCTGACTCCTAATGTCCGTGGCCAGGTGATTCGATTTCGATCTACTTGAAGTGCATTCCCATGAAAGAGGTGATTATCGACAAATGCGGACAAGAGATTGTGACTGGCGGATACGGCGTGGGCGTCGCCGGTCAAGTGGAGGTTGATTTCTTCCATCGGAAGGACTTGTGCTCTTCCTCCTCCTGTTCCTCCCCCTTTGATCCCAAACACCGGCCCCAACGAAGGCTGCCGAAGCGTGACGGCCGTTCGATGGCCAAGGCGGGAAAGACCCATGGCCAGCCCAATGGACGTGGTGGTCTTGCCTTCCCCGAGCGGTGTCGGATTGATGGCAGTCACAAGTACATACCTGCCGAGTGGGGAAGCATGAAGCCGTTCAACTACGTCAAGCGAAACCTTCGCCTTCAGTTTTCCGTACGGAAGTAGCTCGGTGGCCTGGATGCCAAGCTGGTCAGCAACATCCTGAAGTGGACGCGCCTTTACTGATCGGTTGATCTCAATATCTGTCATAGGTCGAGTACAGCCTGAACCCTACTGCCTGAGTGGCGCGGCAGTATAGCACAAGAATTGAGTCGATTCGGTGGGTGTCGTTGGATAGGAGGGATGAGTTCAGTCTGAGCACGCCATGAAACCAAGTTGGTTGTTGACGCGCCGGTGAGCGAAGCAGGAAAACTAACGAGCTATTCGAGGATGTACTTTACGGGATCTAGCGCCTGGCCATGAAGCTTGACCATGTAGTGCAAGTGGGGCCCCGTGGCTAGTCCAGTGCTACCGACTAACCCGACGACTTCTCCCCGTTTTACGCGCTGCCCCTCTTTGACTAATGCCTTGGCTAGGTGGCCATAGAGAGTTTCAATGCCGAATCCATGGTCAACTTTCACGAGATTTCCCAGCTTAGGATCGAAGCCAACCGCTGTGACTCGTCCTTGAGCCGAAGCCTGAACTGGCGCATTGGCAGCAGCTCCAATATCCAATCCGTCATGCCATGTGGGTTTTTCGGTGAATGGGGAAACCCTTGGCCCAAATCCTGAGGTAACCCATCCCTTCACTGGCCAAATGGATGGGGTTGCCGCCCACCGAGAAGATTTGTGTTCGGCAGCCAAGGACAACTCTTGAAGCGATTGTTCCTGGATCGTAGTCTCTTTTGACAGCCAATCTATTCCATCCTTGATTGAGGCAATCACTTCCTCTTCAGTGAGACCGCTCGAACCGGTAGATGGGCTCGTATGGTCAACTAAATCAGCACCTTGACCAGTTTCCACTGATCTGACGTACTGACCTTCACCCTCATTCTTAGACATATTCTCAGATGTAAGAAGGGAATGGCCATCGGGAATGGGAACATCCACACCACCTCGACCATTAACTATATCCCCTGCTTTCGGGTTCTCGATCCCCAACATGACACGAAGCCGTTGATTGACCTCCTTCATACTCATCAAACGCTTCTTCAAATCGTCGACGGCACCCGCAAATGCTCCCGTCTGTTCCCGTGCGTTCATGGCTTCTTCACGGAACGCTGAGAGTTCCCAGACTTCGCCGGTTCTAATCACGTAGTGCGCGATGACAAGAATATTGACTAGAGCAAAAATGGCTCCTACAATCAATAGCTTACTGACAAGTTTGCGAGCAAAACTAAACCGCAGTGGCTTGGCTGTTGCGCCACGAAAGATCACGACGGTATAGGCATCGCTATCTTCTGCGCCGTTCACTTGTCCCATGATTCTCACCCCTTAGCCGAGTGGGCGGCTTCGCTTCCTACTCATTTAATTCCTGGCGAGTGTAGCGATCCAGATCGCTTCAGTCAACCCCTCATTTTGGTATTAAAAATACTCCTTCAGTACCCAATTAGCTGTGGGTCTCACTTTGTACCCATCCAATATATTGATTCAGGCCTTCCTTAACCGGCAATGCGATAATTTCAGGAGTTTCATACGTATGCATCGCTTTGATCGCTTTTTCGAGTGCACGATACCGAGGTTTGGTTGACTTCAATAGAAGAAGAACTTCTTGTGCCTTGACAACTTTTCCCTTCCAACGATAAATCGATTGAATCCCCGAGATGATATTCGCACAGGCAGCCAGCTTTGCATTCACCATTTCTTCGCCAATCCTTATCGCTTCTTGCCGATTTTCTGCCGTAACCAAGATAACAAGGACTTGCCCTGCTGATTTCTTCAAGAGGGGCCGGGCCATTATAGTAAGATAACCTTTCCCCCCTGCAATGATCCCTGCCATTCTCTCTTTATAGCCGAATGGTAAAGCAATTTCTGGGCCTACTACGTATGCAATTACATGATTATTACAACTTATCAATATCTTATGATGTTATGCTCACGATCTAACCTTTGTCAGCTCTTTTTCATATCTAAACTGTATCGCCACAAAGCCTCACAAAGACAAGAGTTGACAAAAATGTACATTTTTTGTCGTCTCCTTTTCCTGACACAATGGGATGGGACCTTAATCAGTTATCCACTCTCCATCTGAAAAACGGCCAAGCCGAAGACGCCATCAGGCTCATTGACAAGCTTTTTACCCCTCGCATATCATAATGACACCGACCAAGGAGGACACTTGATGGGCTTTGTCATTTCCCCAAAAGAACTGAAAGCACGCCTTGATAAAGGCGACAAACTAGTCCTTCTTGATGTGAGAGAGGAATGGGAATATTCCCTTGCAAAGCTGAACGGCTCAATCCTAATTCCCCTCGGAACGATCCCTCAATCACTCACTCAGTTGAACCGCGACTCAGAGATTATTGCCATCTGCCACCATGGCATGAGAAGTGCTGACGCGACAAATTTCTTGCTTCAACAGGGATTCCCTAATGTAAAGAATTTGGTGGGCGGAATTGATGCCTGGTCAATCCAGGTGGATGGAACTGTCCCTCGATATTAACCCAACCCCACCGAGGCCCATAGTACATGTGCTCTCCACCCTGTCTCAACGGAACAGTCGATTCTAGCGCATCCGCTCGCGGAAGTAGTCGACGGTGCGCTTGAGCCCTTCACTGAGTTCGGTTCTTGGCTCCCAGGACAATTCCTGATGAAGCTTGTTCGAGTCAATCACACTCCGTACCTGTTCACCAATTTTAGCTGGCCCATGAACTTCCTTACATGTCGAATTCGTGTGCGCGATTAAGATCCTGAGCAAATCGTTGATTGAGGTTTCTTCTCCCGTTCCAACATTATACGTCCCTTGTGTTTCCTGACCCATCACCGCAAGGTTTGCCTCAACGACATCTTCGACATAAATGAAGTCTCGCGTTTGCCGCCCATTCCCATTGACAACCGCTTGCTCGTTATTCAGCAGCTTCTGAATAAAGATCGCGACCACGCCGGCCTCTCCATCAGGATCCTGACGTGGACCATAGACATTGGCATAGCGCAGGCTCACTATTTGAAGTCCGCTCACTCGTTGATAATAGGAGAGATACTGCTCCCCGCACAGCTTGCTGATGCCGTACGGCGACAGCGGTCTTGTGACATGGGACTCGGGGACAGGATAGATTTCCTGTTCGCCATAGATGGCCCCACCGGATGAAGAGAACACCACCTTTCGCACACCGTGTTTGATTGCTTGCTGTAACACGTTCAGCATCCCAAGGACATTCACCTGGGCATCGAAAATTGGATCTTCCACAGATTTTCGCACATCCATCTGTGCAGCAAGATGCATGACAATATTGGGCCTCTCGTTGCGAAACACCCGTTCAAGTCGCCAACTCTGAATATCTAGCTTGCAGAAACGAGCGGCACGATTGAGGTTTCGTCGCTTCCCCGTGGACAGATTGTCTACGATAACAACCTCATGTCCTTCTTGAACAAGACGATCGACCAAATGCGACCCGATAAAGCCGGCACCTCCGGTCACGAGTACTTTCATGCATGCTCCCATCGCCTATGAATTCGAGCCATCACCTGTCCACCACCCACACGGTCAGGCTGTTATCTCGCGGACAAATCCAACAAGAACCTCCCGATTCCCTTTTCGCCCTATCACGGGGGAATCAAGCACTCCTTTCAACTGAAGCCCCAAATTGGCGGCACAGGCGATGACCTTCTCAGTCACCGCCTCGCGCTGCGCATCATCTCGGACGATTCCACCTCGTCCTACCTGACCCTTACCGACTTCAAACTGTGGCTTCACTAATACCACGACTACTGCGGAACTATTGAGTAGGTGAACGACCGGGGGCAATACCAGGGTCAGAGAAATGAACGACACGTCGATCACCGCCAGGTCGATCGGCTCAGGGACCGCTGCACGGTCAACATACCGAATGTTGGTCCGTTCGAGCAAGACAACACGCAAATCCTTACGGAGCCTCCACTCAAACTGTCCATACCCCACGTCGATGGCATAGATACGGGTGGCTCCTCGCTGCAACAAACAATCGGTAAACCCACCGGTTGAACACCCCACATCCAAACCGATTGTCCCTCTCGGGTCGATATGGAAGGCATCAAGGGCTGCTGCCAATTTGTCACCCGATCTACTGACAAACAATGCAGGCTGTACGATCTCGATTCGCGCATCCAGCGGCACCAACTTCGCTGGCTTGTCCACCATAATCCCATCAACCGATACTCCGCCTGCCAAGACGGTTCTGGCTGCGGCTTCCCGACTGGGTACCAAACCCTGAGCTGCAAGCACACAGTCCAACCGTTCTTTGTGAACACGAGGAAGGGTAGCCATATCGACTAGGGAAACCACTCATTAGGGCATGGATGGAAATAGAGGCCTGTACTCGAGAAGCTAGGAAGACGGTTCATCGGCTGCGTCGTCTGGAGAGAAGGCGTGGATTCGTTTCTTGCCGTTCTTATCTTGCACAAGCACTTCTACTTTATGTTCGGCCTCCTCAAGAATCTTGAGACAATTCTTAGAAAGGCGAATGCCCTCTTCAAAGATCTTGAGCGACTCATCTAGAGGGAGATCGCTTTTTTCCAATTCTCCAACAATGGCCTCCAACCGTGCCATTGCCTGTTCAAACTTCACCGCTGCCACAGCACGCCTCGTTATAAATAGTTATACAGATGGAGGCCCATTATACTCGACCGCACCGCGATTTCAAACTGAGGAATCATCGCACACACGCGTGACCATGCAGCCCAATCGCCCAGTTGCCAATTGAGCCTCCAACTCCTGTCCAACCTCCACGTCGCTCGCGCGATGAAGAATTTGACCGGCCGGAACCGTTTGAAGAATACTGTAGCCACGTCCAAGAATCGCCAAGGGACTCAGGGTATTGAGCTGTGCCAGCATGGCGTGGATCCGGTGACGATGCTGCGCCAATACCACGCCCATCTGCCCTTCAAGACGCTTCGAGAGTTGCGGGACTGTCGCCAAACCTTGCTTGATCGCAAGAATAGGATTGAGACTGGATAGATCTCGCTGCGCACCGTGAAGCCGTTTACGCCCAGACGTGAGCAGTTGTTGGATTATCTCGCGCGATCGATCCACCACATCATCGGTCCGTTGCGCCGCGTCCTGAAGGCGCAAGCGTACATCTGTTACCCCTCGAATTCCTGCATCGAGCCGCTGCCGCTCGAAGGCACAATGCCGGAGCATCACCTGTCCCAAGCGGACCTTCAACTCCCGCATTCGTTCCACGATCTCAGCCAACACCGGGACCACAGCCTCCGCTGCCGCCGACGGCGTCGGCGCTCGGAGATCGGCGACGAAGTCAGCAAGCGT
>Ga0070686_100001422_pt1 | contig 13499 bp, 7 predicted proteins | sample KBSS23LmetaG_FD_65654 | JGI IMG/M metagenome (GOLD analysis project Ga0070686, IMG submission 65654) | Switchgrass rhizosphere microbial communities from Kellogg Biological Station, Michigan, USA - KBS S2-3L metaG | ecosystem: Host-associated > Plants > Roots > Rhizosphere ...
CGTTGCCGCCGATGAACAGGTTGCCCTTGCTGTCCGGCGTGATGCCGTGGTTGCTCTCGGGCCATTCATAGCCCTGGCCCGGGCCGCCCCACGCTTTCACGAGGTTGCCTTCCGGATCGAACTCGAGCACCGGCGGCGCCGGCACGCAGCACTCCGACTGCGGCGGGTTCGCGGCCGCGTAGATTTCCTTCGCCTCGAGCGAACCGGCGCCGCGGTGAATGATGTAGACGTGATCGTTCTTGTCGACGCCGACGCCGATGATGTTGCCGAACACCCAGTGGTTCGGCACCGGCTTCGGCCACATCGGATCGACCTCGAAGCGGGGCGCCTGGACCGCGCCTTTGGCCTGCGCCTCGGCTGACTGCTGCAGCAGATGCTGCCCGACGCCCAGCGCCGCGAGCAGCGTGACCAACGTGCTTCCAATGACGACGTTGCGCGTCCGTTTCATAGACCATCCTCCATGGCGGCGCACAGTATACAATTTCCGTGGGTCAGGACCACGTGAACTGGAAAATCTCTGCACCGCGGGCGCGCTGGACCGCGGCGTGCGCCGCGGCGGCAGCGCTCGCGCTCGGCGCCGGCGTCCGCCTCGCCGCCCACGACATCCCGAACGACGTCACCGTCCAGACATTCGTCAAACCGGAGGGCACGCGTCTCCGGCTGCTCGTCCGCGTCCCGCTGCAGGCGATGCGCGACATGGATTACCCGAAGCCGCGCAATACGACCCGCGGCGACCTGATCGACCTCGGCCGGGCCGAATCGACGCTCCGCGACGCCTCGACGCTCTGGATCAGCGATTTCATCGACGTCTACGAGAACGACGTCGAGCTGCCGAAGCCGCAGGTCGTGGCCGTCCGCGCGTCGCTGCAGTCCGACCGATCGTTCACCTCCTACGACGCCGCGCTCGCGCACGTCACCGGGCCGCCGCTGCCGCCCGACACGGAATTCGTCTGGGCCCAGGGCCTGCTCGACGTCCTGTTCGAATACCCGATCCAGTCCGACCGATCGAACTTCTCGGTCCAGCCGCGGCTGGCGCGGCTCGGCATCCGGACGTTGACCGTGATGCGGTTCGTGCCGCCAGGCGGTGCCGTCCGCGCCTTCGAGTTCTACGGCGACCCCGGCCTCGTCCGCCTCGACCCGAGCTGGTTCCAGGCGTCGTGGCAGTTCGTGAAGCTCGGGTTCTTCCACATCCTGGACGGCACCGATCACCTGCTGTTTCTCGCCTGCCTGGTGATTCCGTTCCGCCGCTTTCGCTCGCTGATCGCGGTGGTCACCGCGTTCACCGTCGCACACTCGATCACGTTGATCGCGTCGGCCTACAACCTGGCGCCCGATGCCCTCTGGTTTCCGCCGCTGATCGAGACGCTGATCGCCACCTCGATCGTCTACATGGCGCTCGAGAACATCGTCTTCGCGGCAACCTCCGCGTCCTCCGGGGCGTCTGCGAATTCTGCGTTGCGGCGCCGGTGGCTGGTGACGTTTGCCTTCGGGCTGGTCCACGGCTTCGGCTTCTCGTTCGCGCTGCGTCAGACGCTGCAGTTCGCGGGCTCGCACCTGCTGACGTCGTTGTTCTCGTTCAACGTCGGCGTCGAGCTCGGCCAGCTGCTGGTTCTGCTCGTGCTGATTCCCGCGCTCGACATCCTCTTCCGCTTCGTCGTCGCCGAGCAGCTCGGCACGATCATCCTCTCGGCGCTCGTCGGCCACACCGCCTGGCACTGGATGGGCGACCGCTACGCGGTGCTGCGGCAGTTCCGCTTCGAGATGCCGGTCCTCGACGCCGCGTTCCTCGCTGCCGCAATGCGCTGGGCAATGCTTGCTGTGGCTGCTGTCGCGCTCTATTGGGTCGTCTTCGGCCTGCTCGGAGCCACCAGACGTCGGCCCACGGGCGACGTCCACGACGCCGCGTAGCGTCCGGGTCGACGGAGCGCGAAGGCTTCAGCCGAGCGATCAGCGGCGCGCGTCGGACGCCCGCTCGGCGAAAGCCTTCGCGCTTCGTCGGTCTCGTGTTGATCATTCCGGCAGCGCGTCTCCGCCGGGTTCAGGCAGCCAGGCGCTCGCAGTCAGCGCGATCAAGAGACTGCCGAGGCCGACGGTACCGGCGGCAATCGTCAGCGCCGTCGTCGCCGAGGAAGCGGGGATCGCGGCGGCGAGCTCAGTGGTCACGAGCGCGCCGCAGGTGCCGATCATGCGGCCGCCGATGTTCGCGGCGAAGCTCTCGCCGGTACCGCGCAGATACGTCGGGTACATTCGCGGCAGATAGTTCCCCCAGAAGCTGAATTGCGCCACCGTCGCAAAGCCGGCGGCGAACACGCCCCATTCGATCGCGTGCAGGCCGCGCCCCGGAGCGACGAAGAACATGAACGGCATCACCACGACGCCAAGGAGGAGAAAGATCCGAACGAGCTGACGGCGGCGGGCGATGCGGACCACGAGCAGCGCGAGCGCGACGCGTCCCGTCAGCCCGCCGATCTCCTGGAGCAATTGCACCGTGCCGACCGTCTGCTCGCGAACCGTCCGCGACATCGCCTGCACCTCGGCGAGGCCGGGCACGATCCGCGGCACCTGCAGGTTGGCGCCAAACGACGCCGCATACCCGCACGCCACCATCACCGTCGTGACGATCGTCGTCCGCCGGAAGCGCGGATCGAACAGCTCGGCGAGGCGCGGACGCCGCAGGACGCCGGCGCGCCGCTGCTCCTTCCAGACCGGCGACTCGGGCAGAAACGGGCGCGCCACCATCAGCGGAATCGCCGGCACCAGGCCGGAGATGAGCATGTAGCGCCATGGTTCGTGCCCGCCGCGCACCGCCGGCAGCGCGTCGGCATACGTCACGATCGCGTAGTACACGGCGCTGACCATCAGGCCGCCGAGCGACGCGCACGCCTGGGTGGCGGCGAGAACGCGCTCGCGCTCGCGCGGCTCGGGAAACAGTTCCGCCAGCCAGGCGACGGCGGCCACGAACTCGACGCAGACGCCGACGAAGGTCGCACAGCGCAGCGCGAGCCAGACACCGACCGACGAGGCGTACGCCGACGCCAGCGCCGACACGCCGTAGACGACGATGCTCCAGACCAGCACGCGGCGGCGGCCGAGCCGATCGGTGAGGTAGCCGCCGAGCAGGCCGAAGATGCCGCCGGCGATCGCCGGCACGTAGAACATGATGCCCACCCATCGCCCGAACTCGGCGCTGTCCGGCGGCGCGTGGGTGAGATCGATCAGCGCCGGGCGGACGATCAGCGGGACCATCAGCAGCTCGTAGGTGTCGAACGCGAAGCCGATCGCGGCGACGACGACGATCAGCCAGCGCTGCCGGGTCCGGCTGAAGCCGGACACTCCGGGAATCGACGTGAAGCCGCTGCCGCGCATGCGGCGCGGATTATGTCACGCGACGCGCGATCGCCGGCGGTAACATGCCGCCACCGCGCGGACGCGGACGGAGGATCAGCGACGAATGCGCAAACTCGACGTCTTCAATCACTTTTTCCCCCAGCGGTATTTCGACCGGCTGATGGCGGTGGCGCCAGCGCACAAGGACATGGGCAAGCGCGTTCGCAATGTTCGAGGGCTGCACGATCTCTCGGAGCGCTTCCAGGTGATGGACCAGTACGGCGACTACCAGCAGATCCTGTCGCTGCCGTCGCCGCCGATCGAAGTGCTGGCGCCGCCCCGCGAGGCGCGCGAGCTGGCGACGCTGGCCAACGACGGCCTGGCCGACCTGGTCCGGCAGCATCCCGATCGCTTTCCGGGATTCGTCGCCTCGCTGCCGATGGCCGAGCCCGACGCAGCCCTGGCCGAAGCGCGCCGCGCCGTCACCGCGCTGGGCGCGTGCGGCGTGCAGATCTTCACCAACGTCAACGGCGCACCGCTCACCGCGCCGGAATACCTGCCGCTGTTCGACCTGATGGCGGAGCTCGATCGGCCGCTGTGGATGCATCCGGCGCGCGGCGCCGATGTCGCCGATTACCGCACCGAGTCGAAATCGTTGTTCGAGATCTGGTGGACGCTGGGCTGGCCCTACGAAACCAGCGTCGCGATGGCGCGCATCGTGTTTGCGGGCCTGTTCGACAAGCATCCGAACCTGAAGATCATCACGCACCACATGGGCGGCATGATTCCGTACTTCGAAGGCCGCGTCGGGCACGGCTGGGATCAGCTCGGGACGCGGACGTCAGACGTTGACTACACGCAGCTGCTGAAAACACTCAAGCGCCGCCCGATTGATTACTTCCGGATGTTCTACGCCGACACCGCCCTGTTCGGCGCCGCCGCGGGAACCGCGTGCGGCCTCAGCTTCTTCGGCGTCGATCGCGTGCTGTTCGCTTCGGACACGCCGTTTGAACCGAGCCCCGGCGTCTACATCCGCGAAACGATCGACATCATCGATCGCCTGCCGATCGACGAGTCGGCGCGGGCGCGCATCTACTCGGGGAACACGCGAGCGCTGCTTTCCCTGGGTTCGTAGTGTCGGCCTTTAGGCGGACCTTCCACGGTCCGGCTGAAGCCGGACACTACGGGGAAGCGACGTTACTTCTCGCGGATGCTTCGCAACGCCGGGATGTCCTTGGCGGCGGCCGCAGCGGGAAGGCTCTTGAGATACGCGTAGATATCGGCGAGGTCCTCGTCCGCCAGCACTTTCGCGGTGAAGGCGGGCATCGCGCCGAAGGGACGGCGGACGTACCGCGCGAACGCCTGCGCGTTCATCGCCGTCGCGGCGAGGCGCGCGCCGTCGCGGCCGCCCTGACCGGCGTAGCCGTGGCATTGAAAGCAGCCGTCTTTCTCGAACAGCCGTCGGCCATTCGCGGCGTTCGGTGTCGCCTGCGCGCCGGCAACGGCGTGTGACATCACCACCGACGCGATCACAAGGGCGAGCAGCAGCCAGCGCGTCATCGCACGTCCTACCGCGGCTGGGTGACGACGTCGACGAGCGCCGGCTCGCCGCGCTTCACCACCTCGATCGCCTTGCGGATCGCCGGCGCGAGATCTTTCGGGTTCTCGATCGGCCCGGCGCTGTACACGCCGTAGGCCTTCGCCAGCATGGCGTAGTCGATGTTCGGATCGCTGATCGCCGTTCCGATGTTGGCGCGATCGATGCCGCGCTCGGCGCGCGCCGCCATGTCCTGCACGTACATCCGCTCCTGATGGTAGGCGCGGTTGTTGTGCATGATCGTCAGCAGCGGGATGCGGTGGTGCGCGGCGGTCCACAGCACGCCCGGCGCGTAGTTCAGGTCGCCGTCGCACTGAATATTTACCGTCAGGCGACCGTGCTTCCTGTTGGCGAGCGCGGCGCCGACCGCGGCCGGCGCGCCGTAACCGATCCCGTACGCGCCCTGCCCGCCGATGTAGTGATAGTGCTTGTCGAAATCCCAGAGCCGCGTCGGCCAGAAGCTGAGGAAGGTGACGTCGGAGACCAGCGACCAGTCCTCGCGCTTGATCTCGTTCCACAGCTCCGCCGAAAGCCGCGCCGTCGTGATCGGGCTGGCGTCCCAGCCCCATGCCGCCTGGTTGAGCGCGTCGTCCGCGCTGCGCCGCGTTGCCTCCGCGATCCTGGCGCCGCGCTCGTGGAACACGCGCGCGCGATCGCCGGTGATGATCCGCTTGCACGCCTCGACCAGCGCCGGCAGGCTCGCTTCGGCGTCGCCGGAGATCGCGAGATCGACTTCGGCGTACGCGCCGAAGTCCTGGTAGTTGCTTTTGGTCAGCAGATCGCTCGACGAGATCGTGATCAGCTTGGCGCCCGCCTTGGTCGTCGCGCGCGCCTCCATGCCGGTGCGATTGACCGGCGTCTGGGCGTGCGTCGCGTTCCAGAAATCCGGCACTTCCAGTCCGAGAACGACGTCGGCCTCGGCGAGGTTGCCGCCGCCGTACAACGGATGCCGCGTCGGGAAGTTCATGCGGAACCGGAACGGCCGATCGTTGACCGGCGCCTGCAGCGTTTCAGCGAGTTCGACGAGGTGGCGAATTCCCTCGGGCGTGCGCGCGCAGCGGCCGGCGACGATCACCGGGTTGTCGGCGGCGACGAGCAGGCGGGCCGCTTCTGCAATCGCCGACGGGTCGGCCGCAGGCGGTGCCGCAAGCGTCAGCTTCGGCACGCGCAGCCCATGCCGCTCGGCTTCGGGAATCGGCTCTTCCTGCAGCACGGCGTCCGCGACGATGACGACCGGCCCCATCGCCGGGGTCATCGCGGTCTTGTAGGCGCGCACCGCTGACGCCGCGAAGTGGGTGAGCGACACCGGCGTATCGTCCCACTTCGTGTAGTCGCGGACCATGGCGACGGCGTCCTGCACGCTGTGGGTCCACTCGACGACGCTGCGTCGGTAGGCGACGTCGAGGATGTTGCCGAGCAGGATGTAAACGGGGACGCGGTCGGCCCAGGCGTTGTAGATCGCCATCGAGGCATGCTGCAGGCCGACCGTGCCGTGCGCCATCACCAGCATCGGCCGGCCGTCGATCTTGGCGTAGCCGTGCGCCATCGCGACCGACGATTCCTCGTGGCAGCAGGTCAGCAGCTCGGGCTTCGCATTGCCGCCGTAATTGATGATCGATTCGTGGAGGCCGCGAAACGAGGAGCCGGGGTTCGCCGCAACGTACTCGAACCCGAGCGACTTGAGGACGTCGACCATGAAATCGGCGCCGGGCCGGTCGACCGTGTACGCGCCGGTCCGCGCCGGCGGCGGTCCTGTTTCCGAGGCGACCTGCGCCGCTGATGGCGCAGGCGCCGACGATCGCGGCGGCGCCGCGGGCTGCGCGTCGACGATTGGCGGCTTGACGACGAGCGCCGCTGTCGCGGCGGCGCTCTGCAGGAAGGTTCGCCGGCCAACGCCGCCGCCGGTCCGTTTTCGCATGGCTCAGGCTCCGGAGAGAACCGTAGCGCAGCCCTTCAGGGCTGCCTGAGCGGCCCGTGGGCAGGCCTGAAGGCCTGCGCTACATTTCGATCTTCGAGACGGTGATGCTGTTGCCTTTGAGCTCGCCGGTCACCTTCACCGCGTGCCCGGCGTGCTTGGCGAGGTCGGCGAAGTTCTGGTTGGCGATCTGGTAGACCTGCTTGTCGACGACGAACACGTACTTCGACCCGCCGCGCACGCACGCCTCGGTGCATTCACGATCAGGCATCACGCCGGTATTCTCGGCCGCTTCCTCGTGCTTGGCGCCGCAGGCGCTGTCGCTGATCTTGCCGGACCAGGTCTGGTCGGCAGCCTTCAGCGGCAGCACGGAAACAAACAGGATCGCGGTCGCACAGATGATGGATTTCATGACGCGATGATATCAGCGGGAGGTACGGCGCGGCGAGCGCTGCGGTCAGGCAGGTCGGGCAGGCCAGGCAGGTCGGAGTGGTCCGACCCGCCCGACCCGCCCGACCCGCCAGACCCGCCCGACCCCGTCAGAACTGGAAGCGCGCCGTGAACTGCACCATCCGCATGTTGTTCGCCTGGGTGTTGATCTGGCCGAACGACGAGTTGCCGAACTGCGAACTGGCCATCGCCGCCCACTGGACGATGTTGAACATGTTCAGCACTTCGATGTTGATCGACGCCGAGGTGCCATGGCCGGTCGCGACGTTCTTGCGGATGCCGAGATCGACGTTGTTGCGCCACGGCGAGTAGACGCCGGGCAGGATGCGCGGTGTGTCGGCGAACCGGTTGACCGGCGTCGTCGCGAACGCGTTCTTGTTCAGATAGAGATTGTCGGTGACGCTGCCGGTGATGCGATCGGTGATGTCGCCGGGCACCAGGAAGTCCTGCCCGGGGACGATCGTCGGCCGCAACCCGTTGCCGAACAGGAACGACTGCGTCGGCTGGTTCTGGCTGATGCCGATCGGGAAGCCGCTCTGCAACGTGACCACCGGCGTCACCGTCCAGCTGCCGAGAATCGCGGCGGCGACGCCGCTCTTTGCCCACCGCTTGCCGTCGCCGAAAGGCAGCATGACCGTCGGCGCGACGATGATCTTGTGGGTCGAGTCCAGCAAGCTGCGGCCGTACTCGAGGTCGGGATCGTAGTAGGCCGAGCCGGGGATCACGGTGTAGTTGTTCTGCAGTCCGGGCGCGCTCGAGTAGTAGTTGCTCTCGCCGAACTGGTTGTCGTTGAGACGGCTCAGCGTGTAGCTGACGCTGCCGCCCCACAGGCCGGTGACGCGCTTGCGCAACTGGAAGATGCCGGCGTGGTACTGCGAGTGGGCGCCGGTCGACTGCTGCATGTAGACGTTCTGGAATTGCGGGAACGGCCGCAGCAGCTGCCCGCGCGGGATCGACGTCAGCGCTGCATACGGGCCGGCGGCGGCGACGCCGAAGAACGGATTCGGGACGCTCGTCGTCGTGTAGTCGGCCGGCAGGCTCTGATACTTCGGATCGATCTGGTTGATGTTGATGTAGCCGGCGGTGCCGCCGGAGTTCGAACCCGCCCAGCTCAAATTCGTCCCGGTGGCGCCGGTATAGCCAACCGACACGCTGACGCCGCCCGGCAGCTCACGCTGCAGATCGGCGGAGTACTGCTGCACGCGCGGCGCGCCCTTGTTCGGATCGATGAAGTAGACGTCGCCGCCGACCCCGGTCAGCAGGCCGAGCGAGTTGCCGGTCGGCTGCACGAGGCCGTTCGGGAAGGGATTGCTCATCGTCACCGTCGGCGCACCGCTGGCCACCTGCGGCACGAGCGTCGTCGCCGAGTAGCCGATCTGTCCCCAGCCGGTGGTGCCGGCAGCGGGGTAGTTCCACGGCGAGAAGTAGAGGCCCCATCCGCCGCGCAGCACGGTCTTGTCGTTGAAGCTGTAGACCACGCCGGCACGCGGTGCCGGCTTGATCGCCGGTTGGTGGCCCTGCACGGTGGGCGCGCCGTTGACGCCGGCGTAGACGAGACCGCCCGTCAGCTGCCGACGTTGTCCCGTGGTCGGATCGATCACGTTGACCAGGCTGTTCAGCGGGTTGACCGCGGCTTGATCGAAGTTGACCGTCTGCTGGTCGTTCTTTTCCATCATCCCGGTTTCGCGCTCGAGCCGGATCCCGTAGTTCACGGTGAGCCGGTTGTTGACGCGCCAGTCGTCCTGGATGTAGCCGCTGTAGTAGCGAACGTAGCCATCGAGCTGGGCGTTGAGCGGGATGCCGCTGCTCGTGCTCGATGGGTAGCCAAGCAGGAGATCGGCGAGCGCGTTGTTGCTGAAGCCGCCGCTGAAGGTGAAGTTGCCGGTGGAGGCGCCGTAGTTCAGCGAGTCGACGCCGATGATGCGGTAGTCGCCGCCCAGTTTGACGTTGTGCGCGTTCATCAACCGGGTCAGCGTGCCGTTGGCGCCGTACTGGTAGTAGCCGTTCGCCTGACGGTTGGTCCAGCCCGATCCCTTGTAGCCGGTGATCGTCATCGACGGGAAGCGGTGTGTGTCGGACATCTGATCGCTCAGCGACGCCGGCCAACCGAGCGACGTGACGTCGAAGTTCAGCGGGTTGCCGCTGCGATCGTTCAGGTTGTAGTTGTCGTCGAAGTGGTTGTAGCCGCCGCGCACGGTCAGCACCGTCGACGAGTTCATCACGTAGGTGTTGTTGACGACGAAGGTCTTGATGACGCGATCGAGCTGGTAGCTGGCGCCGACGAAATCGTTCACCGGGTTGTAATTCGTGCTCGCCTCGTGGGTCTCCTGCCGCAGCATGAAGCCGCTGACCGCCACGGCTTCGTTGAAGTGGTGATCGAGCTTCAGCGTCATCTGGTTCGCCTTGTTCGGCAGCAGGTCGGTCATGCCGAAGTTCGACTGGCCGTTGTCGACCTGTGTGTCGGCGGGCGGCAGGTAGCTCGCGAGCTTCACGCCGATCGGGTTCAGCCGGCTGGCGGGGATCACGTTGTTCGGGAACGGCTGGCCGGTGAGCGGATCGCGAATCGTCACCTGCTGACCGTTACGCGTGACACCGCGGAAGTCGCCGGTGAGTTCCGCCGCGGTCGGCACCAGGAACGAGCTCGCCTGCGGCTGGTTGTCGACGTACTTCTCGCCGGCGAACCAGAAGAAGGTCTTGTTCTTCAGGATCGGGCCACCGAAGCCCCCTCCGCCGTCGCGCCAGTACTCCGGCTGATTCGGCTGCCCCTGCAGCTTCGGAATCAACAGTTGGCTGACGTAGCGTTCCGGACGAAACACGGTGTAGCCGGATCCATGGAACGCGTTGGCGCCGGACTTCGCCGTCATGTTCATCACGCCGCCGCCGGTTCTTCCCATCTCGGCGTCGTAGGTGTGGACCTGCACCTTCATGCCTTCGACCGCCTCGATGCTCGGGTTGGTCGAGGCGCGGTTCTGCAGGTCGGTGACCGGGAATCCGTCGACGAGGTAGTTGTTGCCGCGGACCGCGCCGCCGCCCATCGACATCGCCGAGTTGCCGACCTGATCCTGCATGCGGTTCCAGTGCGCGTTGCCGCTGGTCTGCACGGTCGGCGTCAGGTTGGCCATCAGGAACACGCTGCGGCCGGGCGTCGGGATCGACTCGAGGCTCTTCGTGTCCAGCACGTCGCCGGTCGACGCGTTCATCGTCTCGATCAGCGGCGATTCACCGGTGACGGTAATCGTCTCGGCGAGCGCGCCGACCTCGAGCTGGATGTCGAGGCCGAGGAAGTCCTGCGTGCCGACGCGGACGCCTTTGCGTTCGAAGGTCTTGTATCCCTGGACCGTCGCCTTGACGGTGTACTCGCCGGGGTTGAGCGCCGGGAAGGAGTACTCGCCGACGCCGTTGGTCACCGTTTCGCGCGTGATGTTGTTCGATTCGTTGACGATCGTGACGCTCGCGCCGGGAATGACGCCCTGTGCGTCCTTGACGACGCCGCGCAAACCACCCTGGAAGGACTGGGCGAGAAGAGGAGCGGACGCTACAAGTGCTGCGACGAAGATCCAGACCGCCGAACGCACAATCCGCATGGGGCCTCCCTGGAACGAGGACGGAAGGGCGGATTCTTACACTTTCTTGCGTCTGGAGAAAGGGAAGGGCGCAAAGGCGGGAAGGCGGGAAGGCAGGAAGGCAGGAAGGCAGGAAGGCAGAAAGGCAAGGTCGAAGGTAGAAGACGGAAGGTAGAAGGATCCCCCTTCAACCTTCTACTTTCTTCCTTCTGCCCTACCTTCTGCCTTCCAGCCTTCTACCTTCCAGCCTCCTACCTTCTACCTCGCTCTAGAACTGGAAGCGCGCCGTGAACTGCACCATGCGCATGTTGTTCGCCTGGTTGTTGATCTGGCCGAACGCGGAGTTGCCGAACTGACTGCCGGCCGTCGGCAGTCCCGCCCACTGCACGATGTTGAACATGTTCAGCACTTCGAGGCGGATTGTTGCCGCCGTTCCGCCGCCGGTCGGCACCTGCTTGCTGATCGACAGATCGACGTTGTTCCGCCACGGCGAGTAGACGCCGGGCAGCGTGCGCGGCGCGTTGCCGAAGGTGTTGGCCGCGGCCGTCGCGAACGCGTTGCGGTTGAAATAGAGATTATCCGCAACGTTCGCCGTGATCCGATCGGTGATGTCGCCGCCGGTGAGAATCGGCTCGCCGGTCAGGTTCGGACGCGGCGTGCCGCCGAACAGGAACGTGTTGCCGGTCGTCACCAGCTGCGTGACGCCGATCGGGAAGCCGCTCTGCAGCGTGACCACCGGCGTGATCGACCAGCCGCCGAGCAGCAGGTCGCCGACGCGGCTGTCGCCGAGCAGCTTGTGGCCCTGGCCGAACGGCAGCATCACCGTCGGCGCGAGCACGAGCTTGTGCGGCGAGTCGAGCAGGCTGCGGCCGTACTCGAGATCCGGGTTGTAGTACGCCGAGCCCGGGATCACTTCGTAGTTGTTCTGGATGCCCGTGTTGCTCGAGTAGTAGTTGGTCTCGCCCCACTGGTTGTCGTTCAGGCGGCTGTAGGTGTAGCTGAAGTTGCCGCCCCAGACGCCGGTGACGCGCTTGCGGAGCTGGACGACGCCGGCGTGGTACTGCGAGCGCGCGCCGGTCGCCATCTCCATGTAGACGTTGCCGAACTGCGGGTACGGGCGCATCAGCTGGCCGCGCGCGATCGTCGGCTGGCCGGCGAGCTGGCCGGCGGCGGCGACGCCGAAGAACGGGTTCGGGACGTTCGTGAGCGTGTAGTCAGCCGGCAGGCTCTGGTACTTCGGATCGATCTGGTTGATGTTGATGTAGCCGGCGGTCGATCCGGCGTTCGATCCGGCCCAGCTCAGGTTCGAGCCGGTCAGCCCCGTGTAGCCGACGCTGATGCTCATCGCGCCCGGCAGCTCTCGCTGCACGTCGACCGAGTACTGCTGCACGCGCGGCGCGCCGCGGTTCGGATCGACGAAGTAGATGTCGCCGCCGGTGCCGGTGAGCAGGCCGAGCGAGCTGCCGCTCGGCTGCACGAGCCCGTTCGGGAACGGATTGCTCAGCGACACGGTCGGCACGCCCGACGAAACCTGTGGGACGTTGGTCTGCGACGAGTAGCCGGTCTGGCCCCACGCGTTGGTGCCCGCCGCCGGGAAATTCCACGGCGAGTAATAGAGACCCCAGCCGCCGCGCAGCACCGTCTTGTCGTTGAAGCTGTAGACCGCGCCGGCGCGCGGCGCCACTTTCAGGAACGGCTGGTCGCCCTGCTCGGTCGGCGCCCCGTTGACGCCGGCGAAGATCAAGCCGCCGAGGATCTGGCGCCGCTGTCCGGTCACCGGATCGAGCAGGTTCACCTGCGCGTCGAGCGGGCTGGCGGTGGCGGTGTCGAAGCCGACGGCGAACTGGTTGTTTTTCTCCTGCAGCCCGCTCTCGTGCTCGAGGCGCAGGCCGTAGTTGACGGTCAGCTTGTTGGTGATGCGCCAGTCGTCCTGCGCGTAGCCCGAGGCGTAGCGGACGAAGCCATCGAGCTGCGTGTTGAGCGGCACGTTGCTGGTGTTCTGCGGATAGCCGAGCAGCAGGTCGGCAAGCGCGTTGCCGCTGAAGCCGCCGGTGAAGTTGAAGGTGCCGGTCGACGCGCCGTAGTTCAGCGCCTGCACGCCGATGGTGCGGTAGTCGCCGCCGACCTTGACGTTGTGCGAGCCGGCGAGCTTGCTGAGCGTGCCGTTGGCGCCGTACTGGTAGTACCCATTGGTTTGACGAGATGTCCAGCCCGATCCCTTGTAGCCGCTGATCACCATCGTCGGGAAGCGGTGCGTGTCGGCCATCTGGCTGGTGAGCGCGGTCGGCCAGCCGAGCGACGTGACGTCGAAGTTCAGCGGGTTGCCGTTGCGATCGTTCAGGTTGTAGTTGTCGTTGAACTTGTTGTAGCCGCCGCGCAGCGTCAATACCGTCGACGAGTTCAGCACGTAGGTGTTGTTCAGCACGAAGGTGTTGATCGAGCGATCGAGCTGGTAGCTGCCGCCGACGAAATCGTTCACCGGGTTGTAATTCGAGTTGGCCTCGTGCGTCACCTGGCGCAGCACGAACCCGCTGATCGCCGCCGCTTCGTTGAAGTGATGATCGATCTTCGTCGTCACCTGGAACGCGCGGTTCGGCAGCAGGTCGGTCATGCTGAAGTTCGACTGGCCGTTGTCGACCTGCGTGTC
>Ga0070686_100001424_pt1 | contig 13490 bp, 7 predicted proteins | sample KBSS23LmetaG_FD_65654 | JGI IMG/M metagenome (GOLD analysis project Ga0070686, IMG submission 65654) | Switchgrass rhizosphere microbial communities from Kellogg Biological Station, Michigan, USA - KBS S2-3L metaG | ecosystem: Host-associated > Plants > Roots > Rhizosphere ...
CTTCGGCCTCACTCCCCGCGAAGCGGAAGTGCTCCTCTGGGTGGCCCAGGGCAAATCCAACTCCGAGATCGCCTCGATCCTCGGCAACAGCGAACCCACGGTGAAGCAGCATCTGGGCGTCGTATTTCAGAAACTCGGCGTCGAAAGCCGCAACGCCGCCACCTTGCAGGCCCTCGAAGTGCTGGCTCAACCGTCCGCCTAAATGCGGCGTAGTGGCGGTCGGCAGACCGCCGCATTCTTTATCGCTGCACTCGGAACTCGTTGGCGGCTCTCGGCCGAGAGCCGCTACGTCGACTGTTCAGCGGGCCGGGCGAAAGATCGGCGACGAGGCATTCGTCGCGCCTCTCGCGCCTTCCGCCCGCAGCGTCTTCACGTCGGCCAGCACCAGGCGCGAGTCGAGTGTCCCCGAGCTATAGATGTTGCGGACGCGCCCCTCGAAATCGATGAGGAACACGCGCAGGGTATGATTCAACGGACCCGTCGGGTCGTAGGCGTTGCTCTTCCGCGACACCGCCTGTCCATAAGCCTCAAGGATCGGTTTCAATTCCGTCTGCGACCGGCTGGTGACGAAGTGCCATTCGGCCGCGTTGGTTCGTCCGCGCGCCCAAGTGGAATAGGACGCCATGCGCTCCGGGGTGTCGTGAGCTGGATCAAAACTCATGCTGACGAGCCGGAGTTCCTTCGCGAGCGAAGGGTCCTCCTGGCTGAGCCGATGAAGCTGGTTCAACACGCCAGTCGCGTGAGGACAGGCCTTGGCCGCCGCGCAACGGGTGTAGATGAAGCTCAGGACGGTGATTCGTCCGCGTGTGAGTTCGCGAAGGCGAACGGGCTTGCCCCCGGCATCAATTACATCGCCATCCGCCGCCGGCTTGATCACAGGCAACAAGTAGCTGCCAGGGGTCGGGGCCTCGTAGTCGTAATCGCTGTCGCGCGCGAGGTCATCGGCCAGCGCCGAGCAGTGGAGGATCACTATCGCGGCCAGGCCTGCCCAGGCCCCGCGAACGGCCCGTCGCCACAGTTTGGCGCGCGCCGGCCTCCATCGCGGCGCGGTTGAAACGCGGCGCGCCGCCGCCAAGGTCGACGAGACCGGCTCACCTTTCGCGCCGAGCCGTTTGTCGAAGAGGGATGGATAGGGACAGAACATCGCTCGCCATAGTTGAAGTTGCATTAGCTTTGGCCCGCCGGCGCGGATTTACTTTCCAACCTTGGTCGAGCCAAAGAGCATGTGATGCGGGCGGCCCAGCTTCAGCGCCGTGAAGTCCAACTCGAACTTCGCCTGCAGCTCCTTTCCATCCCAACCATAGGCGCGGACGAACTGCTCATTGTCGGCGCCGCCTTTGTCCCAGTGCGCCAGGAGCGAACTAGTGAAGTAAAGCCGCTTACCGTCCCAGCTCTGTGACACCATGTTGAGCTGCTTGCCAATCTGTTTCTCGAAGATCTGCCGCGGCTGGTGCGGATTCGACACGTCGAACACACGGCATTTGCCGTCCCCGAACCCATCCACGAAGAGCGTTTTGTCATCGGCACTGAGACTGATGTCCACGGGCAATACCCCGCCCTTGGGGTCGCCGATGTGCGCAACTTCCTTCGCCTGCCATTCGCCTTTTTCGTCTTCGTAGCAAAGCCAGAGTTTCGAGGTGAGCGCCGCGGCGGTGAAGGCGTAGTTGTGCTTCTCGCCCCATGCCCAGCGGATCTCCAGCGGCGCGCCGGGCACGCTAAAGACTTTCTTGGGTTGGCGCGTGTGGAAGTTCCACAAAACCATCGAGCCGCCAAATTGTTTCATGGCCTCCGCGTCCTTGGCCAAGTCGCCGAAGTCGCGGGTATAATTCTTCCAGCCCGTGAACGAAGTCGTGAGCAGCGCGTTTTTGCGCGGCAGCACCCGCGCATCATACCCGTAGCCATCGGCAAACTCGGCCCCCGCCGCGCCGCGCGGCTCGGCTTTCGTGGGCAGCCAGTGCGTAGCGATGAAGTCGCCTTCGTTGCTGTATTCCACCAACGCGGTGCGCCCGCTCTGATCCTTCGCGTTGGACAAGCAGGGCACCAACACGCGTCCAGGCAATGCGTACACGCCATGCGGGCCCACCGCCCCACCGGTCGTTTTCTCGAAGTTCTCAATCGTCTTCACATACCGCGGGCGCGCCGGCTCCGAATGCACGTCGTAGATGAATATTTTGCTGCTCTCCAGGCCGGACAGCCATAGCTGGCGCCGATCATCGGTGAATCCACCATGATGGGCCTCATGACGTCCGCCAACCGAATGGCTGTGTAGGACCTTGCCGTAACTAGCCGAGCCGGGCTTCACATCCACCACGACTAGTTTGTCCGAGCCGTCGCCGAGCCCCTCGACGCCGAGCGTCCAGACGTAAACGAATTCCTCCTGTCCCTCGATGCGAGCGAGGTAAGGCGAGGAGCAGGTTTCATCTGCGCGGGCGGTGACGCCTGGACCAGCCAGGCCGCAGACGAGGGTGGCAGCGAGGCCGAGCCAGACAAAGGAGCCCGACCGGCGGAGAACGATATCAAGAGGCAGTTTTAATTTCATACGGGGGGTTATTAATCGAATTCTTCAGATTCGTGAATGGAACGAATGGTGTAGTGGATTTGAGTGAGCTGAGGTGGCGGCTCTCGGCAGAGAGCCGCAAACTGGATGCGATTGGGAAACATCCAGAATGGAACCATTCGGAGCACGCCGGTGAAGGATGCGGCGGTCTGCCGACCGCCGCTACGGCTTAACTGATGAGCTCCTGGATCGCGGCGCCCTCTTCCACCAGGCGCATCGTCCGCCCCAGAGCCTGCACTTCCATCTTTTTCGGATTGAGCCCGAGTTGCAGCAGAATCGTCGCGTGCAGATCGCTATAGTAATGGGGAGAATTCTCGGCTTTGTAGCCCACTTCATCAGTGCCGCCGTGAACAATGCCGCCCTTGATCCCACCGCCGGCCAGCCACGAGGTGTATCCCTTGGGATTATGGTCGCGCCCGGTGGTGTTCTGCGACCATGGCGTGCGCCCGAATTCGCTCGTCCAAACCACCAGCGTCTGTTCCAGCATCCCGCGCTGTTTCAAATCCTTAAGCAGCCCCGCAATCGGCTTGTCGGTGGCTCGGCACAGCGGCGCGTGCGTCTTCATGTCGCCATGCGAATCCCACGCCCCATTGCCGCCGCCCGCATGACAAATCTGGATGAAACGAACCCCCCGTTCCGCCAACCGCCGCGCCAGCATCAATTGTTTGCCAAACTCCTCCGTCTCCTTCTCGCCGATGCCGTAAAGGGCTTTCACATGCTCGGGTTCGCTCGAAAAGTCGACTGCTTCCGGCGCAGAGAGCTGCATGCGCGCCGCCAGTTCATAAGCTCGCGCCCGGGCCTGGACGTCCGATTGCAGCGCATACTGCTCTCTAAATTCCCGGTTCATCGCCTGCAGCCATTGCATCTGCCGCTCCCGCTCGGCGCTGGAAACGCCCTTCGGTGGATACAGATTGGGGATCGGTGTCTCCCCCGCTTGAAACGGTGTCGCCGCCACCGACGCGCCCAGATACCCGCCGGCCAATTGCACCGGCGACGACGGACGGCCCAGGTTCACGAACGTCGGCAGGTTCTTGTTCGCGCTGCCCAAGGCATACGAGACCCAGCTGCCCAAGGTCGGATGATCAAATTGCCGCCCGCGATGGCCGGTGGAGGTCTCGATTACCGCCGGAAAATGATTCCCCTCGTGACACCACATCGAGCGCACCACCGCAATGTCATCGATCACTCCGCCCACCTGCGGAAACCAGTCCGAAACCGGGATACCCGATTTCCCGTACCGCGTGAAGGTCCGGAGGCATGGGATGACGGGACGCCGCATCGACGCCAGATTGTCGCCAAACCCAATCGCATCGATGAATTTCCCCGCCCACTTGTTATCCTTCGGATCGAACGTGTCGATATGACTGACCCCGCCGCACATGAACAAAAAAATCACGGACTTGGCCTTGGCGGCGTGGTCCAGGCCGCCGGCGGCAAAGGGCGTCTCGCCCGCCTCCGCCCAAACCCCGCCCAGCGCCAGCCCCATAAACCCGCCGCCGAGCTGATGGACAAAACGGCGCCGGGTCAAACGGCCGCAGGGATAAATCTCTGAAAGTCGCGGGCTATTTGACATAAACGAACTCGTCCAGATTAAACAACAGCCATGCCAGCTGCTTCAATCGCGCCGGCTCGTCTTCCAGATACGCCAGGGCGCTGTTTCTTTCCGCCGTCGAAGGCGCGCGTGAAAGCACCAGGCGGTAGGCAGCTTCGACGGCCGCCGCCAAATCATCCTTGGCCTCCCTTTGCAGCCGCTCTCCCAACTTGGCGCAGGCCCGGTCGATGTCGGGGCTGTTCATCAGAAACAAGGCTTGCGGCGCGGTCACCGTTTGCGTCCGCATCGGACACGGCGCCCGCCCGTCGTCCACATCAAACGCCAGCAGAAAACTCGGGGTCACATCGCGATTTGAGGAATAGCCCCGAACCATGTAAGCACCGCGCCGTGGCGAATTGGTGCCGCCAGGAACAGCCGATTCCCGGCGCCGGCGATTCCCTGCTCCGCCACCACCGCCACCCTCACGCAGATCGAAGGATGGCCCGCCCACTTTCAAGTCCAAGTCGCCCGCCGCCGCGTGGATTGAATCCCAAATCGGCTCCGCTTCCAGCCGTTGCAACCGGAAATGCCAAAGCATGGTGTTGCCGGGATCAATCTTTTGGCTCTCGGCCAATTCAGGGCCCGCGTCGGACGCCCGCCGATACGCCTCGGAGGTCACAATCAGCCGGTGCATTTGCTTCATGCTGAAGGCGCGCCGGACAAACTCCGACGCCAGCCAGTCCAGCAAGGCCGGATGGGACGGCTTGCCGCCGAGTTCGCCGAAATCGCTCGCGTTCTTCAGCAGGCCTTCGCCGAAATGCCATTGCCATAAGCGATTCACCGCTACACGCGCGAACAGCGGGTTCTCCGGCGCCGTCAGCCAATCCGTAAAGGCTTCGATGCGCCCCTCGCGAAAGTCCGGCTCCCCCGTTGCGAACGGCCAACCCGGCTTCACTTCATGCTCCATCTCCGGCCGCAACGGATCGCCGCTCGTCAGCACGTAGCTCTTCTCCTGCTCGCGCATACGATCCACTTCCACCGTGTAAAACACCGGCAACGCCGGCCCGCGTCGCCCGCCGCCTTCGGGATTCTCCGCGTTCAACTGCCGCTGCAAGTCCCCATACTTCTTGCGCGCCTCCTCCGGCATCACTTCCGTCAACTTGTCGCCGTCGATGCGCAGAATCGGAAAATAATCGTCGGCGATTTTTTGTTCCGCGACCGACCGCAGTTTTTCCGGCTTGCGAATGACGGCTTGAACCTCGGTCGGAAGCATCAACACGCGCTCCTCGTAGAGCTTCGTCTTGTAAGGTGCAATCAGTTCACTAAGCGCCTTTTCCAGTGGCACGCGCCTTTTCTCCGTTTCGGCCATGGCTTTGCCGCTGGCGAGCAACTCGGCCGCGCTGGCCAGCGTCAGCTTGCGCAAGACCAGCGGGTCAAACAGCGCCTTCATCGCATAATAATCCTTCTGCGAAATTGGGTCATACATGTGGTCGTGGCATTTCGCGCATCCCACCGTCATTCCCAGGAAGGCGGCGGAAACCGTGTCCACCGCCGAAATCGCCAGGTCTTGGGGATGTTCGCCCGTGCCTCGCGCCAGAAGGCCCAGCGCAAATTGATCACCAGGCCTGGGCTCTCGCCGGGTCCGATACCCCGTGGCCGACATTTGTGTCCGCTCGCTGGCGCGGCGGCCCGTCAACTGCAGTTGGACAAACTGATCGTAGGGCACGTCGTCGTGCAGCGCGTTGATGACCCAATCCCGCCACAAATGGATTCCCGGGGCCGCCGTCATGCGTTCATCCGCGTCCGCGTAACGCAAAATATCCAGCCAATGGCGGGCGTATCGAACCGCATGCTGCTCATTGGCCAGCAACCGGTCGACCACGCGTTCGTAGGCATCCGCCGAGTTGTCCGCTAAAAATGCCTCCTGCTCCGCCGGCGTCGGCGGCAGGCCGCTCAAATCCAAATACACCCGGCGCAGCAGCGATATTTTGTCCGCGGGACCGACGGCTTTGAGCCCGCGCTTTCTGAGTTCTGCGTTGAGGAAACGGTCGATTGGGTTGGTCTCTGGTCCCTCCGGCAAGCCCGCCCGCACGACCGGCTTCAAGGACCACCAAAGCTCGCCCTTGGGCTCGTTGCTCGGCGTGCTCGCGCGCGTCACCATCAGCGACGCGCCAAGGCAACTCAACCAGAGCCAGGCCAGGACTGGAATTCGTCGGGGCACGGCAATGGTTTACCATTGCTGAAGCCGCTGGTCCATGTCGAACGGACATTCGCCGTTCAGCCCGGAGGAGTGCCAATCCTGCTGGGGCAGCGCTGTCGCGTCCCAACTTCTACCGCTCCACGCGAATTCTGAAGAGCCGGGCGGCCCCATTGCTGACCGCCCCGTTGGGCAACACGAAGTTGGTCGTCGACTCACCAGCTCCCAGCACGGAGATGCGGGGACTCAAGTCAACAAACCCATTCGTAGAGCTGCCCTGGCTGGGTGGCGCATTGGTTTGAACGCGATAACTCTTCCCACCAACGGCCGTCCACGTCAGCCGCACGTCGGCCGCTTCCCGTGCCAACGAAACAATGCGGAAGACGGAATTCCTATCATTCGGATCGGTCCCGGCAAGGAATTCATCGCCGTTGGACGCGCCATCCCCGTCAGCATCCCGCGCTGCGTCGGCGGGGTTGGCTTTATCCAGGCCGAAACGGTCTTCCCACCAATCCGGCAAGCCGTCGCGGTCGGTGTCCACGATTTCCAAGCCGGCCAGCAACAGATTCGTGGCGCCGGCGTAGCGCACCGTGAAACGGGCGTAGCCATCCGTTGTGGTCAAAGAACCGCCGCTGGCCACGTTGGTGAAGACTCCGAGCAGCGGCTCGCCAGCAGTAAGAACACTGAAGCTGGCGCCATTGGTCAGCCTGCTTAGAAAGTTGCCAGAAAGACTCACCGCCAGCTTGCCTCCCAGCACGGCGGCGCCGCTCACTTTGATGAAATCCGACGGAGCACCCGGTGTGGAACCGCCGAGGTCGATGCGCAGCTCCGAACGGTTGCTGAGTACGAGAGGGCCGGCCACATCGAGCTCGCCACCCGCCACCGTGAGAGCGCCTCGATTCTCCAGCGGCCCGTTCACTTCCACCCGCGCGCTGCCCGTCACCAGCATGGAGCCTGTGGCCGTGTCGCTTTCGCCAATGAGCATGCTGCCAAATGTGCTCACCCCGCCCGCCGCCGTAAAATCGCCCTGCGCGCCCTGCTGCGATGCGATCAGTCCGTTGCCCGCGCACTGAAAGACGCCGTCGGAGACAAGAAGGCGTCCGTTCCCGAACAATCCGACATACGCGCTTGGCACACTCAAGAGGCCGCCTGTCATGCTGACGATTCCCGTGGCGTTCAGCGCGTCTGCGATATCAAACGTTATAGTGACAACGTTGGTCCCGCCGGCGATATGCCACGTGCCGTGGGCGCCATCCCGCATGCCGACAATTGGATAGTTCGCCACCAGCGTGCCGTTGGAAACCGTTAACCTGCCCGTCCCGTTGTTGCCGATCAGCAACCGGGCGCCGGTGTTGGTCACTGCCAACCATCCTCCGTCGAGGGTCAGCTCGCCATCAATGCCAACGGGATTGCCAAACGGCCCTTCGTAACGCAGCGCCCCATCCTTGATGGCTAGCGCGCCTCCACTCTGGAGCGCCAGGCTGGTCAGGACACGCATCGGCTTACCCACGCCGCTGGGCGCCAGCTGCAACCGATTGGTTGCCCCGCTCGGCGCGCCGACCACCAGATTGCTCACCGTCAGCGTGGTGGGGAAAGCGTCGGCCGTGCCCGCATCAATGCTGACCGTCTTGCTCCCCGCGTTAGTGATGGAGACCACTGTATGCCCAAAGTACGGTGGACCATTCAGCGACCAACTGCCGCCGTTCTCCCATTTCCCGCTGCTGCGGTTGGTCCAACTGTTGGCTCCCCCGGCGGACGTCACCAAGAGCGCCGGCGAAAATTCCGTTTCGCCATTGGCCGTGGCGGTGAGAAAAAGGCCGGGCGTCAACGGCGGCGACAATTCAACTCGGAACTTGCCTTGCGCATCGGTCCCGACGCCGGTGCTGAACACCACCGTCCTGCCTTCTCCATAGCCGGATGGGTCGACGTTAAGACTCGTGAAGAGCTCCAGGAGCAGGTTGGCATTGGGCACATTGGTCATGTGCGTCCCCTCGATCACCGTGGTGGCAGGCGTGTTGCTGGCCAGCGTCAGAATAGGAAAACCCGGCGTGATCGATTTGTCCGCCTTCACGTCGATGCCAAGCCCTCGGTTCTCGTAAATGGAATTACCCAGGATAAAGAAAATCGACGCGGTGGGCTTCACATCGATTCCATTCGTGGTGAAGAACCCACCGCCATCGACGCCATTATAGGCAATGACATTGCCAGCCCCGCGAACCCGGCCGCCGATTCGATTCAACACGCCTCCAAACTCAACGCCGGTCCGCGCATTGCCCAGCGGCTGACCGGTCACCGTCGTACCCACCAGATTTCCATACACTAAATTCCCCGAGCCATCCAAGGCAATGCCCCGGTCGCGGTTTCCGCTAATAACGTTGCCTTCCCCAGGCTCCGTCCCGCCAATGAAGTTGCCTGAGGCGTTCATATTCACCGCCACCGCGCGGTCGCCGTTGCCAATGGCTTTCGTCCCCGTGCGGTCCGTTCCGATGAAATTGCCCTGCACCACATTGTTCGACCCAAAATTCTCAAAGATCTCGATGCCCGTCGCCCCATGGCCCGAAATGATATTTCGCGCGCCCGGATTGCGGCCGCCGATGCGGTTATTCGGCGTTTGCACCAACACTCCAAACCCAGGGGCACCCATCGAGTTGGTGCCGCTGGCATCCAACCCGATGAAGCATCCTTCGATGACATTGCTTCCGTTGGGTCCTGGCGCGGCCCCCACCTGAATCTGGCGGATGCCCAGGCCGCGCACGGTGCTGTTGGTGGTGTCAATGACGAGGCCCTCGAGCACGACAATCCCCAACACCGCATTGTCGCCGTTGGTGATGGTGTTCGCACTGGCTCCCGGCTGGGTGTAGCCATCGATGACGACAGGGTCACTAAGGCTCGGCAAGGGCGTGAGTGGGCTAATGAGATGCGGCCCGACGCCGGGGATGCTGAAGCGAATCGTGTCCGGCACATTCGTGGTGAGATTTGACGCTTCAATGGCCTGCCGCAGCGAACCCGCGCCGCTGTCATTAGTATTGGAGACGATGTTGGTGGCGCCCCGTCCGGCGGTAATATCAACCGCGGTAAGCACAAGGGCGAGTGCCATGCAGCGCACGCGGCGCTGCGCTTTGGCAAAGGAATGCGTTGCCTTCATACGCTGAATAAGCCCTCCGCATCGCCCGACTTTTCAGAAAACTTCTTGGAGCGCGACGTGAAGCGCCGCTCCCCACCGAAGGTGCGGAAGGAAACCAGCCCAGGGAACGCCCCCCTGGGTTTGCCGCCAGAATAGATTTCTGCGCCCCAACGCGGGCGCGAGGAAGCTCCGCGGGTGGCCTGCCACCATTCGTTTGCCCGCGGGCGCACCCGTAGCGCAGGCTTCCAAGCCTGCGCTACGGGGGCAGTGTCAAAATGCACCCTTTGCCCGCCCACTCTTGCGCGCGCTCTCGCTTTCGTGTAGAGCTGACCGTGTTGTCAGCGCGCCGGCAATCGACATCAACTCACCTTCATGTCACACGAGCCCGAGTCCCCTCCACCAAAACAAAAGTCCCGTAAGTGGCTGGTCGCTTTGCTCGTGCTTCTCCTCGGTGGGACGTTCGTGTTCCTGTGGAATTCTGATTTCGTCCTCTTCCCCAAACCGCAGACCGCCACCGTGCTGGTGCTGGACAACTGCGACGATGACTTCAGAACGCCGCCGTTCACGGATACGCTGAGTGCGTTCGGCCCGGGTGGAACCCGTCGTTGGATCGCCACGAATCTTAACCACTGTCAAACCGTCGGTGGCAGCCGGGCCCTCTCCGTCTCGCCCGATGGGCGTTTCCTGCTCGTGTGCGAGGAGGCGGCCAAACATCTGAAGGCTTATGAGACCCAAACCGGCCAGCAACTGTGGAGCCTTGACGGCCAGTTCAACTCTGCCGCAGTGGCTCCCAATGGAACCGTCTATGCCCTGGCCAGCTCCGGCACCACCTATGGAGACCGAACGCTCCTCGTCGACAAATCGGGCTGCGTCATCACGAGTGGCAGCGCCTCGGGATTCGACATCGCCTTGGATGCAAAGCGCGAGGTGATTTGGCTGGTGGGAAAATTCATCAAGAAATGCGACCTGCGGCTCAACGTGCTTCAGGAGCTCAATCCAATTAAATGGTGCGGGGTCTCGGTCGATATCTGTCCCGACGGCTCAATCTGGGTCGCGGAACGCGAGCACTCCAACGTGGCCCAAAGCACCAACCGCATCCTCCAGATCTCCGCCGAGGGCCAAATCCGAAAGTCCGTCTATTTACAGTGGTCGCCCATGTGCCTGCGGGTCGATCCGGCGGATGGGGCCATCTGGGTGACCGGCATCGCAGTTAACCAGCCGTTCACGAAACCGGTCCTGGATGCCATCGAAAAGCGGACTGGCGCCCTCCCCCTGGGCAAGTGGCTGCGTGCTCTTCTCACCAAATACCGCGTTTCCTACAAAACGCACAAATACGACGCGGACGGGACCCTCCTCCGTCAGCTCGACAGGGGCGGATGCTCACTCGCCCTTCAACCCTCCGATCAGTCGGTCTGGTTGGCGGGCAAGGACAAGATCTATCATTATTCTCGTGACGGCTCTCTGCTCGCCACACGCGGCGGCGTCTCCAGCGACCAGAAATCCGTGGTCGTGGTGCCGGAGCTCGGTCAATAAGCAGCATTCACCACCGCGCCGGCTGGGCAAGAAAGCCATGAGCGCGCCCACGGCGCCAGTGATGATGGCCACGATTGCCAAGATCAGTCCCAATCCTCCACTGCTGGCAAAACTGGGCACCGCACAAATAATAGCGATAATCGAAAAGATGCTAAAGCTCGCTCTCGTTGCTGGTGTTGTTTGAAAGGCCATAATTCAGTCCGGTTGACGCTGCCATAATCAGCCACGTCCCACTCAGCATCAGACTCTAATTCGTCGCGGGCTATGAGGGTTTTACCCCAGTTGCCGCGTGGCAACACTCTAATCATGTAGCTTTGGGCTCCGCCGCAGGCGCCGGAATGAGCGCCACCGGCGCGGAGGAACGGAGTGCGGGATTCGTCGGCGCAGTCGTATTTTTGCGCGGCTTGCGCTTCCTGCGCATCACCATGTTGGTGACGCTGCGCTTGAGGTGGTCGCTGCCAACGGCAGATAACTGATGGGATAGGGTTGCGCGCACGAGACGATCTTAGATCGCTCCAGCCGGAATGCTCCAGTCTGCAGAGCTTCCCGAGTCACTCCGTTGCCTTTGGGAGCCACGATTTGCTCGGCCCACCGTTTTTAATCCAGTCCTCGTCCAGCACCGCGTGATTCACAATCGTCCGCTCATGCGACGTGAAAATGAGATGAATCTTTCCGTCGGCAGCCTGCACCGCCATGGGATACGCGTAGTCGTAAGGACCTTCAGCGACGTTGCGCCGCCATGGCCAGGTTTTATCTCCATCGGCTGAAAGCGCCACGGTCAACGGCGTGCGGTCGTTCATGCTGTCGTTGAAGACAAGGAGCAGGTTGCCACTGCGCAACTTGATGAAGTCGACGGAGGAATTGGGATTCTTGAACGGTGTGTTCACCCCTTTGCTCCAAGTCCAGCCGCCATCGTGGGATTCCGCCCGAACAGTCCAACCGTTGGTGGTGGGCTCGAAATTGCCGCCCCGCCGGATGTAGGCGATGACAAAGTTCTCGCGCACTTCCACCGGCACGGGCTGGATATTGCCCGCGGCAGAAATGATGCGCCCGGTTTGTTTCCACGTCTTCTGCTTCACGTCATAACGAAGGAACAATCCGCAACTGTCGGGCGCGGTGAACTCCGTGTCGTAGCCTGTTTCATGATACAGCGGCAGGAGGTAGTCGCCGTTGTGCAAGACGATAGGCCGGTTGCAGACCATCATGCCCTCCTCACTCACCAGCGGAAATGCGTCGGACCAGGTAACCGCAGCATCGCGAGAGACTTTGGCCTGGACGCGGGACGTTGACCAGGTTGCCCCATAACGCACGACGTAGAACAACCAGACCAACCCATCGGGAGCCTGCCAAATGACCGCATTGCCGAGCGAACGAAACGGGTCATGAGCAATCTGCGCCGGACGGCTCCATTGGCGGCTGCCTTTTTTCAGGCGCGCTCCAAACACGCCGGTGTCCACTGCGTACTCGCCTTCGCCACCGTAATAGACGGCGTAGAGATCCCCGTTGGCCAGTGCCTCCATGCGGGCCGGATGTTTGTATGGCCCGGTCTTGATCTCCGGGCCAAACATTCGCTCGATGCGCAACTCGCCCCCAGCCGCCAGCAGAGTTGATACCGAAATGAGCAACCCCGAAACGAAACCGACCGACCACAAACGGTGAACCCAACATGAGGAAGGGCAGCGGCGGATTACACGTAAAACGGTCATAGTCTATTCGACAACTCCTGTTCATCGGGCCGGCTTTGCCAGTCTGCCGGCGGCCTCGCCGGCCTTGGTTGCGAGCAGACGGCCCAATTCGGGGCCGTAGTAAGAGCGTTCATCCACCTCGTAACCGCCGTGGGCATATTCCTTTTCATTGACGATGTAGCCAACGTAGTCGTTCGCCAGACCGATGGTCAGAACGTTTTTGAATCCGGCAGCGGCGACTTGCTTTTGCGTCTCCATGCCCACTTCGCAAATCGGTTCACCGGGCAGTCCCGCCAAAGCGGTGTTGCCAATGCGCCACACCTGGATCTCCGCCTGGCGCGGGAGGGCGGCGGACGCGAGCGGCTCGTACGATTTGTACGGTCCGCTCCTGGCGCCAGGACTAAACTCGATTGGCGGCAGCTCGGGGGTGATGCTCACGCTCCCGATGGGTTGATCCGGTTTGGTCTCAATCATGCCCGCGACTAATTGCGCGCGACGCGCCAGACGGCTCCCGAAGTCCTTGACTCGCTCGAACTCGCCGGCCCCATCGGCGCCGTCGGGGGACTGGTCGCCTTCGGCGCCGTTACAGTAGAGCGCCACCGCGCCCGGGAATGCCCCTTCGAGCGCCCGCTGCAAGACGCCAGGCCATTCAGCGGAGATCAACATATTGGAGGCGCCCAACAGAGTCGGGTGCGTGGCGAAATGGACAAGCATCGCGCGGCATTTGCCATCGTAGCCATCGACGCGGAGGACGGACAAGATCGGGTTCACGGCGCTCGTTTCTCCTGCCGTCAAGCGGGCTGGAGTGTCGTAGCGCCAGCGGCGGTTGCGCGTAAATCCGTCCACGCGCTCGGACCCAAAGC
>Ga0070686_100001430_pt1 | contig 13468 bp, 9 predicted proteins | sample KBSS23LmetaG_FD_65654 | JGI IMG/M metagenome (GOLD analysis project Ga0070686, IMG submission 65654) | Switchgrass rhizosphere microbial communities from Kellogg Biological Station, Michigan, USA - KBS S2-3L metaG | ecosystem: Host-associated > Plants > Roots > Rhizosphere ...
CCCCATCGCTCGACTACCAAACGAGTGTCGTCACTCGAATTGTTATCGACCACTGTGATGCCGACACTTAGACCACTAGGAACGCGGGCTTTTTGAAGACTACCTAGGGTTCTGGACAGGGATTGCTGCCGATTGTAAGTGGGTATAACGACATCCAATCGCATATCTTAGTTGTAATTCATCTTGTCTTGCCTTTACACGCGATTGCGATTCGTCGGAAGCATTTCAGGAAGTATCACTCGCGTTTGCGACCGTTCCATTAAATCTTAGGGGCCTGAAAAAACGCAAAAGCTGCCGATAGATGGCAGCTTCCCTCAATGCCTAATCGAATCCGGGTGCAGGCAAACAAAGCACTGTCCTTACACCGGTAGCGCTTTCTCCTCCATCTGAAACACCAGGGTCTTCACACGCTCCCGCAAAGCCAACTCGAACTGCTTTGCCTCTTCCACTTCAGAAAACGACAACGATCTCAATTCCTGCTCAATGCGCCGCCGGTAGTCAGAGACCAAAGAATCCGAAACTCCCAATGACGCCGCAACTTCCAATTGCGTCAGATGCTCGGGACTCAAATAACATAGCCATAACACCCCGAGTATCCGATTGTACTGCTTTATCTTCCCCCGCACAGCTTCATGCAGGTTCTTCAAAAACTCATCCACAAAACCGGCTGCCTCGCGCTCTGATTCGCGCCGCAGCAAGCCCTCCTCAGGATTCTCACGCCTATCGACCGGCTCGTAATGGTTCGAGTTGTCGGAGTCGTTGTCGTCGCCATCGAGGGGAACAAGATAGATGTCCATGACCGGCAACCGCGACATAACGAGACTGCGCAGAGTTCGAACATCAACGGGTGAATCGACGGCGTCCAAAACAGACACGATCAAATCTTCAAGATCCGCGTTGCTGATAACAACCTGGGAATCGCCTGTACAACCGACCATGCGCGTGTCGCGCTGGCGCACGGGAATCACGTGAACACGCTGTTCAACTTCATGTGAACCCCGACGCGTCTTGTCGGCGGCCCACTCACTCAGTCCATAAACGCGGTCTGCCAATCGTCTGTGGGGTTCATCGTCGATGCCGCTTGAATCAAACCTTCGAAAATTAGTGCTCGATTGAATCAATGTCGAAATGCGGCGGGCGAGTCGATAGCTCTCTGGATGACGCTTGCGGAGTTCCGCTGTAAGCAGGTTGGTAAGTTCGATCTGACTGATTTCACACTCAATCTCGTAGTCGGTCATCGCCGTCTCGAGATAGTGCTCAAACCGGTTCTTGCTAAGCAGCTGAACGAACAGTTCCTGCGTAAGATCTGTGTAGGCTCCCGAACCGCCTTCTTCAACCAACAGGCCGGCGCTTCGAGACGCTCTCACCAACGGGTGATGAGAAACGATTCGATGTAGTTCGGACCACAGACGACCGACATCAGACGAACGAAGGCTCTCAACCCATTTCGCGTTTTTGCCTGGTCGATCGTAAGTCCGACGACCGCGCGACTGAGGTTGTCGTTTGTCAGGGGTTCCGGGTTCGATTGCTTTGTCGTAATCTTCGCTGATGGATTTCACAGGATTGTCCGTAATGACCCTATGTCCTCTAAGGGTTTCTCTGCGGTGAGTTCCGGGGCGGTTCAATTCAAAGTGCGGGTAGTTCGCCTTCGACGTCTGGTAAGGAGATCTGGATCGATCGCTGCCTGTCAGCGGCTAAGCACAAGAGGTCAAATTGGTGGTTTAAGACCTAATGAAGTCTGCGTTTTTCTGTAATGGAGACTTTAATGCTGGCCTGAGGCGAGCTGTGGAATATGTCTTAACGTGTGCCCGATGTTCCGCACGAAAGCAGGTGGGCCGTCCTGGAATGAGTCGTTGAGCGATCCGCTGCAACGACGACGAAGGCATGTTAGCAGCAATTCAGGATATGGGCAACAAGTTTTTACACTACGGTAAAGCTATTGAAAACACGAGAGAAAACAGATCTTTAGGGGGTGAAAAACCTCTGGAATGAGGGCTCCATTGGCTATTTTGTAATGTCGAACAAGGAGAACTTTTTTCCGTTGGAGGCTACTTCTGCTTCCCCTGGCCCGACCCCAGAGTTTGACGGTTTTTCCAGGCAGTTCTCCCTGGCGGTCTCTGTTTCGCAGGTGGCAGGATGAACCCACAAGACGAGTCAGTCTTCCAGAAAACGGTGGCATGTCCGTCGTCCAGTACCCTTCTCTTGTACCGCACCAAAGGCCTGCCTAGAGAACTTGTTGCGCTAGTTCGACTTCACTTGACGGCCTGCGAATTCTGCACCGCCGAACTCGCCTTGCTCGCCTTTCACACCGCCCCAACCAAGCGCGACGACAGATCGCCAGAGATTCCCATGAATCTCCGAATCCTGGCCGAGTCTCTCCTTTGTCAAAGCAGCAAGTTGAGACTAATCAGGTAGGGCTTGCTATCGATTACGTGAGTGAACTCAGGAATAAAGCGCTTCGATGAGATCGCTGTAACGCTCGTCGATTACGCGGCGCTTCACTTTTAGTGTGGGGGTCAATTCGCCGCTATCGATACTAAACTCGTTCGGTAGCAGAGCCACGTGACGGATGCGTTCGTAATCTGCAAGGCTGGACGTCAAATTGGCGACGTCGCGCTGAACTATTTTGACGGCGGAAGGATGTTTACTTAGCTCGGTGCGGTCCTTCGGAAGTTTCTCTCCCGTTGCTGCGAGTGCCTGATTCAGGTTCTCCCAATCGGGAACAATCAAGGCGGCAGGTTGTTTTTGACCGGAACCCACAACGACTACCTGACTCACGTATTCACTTTCCTTCAGTAGACTCTCGATCAGTTGCGGCGCTACATACTTACCGTTTGATAGCTTGAACAAGTCTTTCTTTCGGTCAGTTATGTATAGCCGACCTTCTTTGTCCAGGTGGCCCACGTCGCCCGTGGCGAACCACCCATCCTTCAACACCGCGTCAGTCGCTTCAGGTTGACCGTAATATCCACGCATCACGTTCGGACCCTTGATAAGGATCTCACCGTCCTCAGCGATCTTCAGTTCAATCCCTTCGAACGGAACACCCACAGAGCCCACATGGTTATTCTCTGGACGGTTCGCGCAAACGATGCACGTTTCTGTGGCACCGTAGCCCTGAAGGATTGGAATTCCCGCGGAGATATAGGAATAGGACAGGGCCGGCGCTAGCGGGGCTCCACCTGACACGAAGTAACGCAATCGACCGCCAACACCTTCACGCCATTTTGAGAACACCAGCTTGCTCGCCATTCTCTGCTGGAATCTAAGGCGGACGGGAATTCGTCTTTGCGCATCAGTGAGTTCACCAAATCGCTGACCGACGTTCAAAGATCGGGTAAAGATTTTTCGCTTTAAGCCCTTCTCCGCCATGCCCTTCTTGATGATCCGGTGATACACCTTCTCAAAGAGACGAGGCACAGCTGTCATCACTGTCGGACGCACTTCGCGCAGACTTTCACCCACTTGATCGAACGACGCTGCGTAGTAAACGGAGACTCCTGTATAGCAAAAGACGTAGAAACCAGCGCGCTCGAAGATGTGGGACAAAGGAAGAACTGACACGGCAACATCGGTATTGGTGATTGGTAGGCCTTTCGCAATCGACAGCACATTCGAAATGAAGTTGTTGTGCGTCAACATCACACCTTTGGGTTCGCCTGTCGTGCCGGAGGTGTAGATAATCGTCGCGAGATCATCAGGACGCACAGCATGCAAATACGCGTCGAATGCTTCGGGTCGTTGCTTCGCTTGTTCTCTGCCGCTCTGTTCCAATTGCTCCAAACTGATTGCGTTGTCCAAATCTTCGGCGACGTCGTCGTCGAAGAAGATCAACCGTTCAAGATGTCGATTATTCAGTGCCGGTCGGGCATGTCTCAGTAGTTTGCGATTTGATATGAAGATCGCGCGCGAACCAGAGTCGGCAAGGATGAACTCAATCTGTTCGACTGCCTGCGTGGTGTAAATCGGAACATTGATCGCGCCCAGACTGAGAATGGCCATGTCTGCAATCGACCACTCCGGGCGGTTCTCCGAGAAGAGCGCAATGCGATCGCCTGGCCGGATACCGAGTGCTGCTAGCCCAAGAGCTACGTTCTTAACACGCTCAACGAACTGAGCGGCAGTAATATTCAGCCAGCGCCCACTTTCACGGTGATTGAGAGCATCCGGCTTAGCGTGTCGGAGCGAAGCGCTCAGGCATAAACCGGGAATAGAGGACGTTTCGGTCGCTGTATATGCAGTCGAGTCGTCTTTTGCGGAAGCAGCTGAAGCCAAGTCGTTTGGATTCTCCTTAGGTCGCGCTTCGAAGTGAAGTTCAGAAAGGGGGCGATAGACCGAGTTGCGCGCATCATATTACCTAACGACCACATCGTTCAAATCTGCGGGTTGAGACAGGTATTCCAGGATTCAACAGACTAACCGTCACACCGTCGAGCTTGCCAAATCCGCCTCACGGTTTGGTGAATCCTGAGCACCGGAACCCTCTGGCTCTGTGGTCCTCTCAAAGCGTGGCGTGCGCCGACGTTTCCGGCGCGGAACACTTTCCACTCGACCGTTCAAGGTCGCCAGCGCAGCGAGCACAAGGAATAGCAACGCGTTTGACGTGGTGTGTAGCGTGAAATCAAAGAAGCTGTGAACCAGGACGGCAAAACAACCGCCCACTCCCGCGAGGGCAACGCCGCGTCGGAATGGATCACGCGTCCCCATTCGATAAAACGCGCGGGCGAAAAGCAGAACAACAAACGCGAGCCCGAGAGCGGCGCCGACGATTCCGCCGTCTGAAAGAATCTGAAGGTAGTCGTTGTGCGCTTGTTCCAATCGGAGCAAACCATTACGCGTATCAAAGCCCGTATAGATCACGCCGAACGCACCCAAGCCTGTGCCAAGCACTGGATGAGCTTTGATCATGTTCACGGTAACTGACCAGAAGTGAGCACGACCGGTGGTCGGATCGTTTGTATTAACGCTATCGACCAAACGATCAAGCGGAAGGTCGCCACCTCCAATTATTAGTACGCCGATAACTAATCCGATAAGTAACGCCGCGCCTAATCCAAGTCGGACTATCGCCCCGCGAATCCGACTGACTCGTCTTCTAGTCCTTTCGTTTTCTTTGCTCCACAACGCGGTGACTATGACAAAGAACAGGACCTGGGCAACAAGACTAATAACGCCGCCTCTTGACGTCGTCATGACGAGCGCAACGCCCATCATTCCGGCGAGAAATAAATACAGGAGTTTTTTCTCTCGATCGACCGCTCCACCGAACAACAAGCCCAGAGGGATCGCGACAGTCAATTCCATGTAGCCCGCAAAGTGATGTCGATTGATGAATGGACCAAAGGCTGTGCTCTGGTTTAGCTCACGAATCCAGTAGACCTTTGTGGGACTCGTAAACGACTGCGTCAATCCGAACATCGCGAGGCAGAAACCGAAGATCATTATCGTGCGGACGATCAGATGAAGGCGTCGAGGCGTATCGATAAACACGAGAACAGCCGCAAAGTAGATGAACAAACTAACGAGTTGCACGATGACAAGGCGCGTTGAGTTCGGATCAAGCGAGAGCGACTGCGAGAGACTAATGCCGAGCCCACTGTCTGCGGCCGGTCGCAGTGGCAGCAACTGAACGACTCCCAGAAGAATTGCTCCTAAAAGAGGTACCTGGAGGAGATTTCTGCTAATCCTGAACTGCCCGATGGACCAGGCATCGACCACCCAAAGACAAAGAATCGTGAATGCACCCAGCGTGAATACGCTCAGCGACCAATAATGCACCGTGCCGTACGCGAGCGCCGAAAGGACAATCGCGACACAGATTAGTAACACCAGAAATCGACTTGCGAGCGTGTGTCGGATCCGATAGACGATCGGTTCCGCGCGGGCGCGCGTTAGCTCCGTCGCGTTGACAGAGACAACATCAATTTCTGCGTTTGAGACTGAAGTCGTCATACCAAACAGTGCCGAAAATCGGGCAAATATCTATGTCCAGACACTTCCCACGCTCGATCGTGATAGTCACCCCTTCACATTTGGGTGGTGTTTTGAACGTCAAACTAACTCGTTGCCAATCACTGTCGCCATTGGCCGCGCCATCGGAAAGCGCGAGTTGAGCGTTGTCAGCTGGGTTACTCACACGGACGTAAGGAGTGGATCCACTCTCCAGCTTCTGTGACTTTTGAAAGAACTCCAACTCGTATTCGGTATCGGGCGACACAGCAACAAGTTGTGTCGCGCTCAACCCCTCCAGTTTTTGGCGCACTTGAAACACCAGACGGAGGCTGCGACGACCGCTGTGACCGCTTTGCGGATCGACGCCGATCTGCACCTGCGACACATTCTTTACTTGCCAGGCGAACACCATGTCTGGTCCATAGTTCGCCACTTGTTCAAACCCGCCATCAGTGATTCGATCGATCGTGGCGCGACTCTCCGCGTTCGGCGCAACGTCATTCCAAACACTGACCGCGGCGTAATAACGCTGAGCTGCAATTAGAGCGGTCAGCATTGAATCAGCAGCTGCTTTGTTAGCCGTTTTGTCACTTGGTGAGAGCGTAGACCAGAGCCGCAGTCCTTCGTCGTACTTCTTCTGTTTCAATAGATGATTGGCAAAGTCAGCGCGAGTCGAGGGATTGTCACCTATCGCTTTACCCAAGGCGTCAAAATCTGAGCCGAAGATTTCCCAAAGCAGAAGAAAGAACTGCGGTCGAAACTCATCATTTACTTCACTCGCGCGTCGTAATTCGGCAAACGCCTCGTCATAGCGCGAACGGCGCAGCAAGAGGTTTCCCAAAAACCAGTGGGGATGACCGTAATTAGGTGCGAGAGTAACCGCTCGCCTTAGCGCGACTTCGCCTTTGTCATGTTCTCCCGCTTGCTCATAGGCAACACCGAGTGCGGTCCAGAACCGGTAATCGTTTGGCGAAAGGGTGACCGCCTTTTCGTATTCCGCAATGATGTGGCCGATTTGATCTGGTGGAAGTTTTCTCTGCGAGACAAGGGCGAGACGCCAATGCGTGAGAGGATCGTCCGGTGCCATCGCGACGGCCATACGAGCGATGTCGAGGTCGCGCTCGCTTGGACCAAGGTTCTCCGCGAACGTATTGCCGAGGTACCAGTTGACGACGAAGTAAGACCAGACGGCCGCGATGATCAAGAACACGATCATCAAAATGCGGACTACCGGCTTGCGTGTTGTTAGGTGAATCAGTTCCTGGGGCATGACCAGACTATTGCAGATCGAGCGTCTCCATCGTAATGCGCATTCTCTTCACGACGATCTCACGCTCGGCGCAGCAGCGTACAACCTCTTCAACTCTCGCGTCAGTCATCTTCAAACTTGATATTACAACTTCGTCCACCTGTTGCTGATCGCAAACCGAGCCAAGATCCCCGTTGCCGCCAAAAACTCTGAACCCGTGGATCAATTTGCCGCTCTTTGAAGGATCGTCGTCGAGAAACCCGATCGGAGAAAGTGCCAGGTCGCGATTATTCATTAATTCACGCAAAAGCAATTCGCCACCATCACCAGCCCCGTAGATCAACACTCGGCGTCCATTGGGATTTCCAGCCGCCGGCAGAACTTGCCGGAACAGTCTGAATGCCATACGACTGCCCGCCAGAAAGAAAAACATCAGAACGCCATCGATCACAAATACCGCGCGCGAGAACCCTTCAAACCTTAACGTGAAGAGAATAATGATCACGCTGGCAATCGAACTCAGCATCACCGCCTTCGCAAAAACTATCAGGTCATCGATGCTTGTGTATTTCCAAAGCCCGCGATACACGCCCATTACCAGAAACGCCGACATCTTCACAAACAGCACGATCGGAATGCTGCGAATGAAAAGCTTCCATTGAGGGCTGGCCGAGAATGGACCAAACTTGATGGCGTACGAACTCCAGTACGCGAGAATGATCAAAACGAGATCCAGCAGCACTTCAAAAATGCGTCGCTTGTATGAGACGTCGACGAGAAAGGTGTAAAGCGCCTTTCCTTTGAGTACCTGCTCGTCGGCCGTCTCGTCGTAGACTTTTACTCCGGATAGATAAACCCCCAGCAACGTCAGGAGGATCGTGAAGCCCGCAATCGCCGCCAGGCTAACGTCAAGCTTTACGCGCTGAACGACGACTGCAAGAACGCCCGAAAGCGCGGCGAATCCGTAGAGCATCCAAACCGCATGTCGTTCCGACATGCCGAGTGCAACGAGTCGGTGCGAAGTGTGATCGCGACCCCCTTGCGATGCTGCCCGACCGGAAAGTTTTCGCAAGATCGTGACGAACGTCGTGTCGAAGATCGGAATGAACAAAACCAGGATCGGAACTGCGAGCACCGGCAGGAAACTTCTCGATCTTCCGCCACTAACGTTCACGAGAGCAGAGCTCGCAAGAAAGAATCCGACAAACATCGAACCGCAGTCGCCCATAAAGATTGATGCCGGATTCGAGTTGTAAATCAGGAAGCCCAGCAGTGCTGATGCGAAGCAAAGGAGGATCACCGCGTCGATGTATTGGCCGGTGTTAACAAAACTCAGCGCGAGGAAGCCACCCGCGATGATGGCAATGCCTGCGGCAAGGCCGTCCATGTTGTCGAGCAGGTTGATCGCATTTGTAATTGCTATCAACCAGAAGATCGCTAACGCCATGTTGATGAGAACCGACCTGGTCCACGGCAATGAGAGTCCGTAGTAAACGACGTACGCGGCGCCGAGTACCTGGCCAATGAGTTTCTGATAAGGCTTCAAATGGATCAGATCGTCGACGAGTCCGACGACGAAGAGAAATGTGCTTGCCCGAATGATTACGTATTCGTAAGTAGTATCAGGAACGAGAAAAAGATTCGGAATGAGTACGGACAAAAAGATTGCCACGCCGCCCAGCATTGCAGTGGGTTTCTTGTGCCACCGGTCGGTCTTGGGCTTGGCGACGACACCGTAGCGACGCGCGAGGGCGGCGACGACGGGTGTCAGAACGAGCGCCAGAACAAAAGACACCGCGATTGGCAGGAGCTGAAGCGAACTGGAAAACATACCCTCCCGAGGAGAAAGAAACCGGGGCAGCAGGAGTTGAAGAGCTATTTATCGGTATGAAAAGCTATTAGAAATGAGGGCTCAACGCAAGCGCACCATGTTCGAAAGGCTGACGGTAGTCGGGGGATTGTTCAGATCCGACCTACGCCGAAAGCCCCAAACGATTTTGCGCGCTGGCGAATAAAGGTTGAGTTCTTTGATTCAACGTTCGTTCGCCAGAGCGCAAAGGGCGTCGATCATCTGCCGTTAGGCTGGACCTGAAATATCCCCTAACTGCCGTTAGGGTATTCACACAAAGGCGATCTCACCGCCGGCCGCTTTGGTAATCGATGACGCTCTTGAGTATTCCGTTCAGGTCCATCTTCGGACTGAAGCCGACGAGCTCACCGACCTTGGAAATATCCGGCACGCGACGCGGCATATCTTCGAAACCTTCCTCGTAAGCTTCGTCGTAGGGGACGAAGACGATCTCTGACGTAGACTGAGTCAACTCCTTCACGCGTCGAGCAAGATCAAGAATGGTGATCTCCTGGTTCGATCCGATGTTGAAGACCTGACCCACGGCATCATCTTTATCCATCAATCCAATTAACGCACCGACAACATCGCCAACATATCCAAAACAACGACTCTGTTTGCCGTCGCCATAGACTGTGATCGGTCGTCCAGCCAGTGCCTGCTTCACGAAAGTCGGGATCACCATTCCATACTGGCCCGTCTGCCGTGGTCCAACTGTATTGAATAATCGCACAACGATCGTTGGCAGTTTCTTTTCGCGCCAGTAGGCGAGCGCGAGAAATTCATCAATCGCTTTCGAGCAGGCGTAACTCCACCGACCTTTTGTCGTTGCGCCCATGACAAGATTGCCGTCTTCACGAAAAGGAACATCAGAACTCAAACCATAAACTTCAGAGGTTGAAGCAATCAGCACCTTCTTCTTTTTCTTGTTGGCGAGCGACAGCACGACTTCCGTACCGCGGACGTTCGTCTCGATCGTCCGCACCGGACTCTCGACAATCAACTTCACACCAACCGCGGCAGCCAAATGAAAGATTACGTCGCACTGGTCGACTAGCTCGGCGGTGACGGGCTGGTTATGGACCGTGTCTATTGTGTAGTGAAAGCGCTTGTTGCCTTTAAGGTGTTGAATGTTTTCGATCTTGCCGGTTGAAAGATCATCGATGACGTAAACCTCACAATCGCGTTGCAGGTAGGCGTCGGCTAGATGCGAACCGATAAAACCCGCTCCTCCAGTAATCAATACTCGCAAGTTTTTCGATCCTCCATCTGATCTGATAGTTGGTTCATCGCTTCAAGTCTCCAGGATTACGCGCGAGATTCTACACTCTGCTCTGAAGATCTGGCCCCGACTTTCCCGACCTGCGTGCTCATGAGTTCGGCGTAGAGCCCTTTGATGTCTTCGAGTAGCCGCTCTTTGGCGTAATTGGTGCGCACGAAGTCGTATCCATTCTGCGCCACTTTCGTCCGCAGTTCTTTATCCTCAACGAGTCGTTGCAAGCCTGTAGCGAAAGCCTCGACATCTCCGGGCTTCACACCGATTCCTCGCGTGCATTCACCGTAGTTAAGTTTTGTCGGCAAAGGCTCGCCAAGCAAATCAACAACACCGCCTACGCTCGTCGCAATCACCGGCCGTGCATTCGCCATTGCTTCAATCAACGTCAGCGGTGTGCCTTCGTTCTTTGAAGTTAACGCAACGACATCAAGCGCTGGATAGAAGTTCTGCGGGTCGCGACGGTTTCCCGCAAAAATCACATCGTTCTCCAGGCCTAATGAAACTGACAGGTTCCCAAGTTCCGTTCGCAAAGACCCATCGCCGATCACGACAAACTTCACTGGAGCCTGGTTATTCAATTCTTTGAAACGTGCGACTACCTGCAAGAACAACGCGTGATCTTTGATCTCAGTGAGACGGCCGACGATGCCGATTAGCATTACCTCATCGTTCACACCGAGCTCATGCCGAAAGATCTGTCGCCGTGTCGCCCCGTTGTCGAAGAGTTTCAGGTCCAGGCCAAGTGGCACAACTTGAAACTGGCCGTCGCGACCAATCCCAAACACTTTGCCAATCTCATTCTGCTGTTGCTGGCTCACAACCACTACACGATCAGTTGCGACGCGCGCTAACAGTCGTTCGACAAAGATAAAGAACCGCGTCTTCAATGGACCATAATAGCTGTGAAAGATGTGACCGTGATACGTGTGCACAAATTTGCACTTGCGCGGATGACCGATCAACGTCGCTGGCGTGGCCCAACGATAAAAAAAGCCGGCCACTCGTCCGACCGTTCCTGCTTTAGCAGTGTGCGTGTGAATAATGTCCGGGCGTTCGCGTCGAAACAGCCGAAACAATTTCCAGACTGTTACTGCATCCTTCAGTGAGATCTCACGACTCATCTCGCGGATGTAGTGAGGCGTGATACCCATCTCGTCGGCGAAGTAACCCATGTCTTCTTCACCTTCGGGGACAGTTCCGGCGACGAGCAGTGTTTCAATCGACGAATTCTGAAGACCTTCGGTGAGCCACACAACGTGCTTCGCCGGCCCGCCGACGTTGAGGCGAGCGATAACGCGTACAACTTTTGTCTTGTTTGTTGAAGCCATCGAGCGAAGCGCGATTCTAACCGATCCAAAGCAGATCCACCGATTTCCACCGACGACACAGATTATTTTTAGAGCTGTGCGATCCGTAGTTTTCGCGAACTTTTAGGGTGTAGGCTGGTGTCCTTTGAATCTGTTTAGTGAGGAGAAGTGTTCATCGAGTTTTCTTTGTTCGTGTTTGATTCGTGTGATTTCGTGGATCGTCCTTACCTCGCTGCCGACCAAGAACGATCCACGAACTCACACAAAAGAACACGAATCTGCTTTGCGTTGCGTCAACTGACCCCGATAGAAATCTCTCCCGCGGACTCAATCTTATTCGCTCCGGTCTCCGCCACAAGATTCGAAGCCCGTAGCAAACTCTCGAAAGTTCCTGCGTCAGTCCACCAGCCTTCTAACTCCTCCCACGTCATCTCTCCGCGCTCGATGTAAGCATTGTTGACATCGGTGATTTCAAGCTCACCCCGGCCGGAAGGTTTCAAGGTGCGAATGATGTCGTAAACTTCGCCGTCGTACATGTAAATACCAATCACCGCATAGTCCGACTTCGGATCAGTGGGCTTCTCGTCGATACGCACCACTTCACGTCCGTTCAATTCCGGGACGCCGAAACGAGCTGGATCAGAAACCCTCTTGAGCAGGATCTTAGCGCCGCGTCCCTGATGACGATATGCGCGGACGGCCGACCGTATGTTGCCTTCAATAATGTTGTCGCCCAGCACAACACAGACGGGATCACCAGCCGCGAAGTGTTCAACTAACGAGAGTGCTTCAGCGATTCCACCTTCGCCTTCCTGGTAAGCGTAGTTGAGATGCTTCAGGCCGAACGCTTTGCCGTTACCCAACAACCGCAGAAAGTCGCCCGCCGAGTTACCGCCAGTCACGATCATTATGTCAGTGATACCCGCATTTACCAGCGATTGAATGGGGTAGTAAATCATCGGTCGATCGTAAACAGGCAAGAGGTGTTTGTTTGTGATGGAAGTGAGTGGTCGCAAACGCGATCCCAGTCCACCTGCAAGGACAACTCCTTTCACTCGCGGTCCTCCTTAGCTATCTTTCGGCCCAAACTTTTAAGAAATCTCCAGTTCTGCTCGCTCGCAAAACGCTGTTCGCCGCATTCTTGATCATTCTGCGGCGCCGGTTCAGCAGCAATGTTTCGTTCAACTTGTAGTCAGACTGAACTCGTTGATGACCATTGGATACGTCAGCGCTACCGCCCTCTTGCGAGCGCGATCGAAACGCTCCCATCAACTCACCAGCGGTAAGTCCCTCCGTTTTCACCTTGACTCGTTGAAACCCGTGACGAGCTAACAGGGCCGCCATCCCCCGAACAGAAAAAAGATGCAGGTGTTCGGGCGGTGAAACGATGCTCCATTTCAATTTCAAAACGCGTCCCGATGCTCCATGCGAATGCGGCGTTGTGGCCCAAAAGACCCCACCGGGTCGTAGAACACGTGAGACCTCCGCAATCAAAGAGGAGGGGTCGGGTACGTGTTCGATCAATTCGGCTGCTGTCACGACATCAAAGTGCGCCTCGGGAAACTTTGCCTGCGCGAGTTCACCAGGAAAGACAGTCAGACCCTGCTTCCGGAGAATGTCGACGGTCGGAACCGATAGCTCCACACCTTCGGCATTCCATCCTGCCTGGTTGGCTACATTTAGAAGCGTGCCTGCACCACAACCCACATCGAGAAGTCTGTTTGTTTGGCGATAACGCGCAAACGATTTGACGATCTCTTTGAGCCGGCTGGTGACAAAACCCGGAACATCGAGATTCTCATCGTTGTAGTAGACGCCGGTTTCATAATGCATCC
>Ga0070686_100001431_pt1 | contig 13466 bp, 7 predicted proteins | sample KBSS23LmetaG_FD_65654 | JGI IMG/M metagenome (GOLD analysis project Ga0070686, IMG submission 65654) | Switchgrass rhizosphere microbial communities from Kellogg Biological Station, Michigan, USA - KBS S2-3L metaG | ecosystem: Host-associated > Plants > Roots > Rhizosphere ...
CTCGAGAATATCGATGAGGATGGCCTCCTTCGGGCGGCTGCCGATGCCGGCCAGATCCGGGCCGACCACCTGGCCGCGTCCTTGGAGGGCGTGGCATTGCAGGCAGGCTTTTTCAAACCAAACGGCGCCGCGGCCGCGGTCGCCCTGCAGCGCCAAGGCTGGTTGAAAGCGTTGCACGACCTCGGCCCGATCTCCGACGAGCGTCGCTTGCAGTAGTTGCTCGGCGCGCCGGCGCAGGGCGGGTTCAGCGTGTTGCCGCATCGCCTGGCGGATCGGCGCATCAAGCTCGTTGAGCTGAATCGCGCCACGCTCCAAGTGCTCGAGCAACTCCGGGAGGCCGATGGGCGTGCGCGCAGCGGCGAGGGCGATTTCACGCCGTGTCCCGCGCAAGAACTTTGGCCAACTCGCGAACACGCCTCGGAACGTCGCCGGCTCCGCTACCTCGAACAGCGCACGCGCCGCAGCTTTTTGGACTTCCGGCGGTTCGCTGGGTTCGAGCAACCTGGGCAGCGTGACGTCGCTGACGCCCGGCGCGCGGCGCACAGTTCGGAGCGCCAGCAGTCGATGACTGGCTGGCTCATGCGAATTAGTGGCGATGTTCGCCGCAAACTGACTGAATGCAACCAGTCGCGGCTGCTGCCCGGCCAGGGTGTCTGGGGCTTGTGTCAGCCAGTATTTCCAGGGATGGCGTGTTCGGGCCAGACCTTCGGCCAACCCCGCGCCGAGCGCGAGTTCCCCGAGGTGGCTCGGTGCGTTTCCGGTCGGAAGGCGCGGCAACAGGCGAGCCCATTCCTGGTTGGCGTCAGAGCCGCCCGCGAGCGTGGCAAGGCGCTCGAGAAACTCGGCTTGGCCCGGAGTGTTGGCGCTGCGCCAAGTGCTGTGAAGCGTGAGGAGTTGTTCCAGGAGGGGGGTGGCATTTGAGCCCACACTGCTCAGCAAGGCGAGCGCGTGCCAGCGATTGGTGGCGTCGCGGTCGGCCGCAGTGACCAGCGCTGGCAGCAATACTTTAGCGGCCAGGTCGGAGTCTCCAAGCGCCAGGGTCAACGCCAGGCGGACGCGGGAATCCGGGTCGCTCTGCAGGCGAGGAAGTTCTTTGCGCCACCCGTCGCTGTGAGTTTCGCCGAGGTGCAGCGCGATTTCACGGACGCGGGGATGAGGATCACGCAAGCCGGCTTGGAGCAGGGGTGGACTCAACCGGGCGAGCCCGGCCAACGTATGCAAGGCCTGGACGCGAGCGGCAGGATGCAGGCCATGGCGGGCAAGCCGTTCCAGGGCCGGGACAGCGCTCACATCGCCGCGTTCGAGTAAAAGCCGCTGAGCGGTGTCCCGCCACCAGGCGTTCGTCCGCGCGAGTTGCGCCACCAATTCCGCTGGCGCGGCGCCTTCGAGTTGAACATGCGCCGGCGGCAGGGGGCGTCCCTGACGCCGGATTCGCCAGAGCCGCCCGTGCTCGAACCCGGTCCGCCACGGCATTTCATCGCGCGCCCGGCCGCGGACGAAATCGGGGTGCTCCACAAAACGGCGGTAGAAATCGACCACATACAGCGCGCCGTCCGGTCCGGTGGCAAAGTTGACCGGATGAAACCACGGATCTTCGGAGGCGAGGAATTCCCGGTTTTGTTCTTCACGCCGCGCGATGAACGTCGGTCCGCTGGGTTCCAGCACACGTCGGTGGACGAGATTGCGCAACGATTCGCCGACGAAAGCGTTGCCGGCGTAGGCCGGCCCGAGCGCATCGCCGCGGTAGAGCGACAAGCCGGCGAGCGCGTTAAAATGCGTGGTCGATTCGTCGTTGAAGGTGAGCGGTGCCGGCGTCAGCGGGAAGACGCGTCCCGTGTCACCCGGCTCCAGCAAGTCCTGCAACGATTCTGTGCTCGCCAGGTTCGGGTTGCGGCTGAGGTAACGTTCGGGCAGCACGTCGTGCCGAATCGGAATCGTATTCCAAGAGAGAAACCGATTGCCCCAGTCGTCGCGCGCCAGCCCAAACTGGCTGCGTCCGGCCACCGCTTCGATTTCGCCCGTCCCCGGTCGAAAACGAAAATCATGGTTTCGCAACGAGACCGCTTTGCTGGCCTGCGGCGCGGTGGCAGACCGCAGCTCGCCGTCACTCCGGCCGTTGGCGCCGTACACCCAGCCGTCGAGTCCCCACAGCAGGCCGTTGGCGCGGAGTTGCTGGTTGCCGGCTCCAAAACCGGTGAATAACACCCGGCGCTCGTCTGCCCGGCCATCTCCGTTGGTGTCCTTCAAGAACCACAAGTCGGGCGCGGCCGTGACCAGCACGCCTCCGTTCCACGGGAGAACGCCATTCGGGAACGGCAATCCATCGGCGAAGATGGAGACCGTTTCGTAATGACCATCGTGGTCACGATCGACAAGGAGTTTGATGCGTCCACCCTCCGAGGCATTTGGATAATCGCGCATCTCGGCGACGAAGAGCCGGCCGGCGGCGTCCCACGCGATGGCCACAGGGCTGATGATATCGGGTTCGGCAGCGACCAATTCGATTTGCAGGTTCGGATCGGCGAGATGAAAGGAGGCGCGTTCTTCCTCCGGGGTCAAGGCGCGGGCCGGCGCGGGGCAAAGCAGGGCCAGCAACAGCGGGGCACAGCAGAACAGCCGCTGCGCTCGAACGGCAGCCAAAGCGCGAAAGACCGCAGGAGAATTCATGGTGCCTACTTCGGAGGGTTGGGCGGCGCCAAGTGCCGCGCCAGAAACCGCCATACCTCCGCCCGCGATTCCCGGGCAAGCTTGGTGTCGAGCCGATTGAAGGCATGCGCGCCGGGGGCATTGGTGTAAATGCGATGCTCAAAGGTCTTCCCCGCCGCTTTCAGGGCCTGAATCAGATGTTCCACCTCCAGGACATTGACGTCCTCGTCGTTGGTGGTGGTGTGGATCAAGAGTGGCGTTTGCAGCTTCTCGGCGTTCCAAGCGGGCGAGCGGCGGCGATATTCGGCGACATTATCCGAGGCGGTTTTTCCAATGTGATACGGGGCGGAAAAAAGCTCGCGGTAAGCGGCGTCCTTGTAACCCATGCGGGCGACGAGGTCGGAGACGGGGACGCCGGCGTAAGCGGCTTTGTAATCGGCGGGATGCTCGAAAATATTCATTAGCGTGATCATGCCGCCGTGGCTCCAGCCGAGGATGCCGACCCGGGCGGGGTCGAGCCGCGGATGCATCTCGAGCATCCATCTTTTGGCGGCGAGGACATCGTCGTTTTCGAGCCCGCCGTAATCAATCAATTGCCAGAAATCCCGGCCGTAGCCGGTGCTGCCCCGGTAATCGGGCGCAATGATGGCATAGCCTTGGTCGAGCAGCTCCTCGACGATGTGAAGTTCGTCCGGTTTGAAATCGCTATGCACTCCGCCATGGACCAGGACCAGGAGCGGCAGGGAGTCGCGCGAGGCATATTTTTTGGGGAGGAAGGTGTAGGCGGTGAGAATGATCTCGTTGCCGGCGCCCTGGGCCGTGGGGTTGTTGGTGACCCGCGGCGGTGGGCCGGTGAAACGCACGGTGTCGATCTCCGCCACTTCCCGCAGGCGTTGAAACCAAACGAGGTCATGGACCTGTTTGGAGAGCCGCTGCTCCACGAAGTTCAGGGATTCTTCCAACGTCTTGATTCGCGCCAGCAGGGCCTCCGGCGAGGCGCCGCCATTGGTCTGGGCGCCCACGTAGCCCACGAAGAAAAAAGAACTTAGGAAAAGGTATAATCCTGCCGATAAACGATGAGACAGCATAGGGTATCCTGTGCGCGGCATGGTGGACGGCACGCTCCGGTCTGAGAAGACAATTCTCACCACCGCAGGGCGTTGCAGGCTGGCCGAAGCCCGGGGCCCATGTTAGGCTGTCAATGTTCGAGTCCGATTGAAACGGTAAACGCATGAAAGCCACTTCAATTCGCCGGCGCCTGGCCCTCTGTGGGCTCGCCTTCAGCCTGAGTTTCCCCTGCGCCGTCACGGTGCGCGGTGAAGACGCGCGTCCCCCTGAGGCAGTGACGAGCGTCCTCTTCAAACAAGGCAAAGTTTACGTCCCCAAGGACGGTTCTCCGGTAGAGATCACAAATGATGTGCTGGTCGCCAAACTGGCCGTCGTGCGTACCAACGGCGTGTTCACCGTCGGCAAAGGCAAGGAACGCCTGCTGAAAGAGGGCGAGAGCATCGGCCCCGACGGCAACCTCAACAGTCCGGACGGTACCGTTGCGCCCATCGTGGATCATCTGTTCGTGAAGAACGGGCGCGTCGTCTCCGTGCGGGATGGTGTTGCCACACCGTTGGTCGGAGAAGTGGCTCTGCCCGACGGCTCCAAGGTGACGCCAGGCGGTGATCTGCGTGCGGTGGACGGCAAGATACGCCGGTTGCTGGACGGACAATTGATCAAGCTCGACGGGACGTTCCTGCCGGTGACCGATACGGTGTCACTTCAGGGCGGCAAGGTGATTCTCTACAAGGACGGCGGGCGGATCGAAATGCGCCGCGGTCAATTCATGGCCATGAACGACAATTCCCGCGTCAGCGGCGACGGTTACATCATTAAAGCCGACGGCACCCGCGTGAACCTCAAAGAAGGCGAGATCCTCAAGCTGGAAGGAGCGCGGTGACGATCTCTCCGACGCGCGCGGTGAATCGCTCGCGCTCGGGCTAGCGAGTGGGGAGCTCGATTAGAATCCTCATCCACCGGTGAGGCTGAACTTGGCCGAGACGCGTCCGTCCATCCGCACGCGTGCCAGGAATCCAAAATCCAAAATCCAAAATCGAGAATCGTCAGGCTTTCCAAACCTGGCCGGGTTTGGCGGTGAGGCCTTTGGTGGCGTTGCGGGTGTCGACGATGCACTGGGCCCAGTCGGCCAATTGCTGATAGTTCACGGCTTTGTGGGCGGTGGCGATGACGACAAGGTCGAAGGCAGCCACGGAAGGTTGATCCCAGGTGATGGATTCAGTCCCGGTCCAGTGCCCGTGTTCGCGCGTGGGGCGAATGCGCGGGACATGGGGATCGTAGTAGCCCAGGGTCGCGCCCAAGGCCTTGAAGAGGTCGAGCAGATGGTAGCTGGGCGACTCGCGATCGTCGTCGACGTCAGGTTTGTAAGCCAGACCGACGATGAGGATGCGGGAGCCGTTGATCGACTTGCGCCGTTGATTGAGCGCTTCGGTGGCGCGATGCACCACGTACTCGGGCATGGCGGTGTTGATTTCGCCGGCCAGCTCGATGAATCGCGTGTTCTTCCCGTATTCCCGAGCCTTCCACGTGAGGTAAAACGGATCGATCGGAATGCAATGCCCGCCCAGCCCCGGTCCGGGATAAAACGGCATGTAGCCGAACGGCTTGGTTTTGGCGGCTTCAATGACTTCCCAGACGTCGATCCCCATCGCGCTGTAAACGATCTTCAGCTCGTTAACGAGGGCGATATTCACGCCGCGAAAAATGTTCTCGAGCAACTTGGTGGCTTCGGCCACGCGGCAGGAGGAGACGGGCACCAGCGTTTTGAGGGCGCGTCCGTAGACGCCCGTCGCTTTCTCCAGGCATTTGGGTGTGTAACCGCCGATCACCTTGGGGATGGTGGCCACCTTGCTGGCAGGATTGCCCGGGTCTTCGCGCTCTGGTGAGAAGGCGAGGTGAAAATCGGTGCCGGCCTTGAGCTTCGAGCCCGCTTCCAGCACGGCCCGAAGATCCTCGTCGGTAGTTCCCGGGTAGGTGGTCGATTCCAGCACCACCAGAATGCCGCGCGTCAAATGTGGCGCGATGGCTTTGCCCGTCTCGAGAATGAACGAAATGTCTGGCTCGCGATTCTTGTTTAGCGGCGTCGGCACACAGATGATGACCGCCTCGACTTCCTTGACCCTCGAAAAATCCGTCGAAGCCGAGAATCGCCCGGCCTTGACTTCCTCCTGTACCATGGCCGGCTCGATATGTTTGATGTAGCTGCGGCCTTGGTTGATGGCGTCGACTTTGGGCGGGTCGATATCGAGGCCAAGGACGTTCACTCCAGAACGTGCGAACTGCAGCGAGAGCGGGAGTCCCACGTATCCAAGGCCTACGATGGCTATCTTCATATGATAAAATCGGTCGCGCCCGTGATCCCTTTAGCCCGGTTAGGGCGATTCTCGTTCGGGCGGGGCTTGTCCTAGACGAAATCAGCCCATCGCGCAAGAAAATGGGGCGTCTTACGGGTGTCGGGGTGTCGGGTGTCGGGTGTTAGAAGCGTATACCGGCGCCACCCGACGCTCGACCCCTGGTCTCGTGCTACTTCGACTGCACGACGCCTTTGCCGTTGGAGAGCAGGCCGATGTATTCGATGAGGATGCGCTTGGCTTCGTCCAGGCTGATGTCCACGGCCGGGATGTCCGAGTCGCTCACTTCATCGTCATCATCGCTTTTGGCTAGTTTGGCCGAGTCGTCTTTGTCTTTGGTTGGGATGCTGTCGACTTTGGCCTGCTTGGCGGATTTGGGTTCCCCGTTGGTGACGGAGGCGGTGGAATTGGTGCGGAGCGTGGGCGGAGGCAAGCCGGGCTGATCGGCCTGTTTCAGGGCGATGTCGTAGATCTTGCCCGGCGGTTCGGGGCGGGCGGCGAGCTCCTTCTTGCGGCTTTTGACGCGGTCATCCGACTCCTGTTTCTCCTTGATCCGAACCGCCTCATTTAACGAGACACTCTTTTCGGCCTGGAGTTTCTTGAACCGATCGATCTCCCGGGCCACCCAGACAAAATCGCGGTCCGTGCTGATGCGTTGTTCGGAGCCGCGGCGGAGGGCCGCCAGATACGGCTGGACGCGGTTGACCTTGTCGTAGCTGGCAGCCGGAATGGTGTCCCATTCCAGCGGGTTTTCCAGGGAGGCCTCGCCGACTTCGATGTGATTATTGACCGAGGGCAGGATGATGTCGGGGGTGACGCCTTTGAGTTGAGTGGAGGCGCCGCTGGCGCGATAGAATTTGCGGATCGTGATCTTGAGCGCGCCGGGATCGGTGCTGGCCAGGATGCCGTTCTGGCGCATGAGCGGACGCAACTGGAGCAGCGATTGGACGGTGCCTTTGCCGTGCGTGGAGGAGTCGCCGACGATGAGCGCGCGCCCGTAATCCTGTAAGGCGCCGGCCAGAATCTCGGAGGCGGACGCGCTGAAGCGACTGGTCAACACGACCAGCGGCCCGTCGTACCACACAGAATTATCGGGGTCGGTATCCTGGAAGGTGCGCCCGTCGTAGTCGCGAACTTGGACGACAGGACCCTCTTTGATGAACAGGCCGGTCAGGTTGATGGCTTCTTCCAGTGAGCCGCCGCCATTGCGTCTGAGGTCGAGAATGACGCCGGCGACCTTTTCCTGGACGAGCTTGCGCAGCAGCTTGGCCACGTCAGTCGTGGTGCTTTTGGGCTCGCCGGCGGTCTTGCGGCCTTCCAGCTCGAAGGAGGAATAAAAGGACGGCAGATCGATGAACCCGAGGCGAATCATTTTCTCCGAGCCGCTGGTGCTGGAGGTCTTGCCGGCTGGCACCTCGAAGATTCGCGCTTTGGCGGCGGAATCCTCCAGCTTGATTTCATCGCGAATGAGAGTGACGAGCTTGCGGACGCTGGAATTGGGGGCATCGGCGGGGTTGATGCTGAGGCGCACTTCCGTGCCTTTCGGGCCGCGGATGAGTTCGACCACTTTGCTCAACTTCATGTCCACCACGTCGACCGGCGGCTGGTTACTCTGGGCCACCCCGTAAATCTTGTCGTCGGGCTTGAGCTGTTTGCTTCGTTGGGCCGGGCCGCCGTCGGTCAGACTCCTGATCTTGCAGATGCCGTCCTCCGATTGAAGCATGGCGCCAATGCCGTAGAGGGAGAGCTTCATGTTGATCGAGAAGTTCTCCAGCTCCGATTTGATCATGTAATCGGAATGCGGGTCGTACACGTGGGCCAAGGCCGTCAGATAGATCTGCAGGACATCATCGTTGTCGTACTCGTGGATCATCCGCAGGACACGGGAGTAGCGGCGGCTCAGGTTCTTGGTGATGTCCTCGGGCACAGTCTTGTTGAGTTTTTCCTGCAGGTATTCGTAACGCAGCCGGTCGCGCCAGAGCTGCCGTGCTTCGGCAAGATCCTTCGGGCGTGGAAGTTTCTTGCGATCGAGCACAAACCGGTCGTTGCCGGTAAAGTCGAAATTGCCTGCCTCCAACAGGCCAGTCACGTAATCGTATTGCTCCTCCAGCCGCTGGCGGAAGCGCGTAAAAATCAGCCGGGCCGCGCTCGTATCGCCCGTCTCGACCGTCATGTCGTCCAGCTTGTAACGATACTTCTCGAACTCCTGGAGATCCGGCTGGGTAAAATAAATGTGCAGGTTGTCCAGCGAATCCAGATAGCGGTCCAGAAAGCGCGAGGAGACTTCGTCATTGATGGGCAAACGCAGATAGTGCTGCCGCTGCAGAATTTGTGCGACGAACTTGACGATATTGATGTCGTTCGGCCCTTCCACCAGCACAGTCGTGTTCGTGTGCTTGGTGGAGATGAGAGTGGTTTTGTTGGGTTCGAGCTTCTTGACGTCCGCGGCGCGAGCCACGAACTGACACACCAGTAGCAGTATGACGGTCCATCTCATGGTCGTTTTCGTTGGCGTAGGGTGCTTGGTCCCCCGTGAAGAGAACAGCACAAAATCGCCCTGCAGTGTGACATATTTCCGGCTCCGACGCCAAGATTGCTTTTTATCCCGCCCCAATTAAATATCTGAGAGACTACTGCCGTGGGTTCGTCCACCGGAAAGAAACGATTTTCAGCGACGGACGGTTGCACGTCTTTAGATTTGAAGTGCATGCGAAGAAATAGGCCTACCGCCAAAGCCGTTCACGCCAACGCTCGCTTGGCTGGCCGCCGTGGCACCCTTCGGGCCAGGGGCAGTTCGACAGGCTCAGGACGTGGCCCGGCCTCTAATTCGTCGAAAGGCTCCCTTCGCGCCAAAGCCCCCACGGCTTCACGTCGGCATCGCCGCAGGCGCGCCATGGAGGCATCCTGGCAGGAAAGCCGCCCCGAAAAAGTCGCCCGGGCCCGTCGGCTCCTCAAAAACCCAGCCTATCCGGGCCCCTCCACTCTTAAAGCGGTCGCCCGCCTGTTGGCGAGTCGCTTGGCCGGTGAGCGGTGATCACGAACTTGTTTAGCCCGACTTCCCCTGCGGAGTCTGGGTGGCAACTTCGTGCTCAAGCCTAATACCCACTCCTCCATGACCAGTCCCCAGTTACCAGTCAGACTTGTCACTGGTCAGTGGTCAGTGGGAATTGATGATTGAATGGCGATTCACAAGCAGCTGCTAACTAACTAGGCAGGTGCTCACCGGCCATCCAACACCTGTCGCACCAACTGGACCAGCTCCTGGTTATCGAAGGGTTTATGCAGGAAGGCGGTGCTGGCAAGTTGCGCGGCGCCAGGTTCCACCTCGTGAACGCCGCCGCTGAGCATGATGAATTTGGCGGCTGGATTGATGGCTTTGATGCGCACGATGGCGTCGTAGCCGTTCATCCGCGGCATGTGCATATCCATCACGACCAAGTGAAACTGGGTGGGTGCCGCTTGATATCGTTCGACCGCTTCCTGGCCATCGGCGGCTTCTTCGACCTGGTATCCGCGGTAGCTCAGGACCGCCTTGGTGACCAGCCGCACGAGTTCCTCGTCGTCGACCAGAAGGATGCGTTCCTTGCCTTCGGTGGTGGAGGATTCCTGGAGGAGCCTCGGCTTCGGCACCGCGCCCGGGCCGGGTTCTTCACAGCGGGGGAGGAAAATGGAGAAGCGGCTTCCGGCGCCGGGTTTGCTGGTGACTTCCATCCAGCCGGCGTGCTCCGCCACAACCGCGGCGGCGATGGAGAGACCAAGCCCGGCCCCGCGGCTGCGATCCTTGGTCGTAAAGCAGGGTTCGAAGAGGCGGTTGACGACGTCGGGCGGGATGCCCGCGCCGGTGTCGGCGACGGTCAAGCGCACGAATTCTCCGGCGCGGCGCGGCGCCGCGACGGGGGCCGTGAACCGGACATTTTCCAACTCGAGGCCGAGGCGGCCTCCTTGCGGCATGGCGTCGCGAGCGTTGATAGCGAGATTAAGCAGCGCCTGCGCGACTTGTTGGGAGTCGGCGCGCGTGACCCAAGGACGTGGCGCGGACGAGGGCGGCCCTTCGATGGTGATCTTCGGATCGATGCTTCGTTTCAGCATGAAGATTACCTGCTCGACCACGTCGGCGGGGTTGAGGGGGGCGAGCTCCGGTTTGGACTGGCCGCTGAAGGTCTGGAGCCGGCTGACGAGTTCCGCGCCGCGGCGCGCGCTGGTTTGCGCGTGGAGCAGATGCTGGCGGAGAGCGGCGGGGAATTCCGGCGCATGCAGCGCCAGGTCTAATTGCGAGATCACCGCCGTGAGAATGTTATTAAAATCATGGGCGATCCCGCCGGTGAGCGCCGCCAAAGCTTGCGTCTTACGCGATTCGTATACGGCCTGCTCCATCTGGAGAAGGGGCGTGACATCGCGAAACACGGCCGTAATGAGCCGCTCGCCTTGATAAGCAAGCTGGGAAACGGAGACCTCCAAAGGGATGGGCTCACGGGTCGGGCGCTCTAATCGGACACGCTGCGTGAGGCGCGCGGCGGGGTTGGCGGCGAGGTCGCTCAGGGGCAACTGGCGGACGAGCGGCGCGAGGGTGTCGAACTGACTGGAAGGCCGTCCGAGCGCCAGGGCGCGTGGGCAGCCAAAAAGAGCTGCCGCCGGCTCGTTTAGCCAAACGATTTCCGAGTGCTGATTCAGGCAGAGGACCGCGTCCTCCACCGAGTTCAACATTTGGTCTATTGGCGCTGCCATACCAAGAATTGGTCGGTCTGTTCGCGCGGTTACGAACTGAGCGCAGCCTAGTGTGGCGTCCCGTAAATAGCGATACATAGTTGTTGCGGGACACACCGCCCTGGTAAGATCCGTTGACAAAGAAGAAACTCAATAGAGATAGTCTGCTCGCAAGCGGGTGCAGGTCGAGGGCCGGGCGTGCACGCGAAGCTATCCCTGCACTGGCATGCAACGGCGAGCGCTTCGCAGGTTTGGAAACCTGCGATACAGCTGGCTTGGAAGCCTGCGCTGCGTCTTTTACTGGCATTTTGTCTTTTGGCACAGTCCGCAACTCATCGACTTCGCCGTCGTCCTGGCGCGGTGGCCCGGCGCCGGAGCGCGTCGGCCGTGCTGGCGTCACTGTTGCCCTCCTGGCCCGGCGTGCTCTTTCGGCAGCGGCCTGACTTGACCATCGAGATGGCGGGAGGCGCCCTGGAAGAACTCACCGGCCATCCCGTGGAGGATTGGGAATGCGACAAGGGGCTCTTCTGGGAACTGCTGCATGAATCGGACCTCGAACCCTTTCGCCACAACCTGGCGAGGTGCGGGAGTGAGTCGGCGGGGCTTCAGCAGACGTTCCGGCTGCGTCACGCCCGCACCGGGCGCGTGCGGCACCTTTTGGAATTTCGGCAGGCCTGCTTCGATGCGACGGGACGAGTGATTGCCTACGAAGGCTATTGGATTGACGTGACGCGGCAGACGACGGCGGAGCGGCGACTGGCGGGCACCGCTTGGAAGGAGACGCTGGGTTTGTTGACGCTGGGGTTGGCGCATGATTTCAACAATGTGCTGGCGGGAATCCTGGGCCTCAGCGACACCCTGCTGGAGCAGTTGCCGCCGGAGCATCCGTTGCGCAGTGGCGTGGTGCTGATGAAGCAAAAATCGCAGCAGGGCGCGCAATTAATTCAGCGCATCGCCCAACTGCATCAGGCGCGCACCGGCCAACGCGGGTATTTCAACCTCAACGACGTAGTGAAGGAGAATCGCGATCTGGTCCGAAGAGTCGTGCCCAAGCGCATCGAGATCGTGGAAGAACTGGACCCGGCGCCCTTGCCGCTTTACGTCGATGGAACCGAACTGCAACAGGTGTTGCTGAACCTGGTGCTGAACGCCGCCGAGGCGATGCCGGAACGCGGGACGCTCACGTTGCTCACCGCGCAGCAAACCGATGTCCCGCAATGGGAGCACGGCGCTGGCACCGCCCCGCGCGCGCCCATTGTTTGCCTGACCGTGCGCGACAGCGGCATCGGCGTTAAGCCCCGCTTTTTGCCCTGGTTGTTCGACCCGTTTTTCACCACCAAACCGATGAATGTTGGCTCGGGACTCGGCCTCTATAATGCGCGGCTCTTTGCCGAGAAACATCAGGGCGCCATCTCGGTTGAGTCGCGCGAAAACGCGGGCGCCACGTTCCGCCTGTGGCTGCCGATGGCGGACTTCAGCGAAGCCGACATGGCCTTGCGCCAATTCCAGCAACGGCGCCGCGCCCTGCTCCTGTGCGGTCAGTCCGGGCCGCTGCTCGAGGGCACGGCCGCTTTCCTGCGCCAGAACAGCTATCGGGTCGTCATCGCCGCCGGCGACGCTGAAGAACTCCTGAATTCCAGCGACGACACGTTCGATGGCGTCCTCCTTCTCGTTGAACCGCGCGACCCGGCTCCGCTCACGCTGGTGCGCCTGCTCCGCACCCAAAAGCTTCCGGTGAAGATCGTGCTGAAAGCTGTCGGCTGCCATCCCGATGAACTTGCGGCCGAGCTTTCGGCCGGAGCCGATCTGGTGATCGCCGCCGACTTGAGCGGCGACACGCTGTTGAAACGATTGGCGGATGTGTTGGACGCGCCGGTGGATTGATTCGCCGCCCCTCATCTGCCATCTGGCACCGGCCCTTCGGCATTCGCCCTTGGGCATTCGGAATTTGGTCATGGGCAGTGCTGTGGGTGCAGGACCCGACCTGCTGCCGACGTAACAGTACGGAGGGGGTTTGATGAAGTTCAGACTTTCCTCGGTCGGGGGGTTCATCTTACTAAATAGCCCGTGCCGATTGAGAAGATAATCGTGTTGGAGGACGACCTGATCGTCCGCAAGAGTTTGGAACAACAGCTGCGCTATCGCCGCTACGATGTGGCGTCGGCGAGCACCATCGCGGCTGCTCAGGAATTGCTCAGCAAGGACAACTTCGATCTGATGATTGTGGATGTGAAGCTGCCTGACGGCGACGGGACGGAGTTGCTCAAGCAGTTGCAGGTGCGTCCGACTCGACCGCTGGTCGTGATGATTTCGGGGTTTGGCACGGTGGACCTCGCCGTAGAATGCATGAGCAATGGCGCGTTCACTTTCCTGACCAAGCCGTTCTCGCCCGAACAGTTGGCCGTCACGCTCAAGAAGGCCGAGGAACACACCCAGTTGCTCAAGGTCAATCAGTATCTGAGCCACGCGGAGGATGATGACTCGGGTTACGAGTTGCTGGGGCAGAGCCAGCCGATGGAGCAGTTGCGCCAGCTCATTCGCAAAGTGGCGCGTACGCAAGCCACGGTGTTGATCCAGGGCGAGAGCGGGACGGGCAAGGAATTGGTGGCCCGGGCGCTTTATCGCCAGAGCCCGCGGTCGACGGCGCCGTTCATCAAACTGAATTGCGCGGCCATTCCGGAAAATCTGATTGAGAGCGAG
>Ga0070686_100001436_pt1 | contig 13454 bp, 8 predicted proteins | sample KBSS23LmetaG_FD_65654 | JGI IMG/M metagenome (GOLD analysis project Ga0070686, IMG submission 65654) | Switchgrass rhizosphere microbial communities from Kellogg Biological Station, Michigan, USA - KBS S2-3L metaG | ecosystem: Host-associated > Plants > Roots > Rhizosphere ...
TGGGCTACCGCGTGACCAGGCTCGATGTCGGCCGCGACGTCGCCGAGCGGCTCGCCCAGATCGAGCCCGATGTCTGTTTCAATGCACTGCACGGCCGCTATGGCGAGGACGGCTGCATCCAGGGCCTGCTTGAGATGCTCGACATTCCCTATACCCATTCCGGCGTGCTCGCCTCCGCGCTCGCCATGCACAAGGAGCGCGCCAAGGCCGTGCTTGCCGCCGCTGGCGTGCCGGTCGCCGAAAGTCTGGTGCTCTCGCGCACCGAGGCAGCCAAGGCCCACGCCATGAAGCCCCCTTATGTGATCAAGCCGCCGACGGAAGGGTCGAGTGTCGGCGTGTTCATCGTGCGCGAGGACCAGCGCCACCCGCCGCAGGAGCTGACAAGCGCCGAATGGACGCTTGGCGAGGAGGTGATGGTCGAGCGCTATATTGCCGGAAGGGAGCTCACGTGCGCGGTTATGGGCGATGAGGCCCTGGGAGTGATCGAAATCCGCCCCGCCGAGGGGCTCGCCTTCTACGATTATGACGCAAAATATGCCCCGGGAGGTTCAATTCACGTCCTTCCGGCCCCGCTTAAACCAAATGTTTACCAATTGGTACAGAAGCTGTCCCTAGCGGCTCATAGGGCACTGGGCTGCCGTGGGGTCAGTCGCTCCGACTTTCGCTACGACGACCGGCCAGAGGGCACGGGGGAATTGATCTGCCTCGAGGTCAACACCCAGCCCGGAATGACAGGGACGTCGCTCGTGCCCGAGCTCGCTGCTCATAGCGGCCGTTCATTCGGCGAGCTGGTCAAATGGATCGTGGAGGACGCGTCGTGCAATCGCTGAACCCCGAAAGGGGACAGATCAGGAGACGGGGATCGCAGGATCCCCTTCTTGCGCGTGGCATTGCCGTGCCCCGCGGCTCGCGACGCGTGCCTGCGCTGACGGGCGTCCGCTCCGTCTTGAGACGGAGTTCCAAAGCCGTGCGGCTCGGCAAGCTCGGTCCCGATCGCATGCGCGGCAAATGGCTCGTGCTTTGCATGCTTTTTCTCGCGACCGCCGTCGCCTATGGCGCCTGGATCGGTGGCCAGACTTCGAAAATCATTGGCCTGTTTACTGGCGGAATCGGGCATCTCGCCGTCGCCGCAGGGTTCGGTGTGCAGCGGGTCACTGTGGAAGGCCAGCTGCACGCAACCGATGCCGACATTACTGCGGCGCTTAAGGCGGGCCCCGACACCATACTCCTCGGCTTCGACACCGATGCGGCCAAAGCGCGGCTCGAGGCGGTACCATGGATTAGACACGCGCAAGTGATGCGCTTCCTTCCCTCGACGCTTCAGGTCGCAATCGAGGAGCGCACGCCCTATGCCGTATGGCAGAAAGACGGGCAGACCTATGTGGTCGACGATGAGGGAGTGGTGCTCGCCCGCGCGCTTCGCGACGCCTATCCCGATCTTCCGCTTGTCGTGGGCGAGGGCGCCGGCAAGAGCGCGTCCCAGCTTTTTGCTGTTCTCGTCCGCTATCCTGAGCTGAAAGAAAGGATGTTGGGCGCGATCAAGGTCGGCGACCGGCGCTGGACGCTGAAGCTCAAATCCGGGGTCGAGGTCATGCTGCCAGACGACAACGTCGACGAGGCCCTCACCTCGCTCAACAAGCTGGAGCAGGAGCACGGCGTGCTTGAGCGCGATATCGCCGCAGTTGATTTGCGCCTGCTCGATCGCGTCACCGTCCGGCTGCATGAGACGGCATCGGTCTCGCCAGGTGACGCAGCCGCGCCGCAAGAGCTACCGACAGCGAGCACAAAGGGGACTAAGGCCAAAGGCAAGACTTGAGTCGAAATTCGAGGGAACAGGGGGAATGGTCTACACGACGACGATCAGGAGCAAGCGCCAGCGCATCGTGACCGCGCTTGATATCGGCACGAGCAAGATCTGCTGCCTGATCGCCAAGACCTGTCCCGCGCCCGATTGGTTCGAGGGCAAAGGCGAAGCTGTGCAATTCGAGGTGCTCGGCTTCGACCACACCCGCGCCGAGGGGTTGAAAGCCGGCATGGTCACGCATCTCGACAGCGCCGAGGCGTGCATCCGCTCGGCGGTGGACGCGGCCGAGCGCATGGCCGGTGTTACCGTCGAAGCCGTACATGTGGGCGTCACCTGCGGACGGCTCAGGAGCGAGAGCTTCTCGGCAAGCGTGGCGCTGCCATCAGGCGCCGTGCGCGAGGACGATATTTTGAGATTGCTCGCAGGCGGGCGCCAATATGCCGCGCGCGATAAGCGAAGTGTGCTGCACGCGCTGCCGACCAGCTACCGCATCGATGAGAATGGCGGGATCAGCGAGCCGCAAGGCATGTGCGGCGAGCGGCTGTCAGTCGATCTTCACGCCGTCACCGCCGACGATGTGGCGATGCGCAACATCATGCTCTGCGTCGAGCGCTGCCATCTCGGGGTGGCAAGCCTGGTCGCCGCGCCCTACGCGAGTGCGCTTTCGGTGATTACACCAGACGAAGCGAAATTCGGCGTGGCCTGCCTCGATTTCGGCGCCGGCACTTCCACACTCTCGGTATTCGCCGACGGGCATTTCATCCATGCCGATGGCATTGCGCTTGGCGGCAACGCCATCACCACCGATATCGCCCGGACACTCGGCGCGCCCATCGAGCACGCGGAGCGGCTCAAGACCCTGCACGGCAGCGCCTTCGCCACGATTTCCGACGAGCGAGAGATCATCACCTATCCTGCCGTCACCGGCGTGCCGCAGCCGAGCTTAAATCAGATTACCAAGGCGCAGCTTGCGCTCATCATCCGACCGCGCATCGAGGAGATTCTCGATCTGATGCGGCGCCGGCTTGCTGCAAGCGGTGTCGCGTCCGAGGCGATGCAGCACCTCGTGTTGACTGGCGGCGCGAGCCAGCTCACTGGCCTTGCCGAGCTTGCCACCAATATGTTCGGGCGTCCTGCGCGGCTCGGCCGGCCGAGATCGTTGAGCGGGTTGCCTGCCGTTGCGGCCGCGCCCGATTTCGCCGCTTCAGTCGGCCTGCTGCTGCAATGGGAGCGCGGCGACGACAGGCTTTCAGGACGTGCAGAGCAGCGGTTCTTGCGTACGGGTACCGGGTATTTCGCCAGGGTTGGCGAGTGGATCAGAGACAACTTCTAAAGGACCAAAGGTTCTGAAGGACCAAGGTTCCATAGCGCAGCACGCGCCGACGGAGCCGAAGCAAGGGCAATTCGCTAAGGATCGGATGACCGCCATGACCATCAACCTCAGAGTCCCAGATTTGACCGAACTCAAACCGCGCATCACCGTGTTCGGTGTCGGCGGGGCGGGCGGCAATGCCGTCAACAACATGATCGAGTGCGGTCTCAAGGGCGTCGAGTTCGTCGTCGCCAACACCGACGCTCAAGCATTAGCGAGCTCGCAGTGCGAGCGGCGCATCCAGATGGGCGCCAACGTCACGGAAGGCCTTGGCGCAGGCTCCAAGCCGGAAGTTGGCGCTGCCGCCGCCGAGGAGGCGATGGCCGATATCAAGGCTCATCTCGTCGGCTGCCACATGGTGTTCATTACCGCCGGGATGGGTGGTGGAACCGGCACCGGCGCAGCTTCGGTGATCGCGCGGGCCGCGCGCGAGGAGGGTATCCTCACCGTTGGCGTGGTCACCAAGCCATTCCAGTTCGAAGGCACGCGGCGCCTGCGCGCCGCCGAAGTCGGCATCGACGAGCTACAGAAATATGTCGACACCCTGCTGATCATTCCCAATCAGAATCTGTTCCGCGTCGCCAACGAGAAGACCACCTTCACCGACGCCTTCGCCATGGCCGACGATGTGTTGCGCGCCGGTGTTTCCTGCATCACCGATCTGATGGTCAAGGAGGGCCTGATCAATCTCGACTTCGCCGACGTCCGCACCATCATGGCCGGCATGGGCAAGGCGATGATGGGTACCGGCGAATCAAGTGGTGAGCGCCGCGCTATCGAGGCGGCCGAAGCTGCGATCTCCAATCCGCTGCTCGACGACGTGTGCATGAAGGGCGCTAGCGGACTGCTTGTGTCCATCACCGGCGGCAACGATCTCACCCTTTATGAGGTCGACGAGGCGGCGAGCCGGGTCAGGGCAGAGGCCGATCCCGATGCAAACATCATCGTCGGCGCGACCTTCGACAACGAGCTCGACGGCTCGATCAGGGTCTCGGTGGTGGCGACCGGCATTGGTCTTGCCAGCACTCAGTCGACGCGGCCGGTGCTGGACGCTCCGAAGCCCGCCGTCTTGCAAGAGAGGAGCAGACTGACCGAGCGGCTTGCCGGCCTTGCGACGCTTCCCGGTCCAGTCGATCTCGACGAGCCGAGCCTCGTGCTCGGCCAGAACGACGTCGTGAAGGAGCCGTCGGTGTGGCGCGCTCCCGGCAACGTGGTGATCGAGAAGCGTCCGGCACAGGTGACGGGCATGACCTTCCCGCATGCTGCGGCCCCCAAGTCTGCGGCGCCTCAGGCGGGATCCTTCCAGCCTGCACCACCGGCGGCGATCAGGCGGCCCGTACGGCGCATGCCGAATATGGATGAACTGCCGATCACGGCGCAGAACGAGATCAACGCGCAGTCAGGCCAGGCTCCTGTGCAAGGACTTGCTGCGCAGAAAAAGAAAGTGGGCTTCCTCGAGCGGCTCGCTAATGTTGGCCGTCACCGCAAGGAATCCGACGCTGAGATGCCGGCCAAGCTCGAGCCTGAGTTCGGCCAGCCGAGGCTTGCCCCAGTTCCGGAAATCTCCAAGCCTCAGCCGCAAGCTCAGCCTCAGCCTCAGGCCCAAACTCAGGCAAGGCCTCTAGCTCAAGCGGCAGCGCCGAGAGCCATCAGGATCGAACGGCCGCGCAGCGAGATGGCGCCTCCTGTCCCAAAACGGATCGAAGCGCAGCCCAAGATTCCGGTCGCCGAAGTTGCTGCAGCGCCGGCCGAATCACCGGCGGGCGACGATCTCGAGATTCCCGCCTTTCTGCGCCGACGGGCAAATTGAGGTTAACGCAAGCGCGTAACGAAACCGCTCAAATGATGATTAACGGGCCGAGAAAGACTTTGCAGAACAATGCGTATGCGATCATGGCCACGGTAATACAGTGAAAGAAACCGTGATTTGTCGCCTCCCGGTGTGAGCGTTAAGGTTTCCTCAGATTGAACGGCACGACCAGGACCAAAAAGGCACGAACAAGCCGGGGGCGGCTCAAGTGCCAGGGAGAGCCGGTCAATTGGGGGGCTCGGGGTTCTACCCGAGCTAAGTAGGGAACTCAAAAATACGGCGCGGGGGCCGACGGGGGCCATGAGGGGATTTATAGGGGCACGGCAAACCACTCTTGCCGGCGAAATCTCACTAACCGGAACGGGCGTACATAGCGGGGCACCAGTCTCGATCACGCTTTGTCCTGCAGACGGCGACACCGGCTTACGCTTTCTTCTCGCCAATGGTCACTCCGACGGCACCGAGATCGCTGCCGATCAGCGCTGGGTGACCGGCGTCACACTCTGCACCATACTCGGTGACGGCAATGGCGCCTCTGTCGCGACGGTCGAGCACCTGCTTGCGGCCCTGCGTGGGCTTGGCGTCGACAACGCGATCATCGAGATCGACAGCTCCGAAGTTCCGATCATGGACGGCAGTGCGTCACGCTTCGTCGAGGCGATCGATGAGGTCGGTCTTGCCGAGCTCGAGACGCCGCGCCGCTACCTCAAGGTCTTGAAGAAGATCGCGGTGGAAGACGCCGGTGCCTATGGCGAGCTTACTCCGCACAACGGTTTCCACCTCGATGTCGAGATCGATTTCGACACGCCGCTGATCGGCAATCAGAAGATCGAGATCGACGTGAACCCGGGCTCCTTCCGCCGCGAACTGGCACGCGCGCGCACCTTCGGTTTCATGAAGGATGTGGAGCGCCTGTGGGCCGCCGGCCTTGCGCTCGGCGCCTCGCTCGAAAACACCGTCGCAATCGGCGACGACCGCATCATCAACCGCGAAGGTTTGCGTTTCTCCGACGAGTTCGTGCGCCACAAGGCGCTTGACGCGGTCGGCGACCTTGCGCTTGCCGGCGCGCCGATCCTGGGAGCCTATCACTCGAAGCGCGGCGGCCACCGGCTGAACGCGCTGGTGCTCAAGGCGTTGTTTTCTGACGCCGACGCTTGGACCATGATCGAAGCCCCGCGTTATCGCGAGGTTCGTCATGCCGAGCTCAGCCACCGTCTTGCGGCAGCGAATTTCGCCGCCGAGCGGAGCTGATAGGGCCATCGCGCGAATCGGCAGTCATCCTTCTGGCATGGTTTTGCGCGTTTTGCGCCGCGAAGCGTGTTGCGCCGGGGCTTTCGCCTCAGCCTTTAACGGGCAAAAAAACACCATAATCCGCTAGTTGGTTGGCTTCAGGCTTCGCTAGCCCTACCGGGCGCGCATGATGTCGTGTGGGGCGAGCCCGGCCCGTAAGGGGGACCGATCTTGAGGGGTGGCATTCCAGATCCGGTCGAGCCGCTCGGTGCAACGAGGCGTGCTGGGCTCTGCTCTGGTGAGCTTGCGGGACGTTCCATCGCCCTGCTTGGCGTCGCCCTTTCAGCCGGCCTGCTCGTCGGCTGCGGCTCCTTGTGGGGCAAAAAGGAAATCGTCGAGAACAACGATCCTCCCGACGTCATCTACGGCAAGGCCGAGACGATGATCAACAAGGGCAGCTATGCCGACGCCGCCAAGGAATACGAGGAAGTCGACATCAATCACCCTTATTCGCAGGAAGCGCGCAAGGCGATCGTCATGGCGGCCTACGCTTATTACAAGGCCGGCAAATATGACGACGCCATCTCGGCCGCCGACCGCTACCTCACCCTCCATCCCGGCACGCCCGAGTCGGACCTCGCCCAGAACATCATTGGCATGTCCTATTACGTTCAAGTGCTCGATCCGAAACGCGATCAGAGCACCGCGCGAAAGGCCCTCAACGCCTACGAGCAGTTGCTCCAGCGCTATCCGAGTTCGCGCTATGCGGACGAGGCGCAAAACCGAGTGCGCATCCTGCGCGATCTGCTTGCCGCGAGCGAGATGACGGTGGGCCGTTACTACTTGCGGCATAACAATTATCTCGCCGCCATCAATCGCTTCCGCGTGGTGGTGAGCGACTACCAGACCACCGAGCAGGTGGAAGAAGCCTTGATGCGTCTGACCGAGGCCTATATGGCGTTGGGCATCGTCAACGAGGCCGAAACTGCGGCCGCCGTGCTTGGCCACAACTTCCCGGACAGCAAATGGTACAACCACGCCTACAGTCTTCTGGAGAAGAACGGCGCACAGCCGCAGGAGCACGAGGGGTCGTGGATCACCCAGACCTGGAGAGGCAACGGCAAGCCGGCCTGATCCATCCGCCATGCTAGCCGCGCTGTCGATCCGCGACATCGTTCTGATCGACAAACTCGATCTCGAATTCGGCCCAGGTCTTTCGGCGCTGACCGGGGAAACCGGTGCCGGCAAATCGATTTTGCTCGACGCGTTCTCCCTTGCCATCGGCGGGCGTGGCGATGCCGCGCTGGTGCGGCGGGGTGCTCCACAAGGCCAGGTGACCGCGAGCTTCGATCTTGCGCCAAGCCATCCTGTATTTGAGCTCCTCGCCACCAATGGGCTTGAGCCACAAGACGGACTCATCCTGCGTCGCATTCAGGGGGCCGACGGCCGGAGCCGCGCCTTCGTCAACGACATCGGCGTGAGTGTCCAGCTCTTGCGCCAGGTCGGGCAGGCGTTGGTCGAGATCCACGGGCAGCATGATGATCGCGCGCTGATCGATCCAAGCGGCCATCGCGACCTGGTTGATGCGTTCGGCGGCCTGACGAGCGACGCTAGCTGCGTGGCCGAGGCCTATGCAGCCTGGCAGGCTGCCGAAGTCGAGAGGGCACGTCATGAGAACGAAATCGCAGCTTCTCGTGCCAATGCCGACTATCTGAGCCACGCGCTCGAGGAGCTTCGCCAGCTCGATCCTGAGCAGGGGGAGGAGGAAGCGCTTGCTGCGCGGCGTCAGCTGATGATGAATGCGGAGAAGATCGCTGCCGAGCTCAACGAGGCGATCGACGCCTTGCTAGGGGAGGGCACCTCGGGCGCGCGGCTCGCCGCAGGCCTCCGCCGCATCGAGCGCCAGGCCCAAGCCGCAGGTCCTGTGTTGACTCTGGTCGCAGAGGCGCTTGAGCGCGTGCTCGCCGAGACTGACACGGCGCGGGCACGAATCGAAGAGGCGCTTGCGCTCACCGCGTTCGAGCCCAAGGGGCTCGAGCGTACGGAGGAACGGCTGTTTGCGCTCCGTGGCCTCGCCCGCAAGCACAAGGTCCTGGTTGACGACCTGCCGGCCTTGATGGGCCGCCTCGAAACCGAGCTTTCAGCGATCGATCAAAGCGAGACGCGGAGCGCTGAGCTCGCCCGCGCCGCAGTGACCGCACGCAAGAGCTACGAGAGATTGGCGCTCGATTTGAGCAAGGCGCGTGCCAAGGCGGCGCAGCGCCTCGACAAAGAGGTCATGGTCGAGCTCGGCCCCCTCAAGCTCGACAAGGCGGGCTTCATTACCAATATAGAGACTGTTTCCCTCACCGAGGGCGGCCCGAGCGGCGTCGACCGGGTGGCCTTCTTCGTCAGGACGAATCCTGGCACCGAGCCTGGGCCTTTGATGAAGGTCGCCTCTGGCGGCGAGCTTGCGCGGTTCATCCTTGCGCTGAAGGTTGTGCTAGCTGCCCGCGGCTCTGCGCCGACTCTGGTGTTCGATGAGGCCGACGCCGGAGTGGGTGGCGCGACAGCGGCTGCCGTCGGCGAGCGGCTCGCCAAACTTGCCGCCCGCGTCCAAGTGCTTGCCGTGACCCACGCCCCGCAGGTTGCCGCCGTCGCGCACGGCCATCTCCTGATCGCCAAGGAAGCGGTGCGCGGCCCGGAAGGGGAAGCCATGGCGACGCGGGTCGCCGTGCTCGAAGGTCCGCATCGCCGGGAGGAAATCGCGCGCATGCTCGCCGGCCAGACCATCACCGACGAAGCGCGCGCTGCGGCCGACCGGCTGATGAGCCAGTCTGCATGATGAATTATGAGCAAGAGCAAGACCAAGCAGAAATCTGGGGCCGACCTTTCGTTTGAGACGAAGCCTGCGGCCAACCTCAATGAAGCTGAGGCCGCGTCAGAGCTGAAGCGACTCGCCACAGAAATCGCCCATCACGATGAGCTCTATTACCGCAAGGACGCGCCGGAAATCTCCGACGCCGAATATGACGCGCTGCGTGCACGAAACGGCGAGATCGAGGCCCGCTTCCCGCATCTCATGCGCGACGACAGTCCCTCTTTGCGCGTGGGTGCAGCCCCGGTCGAGGCCTTCGGCAAGGTCGTGCATCGTGTGCCGATGCTCTCGCTCGGCAACGTGTTTGACGAAGAGGGTTTGCGCGATTTCCTAGACCGCATCAGACGTTTTCTTGGGCTTCAGTCGATCGACGGGCTCGCCTTCACTGCCGAGCCCAAGATCGACGGGCTCTCCATCACCCTACGTTACGAGAATGGAAAACTCGTCCAGGGAGCAACGCGCGGCGACGGTTACGAGGGCGAGAATGTCACCGCCAATGTCCGCACCATGGCCGACATTCCGAAATCGGTGGCAGCCAAGGCCTTCCCAAGTGCCTTCGAAGTACGCGGCGAAATCTACATGCGACACTCCGACTTCGAGAAACTGAATAGCGAACAGGCGAAACAGGGCCTCAAGGTCTTTGCCAATCCGCGCAACGCCGCTGCGGGTTTCGTGCGGCAACTCGATCCGTGCGTCACCGCTAGGCGCCCGCTCCGCTTCTTCGCCTATGGCTGGGGCGACGTGGAGCGATTGCCTGCGGACACGCAGTGGGGGGTATACGAGGCCCTGAGCGATTGGGACTTTCCGGTCAATCCTTTCATGCGGCTCACCAACAGCGTCGGGGAAATGCTTGAAACCTATCGGGAGATCGAACAGCGGCGGGCGGGACTCGGCTACGATATCGACGGCGTCGTCTACAAGATCAATCGCTTCGACCTCCAGGAGCGGCTCGGCTTCGTCTCCCGCTCGCCGCGCTTTGCCGTTGCCCACAAGTTTCCTGCCGAAAAGGCAACTACTGTCTTGCGCGACATCGACATCCAGGTCGGCCGCACCGGCGCGCTTACGCCGGTTGCGAAGCTCGATCCGGTCACGGTCGGCGGAGTTGTGGTGCAGAATGCGACGCTGCACAATGAGGACGAGATCGCGCGCAAGGACGTGCGCATTGGCGATACCGTCATCGTTCAGCGCGCCGGCGACGTCATTCCGCAAATCCTCGGCGTGGTTCTGGAGAAGCGGCCTAAGGGCGCGAAACGATTTGTATTTCCGGATGTGTGTCCGGCCTGCGGCAGCCACGCCTCGCGCGAGATCAATCCCAACACCGGGAAGGAGGACGCGGTCAGGCGCTGCACCGGAGGGTTGATCTGCCCGGCGCAGCGCGTCGAGCGTCTCAAGCATTTCGTGTCGCGCAATGCTTTCGACATCGAAGGACTTGGCGAGAAGCACATTAAGGCGTTCTGCGCCGACGGCCTGATTCAGTCTCCGCCGGATATTTTCACGCTGGAGAAGCGCGACCAGCGCGCATCCTCGAAGCTCGCCAAGCGCGAAGGCTGGGGCGAGACCTCCGCGAAGAAGCTGTTTGCCGCCATCGAAGCGCGTCGCAACGTCAGGCTCGACCGTTTCATTTACGCGCTCGGCATCCGCCACGTCGGCGAGACCACGGCGCGGCTCTTGGCGGGCAACTATGGTACGACCGACGCCTTCCTCGCCGCCATGCGCGAGGCGGGAGTCGACCGGGAAGGCGACGCCTTCGCCGCGCTCGACAATATCGACGGCATCGGCCCGGCCGTCGCAGTGGCGATCGCCGACTTCTTTGCCGAGACGCACAATATCGAAGTAGTCGAGGACCTGCTGAAGGAGGTGACGCCCGCGCCCTTGGAGAAGGTCGAGCACGGCTCGCCCGTGTCGGGCAAGACTGTGGTGTTCACCGGAACGCTCGAGCGCATGACCCGCTCTGAGGCCAAGGCCCGCGCCGAGCGCCTCGGCGCTAAGGTGGCCGGGTCCGTCTCGAAGAACACCGACTATGTGGTGGCAGGCCCCGGCGCCGGCTCCAAGCTGAAGAACGCTAAGGACCTGGGCGTGAAAGTTCTCAGCGAGGAGGAATGGCTCAAGCTGATCGAATAGAGGTCGGCACTACCCGTACTTCAGCTTCATAGCGATGATGGCGAGCGCAAGCACAAGCGTGATCGCATTGGAGATGATGATCGGCCAGTTGCCGATCAGGCAGCCGAACAGGAGCCAAAGTGCCACGCCGGCGGCGAAGGCTACGTACATAAAGAGCGAGATCGCCTTCGTCTCCTTGTGACGGATGATGTGCAGCGCCTGCGGCACGAAGGCGGCCGTGGTAAGCGTGGCCGCCGCGGCGGAGACGAGAATCTCGGTCGACATGTCTTCCGCCTCTTAAGAACCTTTCGGGCACCCTAACATTGTCATGGCCGGGCTTGGCCCGACCATCCACGATTTTCCTGCAATGGCACAGCCCAAGCCAGTATCAGCCGATTGGTGCCGTGGCGTGGCGGAGCCAAGCGCGGTCATTGCTTAAGAGTTGCGGCTCGATCTCGCGCCTGATGCGCGCGTGGTAACCGTTGAGCCATTCGCGCTCGAATGAAAGCAGCTGCTTGGGATCGATAAGGCGGCGATCGAAGGGGACGAGGGTCAGCGTCTCAAATCCCATCATTTCGCGCGAGCCACCTGGGATCTTCTCCGGCGGCGTCACCAGCACGAGGTTCTCGAGTCGGATGCCGTACTGGCCTTCAAGATAAAGACCCGGCTCGTTGGACAGGATCATGCCTGGCTCAAGCTCCACCGTTCCGAGCCGCGACAGCCGCTGCGGGCCTTCATGTACGGAAAGATAGCTGCCGACGCCGTGGCCGGTGCCGTGGTCGAAGTCGAGCCCCGCCTCCCACAGCGGCTTGCGGGCGAACGGGTCGAGGTCTTGACCGCGCGTTCCCTTGGGAAAGCGCGCCGTGGCAATGGCGATATGTGCCTTCAGCAGCAGCCCGTAATGGCGACGCATCTCGGCTGTCGGAGCACCGATGGCGATGGTGCGCGTCACATCGGTGGTGCCGTCGCGATACTGCGCGCCAGAATCGATGAGATAGAGCGAGCCCTTCTGCAGCGTGCGCTTGTTCTTGGTGGTGGGCCGGTAATGGACGATGGCGCCGTTAGGGCCGACCGCCGAGATCGTGTCGAAGCTGATATCTCTGAGCTGGCCGGATTGGCGGCGGCACTCTTCGAGCTTGAGCGCCGCGGCGATCTCATCGATTCGGCCCCTCTCGCCCACCTCGTCGAGCCAGGCGAGGAAGCGCGCCATGGCGACGGCGTCGCGCAGATGGGCGGTGTGCGCGCCCTTGATCTCGATCTCGTTCTTGATGGCCTTGGGGTGAAGGCATGGGTCTGCTCCGGGCACGAACTTGGCGCCTTCCGCCTCGAGCAATTGGCCGAAGCGGATCGGCGCCGTCTCGGGGTCCAGCCGCACGCGCGCTTTCTCCTGCCCGAGCGCCTTGAGCCTGCCTTCGAGCGCTGCAGGCTCGGCGAGGTCGACATAATCACCGAGGGCGCCCTTCACGTTATCGCCAACCTTCTCTGGATCGATGAACAGGGTCGGCCGCCCGTTGGCCGGCACGATCGCGTAAGCCAGCGCCACCGGCGTGTGCTTGATGTCGCCCCCGCGGATATTGAAGAGCCAGGCAATCGAATCGAGCATGGTGAGGAGCACGGCGTCGGCCTTCTCCTCGCGCAGCTTCTCCTGCACGTCGCTGATCTTGTCTTGTGCGCTGCGGCCAGAGTACTCGATGCCATGCGGCGCGATCGGGACCGAAGGCGGCTTGGGCCGATCATGCCAGGCGGCGTCGATCGGATTGCTCTCGACCGGCACGAGCTTGATGCCGGCTTTGCCCAAGGTCTCGGTGAGCCGCTCGATCTCCTTGATCGTGTGCAGCGACGGATCGTAGCCGACGGTAGCACCCCTGCTGAGCTTTCCGATCAGCCAGGTCGAGGCCTTGGCCTCAGGCGTTTGCAACACCTCGAACAGGGCGGGATCGGTTTGTGCGCGCGCCTGCAAGACGTAGCGGCCGTCGACAAACAGCGCTACCGCCTTGTCGAGCACGATCGCAACGCCAGCAGATCCGGTAAAGCCGGTGAGCCAAGCCAAGCGCTCGGCCGAAGGAGACAAGAACTCGTTCTGGTGCTCGTCGCTATGGGGAACCAGGAAGCCTCTGAGCTTCCGTGCCTTCAATTCCCGCTGTAACGCCTTGACCCGCTCGCCGCTTTCCCCTGCTACGCTAACTTCTTCGAATATTTGATACATGGGCGGGTGTATGTAAGCGCAAAGCGCCGCCCCGATCAATCGCGCAAAGCTCTCGCCTTGCAACGGACTATTACC
>Ga0070686_100001437_pt1 | contig 13453 bp, 11 predicted proteins | sample KBSS23LmetaG_FD_65654 | JGI IMG/M metagenome (GOLD analysis project Ga0070686, IMG submission 65654) | Switchgrass rhizosphere microbial communities from Kellogg Biological Station, Michigan, USA - KBS S2-3L metaG | ecosystem: Host-associated > Plants > Roots > Rhizosphere ...
GGCTGACGCAGAAGGAAACTGACGTGATGCTGCAACGTCTGGCGGCTTCGCAGGAACAGTTTCCGTTGGCGCTTGAGATGGCGAGTTTGGAACGCGAAGCACTGCGCGAGATGGGAGAGCATGAGCTGCTGCTGAAAGAGTCAGGAGCGATGACGCAGACGCCAGGTGCGGCAGAGAGTTTTGAAAAGTAAGTGCTTTGCCGCGTAGCGGCAGGATGAATTTAGCCCGGCGTTTCAACGCCGGGAGAAACAGTCGGTGTCAGATTCTGCGTCGCGTAGCTACGGTTGAATTTTTATTTCTCAGCCGTCGCTACGCGACTTTTGCCTCAATCATTTGCCTTTCCCCGGCGTTGAAACGCCGGGCTAAAGTCAGAACGACGCTACGCGTCGAAGATCATTTCTCATCCCAGTTCCTTCAAGCGATAGACACCCGACGCGACGCGCGTCGCAAAGCCTTCATCCACCAGCGCCCAGTTACCGATCCCCGCGTCCGGGTTTGACAGTCCTGTAACCCGCGCAAGTTCGCCGCGCCAAGTCATCCCTGCGCCGAAGAGGTACGCCCGCGCAATCTCTCGCAGCGCCGTTTCCCTGTTCACCGTGTTCGACAACACTTCCGGAAACCTGGCTTCGGTGATCGTCCAGATGTACGTAAACTTCGGCTCGTAAACGATCTCGCCCGGAATTACCTTGAACACTTTCTGCAACTCATCGAGTGCCTTGTTGAAAACCGCGCGGTCCTTAATACCACTCGCCGCACGCAGGTCGCCGGTTGCCATTTCCCATTCCTTGCGAAGCACCTTGAGCACGTCCTGCGCCGGCTGTGACAACGCCTTCGACTCTTGCTTGCGCGCGACGCCTGACAGCGCGTTGAAGTAAGGCACCAACCGCCGCGAAATGAAAACTGCGCGCGCGCCTCGCAGCTTGCCGTAGTAAACACGACCACGCCGGGCGAGCTCGTCCTTGATGGTCCATGCGAGATTCATCTCCGGGTCCTTCTGCACATTGCGCGGCGAGTGCGCATCGCGCCGTCCACACACCGCGATGTACAAAGACGGTCCCGGCCGGCGCGAATCCGTCAGCGCCGCACAGAAGCCAACGTGGTCGACGAACCGCTCGGCAGCCAACGGCTCCTCGATGCGCAAGTCGGGATCGCGTCGCCACAAACGATCGCGATAGCCCTCGATTTCCCCCGGCAGTTCACTTGGCGGCATGCGTGCAATCCTATCAAATTGAACCGTCATCCATCAGGCTGACCTGTCGCCTGACCGAACTGACCGACCGCAAATCCGCTCAGATCTTAAAAAACCCAAGGAACTTCGCAGTTTTAGCTTGGCACTCCTGCTGGCATAGTCATTGCCAGAAAGTCCTGCCCGGTTCTCTCAACCGCCGGGGAACTTTCAACGCCTGGCCACGCAATTCCTTATGCAATGACACCCTCCAGGAAAAGGTCAAACGTGCGGATATGATCCTATCAAGCCTAGTCTCAAATCAATCAACGACTGCGAGCTCGTTTGTCGTCACGCGCCAGCGATACGAAGGCTCGCTGGTCGGCGCGACCAAGCCCGAGACCAACAGTTATATCTGCGAGTTGGATCGAATGGTTCGCGAAATCGAGTCACCGGAAGTTCGCGAGATCATCGGCACCGTGCTTCAGGATCTGCTTCGCTTGCTGGAATGCCTGACGCTTATTGAGAACCACTTGCGCCGTGTAGACGCCGCGGACGAGACGTTTGCGCTGTTTCAGGTTATTCACGACGAGGCGCAGGCGCTGCTGGACTACATCGCGCTGGACGGCCTGGACTGTTCGGCTATGAACGGCGACTTGTCTGACATGCTCGACGGCATCGCTTTCGCGCTCAGACACGACTTGCAACGTGTGTTCGAAACCGCGCCGCAAGCTAACGCGGATTCGTCGCAGATTCCCGAGGCCCACGTCGTCGTCGGCAAGTTGTATCGCGCTCACGACGTGCTGACAAACTGTCTACGGCAATCGACGATTAGCCTCGCGATCATGTTCGACGAAGAACTGATCGGCGCGAAGTTGTTCAATAACTCAGACCGACGTTTCCGGCAATCGCTGCAACTTTGTCAGGACCTCGCGGCGCTCATTCCATTCGTTGAGGCCGCCGAGAAGGATTGCGTTCAATCGTCGCTCTTGGCTCTGAGCGCGCGTATCGAGCAGTTTCGCAACGACAGCCTGGAATGCCTGATGTATTCGGATTGGCCGCAATTTGAAGGCTTCTGCGAACAAATCAGCGTCGACGGCTCTGAGACGGCGGAGCTCGCGCAGGTGCTGCATCAGTTTCGCTGTTACCTTGAGACGCTGCTGGGCCAGGTAAGAATGCGTGCGGTCCTGACCGACGTCTTTCCGATTCAGTTCGGCGCCGACAATGTCAGCCAGTTTCGTGCCTTTGCCGAGGCCGTTGGCGAGGTTGTCCCCGCGCAGTTCTCCAATTCATTCGAACGGCAGGAGGCAGAGACGACCTGGGACGAGAACCTCGCGCTTGCGGTTTGAACAGCCAGGGACTAACGACGCGCGATGCCTGATAAAGCGGAGATCAAAAATGGGAAACTAGTCAGAGCGTACATGGCGGTGACCATCGGCGCTGGTGGCTTGATCTATCTTCTGGCCGCTGCTCGGCTGAATCCAAAGATACTTAATCCACAATTCGGTGTCCTCGTACTGATCACACTCCTCCTCAGCACTCGGATAGTCATCAAGATTCCGCACTTCCGTTCGCAGATTTCAGTTTCCGACACCTTCATTTTTCTGACGCTGCTGCTTTACGGTTGCGAGGCCGCGATCCTCGTCGCCGCGACCGAAGCGTTGTTGTCTTCCCTCCGTCACTCACGAAAAGCGTCGACGATTTTCTTTAACTGGGGATGCGCTGCGTGGTCGGCCTGTGTCACCTCGAACACCTTTGTCTTCTTCTACGGCGATCCGGTGGCGTTGAACGCGAGCCACTTGTCGACGAGGTTTGTCACCGCCGTGGGCCTGATGGCGCTGGTCCAATATGCGACCAACTCCGGCGCAGTGGCCGTCTGCGCGGGCCTGCGCGCGGGCGGAAACATCTGGCAGACGTGGAAGAAACATTATCTCTGGACCTCGATTACGTACTTCGCCGGTGCGCTCGTAGCGGCTGTAATCGCCAAACTGATGGGCCAGTTTGGCTTCTACGCGGTAATCGTGACGATGCCGATCGTCGCCGCCGTCTTCTTCACCTATCGCACCTACATGAAAAACGTCGAGACGTCTGCGGAACAGGCCGCACAGGCCGAGCGCCACGTCGAAGAGCTGTCACACTACATTGCCGAGCAGGAACGCATCCGTGAACAGTTCTCGCAAATGGAAAAACTCTCCGCGCTTGGCGAACTGGCATCGGGAGTGGCCCACGATTTCAATAACACGCTTGCCGGAATTCTCGGACGAGCGCAGTTGATTCTCCGCACCAACGACCCGGAAAAAATTCAGCGCGGACTAAACGTCATCATCAAAACTGCCGAAGACGGCGCGAAGACTGTCAAACGAATTCAGGACTTTGCGCGCCAACGCCGCGACCACGATTTTGAACCGGTCAGCATCGACCAGATACTTTTAGACGTCAGCGAGATCACGAGGCCGCGCTGGAAAGATCGCGCCGAGGCGTCGAACGTCCAGATTCGGCTCGACCTGCAGATTCATTCGAAGGCAAAGGTGCAGGGCAATGAATCGGAACTGCGCGAAGTTTTGGTCAATATGGTTTTCAATGCGGTCGACGCGATGCCCGCCGGCGGCAAACTCACCTTGGCCGCGGAAGACGTTGGCGAGTCGGTGGTCATTTCGGTTGGCGACACCGGCACCGGCATGGTTCCGGAAGTTAAGTCGCGCATCTTCGATCCCTTTTTCACCACCAAAGGCAAAGCAGGCATGGGCCTTGGCCTGGCGGTGAGTTTCGGAATCATCCGGCGACATGAAGGCTCGGTCGAGGTCGAATCGGAGATCGGCGCCGGCACGCGTTTCAAAATCAGTTTGCCCAAAGCCCGAGCGAACGCGACCGCCGTTGTAGTGGAAGCAGCAATCGAAGAATCGATTTATGAAACGCCGAGCCCGGGTGTTGCTCGACTTTTCGACGAAGACCAACTCAGGCTTTTGGTTGTAGACGACGAAGAAGCGGTGCGTGAACTGCTGCGCGATTTGCTCGAGAGCGAAGGCTGCAAAGTTTTCCTCGCTCCAGGCAGCCGGGAAGCCCTCGCACTATTCGAAACGCATCAGTTCGATGGAATTTTTACCGACATCGGCATGCCTGGAATGAGCGGTTGGGAACTGGCCCACGCAATTCGGCAAAAGAACGAAACGATTCCGATTGCCGTCGTGACCGGATGGGGCGAAGCGGTCGGCTCTGACGAGCAGCAACAAGCGCGGGTTGACTGGGTGATTACGAAACCGTTCCGCGCCGAACGCATCGGCGAGTTGGCCCATGAGATTTTCAAGCGTCGCGAGGTCGCGGCCAAGGGCGAGCTTGCAATCGTCGCCGCCTGACCCGCGTTTCCGCAAAACCGTCTTCGAGTTTCCCCTTCCCTTTTAGCGCGGCGGGTTTCTCACAATCTTCCAGTCGCTCGCTTCAGTTTCCTTCGCTGCTTCCCCGCCCTTCCCACGAGCAAAAGAATCCGCCAACAAACGTTTGCGATATTCGACGGCCCGCTGCACGCTCTTCTCAACCGTCTCAAGCGTGAAAGGTTTGAGGAGAAAATCGAAAGCCCCGAGCCGGATCAGTCCGCGCGCGTGCTCCTGATCGCCAATGCCCGAAATGATGATCACGGGTACGTCCGTGAACCGCTGCCGGATGTGGCCCAACAATTCCAGCCCGCTCAAACCCGGCATCGAAATGTCTGTGAGCACTACGTCGTAAGTGTCCGCTTCGAGCCGCGCAAAAGCTTTTTCGGCCGTTTCTGCGGTTTGGCAAGCATAGTTTTCGGAGAGCAGTTCGTAGAGATTGTCGCGAATCGCGTCGTCATCGTCGACGACCAGGACTCTGGCCATGAGTGGATCCTCCCGAGGTTTCGCGGAATAGTTTTACCGCAATTAACTGTATTGAAGCGGCACTGCTGGGAGGGGAACCAACGCTAGAGAGTGAGTGAGCTCTAACACGGAAATAGTAGCACACAACTCTTGTTTGAAAACGAAAATGAGGGCCGGCAACTTTCGTCACCGGCCCTCACGCTTTTTGTCGCTTCCCGGCCGTCGCTTTTACCGCGGACCGGTGGAGCGAATAGCCAACTCGGTACCTCTCTGCAGTTCAAGATCGTCACGACCCTGAACGTACACAGAACCCGCACCGCCGCCGGCTCCGATGATTGCACCGATCGCCGCACCCTTTCCGCCGCCTGCGATGGCGCCGATGATTGCGCCCACTGCGGTACCAATCGCCGTGCGCTCGACGGTCTTATTGGTCTGATTGTCGTCGCGGACCGCTCCTTCGTTGTCTATCTTGACGACTTCACCTTGCGTATTCGTCACCGATTCCAGAATGCCGGCAAAGCGAGAAGTGCTGCCGTTGCGCAAGCGAATCGAGTCGAAAGTCAAAGTCATTTCCGAACGTCCGCTGATCCGACCACTGCGCCGGACCGAAGAAACATGGCCTTCGATAGTCGCGCCCTCATACTGAAAAGGCTGACGCACGGTGGCGGTGAAACGATCGCCGTCTCTGACGGTTGTCGTCGAGAGATCGTTGTCGAGCACAGCGACCACTCGCTCGCCGTTAGGAATGACGAACTCGCCATTCGGATAGGTGTCGTTCGGATACGGCGTTGTTCCGTTGTTGATGTCAAAACGCGCGACGTCAGAAACCTTGTCGTACGTGCTCTGCACCGTTACCGGCGTCGACAAGCCCGGAACGTAAACCCTGCGAACGACGGTCATCCGCCGACCATTTTCGATCGGGTTGAACGTAACATTGAATTCCGTGGCGCGGTCGCCGGTTGAACTAACCGTCAGTTGGTCGCCGCTGAGCGTCGCGCGGGCGCGAATTGTGCGGCCGCCATTGGTAGTTTCAACTCGTTCAATGCCGTCCGCCGAAAAAGTAATTTGCGGTGCGCGTGACGACGCGAGGGTTATCTCACGACCACGCAACTGAATTGCGATCTGTTCCGGAGACTCAAGCCGCGCAGTCAATTGGTCGCGCAGCCGAGTGCGGTCACCGTAACTGGCGGAACGCGTGGCGCGCTCTGCCGCCTGGCGCGGATCGTCGCTCCGCGACGGATCGAGACGATAGGTGCCGGTCAGCGTCCGCGAACCGGTGTTCGGATAACCGTTCGGCGGATAAGTTTGGCCCACAGTTGGCCAACTCAGGTAAAAGACATTCGCGAGTTGCGTTAGGTTCGTGCGCAAATTGGTCCAACTACGCACCACAGCCGCGCCGCGAACGCTCCTTTGCGTCATCAACGAATCGATCAGTGCGGCGCGATTAAGAACTTCCTGCGCGTCCGCTGCCGTCGCCAGTCGTCGATCGAAACGCAGTTGTAACTGCACGACCGCTCGATCCAGGTCTTCGGCAAGATTGATAGTGTTTTGAATGTCGGTTCCGTACGCGCGGCCGCCTTGATTCGCCGCGGCCAGATTGTTTTGGAAAACGTCGGTGTTGTTCTTCACGCGAAGTAATAGTTGGCGGACCGAGGCGTTCGTGCCGCGATAAATTTGACGACGTTGAGCTTGTGTAACAGTAGCCCCCGCGGATAACACCACGACGGCCAAAAATGCTACCAGCGTTTTTCTAATTGCGATCATTTTTGCTTCCTCCAGTTGGAAATTCAGGGGCTAACAGCGGCTCTAAGAGCTTTGCGTTTTCACAGTACAGCCCATTAACAGATTCGAAACAGAACAGTTGTTGGGAGATGAAGCGGTACGTAACAAGGGCTGTGCCACACGGATCCATCGTGCGGTTTCGTCGCGTTGTTGTTGCGATTACATTGCCGAGCGCGCTGCAACTGGCTAATCGGTACACCATTGCGAAATTGTGCGCTGTGCTATTCTTTGGCTGGAGGCCTAAATGAGCGACGAGAACCCCAAAGCGGTTGTTCAGTTAGCGGGCAGTGATCTTTTTGTAGGCTTTTCGCCTTCGGGACATGCGATAACCATCGACACCGATCGCGCGCGTAACTCTGCGCCGAGTCCGATGGAACTGCTATTGCTCGCGCTTGGGTCATGCACGGGCGTCGACGTGGTTTCGATTTTGCGGAAGAAGCGGCAGACGGTGACGGACTATCGCGTCGAAGTGCGCGGCGAGCGGCGCGACGAATATCCGCGCAGCTACAAGCGAATGGAAGTGCGTCACATTGTCACCGGGCGTAACATTTCAGAGCGATCCGTGGCGCAGGCGGTTGAGCTCTCCGAACAGAAGTATTGCAGCGTCGCGGCCACTTTGAGACCGACAGTGGAAATCGTTTCGAGCTTTGAGATCATCGAAAGTCCGGAAGGCGCGAGCGCCGAGTCGTAAGAGAAAGGGTTAGTCGAACTTGAAAACACGTCTTGCAGTTTTGTTAGTGCTGGTTGGTTTACTCGGCGGCAGCGCCGCGCAGCAAGTTTCAAAACAGGCCAGCGACGCGAGTCTCGCGTCGGTGCGTCGCGATGATCAGTACGCGCGGAACGCTCGCGGAGTCATCACGCGTCTGCCGCCGGAGGAACACCTGCGCCGCGCGAGTGTCTACCATGCCAACCGCGCGTTCGACGAAGCGCGCGCGCATTGGCAGGCGTTCATCACTTACTATCCGGAAGATTCGCGCGTCGCCGAGGCGCTGCTCGGCATCGGTCGCTCGTATTTCCAGGCGCGCCGTTACAGTGAATCTTACAACGCTTACGATCAACTGGCGCGCGAGTTTGCGGCGACTAAAGAAGGACGCGAGGGACTCAATTTCAGCGGCGCGGCGCTGCTGCGCATGGGCAAAGCCTCCGACGCCGCCGACCGTTACATTGAATACATCAATCGCTATCCGAACGGCGAAAGAATTGAAAGCGCGCACTTAAACGCGATCGACGCCTTGCGCGAAGCCGGACGCCTGCAAGACGCCAGCGCGTGGGTTGCGCGCACGCGGCAACGCTTTTCCGGGACAGTTACCGAAACCAATGCGTTGTTTGGTCAGTTGCGTTTGGAAGTTGCCGAGGGTAACTGGCGACGCGCGATCCTCGCGACCGATGAGATACGAACGCGGGGTTGGCAGCGCGGCGTGAACACTACGCCTGCGGAAGTTGCTTACTTGCGGGCTTATAGTTTTGATCGCGCCGGCAACCGAGACGACGCGATCAACGCGTACCTTGCCGTGCCGGGCGGGATCGATTCTTACTACGGCTGGCTGGCGACGGAGCGACTCGCAAACATTGCCGAGAGCAAGCGACGCGATCAGGTTGAAGAACGCGCCGAACGCAATCGCACGCAGGCCGAGTCCGCTGCCGCAAACTATCCGGCGCCCTACCGGCAGGCAATCATCGCCAACGCGAAAGCGCGCAAACTCGATCCGCGTTTCATCCTCGCTTTGATCAAACAGGAGAGCGTATTTCGTCCGACTGCGAAATCGCCGGCCGGCGCGCGCGGGCTGCTGCAGCTCACGATCGACGCCGCGCAGAAGTATGCGGCCAACGCGGGCATGGGCCCGGTGCAGGAGAACCAACTCTATCAACCCGAAACTTCAATACGTCTCGGCAGCGAGTATTTGATGGAGTTGTCTGACATGTTTCCGAATCTGCCGGAAGCCGTCGCCGCTTCGTACAATGGTGGTGAAGACAACGTCGCGCGCTGGGTGAAACGCGCGAAACAAAAAGACCCAGGCGTGTTCACGGCGGAAGTGGGTTTTGACGAGACGAAGACTTACGTGCAGAAAGTGATGAACAACTACCGGGTTTACAAACAACTCTACTCGGCGGACCTGACGCGGAAGTAGGAAGGCTGTAGACAGTAGACAAAGCAGAGAGCAGGAGGTCGTCGAAAGAGAGGCCTTCTGCTTTCTGTTTTTTACTGACTACTGTCTACTCTTTCACGGTTCCGGGCTGAAGCGTCTGTCTTCGAAGCCACGCGCGTTTTCGCGTCGCCGCAGCGGCTCGGCGCGCCAGTCGGGACGCGGGAAGATTCCTAGTTTGACCAACGCCGGATAGTATTCGTAGCGAATCATCACTTCCGCCGCCGGCCGCGAATCCAACTCCATGTTCACCCAGCGCACGTCGTTCCTGACCGAGCGCCCGATGCCCGTCGCCGCATATTCGTCATCCGGCTGCGGCATGACTTGCCCTTTGCGCGCGGAGGAATCGCCGCCGCTCCGCATAGACTCAGCTCTGTCTGCCGAAGAGTCTGCAGTTCCCGCAGACGGCGCCTCGGAATTCTTGCTGCGTCCGTCTTCTTCGTAGGGCCTGCGCGGATATGGATAAGGAGGCGTCACCGGGACCGGATAAGACCGCCGCTCGCGAAAGAACACGGCCGAGACAGCGCCGAGATTTGCAGTTTGCCCGAGTTTGGCGCCGTACGAATCGCGTTCGGAAGTGAAATAGAAACGCCGCGCTCGCTCCGAGCTCATCTGCCAGCCGCTGATGTTTATGGTGCCGTAGGGTTCGATGACCCACTTGCTCGCATTCCAGGCCGACGTGCGCCGCGCGTCAATCGTGTTGAGGCCATCGACCGACAAAGCCACCGCCACGCGATACGGCAAAGGATTGCGGATTCTGACTTCGTATTCGGCTCCGGCGGTCGCCTGCACATAGCTGCGGCCGTGCGCGGCATACTCCTCCAGCGAACGGCCATCGACCACAATTTGCACTTCAAAACCGCGCTCGTAACGGACGGTCGTCGGCTCGCCGGCAAACTCGGCCAAGCCGCCTGACGGCGCGGACGACACTGAAGGGCCTGCGGCGGTCGCGGCAGTTGCGGCGGTTGCGATGCCAGTTCGCAAGTTCAAAAACACGAAAGCGCTGACGATAATCAGCGCAAATCCTCCAAAACCGAGTAGTGCCAGTCTTTTCACGGTTCGTTCCTCCTCACAAAAATGCCTGATGACCCGTAGGAGGAACGGACGGAGTTTGGCGAACTTGCGCGAATCGCGACGGGGGAATAGGGGAAAAGGGGAACGGGTAAAGGGGAAAGGGCGATTGGAACTAGAACATCTTCGCGTAAGGTCTGTTATTGCTATGTCAAGCTGACCACGGAGACTTGAGCCTTCCCCATTACCCGCCTTCCCCTTTACCCCTTCCCCTTTTCCCCTTTTCCCCTTTTCGTCTTCCCCTTCCGATTCCCCGGTGTTGAGTAAAAATGGGGTTGACGCTACAATGGCGCGCCTTTCTTTTTCTGATCCCGTTTATGATCGATTCTGATTAGTGGCCGCTGGGAGTACACGATGGAATATGTACTGACTGCAACCAAGACCGAGGCTCGTGCAGGCTCATACTATGACAAGATTGCTGCATTTTATGGCCTGACTTTCAAGCTCAACGGTTACGGCCGGTCGCTCGATGAGTACTTCGACAACCACCCGCTGCCGGTGTCGCGCGGGGCAAAGATTCTCGATGCGGGCTGCGGCACGGGCCTGCTGACGCTCGCACTCATGCGGTCGCTCCACTTTCCGGTCAGTATTACCGCGCTCGATCTTTCGGCGACTTCAATCAGCGCTGCCCGCAAAGCAGTTATCGAAAGTCCCGGCCGCACGCGCGACGTCACGTTTGCCGAGGGCAATCTTTTGTCGCTTCCCTTCGCGGACAATTCGCTGGATATGGTGGTGACGAGCGGCGCGCTTGAGTATGTGCCGCTTGAGGAAGGGATGTCGGAACTCGCGCGCGTGATCGTGCCCGGCGGACACTTGCTGCACATTCCCTGCAAGAAACCTTCAATCGCGACGACGACGCTCGAGATTCTGTTTCGCTTCAAAGCGCATCCGCGCAAAGAAATTTTGAGCCACACCGACCGGCACTTCCGCATGGTCCATGAGTATCACTTCCCGGTCCCGCAGGTGATCGGCTGGAGCAAAACTGCGATGCTCGCGCAGAAGATCTGACCTTTTATTTTTGAGATCTTAGTCTTCAAATTTGAGATCTTCGGCTTTCAGTCTGCGATTTGAGATCTGAAATCTCAGAACGTGGTTCACTCTCGAAACGACGAATCCATCCGATCCAACTTCCTTAGCAATCCCGGCCACGTAAGTTGCGCTCCCTGTCCAACCGTCACCGCATTCATTTGCGCGGCAACACCTTCGATGATCGGTTCCGCAACCGGCACCAGCGTGCCGCCGCCCGACTGCGCCAGAATTTGAATGCGGCAGGCGCGTTCGAGGATGTACATCGAAAGAAACGCTTCCGCAGCAGTCTTCCCAACCGTCAGCAGTCCGTGGTTGCGCAGGATCAGGTTGTTCTTATCGCCGAGGTCGCGCACCAGCCGCGATTTCTCGTCCTCGTTTAGCGCCAGCCCTTCGTATTCGTGATAACTGAGCGACGCGAGCGCAAACAAAGACTGCTGTGAAACCGGAAGCAGTCCGTCCTTCTGTGCAGAGACGGCGATGCCGTAGTCAGTGTGCAAGTGAATAACGCACAGCGCATCTTCGCGCGCCGCGTGGACCGCGCTGTGGATCGTGAAGCCCGCCGGATTTATGAAGTACGACGAAGGCATCACGATCTCGCCCTGCAAATTAATCTTCACGAGACTCGACGCTGTGATCTCTTCAAACATCATTCCGTAAGGGTTGATCAAGAAATGGTGCTCGGGCCCAGGCACGCGCGCAGACAAGTGTGTGAAGACCAGATCGTCCCAACCGTAGTGGGCCACGAGGCGATACGCCGCTGCCAGATCGACGCGCACCTGCCATTCCGCTTCAGTCACCGCATCCTTCAAACTCACTCGCTGCTCCGCTGCGCTCATGTTGTTCTCCCGTTTAGTGAAACGTCAGTCAAGCTTCCGAAAAGCGAACGATACAACCCGTCGCTCGGTTGTTCAACCAATAAGTTAACGAGCGCTGTTTGCCTCTGTGTAATACGAGGTCATTTCACCGGTGTGAGTCGAATGATGCGATCGTCATCGGCAGCGGGCGAGCCGCGGTCGTCCCGGTTGGAAGTAGAAAAGTAGAGATTGCCGTCCGGTCCTTCGGCGACGTCGCGAATGCGGCCGTACTTTCCCGTCAAGAGATTTTCCTGAAGCACCACGCGGCGGCCGTCGAGCACCACGCGAATCAGGCGCACGCCGCGCAAGCAACCAAAAAAGTAGTTACCGCGAAACTGCGGAAACTGGGCGCCGCGATAAAACATTCCACTCGCCGGCGCGCACGCAGGGGTGTACTCCAACAGCGGCGACTCCATCCCGGCGCGCGTCTGCGTGTGATGAACCACAGGCCAACCGTAGTTCTTTCCCTGCTCGACGATGTTCACTTCGTCGCCGCCTTCGGGTCCGTCAAAACCGCTGGGCCCATGTTCCGTTTCGAACATGAGGTTCGACTCCGGCTGGAAATCGATCCCCTGCGGATTGCGATGACCAAACGACCAAATTTCCGGTCGCGCGTCCTTACGACCGACAAACGGATTGTCGGCGGGCACTGTGCCGTCGTCGTTCACGCGCAGAATTTTCCCGGCCAACGAATCAAGTTGCTGGGCCAACTCGCGTTTCGTTGCGTCACCCGTGGTGATGTAGAGCTTTGCGTCCGGGCCGAATCGCAAACGGCAACCCGCGTGGTATTGCGCCGCCGGAATGTTCTCGATGATGACTTTGCGATCGACAAGCGAGTTGCCGTCCTCACGATAACGAACTACACGAACGTACTGGTTGTCAGTGTGGTAAACATAGGAAACATAGATGAAATGATTTTCAGCAAACTGCGGATGAAGCGCGAGACTCATCAGTCCGCCTTCGCCGGACGGCGCGACGTCTGGAATCGTGAAGAGAGGTTCGGTTTGGAGTTTGCCGTTTTGGTAAACGCGAATGCGTCCGCCGCGTTCGGTGAAGAGCATGCGGCCAGCCGGCGCCCAGACGATCGACCAGGGCACCTCGAGATTGGCGACTACGGTTTCAACGCGGAAACTAACTGGTGACTGCGCGGCTTGCGACGAGCTGCTCTCCACTTCCCCCGCGCCACGACCCGGCGGTGCATGACTACACGCAAGCACAAGAAACACGGGGAAAATGATTAAAAGGGGAAAAGGGTAAGGGGTAAAGGGTAATTTGCGATTCGAAGTGGTCCGTCTTCTCTCAACGCCTGCAATTGCTACTTCAGACTCAGCGCGCGAGCTTCCGACTTCCCCTTTACCCTTTCCCCTTTTCCCCGGTTCCCCCATGCCTTGCTTCCCCTTTACCCGTTCCCCTTTTCCCCGGTTCCCCCATGCCTTGGCCCTTCGCGCTTCGCGCTCAGTGTTGAATGTATTCGTGCAGCAGTTTGATCTCGTCTCCCTGCTCGCCGAGTTCAACGCGCATCAGATCGCGCATCGACAACATGCCCACCCAACGCTCGCCGTCGACCACGGGCAA
>Ga0070686_100001441_pt1 | contig 13442 bp, 8 predicted proteins | sample KBSS23LmetaG_FD_65654 | JGI IMG/M metagenome (GOLD analysis project Ga0070686, IMG submission 65654) | Switchgrass rhizosphere microbial communities from Kellogg Biological Station, Michigan, USA - KBS S2-3L metaG | ecosystem: Host-associated > Plants > Roots > Rhizosphere ...
CGATTTCTGGCAAAGCACAACTGACCGGTGCGGCTCCTAGCGACGCCGATCCATTCAAGGCAGTGCAGTGGCGTTTGATTGGTCCATACCGCGGCGGGCGTTCGACAGCGGTGGCGGGTGTCGCGTCGCAGCCAATGGTCTACTACTTTGGCGCAACCGGCGGCGGTGTTTGGAAAACTACGGACGGTGGCATCAACTGGGAACCGATCACCGACAACTCAGTTTTCGGCACGGGCTCGGTCGGCGCGATTGGTTTGTCGGATTCCGATCCGAACACGATTTACGTGGGCATGGGCGAATCGCCGATTCGCGGCAATGTGTCGCATGGTGACGGCGTCTACAAATCGACCGACGCGGGCAAGACCTGGAAACGCGTCGGTCTCGAAGACACGCGCCAGATTTCGCGCATTCGCGTGCATCCGAAGAATCCGGACATCGTTTACGTCGCCGCGCAGGGACACGTTTGGGCGCCGAATGCCGACCGCGGCGTCTTTCGTTCGAAGGACGGCGGCAAGACCTGGCAGAAAATCCTTTATCGCAGCGACAAGGCCGGCGCGAGTGATCTGATCATCGATCCGACCAACGCGAACGTGCTCTACGCGGGACTGTGGGAAGTTTACCGAAAGCCGTGGACGCTCGAGAGCGGCGGCCCGGGCAGTGGCATCTTCAAATCTACGGACGGCGGCGACACCTGGAGCGAGATCACGCGCAATCCCGGTTTGCCGAAAAAGATGGTTGGCATTGTCGGCATCACGGTGTCGCCGGCGAATCCGGAGCGACTTTGGACCATCGTCGAGGCGGAGGATGGCGGCGTCTTTCGTTCCGACGATGCCGGCAAAACCTGGACCAGGACCAACGAGCAGCGCAACCTGCGCCAGCGCGCCTGGTATTACACGCGCATCTACGCGGACCCGAAAAATGCGGACAGCGTTTACGTCATCAACACGGGTTTCTACCGATCGAACGACGGCGGTAAAACGTTTACCGGGATTGCCGTCCCGCATGGCGACAACCACGATCTTTGGATCGCGCCCGACGATCCCAGTCGCATGATCAATGCTAACGACGGCGGCGCGAATGTTTCGTTCAACGGCGGCAAGAGTTGGACCGAGCAGGACCAGCCGACGGCGCAGTTTTATCGTGTCGCGTTGGACAACGATTTCCCTTACAACATCTACGGCGCGCAACAGGACAACTCAACTGTGCGCATCGCGAGCCGCACTACCGACGCCGGCATACGCGATTCTGATTGGTACGACGTCGGCGGCGGCGAGTCGGGCTGGATCGCGCCTTCGCCGAAAGATTCGCAGGTTGTTTTTGCCGGTTCGTACGGCGGACTGATCACTCGTCAAGATCATCGCACGGGCCAACTGCGCAACGTCTCGCCTTATCCGAACAATCCGATGGGCGCCGGCGCGGACGTTTTGAAGTATCGCTTTCAGTGGAACTTCCCGATTCTTTTTTCGCCGCACGATCCGGACACGCTCTTTACCGCGGGCAACGTGCTTTTCCGTTCCCTTAATGAAGGACAGAGTTGGGAAGTGATTAGTCCCGATCTTACGCGCAACGATAAATCGAAGCAGGGCGCGTCCGGTGGTCCAATTACGAAAGACAACACGAGCGTCGAGTACTACAGCACGATTTTTACCGTGATGGAGTCGCCGCTGCAGAAGGGTGTTATTTGGACGGGCTCGGACGACGGTCTGGTCCAACTCACGCGCGACGGCGGCAAAACCTGGAGCAACGTCACGCCGCCGAAAGACCTGATGCCGGAGTGGATTCAGATCAATTCGATCGAAGCGTCGCCAAACGATCCGGCCACTGCTTACGTCGCAGCGACGATGTACAAGTGGGACGACAATCGGCCGTATCTCTACAAGACGAGCGACTTCGGCAAGAACTGGAAAAAGATTACGAACGGGATTCCCGCGACCGCGTTCACGCGCGTCGTGCGTGAGGACCCAAGCAAACGCGGACTGCTCTACGCGGGAACCGAAACCGGTCTTTACGTTTCCTTCGATGACGGCGCGAACTGGCAGTCGATGCAGTTTAATCTGCCGGTTGTGCCCATCACCGATTTGGCGGTGCAGAAACGCGAGCAGGATTTGGTCGCGGCGACGCAAGGGCGGTCGTTCTACGTGTTTGACGATCTGCCGCTGGTCCATCAACTGATGAGCGCGGGCGGCATGAACGCGATCAACCAGACGAAACTGTTTCAGCCGGAGAACCCGTATCGCATGGACGGCGGCGGTTTTCCGTTGCCGCCGAGCGCGACCATCGGACGAAATCCGTCGAATGGCGCAGTGGTCTATTATTCGTTGAAGTCGAAACCGACGACGGACGTCGTGTTGGAATTTCTCGACGCGTCAGGCAAGTCGATTCAGAAGTTTACCGCTAAGGCGCAGAAGCCGGCTGCAGCTGCGCCATCGGCGTCGCCTTCAGCATCGCCCGTGGCCGGAGCGCAAGCTTCACCAACGCCCACACCGGGCGCGGCCCAGGTGACCACTCCACCGGAAGAACCGCAAGCGCCTTCGGGTGAGGAGTCGGAAGGATTTGGCGGCGGGCGGCAAGCGCGGCTGACGACGGACGTCGGACTAAATCGCTTCGTTTGGGACCTGCGCTATGCGGAGTCGGTGCGCTTCCCGGGAATGATTTTGTGGGCCGGTGAGACGCGCGGGCCGCGCGTAGTGCCGGGCCGGTATCAGGTGAAACTGACGGTCGACGGCAACACGATGACCGAAAGTTTTGAAGTGAAACCCGATCCCCGTTTGACAACTTCAGCCGCTGATTTCGCGAAGCAACTCGAGCTGGGTCTCAAGATTCGCGACAAAGTTTCGGAAACGCATCGTGCGATTATTCAGATTCGCGAGGTGCGCAAACAGGTGGACGATCTGTTGAAGCGCATCGCGGGCCAGCCGAGTTACAAAGTCATCAATGATGCGGCGACGGCGCTCAACAAGGATCTGACGAGCGTCGAGGAGAGTTTGTATCAAACGAAAAACCGCAGCAGCCAGGATCCGTTGAACTTCCCAATCCGGCTCAACAACAAACTGGCCGCGCTGGCCGGAGTGGTCCAAAGCGCGGACGCCGCGCCGACTGATCAGTCGTACGCCGTGTACGACGATTTGGCCGCGCAGATTGATGCGCAGTTGGCGAAGCTGGGCCAGATCATGAAGACCGAGGTGCCGGCGTTTAATCAACTCGTGCGCGATCAAAACATCCCGGCGGTGACGGTGAAGCCGGCAAGCGAACCTTGATTGCGCTGGGAAAAAAGAGCGGGGGCAAGCCCGCCTTCCTGACCATGAGCTGATTGGGCTTGACGTTTGATTCGTGATTGAACGGCTTTCGAGGTTTTGACAGACCGAGCGCTCAGAAAATCTCTTAGGTCAGGAAGGCGGGCTTGCCCCCGCTCTCCTTGACGTTGCCAGTCTCTTTGTGTTGTGCTCGGCTTCGGTGTAACCTTCAGCATCAGTTCCAAGCAAGCATTCATATTTGCTGAACTTATTCAGACTCTCCCGAATTTTTCGCCCCTTTAAGAAGTCAACCCTACGACAAATCCTGCGACCGCTTTTGGTCAAAACGTTGAGGAAACGACGATGAAAAAACTACTTCTGATCCTGTTTATTACACTCGCTTCGGCATCGCTGGCGTCCGCCGACACGATCTACCTGCGCGGCGGCACGACGCTGCGCGGAACGGTGCTGGGCTTTATCAATGGCCGGTTCGCCGTGCAACTGACGGCAAACGCGACGCTGCCGGCAAACCCAAACAATCGATCGCAGTCGCAATCGAGCACGCCGCGCACGGTCAGCGCCGGCGAAGTCATTTTCCTGCGACCGCGCGACATCGATAAGATCGAACTCGAAGGCCGTTCGCTTGACGACGCGCGTTATCAAACGCGCACAGTCGACGTTTCGCTCGGGTCGAACTGGATTGACAGTGGAGTCGATCTCAAGCGCAACGAACGCGTGAGAGTCGATGCCACCGGAACAATCTACGCAGGCCGCGTGCGCATCACGCCTGCCGGTTTAAGCACGATGGATCCGAATGCGCCGTTGCCACGTGCGGCCGAGGGCGAGCTCATCGGCGTGATCGGTGACAACTACGATTCGCCGATCATCGAGATTGGCGCGAGCCGCGAGTTCGTCGCTGATCGCAACGGCCGTCTCTATTTGACCGCGAATCGCAGTTCGTATAACGACGCGCGCGGAGTCTTCAAAGCGCAAATTCGTAAAGAGGTGGACCTCGCGGCGCTGACGCGCGCAGACGACAATCGCAACCAGAACCAGAATGACGACAGCTACGATCCGTTTGGCTATCCGAGCGACTCGGGGAGCGGGCCGGCGGCGACGCGTTCGCGCGAATCGCGCGGCGGCGGCACGCCCGGCAGAAATCGTCCGGGCAACAGAACGCTCGAACGGACCTTTGACGTGCCCGGCAACTCGCGCGGCCTCGACACTTCGATCGAACTGCGCACCGGCGATCAGTTAACGATCACGGCGACAGGAAGCGTAACCGCCGGGCGACGCGCCGGCGTAGTTTCACCTGACGGCGGTCGACAGGGCGCGGCGGGCGTGTTTGGCGCCTCGACTTATCCGGTGCCGACCTCGGGTGTCGGCGCGCTTGTGGGCTACATACTTCAGACGAACGGCCAGTCGTCGCAACCGTTTCTAATCGGCAGCCAGGCGACGATAACGGTGCCGGCGGACGGACGTCTGTACCTGCTCGTCAACGACGACAACTACAGTGACAATAGCGGCAGCTTCAGCGTCCGCATCGTCTATCCGGATAACCGATAAGGGGGGAAGAGGGGAAAAGGGTAATGGGTAAAGGGGACGAGAGAAGACTCAACGACAATGTCCCCTTGGCACCCTTTACCCTCTTCCCCTTTTACCCAGTTTCCCTTTCCCTTTCCCGTTTCTCCGGTTAAAAGCGGTTTTTGGTGACGGGCCGCATGCGGCGTGCTAAGATGCCGCCGTCATGCATGCTGACGTAATCATTATCCGACTAGTCTTTACCGGCATTCTCGTAGCTTCTGGATACGTTCTCAAACCTATCGATCCCATTGCGTCGATTCCTGCCGAGTGGCTCTCCGCGGCGGCCGGCGCGATCATCGCGGTTTGCATAATTATCTTCGAACGCAGAATCCGGCGCGCGTCTTTGAAGACGCTGATCGGCGCGGCGGTTGGTTCCATCATGGGAATCGTCGGCGCGTTTCTGATCGGGTTTTTGATCAGCCACCAGTCGGCGGGTGATCCGCAAGTCAAGACGTTTGCGACGCTGGTCCTGACGTTCTTCATGGCCTACGTGGGGCTGATGGTCGGGGCGGCCAAGGGCGACTATCTTGAGTTGTCGGCGCTCGGCGGAATTTTGACGGACAAAACGGCGCGCCGCGATCTGAAGATCCTCGACACGTCCGTGATCATCGATGGACGCATCGCCGACGTCGCCGAGACCGGATTTCTCACCGGCTCGTTAATTATTCCCCAGTTTATCCTGCGCGAACTGCAACAGGTCGCCGATTCGCCGGATTCGTCGAAGCGACAGCGCGGCCGGCGCGGCCTCGACATGTTGAACCGTTTGCAGAACAACAGCTCGCTCGACATCCAAATTGTCGAGACTGACTTTCCTTCAGTGCGCGAAGTTGATCTGAAACTGATCGAGCTCGGCAAACAACTCGACGCCGTGATCGTCACCAACGATTTCAATCTCAACAAAGTCTCGCAACTGCGCGGCGTGAGCGTGCTCAATATTAATGAGCTGGCAAACGCGCTGAAACCGGTGGTGCTGCCGGGCGAGGCGATGCGCGTGTTCATCCTGAAGGAAGGCAAGGAATACAATCAGGGCGTGGCCTACCTTGACGACGGGACGATGGTGGTGGTCGACAACGCGCGGCGTTTGATTGGCAAGAACGCGGACATCGCGGTGACGAGTGTGCTGCAAACGACAGCGGGCAAGATGATCTTTGGACGTCTTTGGGAGGAACCGGAAAACGGCTCGTCCAGCGGCGAACATCGCGTCAACGGTGCGGCCCGACGCCAGTCTCGCGACCCGCGCAATGGACCAATGCCCGTGCGATTCAACGACGCCGAACCGATCACGGAAACTTAAGCGGCGACCGATGACGGACGACCGGCGACCGACGAGGAACGATCTGATGTCGATTTTTCTCGGTCAGCGGTCGTCCGTCATCCGTCTCTCACTATGAATGTCGCAATCATTGCCGCAGCCGGACAAGGCGTGCGCATGGCGGGTAAGCGGCCGAAGCAGTTTTTGGAGTTAGCCGGCACGCCTATCATCATCCACACACTCAAAGCCTTCGAGCAGTGTGACGTTATTCAGGAAATCATCGTCGTCCTGGCAGCGGACGAAGTTGATACGTTTCATTCGCTGGCCGAAAAACACCGCGCGCGAAAGATTCGATCGGTTGTGATTGGTGGCGCGACCCGGGCCGAATCGGTCTTCGAGGGTTTGCGCGCTGCGCCAGAGGAAAGCACGGAAATTGTCGCAGTCCACGACGGCGTGCGTCCGTTTGTAACCGCGGACGAGATCACGCGCACGGTCGCGGCGGCCAAACGCGAGGGTGCGGCGATTTTGGTTTCGACCCCCGTCGATACTGTAAAAGAAGTCACAGATGGCGCGGTCGTGAGAACATTGAGCCGCGCGGGACTCCGCAACGCGCTGACACCGCAGTGCTTTCGCTATACACTACTGCGCCAGGCGTTTGCAGCAGCGGACGTTTTGGATCCGGATTTTACCGACGAGAGTTCGCTGGTTGAGCGCTTGGGCGCGAGAGTCGTTGCCGTTGAGGGCAGTCCGCGGAATATTAAGATCACGCGGCCGGAAGACCTGGCGGTTGGTGAGGCAATACTGAAACAGTGGGCGGTGGGCGGTGGGCAGTGAGCAGCCAAATCCGGCTATCGGTGGGAGCGCCGTCATGATTGCCAGTATTCACTTTACTGCACACTGCCCACCGCTCACTGCACACTGACTTTTATGTTTCGCATCGGCATCGGCAATGACACGCACCGCCTGATCGATGGTCGGCCACTGATGCTTGGCGGCGTTCAGGTCGCTTCCGAGCGCGGCGGCGAAGGTCACTCCGACGCTGACGCGCTGTTGCATGCGATCACCGACGCACTTTTGGGCGCACTCGCCGAAGGCGACATCGGTACGCATTTTCCTGACAGCGATGCTGAGTGGAAAGACGCCAACAGCCTGGAGATGCTTTCGCGCGCGGTGACGTTGGTCCATGAACGCGGCCTGCACGTGGTTAACATCGACGCGACGATCATGCTTGAAACACCAAAGCTCCGGCCTTACGTAATATCAATGCGCGAGCGCATAGCGAAGGTGCTGAGCATGGAACTTGCGCGCGTCAGTGTGAAGGCGAAGACGGGAGAAGGATTAGATGCCGTCGGGCAGGGGCTGGCGGTGACCGCGCAAGCAGTAGTTCTGTTGGAATCGTAACGTCAAACAAGGAAAACGTTTGCGACCTCAAGACGTAATTCGAAAAAAGCGCGACGGCGAGCAACTCTCGCGCGACGAGATCGCTTTCTTCATCGAAGGCGTGACGCGCGGCACCATCGCCGACTATCAGATTAGCGCGCTCCTGATGGCCGTCTACCTCAACGGCATGAACGAAACGGAGCAGGAAATCCTCACCGACGCCATGCTGCATTCCGGCAACACCCTCGACTTTTCCGACATCGCGAAACCAAAAGCGGACAAACATTCCACCGGCGGAGTTGGCGACAAAACGTCGCTGCTGATTGCGCCGCTCGTTGCCGCGTGCGGCGTTTGTGTGCCGATGATTTCCGGTCGCGGCCTGGGCCATACCGGCGGCACGCTCGACAAACTCGAATCGATTCCGGGTTATCGCGTCGATCTTAGTGCCGGAGAATTCGAGCGCGTGCTGCAAACCGTCGGCTACGCAATGTCCGGACAGACGGCGGAACTCGCGCCGGCCGACAAAAAAATGTACGCGCTGCGTGACGCGACGGCGACTGTCGAAGCGATCCCGTTGATCGTCGCTTCAATAATTTCGAAGAAGGGCGCGGCGGGTTTGGACGCGATGGTGATCGACGTCAAAGTTGGCTCCGGAGCTTTCATGCGCGACGAAGAACGCGCCCGCGCGTTGGCCCATGCGCTCGTGAAAACCGGCAACGCCTGCGGTATACGCACGCGCGCGCTCGTCACGGACATGAACCAGCCGTTGGGCGAGGCAGTGGGAAATTCACTTGAAGTGAAAGAATGTATTGAGTTGTTGCGTGACGAAGTTTCCAACGGCGCACGTCCGGTGTTGGACCTGTCGCTCGAGTTGTCCGCGCACATGCTCGTGCTGTCTCACGTCGACGATTCGCTCGAAGCGGCCCACACTCGTCTGCAAAAAATTCTGATGTCCGGACAGGCGCTCGAGTGTTTCCGGCAGAATGTGGCGGCGCAGGGCGGCGACGCGCGAGTTTGCGACGATCCGGCGAAATTTCTGCCTTTGGTCGAGGAATCGTTTAAGGTAGAATCGCCGCGTTCCGGTTTTGTCACTAAAATTAATACGGCCGAGATTGGACATGCGATTGCTGCGATTGGCGGCGGGCGCGTGCGCATTGACGACGCAATCGATCCCGCGGTCGGCTTTATGGTTGAATGCCGGATTGGCGATCGTCTCGACGCCGGCGCAATGCTCGGGACAGTTTTTTGTCGCAACGAATCACAGGCCAACGAAGCAAGCGCGCGGATCCGGGCCGCGTACGAAATCAGCGATCACTCCCCAACCGAAATACCGCATCTCTTGAGGGAAGTCATAAACCAATGAGAGTCGTAATTTGCTTCACGCTCGTAGTTGCCCTGTGCCTGCTTTCAGTCTTCGGCTCGGCCTGCAGTAACAGCAGCTACGGCGCCGATGACAAGTCGAAGATTCGCGTCGGGATCGTTTTCGACATCGGCGGCAAGGACGATCGTTCGTTCAACGCGGCGGCTTGGGCGGGCGCGAAATGCGCCGAATCGGGTAAGTGGCCCGACGGCACGAGCTGCGATAAAGCTGCGCTGCCGATCGTTTTGCGCGACATCGAGCCTGGCAATCCGACCTCGATCGAGCCGGCCATGCGCGCTTTTGCGGAACGCAACTACGATCTGATCATCGGCATCGGGTTCGCGCAAACTCCGATCATCGATCTGGTGGCGAAGGACTATCCGAACACGCGTTTTGCGATCGTCGACGGCGTCAGCGATCTACCGAACGTGGCATCGCTGGTTTTCAAGGAACACGAGGGTTCGTATCTCGTGGGCATGTTGGCTGCCAAGACCAGCAAGACCGGAACGATTGGTTTTCTCGGTGGCATGGACATTGGTTTGATCCACCGTTTCCGTGGCGGCTACGAAGAAGGCGCGCGCGCAGTCAATCCAAACATTCGCGTGATTCCAAACTACGTCGGCGTGACGGACGCGGCCTGGAACAACCCCGGCAAGGGCAAAGAAATTGCTCTGGCGCAAATCAGCAAAGGCGCCGATGTGATTTTTACCGCCGCGGGCAATTCGGGGCTCGGTGCATTTGACGCGGTCGAGCAGGCCGGCCAAAAAGACGGACGTGCCACGCATTTCGTGATCGGCGTCGACGCGAATCAGAACATGGTCAAACCCGGGTATGTGTTGACGAGTATGGTTAAGCGGGTCGACAACGCGGTCTATGCGATCATTCAGGACGTGGTGAACGGGCAGTTCAAGACGGGTTTTCACGTTTATGGTTTGAACGAAGACGGCGTGGGCTATGCGATGGACGAGAACAACAAACCATTGATCACGCCCGAGATGATTCAGCAAGTCGAAGAAGCGAAGAAAAAGATCATCAGCGGCCAAATCAAGGTCGTCGACCTAATGAGTAAGTAAAACTCCCAGCTCGCATCTTATGATCGAACTTCGGAATATTACCAAACGCTTCGGCGACGTTCTCGCTAACGATCACATCAATATAGTCGTCAAGCCAGGGACGATCCATGCAATCGTCGGTGAAAACGGCGCGGGGAAATCCACAGCGATGCGGATCGCTTATGGATTTTACCGGGCCGACGAAGGTGAAATTATCGTCGAGGGCCAACCTCGCGACATCGCGACGCCGCACGATGCGATTGCGCTCGGCATCGGCATGGTCCATCAGCACTTCATGTTGGTGGATACGATGACCGTCGCGGAAAACATCGTGCTCGGTGCCGAGCCCGGTAGCGCAGTCGCGCTGGACCTCGCCGCCGCCAGTGTCGAAATTCGCAAACTCTCCGAAGAGTTCAAACTTGCCGTCAATCCAAACGCAGTCATCGAACATCTTTCCGTCGGTCAACAACAGCGCGTCGAACTCTTGAAGGCGCTGTACCGTCACGCGCGTTTGCTGATTCTCGACGAGCCGACCGCGGTCCTGACGCCTCAGGAAGTGGAAGAATTTTTTGCGATTCTTCGCCGTATGCGCGAGCAGGGAAAGACGGTGGTGATAATCACGCACAAGCTTGCCGAGGTGCTGGCAATCTCTGACGAAGTCACGGTCATGCGCGACGGCAAAGTCGTCGGCCGCGTGCAGACCAGCGAGACCAACGCCGCCGAACTCGCGCGGATGATGGTGGGCCGCGAGGTGCTGCTGCGGGTTGAGAAGCCGGATGCCAAGCCGGGCAATGCCGAGTTGGAAGTGCGCAAACTCTCAATTACTACGAAAAATGGCGGCAAACGCTTGGACCAGATTTCCTTTGAAGTGCGCGCCGGTGAAATTCTCGGCATTGCGGGCGTCGAAGGAAACGGTCAAACGGAACTGATCGAAGCGCTTGCCGGTTTAGTCCCTTCGTCGCAGCTTTCCGGCGCGATCCTGTTTGAAAATCGCGACATTACGCACGAAGGCGCGCGTCTGCGGCGCGAGTTGGGCATTGCGCACATCCCCGAGGACCGCCACCGGCGCGGTCTGTTGCTGGAGTTCGATCTCGCCGAAAATTCGATCCTCGGAGTGCACTATCGTCGTCCGATCGTCAGTTACGCGGGCGTCCTGCTTGATAGCACCGCGATTCGCAGACGCGCCGAAGATATCATCGCAGGCTTTGATGTGCGTCCGGCGAATGCCGACTTGCCCGCGCGCGCTCTCTCCGGCGGCAATCAGCAAAAATTGATCATCGGCCGCGAGTTCAAAGTCGAGCCGAAGTTGCTGCTGGTGTCGCAACCGACGCGTGGAGTCGACATCGGCGCGATCGAGTTTATTCATCGCAAACTGGTCGGACTGCGCGACGCGGGTTGCGCGGTGTTGCTGGTGTCTGCCGAGCTCGAAGAAGTTACGTCGTTGTCGGACCGTCTCCTGATAATTCATGAAGGACGGATCGTAGGCGAAGTCGATCCGAAAGTGGCGACGATTGAAGAGATTGGGTTGCTAATGACGCGCGGGCACTAAAAGCGATCTTGGGTCTTTGGACTTTGGTCTTTGTTTCTGCACCGTCAGAACTTAGTCTCTTCAAAGAAGCAATGCGGCGAAACAAAAACCAAAGACCCAAGGCCAAAGACCTAAGTCCGAAGACCAAAAGCATTGCAGATCTCAAATTCCAGATTCCAAATCTAAGATGAATCAAATCTAAGATGAAACTTCTAAGAGAACTGCTCTTTCCACTCATCGCCGTCATCGCCGCTTTTATCGGCGGCGGCATCCTGATTCTGATCATTGGCGACAATCCAATCGAGGCTTACCGGCTCCTTTTCGGCAGCGCGCTGTCGTGGCCGGTCGGGATCGGCTACACGCTTTTTTATGCGACGCCGCTGATTTTCACGGGATTGGCGGTGATGGTTGCGTTTCGTTGCGGTCTGCTCAACATCGGTGCGGAAGGACAACTCTACGTGGCTGCGTTTGCCACAGCGTGGGTCGGAATAAAGTTTGGCGGTGTTTTCATCAAAGGCGGTGACGGCAGCATCATCAGCGCTCCTTACGCAAACTTACCGTCGCTCGTGTTGATTTTATTTTGCATACTGGCGGCGATTGTGGCTGGCGGAGTTTGGGGAGCGATTCCCGGAATCTTGAAGGCCCGCTTTGGCTCGCACGAAGTTATCAACACGATCATGTTGAACTTCCTCGCCGTCGCCCTGGTGAGTTATTTCATTCAGTATCGCTACAAACAGCCGGGCGATCCGATCATGCAGAGCGTCCCGATCTCAGACGGCGCGCACATCGCGCGGTTGGGCAAGTTTCTTCCCGGCATGCCGCCGTGGATTCCGCTCAACGTCGCGTTTCTGCTGGCGCTACTGTGTTGCGGTCTCGTTTATATTTTTCTGTGGCGGACGAAGTGGGGCTATGAACTGCGCTCGACGGGTATGAATCCGAGCGCGGCTGAGTATGGCGGCATCTCGGTGCGCAAGCAGATTGTGATTGCGATGACGATCTCCGGCGCGCTCGCGGGGATGGTCGGCATCAACGAAGTGCTTGGTCACCGCTATCGCTATTACGACGGATTTTCCGACAACTACGGCTACACGGGCATCGCCGTAGCGTTGTTGGGCCGCAACCATCCGGTCGGTGTCGTCCTCTCGGCGTTGCTGTTTGCGATTCTGCAACGCGGCGGCATTCCGGTCGATGCGTTTACGACGCACGTGACGAAAGACATCGTTCAGGTGTTGCAGGGGACCATTATTCTGTTTGTCGCGGCCGAAGCGTTTTTCCGCGGTCCCTTCGCGAAGTGGGGATTGATGAGGCGTTCGAAGGTGTAACTCGAAAGTGTAAATCCGATGACAGACATTCTCAACGCAGCGCTTATCTGGTCGACCATACGGTTGTCCACTCCGTTGATCCTGGCCGCGCTCGGTGGTCTGTACTCCGAACGGTCGGGCGTGATCAATATCGCGCTTGAAGGCATGATGCTCGCCGGAGCGTTCACGGCTGCAGCTGTGACTTACGCGGTGGGCAATCCTTACGTGGGATTGCTCGCGGGCATGTTGGCCGGCACGTTAATCGCAGCCATTCACGCGCTCGCTTGCATCCGTTACCAGGCCGATCAGGTTGTAACCGGCACGGCGCTCAACATTCTCATGCTCGGCATGCCTGCGTTTCTGAGCGGCGCGTTCTTTCTGTCGTCCGGTTCGACGCCGCAGATTCCGAAAGATCACTTGATACCGTGGTTGCCAATCATCATCGCGTTTGCGCTGGTGCCGCTTAGCTGGTACGTGCTTTACAAAACTCCGTTCGGGTTGCGTTTGCGCTCGGTCGGTGAAAATCCGGAAGCGGCCGACGCCGCGGGTGTTCCCGTCGCGCGCATGCGTTACGCGGGCGTTTTGCTGTCAGGTTTGTTGGCAGGAATTGGCGGCGCGTATCTCTCAATCGGGCAATCGTCATTGTTCACCAGAAACATGACTTCGGGTCGCGGCTTCATCGCACTGGCGGCGCTGATCTTCGGCAAGTGGCGTCCGGTGCAGACGTTGCTCGCGTGTTTGTTGTTTGGTCT
>Ga0070686_100001445_pt1 | contig 13416 bp, 6 predicted proteins | sample KBSS23LmetaG_FD_65654 | JGI IMG/M metagenome (GOLD analysis project Ga0070686, IMG submission 65654) | Switchgrass rhizosphere microbial communities from Kellogg Biological Station, Michigan, USA - KBS S2-3L metaG | ecosystem: Host-associated > Plants > Roots > Rhizosphere ...
ATTCGAATCGACATGAATCAACGCCCGCACTTCCAACGGCGAAGCGGGCGTGGCCGGAAATTGCGAAACATCCGGACTGTTCGTTTGCGCAAAACCCGGCTGATTCACCGCGTTCAACGTCAGCGAACCGACCCACAACCCCGCGCTCTGCGCCACCGAATCGACCGTCACCGTGTCATTCGCCTTCGTGCCCGACTTCGTCTTCAGCCCCAGCAAACTCAACTTCTGCGCCGTCACACCGCTCCCCGGAATTTCCGCCACGACCGGCACCAATTGCCGAAAGCCATGCGTCGTCTCGGTCACTTCGATGAACGCCTGATAGGTCGCATTGGTCTCCGTCGTCGGATTCAGCAAACTGACCGCCAAACCCAGCTTCAATTCGCGCTGCTCTTCCGCCGCCAATGTCACATCCACTCCCCCCGACAGCAGCGCCGGCGCATACGATCCATCCGCCTGCGGCGTCAACAACACCACCGGCACGGTTCCCGCGCGCTTTAGTTTCCCATCCGGCGCCGTTTCCGAATCCAACAACCGCAAATGCACCGTCTGCGCGCGCGTCTTCACGGAATTCACCAACGTCATCGTCGTCTGCCGTTTATCCTGCGGAAACTGCACCGAATTCAAGTCCCCCGGGGCGATCACCCGCACCGGATATGGATTATCCGAATGGGCCCCAAGCCGCGTCCAATACGCGCGTCCCGGCGTAATCCCCGTCAAATCCGGATTCCGAATCTGCGTCTCCCGCGCGCTCAGCGGGTTAATGGAGTAAATTCCCGAAGCCGTTCCCGGCAGCGTCGATACTTCCGGCGTATCCTTCAAAAATTGGTAAAACGTCACCTTGCCCGTTTCCGCCACCGGAAATCCCGCCAACACCAAATCGAACGGAATCCAATCCACCCGCGGCGCCGCCGGAATGCCCTTGATCGTCACCGTCACCGGCGCGGCATTCGTCGCCAAATAGACCAGGTAGGATTGACCGCCGCGCAATTGCGAGAGCGTGCTTAAAAAACCTTTTGCGCTGCTTTGCGGAAACCAGGTGAGCCAATGATCCTGCGAAGCCGCCGGCTGCGTCGGACTCGTCGCAAACGTCGCCGTCTGCAAATAACGATTATACATCCAGACATGCTGAATCCCCGCGACCGAGCCGAACAATGCCTCGCAATCCCCATTCGCGGGCGTCACCTGCAAATAAACCGGATTAAACCCGGGCGTTAGCTTTATCTGCTGCGTGAGCCATTGCGCGCGGGAACTGGAGCAAAAAAGAAAAAGGAGGACCAACCACGCGAGCGCGCCAAAACAGCGACAGGATAATTTGCGTAACAGGCTAATTACGATCGCGAGATTAAGGTTTCTCCCGATCCCTGCAAGCAACATTTCAGCGCCGACAAAATTATTTAGCAACGACAGCACAGCACAACCGAACACTGCACCATCGACAGCCGCGCCTGCAACTTGAGCGGCAATCTAAAGAATGCTCTCTTTTCCAGATTTTCTAGAACGGAAAAACGAACGAAATCCAATTGAAGAAAAATGGCGACCCTACCGGGAATCGAACCCGGGCACCTGCCGTGAAAGGGCAGTGTCCTAACCGCTAGACGATAGGGTCGTCCAAAAACGTCCGGGGAATATATGCCGCGCACCCCGATTGTCACGCGATTTCTTGAACTTTTCGCGACACCATTCTCACGCGCAAAAAAAAAGCCGCCGTGGCATTCACGGCGGCTCGATTCGCCATCGAATTTAATTCGCGCCGATTTTAAGGGCGAAGTATTGCTGCGCGTTCCCGTTCACCGGGATGCTCGCGCTGAAATTGCCGTTGGCGTCAAAGACGCCGTTCGCAACCACCGTCCATTGATTCAGGCTCGCGGCAATGTCGCTGCTGGCCAGGATTTGGTAGTTCGCGTTCGGGATGCCGCCATTTCCGCTGATGGTGAAGTTCCCGCTGACCACCGCGGCGCCAGCCACACTAAAGGACGGCTTCACCGCATTGCCCACCACTTTCAACGTGCCGTCCACCAGGAGCTTCGTCGCATCCCAAACCTGTCCGGGTCCAGGCGTCGCCGGCAAAATGGCCGTGAACGATCCGGAATAACTCGCGGCATCGAACAACTTGAACGTGTCGCCATCCGCAAGGCTGCCGGTTGCCGTCACGTTCAACGTCCCGTCGTAAGCGATGCTGGCCGCCTTCAACGTGTCGTTCGTGTGATTCGGTTTGTCGATTTGCACCGTCGTCGCGCCGTGTAATGCCGCGTCACCCGTCACGGTCAACGCGCCGATGCCCGATCCGGGCGAAAGCGTGGCGCCGGAATTCACAACGAGATTTCCCGTCACGGTTCCCGAGCCGCCAATCGATTGTCCGCTGGCCACTGTGAGCGTGCCATCGGAACGTCCGCTGACATTGATGCTCGCGCCGGGCCCGACGTTGATCGCGGCGCTGGCTCCGATCGAGCCGTTATCAGTCAGCGCGAGCGAACCGGCATTCACGGTGGTCTGCCCGGTGAAACTGTTGTTCGCATTCAGAATCAATTGGCCCGTGCCGGTCTTGGTGATTCCGCCGGAACCGCTGATCGCGCCATCGAATTCGAGCGACGTGCCGCCCACATTCAGATTCGCATTGCCGGCGAGCGAAACGGAACCGCTCAGTGCGCTGATGCCATTCTCGTTCCAAATTGTGCCGCCGCTTTCGACGGTGATTTTTTTGTCGAGCGCCACGCCCGCGCCGAAGTTCCATGTTTCCAGCGTGCCCGCGCCGCGCACCGTGATGGTCGCGTTTGGATCGCCGAAACCGCCCGACGCGGAAACGGTCGTGGTCTGAATCGCGAAAACGCCTCCCTTGATGTCGATGTTTCCAATCGACGGATCGATCGTCGCGCCGACAAACGACACCTGGTTCGTGCCGACCTTTGTGATCACCACCGCATTGCCATTCGCGCTCAACGTCGCGCCGCCGCCGCGCAGATCCCAACGACCCGAACCGCCGAAGGTCACATCGCCCGCGAGCGTCACTTTGCCGACCGCGTTGATTTGTTGCGCGCCCGAGTTAACGATCGCGCCCGCGTTCGCCTGGCCCGAACCGGAAACCGTGATCGTCTCGCCGTTCAATTGCTGGCCATTCACATCGAGCGTTGCGCCCGCGCTGATCGTCGTTGCGCCGACCGTGGCGCCGAGCGCCGTTTGCGAACCCGCCTTCAACGTGCCGCCGCTGATTGTCACGTCGCCCGTGTAATCGTTCGTCGTGTTGATCGTCAACGTGCCCGAACCGGATTTTGTTATGCCGGTCGTCCCGCTGATTTTCCCGGAGCCGCTGATCGAATAATTGTTGGCCGAATTCACCGTGATGCTGCCGGGCACAATCACGACGCCCGCCGGGATGGTGATCGCCGTTTGGACCCCCGCAACCGAATCGTCGAACAACGCCGCGTCACCCGTGAAGAACGCATCGATGCCGCCGCCGACTTTCAGCCAGTTTTGCGCGGTCGCATCCCACGTGCCACTGACGGTCGAATTCCATTTCATCGACGCCGGCGCTCCGCTCAACGTGAGCGTCACCTGCCCCGCCGTCGATTGATCGAGCGCCGCAGTGTAATGAGTGCCCTTGACCGAGCCATTCAAACTACCGCTCGCCGAACCGCTATACGTCAGCAACGTGTAAGGCGTCCCCAACGTCGGGTTGCCCGTGAAATTCACCGTCACGGAATTATTGTTCGCGGCGAGATTTCCATTCACCACCACTTCGTCGTTCACATTCGCGCCCGCCGTCGTGTCGGTCGTCAAATCGAACTTCAATCCGGCGCCCGCGTTCAATGTCAGCGGACCGGAACTAAACGTGCCCGCGACCGTTCCCGATCCCGGATCAAGCTGGCCGCTCACCGTCACCGGCGCGTTCACCGTGGCCGAGCCGCTGACCGACGCGCTCGCGCCGACCGTCACACCCGTCGTATTCGGAAGCGTGCCGTTGATCACCACCTTGCCGTTGTTCACAATTGTCCCGCCCGCGTAGGCATTGACGCCGTTCAAGGTCAACGTGCCCGAGCCATTTTGCGTCACGGAGCCCGCGCCCGCGATGGCATCCGTAATCGTGATGTTGTCGCTGTGATTGAACACCAGGCTGCCGTTATCGACGATCGGTCCAACGGGTAGATTTCCATTCACGCCGCCGTCGCCAACGATCAGCGCGCCGCCCGTGATCGTCACGCCGCCCACAAAATTATTCGAGCCGCTGTTTGCAATCGTCAGCGAGCCGCTGCCCGTTTTTGTAAGCGATGCCGAACCGGTCAAACTTCCCGAGCCGGTGAACGTATAATTCTTGCTCGAATCGTTCACCGTAATTTCGCCCGGCTGCAACACGCCCACCAGGTTGACCGTCGTCGATCCGACGGCGCTGTCATTGAACAACACCGCGTCGCCCTTTGCGAAAAGGCTCGCGTTCAAACCCGCCAGCCAGTTCGAACTCGTCAAATCCCAATTCGCGCTCGCTGCTCCGCTCCACGTCAACGTCGCCGCCGCCGGTCCGGACGAAAGCACCAGGTCGATGCTCGACCCGCTGTTGACGATCGTGCCGACATAACCCGTCGGCAGCGGCGCGAGCCCAACGTTAAAATCGCCATTGATCGTCGTCGCCTGGACCACTTTGATCGTCGCCGGAAAAACCGAAATCACCGGCAAACCCGTAATCTTAATCACGTTGCTCGATCCGCCCAGCGTCAGCGTGCCCGCCACCAGCTTGGCGTTGGCGCCGAACATTTCGATCGTCGCATCGCTCAGGTTCAACTGATCGATCGGCGCATCCAACGTCCCGCCCGCGCTCGTTTCGCCCGAGATGCTCAGCTTGCCGCCATTCACCGTGACCTTCGAAACCGTGTCCGCAAACGTCGTGATTCCCGGCGTCGTCACCGTTCCGCCGTTGATGTTCAAAGTCGCAACCGTCGCCAAATCACCGGGACTTCCCGCCACCGTGATCGCGCCCAATTGCAGCGACGTATTTACTTTCACCTGCGCATCGCCATTCACATTCACCGTCGCGTCTGCGCTCTTCGCGCTTGAAACGCTGGTCGAAGATTGCAAGCCCACGATCAGGTTATTCACGTCCAGCAATCCATGTTCGATCGCTAAAATCCCCTTGTGCACCACCGCGCCCGTGCCGCCCGAAGACGTGCGCGCGATCACCATCGTATCGACCATCGCATCGAGCGAACCGCCGGTGAAATCGTTCGTCGCGCGCACCGAAGTCGTCGCCGAATCCGTCACGCCGTCGCCAATCGTCCAGTTCAAAACCCGCGCCACGCCATTGGCGCCGCGGAACTTCGCCATCGCCTGTCCGCTCGCCTGCGCATCCGCGCTAAAGTGCATCGACACGCCATTTTCTTTCACGCGCCCGAAGCCCATCATGTCGGCCTCGATCGTGTTTTGCGTGCCCAACACCAGGAAACTTCCGCCGCCATTATTCGAAGTGCTCTTGCCCACATCGATGCCCGGCGCGGCCGCCGTCGAAACCGTGGCGCGAATATGATTCGTTTTCGCGAGCAACAGATTTCCGGTGTTGCGATTCGCGCTCACATAACCCGGCGGATTCGCCACCCCAACCCACACATGCGCCACCGTCGCGTCGAACGAATTCATCTGCGAAAGATCGAGCGTCGCTTTCGAACTGCCGCTCGCGCCGCTGCCTTGTCGCACCACGATATCCCCCAAACTCGCATTCACCGCCAGCGAAGCACTTCCCGAAATCGTCGCGCTTTCCGTTTGCGCCGCGGCCGGCGATGTTTCCGTTCCGACACCCAGCACAATGCCCGCGCCGGAGTTCGCAATCGTCAACGTCGAACCTGCGCTCAGCAAGGTATTATGAAAGCCGCTCGTGTTCTGGAACGAAAGCGATTGCAACGTCAAATTCCCCGTCAGGGAATTGTCGATCGTCGTATTATCCGCCACGATGCCGACGTCGTTGAACACCGCGGCATCCAGCGAGCCGGGCGAAACCGCGGGCAGCCAATTGGCGGGCGTGGACCATAAAATATTAGCGCCGCTGGCTCCGGTCCAACTGATGGTGGCGGCTTGGGTGGATACTGAAAATGCCGCCAGGAGACCCATTCCAAGCAGCTTTTTGATGCGAGACGACAGGTGTAAGGTCATGAGAATTAGTTATAAACGAACCCGGTACGGAATTCCCAGCGGGCGTCTCCCCGATTGGGGTTTCGGGGAATTTCTGTCGGCATTTTACGCTTTCGCCTTTGCTCCCCGCTCCTATACTCCCGCCTCGTGAAATCCAAATTTTTCTTTTCCGCAGCGGCTCTTTCCACATGGCTGTTCGGTTCAGCGCTCGCCGCGCCCTCGGTCACGCTTGAACTTGTGGCCACGAATTTCGTCTCGCCCACCACGCTCGTGAGCGAACCGAAAACCGAAAATCTTTTGGTCGCCGACCAGGCCGGAGTTATTTATCGCGTCAAAAAAGGCGGAGCCACCGAACCCTGGCTGGATCTCACCACGAAAACCGCCAAGCTCAACCAGGGCTTCGATGAACGCGGCATTCTCGGCCTCGCGTTGCATCCGGATTTCGCCGACAACGGCCGCGCCTTCGTTGTTTACAGCGCGCCCAGACGCGCGAGCGCTCCCGAAAGCTGGGACAACACCTGGACGCTCTCCGAATTCAAAACCGAAAACGGCGTCGCCAAACTCGATTCGGAAAAGAAGCTCCTTGAAATCGACAAACCCTATTTCAATCACAACGGCGGCAGCATCGCTTTCGGCGCGGACGGATACCTCTATGCGGGCGTCGGCGACGGCGGCGCGGGCAACGACAAGGAAGATTCAGCCAAGCCTGCGGTCGGCGGCCACAGCCCCGGCGGCAACGGACAGGACCTCAATCGCCTCCTCGGAAAAATTCTGCGCCTCGATGTCTCCAAACCCGGCGTCCTCGGCATCCCCTCGGACAATCCCTACGCCAAAGGCGGAGGCCGTCCCGAAATTTACGCGTGGGGCATCCGCAATCCCTGGCGCATCAGCTTCGATCGCGAGACCCATCAACTCTACGTCGCGGACATCGGCCAGGACCTTTACGAAGAAGTCGATATCATCAAAAAAGGCGGCAACTACGGCTGGCCCGTGCGCGAAGGTTTTCATTGCTTCAACCAGGAAGACGGCCGCAACACCCCCGAGGAATGTCCCTGCGTTGGCAAAGATGGAAAACAATTCATCGACCCCGCCTTCGAATACAAAAGCTACCGCTCCTTCCCGCGCGATCCCGGCGCCCTCGGCATCTCGATCACCGGCGGTTACGTCTATCGCGGCAAAGCGATCCCCGCGCTCGTCGGCAAATATGTTTTCGCCGATTGGTCCCGCAACATGGCCGTGGCCGATGGCGTTCTCTACGTCGCCAGCCACGTCGGCAAAGGAGCTTCCTGGTCCATCGAAAAACTCAGCCCCCAATCCCACCCCGACAAACTCGGCATGTGCATCCCCGCGTTCGGTGAAGACGCCGACGGCGAACTCTACGTCATGACCAACAACTCCAGCCAGCTCGTCGGACACTCCGGCAAAGTCTGGAAAATCGTTTCGACCTCGAAATAACGGTGCAAAGGTAGGGCCCGCTGTCCTCAGCGGGCCGCGCCGAAGCCCGTGATGTTCTCAATCCAAGCGCGCCGATAACACTTAACGCGCTCACTTCGTCGGCCTGCAAAACCCCTAAAAAAAGCTGCTTCCGCGATTTGACACGCGGAAAAGCTGTCGTATTTTGTCCGGCTTCCAATTCGGGATTTCCCCGAGTTCGAGCAAAGGCAAACACACAAAATACGATGCTATCCAAACTGTTTAAACGGTTCGGAGGCGCGCTCGCGTTGAGCTGCCTCCTCGGTTTCGCGGCCACCCCCGCAAAGGCTCAATCCACCAACAGCGAGTTGGTCGTCCGCTTCAAAGCGAGCGCCACCGACGCGGAAATTCAACACGCCCTCGGACACGGGCACCTCAAGGTCCGCCGCCACAAACAGACCGAAGGAATGAAGGAGCGCGGCCATGTCGGCTTGACGCTGACCGAGACCGACCTGCCCGCGGACCAGGCGATCGAGCGTCTGAAAAATCATCCCGCGATCGATTTCGTCGAACCCAACGTCCGTTACCATCATCAAGCCATCTCCAACGACTCCTGGGTCGCCGCCGGCAACACCTGGGGCCTTTACGGCGATCTTTCTGCTCCCGCCAACGCCTACGGCAGCCAGGCCGCGGAAGCCTGGGCCGCGGGCTACACCGGCACGAACAGCGTTTACGTCGCGGTGATCGACGAGGGCATCGACTTCTCGCATCCCGATCTCGTCGGCAACATTTGGAACAACCCCTTCGAAGTCGCGGACGGCGCTGACAACGATGGAAATCGGTACGCGGACGACATCCACGGATTTAATTTTGCGGCCAACAACGGCCAGGTGTTCGATCCCACCGGCGATCATCACGGCACGCACGTCTCCGGAACGATCGGCGCCACCGGCGGCAACGGGGTCGGCGTCGCGGGCGTGAATTGGAACGTCACCATCATCTCCGGAAAATTCCTGACCGCCAACGGCGGCGACACGCTCGATGCCGTCGAGGCGATCGATTACTTCGTCGACCTCAAGAAACGTCATAATCTTAATCTCGTCGCGATCAATGCCTCCTGGGGCGGCTCCAGCTACTCCCGCGCCCTGCACGAATCGATCATCCGCGCGGCCAAGGCCGGCATTCTTTTCGTCGCCGCCGCCGGCAACGACGCGTTGAACAACGACGCCAGCGCGAGCTACCCCGCGAACATCGACACGCGCGTCGGCACCGCTTCCGAATCCGCCGCGACCTACGACAGCGTCATCTCCGTCGCCGCCATCGATTCCAACGGCGCGCTCGCCTCCTTCTCCAATTACGGAGCCACCAAAGTTCATCTCGGCGCGCCCGGCGTGGACATCCTCTCCACCTATCCGAATTCGCAAGTCGCCTACATGAGTGGCACCTCGATGGCCACGCCCCATGTCACCGGCGCGGTCGCCCTCTACGCTTCGACCCATCCCGGCGCGTCCGCTGCAACCATCCGCAACGCGATTCTCGGGTCGGTCATCCCGACGCCTTCTCTCACCGGCAAATGCACCACGGGCGGACGCTTGAATCTCAGCACCATCATCGCGCCCTCGGTGACCGCTCCTCCGCCTCCGCCCGCTCCTGCGGCTCCCAGCGCGCCGACGGGCGTCACAGCCTCCAGCTCGGTTGCGACCGTCTCGGGCAATACCACCGCCACCGTCAAGTGGACCGCTTCCACCGGCGCTACCAGTTACAAAGTAAAACGCGCTACTTCATCCACCGGCACATGGACCGTCATCGCTACCGGACTGACCGGCACGACCTACTCGCAAACAGTCACGGCCGGCGCGACCTATTACTATAAAGTCGTCGCCACCAGCAGCGCAGGCGACAGCGCGGACTCCTCCGCCTTTACTTTGACGACGGTGTCTCCATCGCCGACCCCACTCACCGCGAGCGCGATCTACTCCACGCAAGTCTCCCTGAAATGGGCGGACCATTCCGCGGATGAACAAGGTTTCAAAATCGAATACTTCGACGGCGCGAGTTGGATTCAACTTGGAACGCTGCCCGCTGGCTCCACCAGCGCCGCTGTCACCGGAACGGCTTCCAGGACGACTTACTCGTTCCGAATCCGCGCCTACAACGGCACGCTGAACACGGCCTACTCGAACACCGCAACGGTCACGACGCCGTAAGAAAATCGCACATCACAAAACGCAAAGAGGCGGCTTTTGCCGCCTCTTTTTTTTGTGGAGAACCCGGCACAGGGTTCAGGCGACGATTTAAATGGCAAAGAACCGAGGCAACGCTTTCACGTTCTTCTGATAATTGAACCCGAGTCAAAATGTAGATTTTTTCACTTAAAAATGCGGCAAAGGGCTGTGGCTGTGATGGTTGCCGAAATAAATTGAACCCGAGTCAAAGGCGAGTCGAAGCTGAGTCAAAGGCGAGTCAACCCGAGCCGATGGAATGAGAGGGAACAGGTCCCAGAGGCCGAACACTGCCTGGGACGGGAGAGCGATCAGCGGGAAAGCGTCCGTTTTCATCGTGAGAAAGCGGGTGAAATTTAATTTATCGTGTCAGAGCGTGGCAGAGTGTGGCGCTCTCGAGACAAGGTTGAGGGTTGAAGGATGAAGGTTGGAATTCCGAGCGGCGGATTGCACTTGCACATAAGGTAACGAAGGAAACAAAGGACCGAAAAGGGGGCGGAGTGTGAAGCAGTGTGTCCCAGTGTGCCGGAGTGTGTCTGGACCGGAGGTCGAGAAGGTCTGTCTTTGGGTGGCTGGCCCCCGGAGTAAACATTCTGCAGGAGAGGGTCCTGGCAAGAGTGTGTTTTAATGTGCGGCAGTGTGTGTACGTCTTTGGCGCGGTTCGAAGGTCACCATGATTAAAGTTATCAAGTTGGGATCGAAATTGGACGACCACACCCAGCGCTCCTCTCCGGCTCCCGGGAGTCAACTTTTTGGACGAGGCGTTCATGGCCGTAGTGTGTCCCAGTGTGCCGGAGTGTGTTTTTTCAATGCAGAGCGGAGAATGCAAAGTGGAGAATTTCAAACGGGAGGTCCAGGCGCCAGTGTGTCTCAGTGTGTCTGAGTGTGCCGGGGGACAAGGTTGAGGGATGAGGGTTGAAGGATGAAATCGAACTGGCGGAAGAAAACCAATCCAAGGACGTCCGGAGTTTGGGTGAATGGACTCAGTTTTCAACATTTTGTGAGGGGTGGTAATGGCGCCAGTGTGAAACAGCGTGTCACAGTGTGTCGGTTCGCCCGAAACCAAGGATAATGGTTGAGACCAAATCCGGAGTTGAAACGCGAAGATGCGAGGATCGCGAAGTTCTGGAGATGAGAGCGGGACAATGGCCGCGACGGAATCGTCCTTCGCCGAGGCTATGGACGACAGGCACGAAAGAAAAAGGCACATGGGTGCATGGGGTGGAGATGAAGGGCAGATGCGCGCCACGCTGGAGCGATGGCGGTCCCTGGGGCAGCCTGTGGTCGGGACAAGTTGTCGCACCGTATGTTGAGAGGAAGATGGAGTTGGATGGGGCGGTATTTCGTTCATTTCAAATCGAGAGGTGCGAGGTGAACAGCGGCGCGATGTTTTGCGTTTTTGGGTTCTTCGATTCATTCATGAGCGTTGGGTTCGGTCCAATGCGTTGCCATCTGAGGCCAGCATAGCATGGGTTTTTGGGGATTGTTGAGAGTTCGTGAGCCTTTTCGTTAATTGCAGATTGCAGATTGCAGATTTCGGATTGCAGATGGAAGGCGATGATTGAGCGGTTGGCAGACTGATTCGGTGCAGAGGTGGACAGAAAAATGAGATCAGAAAAATGGCGCTGGCGGCTGACCTCGGCTCCCCAAGGGTTCTTTAACCGCGGATGGGAATGGATGGGCACGGATTTTCGCAACTGGCTCATGAAACGGTTATAGCATGGGTTTTGGATTTGTGGGCATTTGTCCACCATGGCATTTTTTTTGGCGGGTTTTGGCCAATAGGGACAGGGTCGGGAGAGGGGGCGAGGTCGTGCAAATTGCACGAAAAATGAAAAATAGTTGGAGCGGGTCGGCAGTTTTAACCGCAGACGGGGAGGGATTGGGTGGAATTTTTTACAGAAGTTAACGAAGCGAACGAAGAAGATTCTGAAGTTTTAACCGCAGAGTGGCGCAGAGCACGCAGATTCCGGACGAGGACGGAATGCGGGGACGCCGGAATTCTTAACCACAGATTGCCCAGATTTTCACAGATTTTATTGCCGCAAAAGAACGCGAGAGAACACGAAAGCAGTGAGCTGGGAGAGTTGAACCGCGGATGGGAATGGATGGGGGCAGATTTCGGGTTGGGGGAAGCCGCGCGAGCGGACGTGAAGATTCAATGGGCGTAGAGCCGTTCCTGGCCGTTGCGCGGCACGATGAAATTAAGGCCAGGGGCGAGCGACGGCGGACGAAGTGAATGCGGGGAAAATTTGAGGATGCCTGCGGCCCAATTGGAAAACGCAGGCGAAAAATGAAATGAAGGTGGGTCAAAGGCGACCGGGGTTTTAACGTTTGACGGCGGAGTTTGTGGATCGCTTTTAAAATCTCGGAACGAGAGTCCGAGCCTTACGATTTCAATAAAAAGGCTGGACTCCAATTTCTCGCTACAATATTTACTGTTGCTGACAGCGGATTGGGCTTGTGTGGAAGAATTATTTCTAACCATTAACCCCCGGCGCTCGCGTCCGCTGTCGTCGTGTCGCGGAATTCAAGGTCGGTCGCTGAGGGTCGAAAACTATGAAAGCATCAACGTGGTCACGGTTGGTCCTGCTTTTTTTTCTCACACTACCGAATCTGTTTGGGGCGAGCCCGCCTGTCAGCTCGCCGGAAGGGACGTTGACGACTTATGTCCAGGGAAAAAATTCGCTGATCTATCCGCCACGGTCGGCGCGGGCGCAAAAGGTCGAATTCGACACGGCCGAACGCCAGATGATTTATGAGCCGGACACTCCTTTCCGGGCCTTTTTCAATTCGCACGCGGCGGATTTCGCCGGGGGCAAACTCGATTACGCAAAAACGACGATTCTGGGCGATGTCATCGCAAGCCTTCGCAACAAGCAGTTTATTCGCTCGATGGTCAAAGAAGTGATCGACCTGGACCCGGACGGCATTAATCTTCCGGCGGTGGATGCCGCCGCCACCAAGGAGGAGAAAAAGGCAAAGCGGGATCGCATTGCGAGCCTGTTGGTGGACGGGATCACGTTGATCCTGGAACGCGAAAATTATCCCGAGCTTCGAGATGACGACATCGACCGGCTGCTGGAGAGGCTGAAAAAGGGATCGAACACGGAGCAGTTTGATGCGTTGACACAGCAAGCCCACGACGCCTGGTTGCGATTTGTCCATCCGGATCATCGAGAGCAACTGCATTGGGAACTGCGGCAGGCGCTCCTGGAAAAGCGGTGTCTGAAAGCAATAATCGGCGAGTCCGTAGCGCGCAGACCGGAATTATTTCGCGGGGCCGGCTCGCCGGCGGGCGCAATGAAAGATGCGCAGGAGCAGATCGAAAAGTTCATCCGAGAGAATCTCGCTTCCATTGCGGTCACGGACTTGAGCGATGGCAAGAAATCCCTTTGGGAAGCATTTTTGGCCCAACTCAACGACACGGACCAGCGCGCATTACGGAAAACCAATTCGGTAGACAAACTTTCGGACCTCGAACTGACCGCATTCGGGAAAGCCTGGAGGGAAGATCTGGTGAACCTGCTGGACAAAGGCACTGCTTTCGACAAAACAGTCCGCGAGACCATTGGCGCCCGGCGCACCAATCTGGTGGCGAGGATATACGACGCGGCCGCGATGGGAAAGATCGCCGAGAAGTTGGGCAAGCGTCCGGCGATCGCGGAGGCTT
>Ga0070686_100001447_pt1 | contig 13408 bp, 8 predicted proteins | sample KBSS23LmetaG_FD_65654 | JGI IMG/M metagenome (GOLD analysis project Ga0070686, IMG submission 65654) | Switchgrass rhizosphere microbial communities from Kellogg Biological Station, Michigan, USA - KBS S2-3L metaG | ecosystem: Host-associated > Plants > Roots > Rhizosphere ...
CTGAACTCGAGCGCGGTGACGGCGACGAACTACCAGACCGGTTCGCAGTTCGGACAGGTTACCGACATCGTGTCGGGCCGCGTGTATCGCTTGGGCGCTGGGTTCACATTCTGAGGGTCGCGCGGGTCTAGCGGGTCGGGCAGGTCGGGCAGGTCGAACGGCCTCTTGAATTCATCGGACGGGCGAACCCGATCTGTTCGACAGATCGGGTTCACCACCGCGCCGGGATTGAGTGGCCGCGTGACCCGCCTGACCTGCCGACCCGTCCGGCCTGCCCGACCTGCCAGACCTGCCCGACCTGCCAGACCTGCCAGACCTGTCCGAAGTATCCTCCTCCCATGCGCGGGCGGCGCCTCTTCCTTTTCCTGTACTCGGCATCCGGCGCGGCGGCGCTCGTCTACGAGATCGCGTGGACGCGGCTGCTCACGCTGTTGATGGGGCAGACGGTCGCCGCCGCCAGCACCGCGCTCGCCGCGATCATGGGCGGGCTGGCGCTCGGCTCGTGGATCGGCGGCGGTGTGCAGGCGCGATGGACCGCCGCCGACAAACACCGCCGCGCGCTATCGACATACGCGGCGCTTGAAATTTTTGTGGCCGTGACCGCGCTGGCGTTGCCGCTGCTGCTCGCCGCGGCGGCGCCGGCGCTCGCGTGGGCCTACGGTGACGGGCACGCCGGCGTGCGGTTCGGGATGATGCGCGCCGCGCTGGCGCTGCTCCTGGTCGGCATACCAGCGACGGCAATGGGCGCGACCTTCCCGATCGCGGTCGCGGCGTCCGCGCGGTCGGCGTCCGACGCCGGCCTGCTCTACGCGTTCAACACCGCCGGCGCGGCGATCGGCTCGATCCTGACCGGCTTCGTGCTGCTGCCGGCCGCGGGCATCCGCATGACGACGTGGGCTGGCGTCGCGTTGAACGTCGTCGCGGCCGCCGGCGCACAGTGGCTCGCTCGGCGACCGGCTGCTTTGCCGGTGGAGGAGCCGGCGGCGCGTGTTGTGCCCGCCGCGCGCCAGAAAGCGCGCCGATCGAAGGCGCCACCCGTTCGCGCCGCGGCGCCCCTGCTCGCACCGGCGCCGCGTCTCGCTGCCGCCGCCGCCGCCGCGTCGGGATTCTGTGCGCTGGTCTATGAAGTGATCTGGACGCGGCTCGCCGCGCTCGTCATCGGCCCGACCACGTATGCCTTTGCCACCGTCGTCGCCTCGTTCATCGTCGGGCTCGCCGTCGGATCGGCCGTCGCGGCGCGCTGGCTGCCGCGGATTAGAAGGCCGGCGGCGTGGCTGGGTGCAACGCTTGCCGTCGCGGCGGTTGGCGCATCGGCCGCAGGTTGGTTTGCGGCGTCGCGGCTGCCGCTCGTCGTCGCCGGCCAGGTGGCGGCACCCGACGCCGCGTTCGCCTCGATTGTCACCAGGCAGGCGATTGGAACAGCGCTGCTGCTGTTGCCGATGACGCTCGCGCTCGGCGCGGCGTTTCCGCTGGCGCTGGCGACGGCGTCCAGCACGGCGGCCGACGTCGGCGGCGTGTCGGCGCGCGTCTATGGCGCGAACACCGTGGGCGCGATCGCCGGATCGCTGGTCGGCGGCTTCGTGCTGCTGCCGGCGCTCGGCCTCCAGACCAGCCTTCGCGTCACGGCGACGCTCGGTCTTGTCGCCGCCGCCGCCGTGTGGGCGGCCGACAGCGTCGGCAGCGAGCGGCGCGCGCGTGCCTGGACCTGGCGCGGTGCGATGATCGCCGCGGCGACGATCGTCCTCATCGTGCTGCCGGCATGGAGTCCGCAGCTGCTTGCCGGCGGCGCCTACAAATACGCGCCGTATCTCGGCGTCACCGATCTCGAGAACGATCTCCTGACCTGGAAACTCGAGTACCTCGAGGACGGGCCGACGGCGACGGTGAGCGTGCGCGAGCTCGCCGGCCAGCGGTCGCTGGTGATCAACGGCAAGGTCGACGCGTCGAACATGGGCGACATGCTGACGCAGCGGCTGCTCGGCCTGCTGCCTGTGCTGATGCACGCGCACGCGGAGCGGGTGCTGGTGCTCGGGCTCGGCAGCGGCGTGACCGCGGCATCGGTGCTCGCGCCGGGCACGACGCGCGCGCTCGACGTCGTCGAGATCTCGCCCGAAGTGGTGAAGGCCTCCGAGTTCTTCCGCAAGGAAAACGGCGACGTGCTGCATCGGCCCGGCGTCAACCTGATCGTCGGCGACGGACGCTCGCACCTGGCGCTGGGCCGCGAACAATACGACGTGATCGTCTCGGAGCCGTCGAACCCGTGGATGGCCGGCATCGCGGCGCTCTTCACGCGCGAGTTCTTCGCCACCGCGCGCGCCCGCCTGCGTCCCGACGGCATCGTCTGCCAGTGGGCGCACACCTACGACATCAGCGCCGGCGACCTCAAGTCGATCGTCCGCACCTTCACCGCGGTGTTCCCCGAGTCGACGATGTGGCTCGTCGGCGACGGCGATCTGCTGCTGATCGGCACCAACGGGCCGTCGATCGAGTCACATCTCGACGGCTTCGCGGCCCGCGCCCGTCAGGGCGCGACGGCGTCGCTGCTGCGCGACGTCGACGTCCGCGAGCGCTACGTTCCGTTCCTGCTGATGTCGCTGCTCGCCGGCGGTCCATCGCAGATGCAAGCCTACGGCGGCGACGCGGCGCAGCAGAGCGACGACGCGATGGCGCTGGAGTTCTCGGGGCCGCGGGCGATCTACGGGCGCTCGAACGCGGACAACGCCGCTGACATCCGCCAGATGGCGGCACACGGGCCGGCGATCGCGGCGGCCCGCGCCGAATGGGATGGTGCCGGCGACGATGCGTGGGCCGCGGCCGGGGCGATGGAGATGAAAGCCGACGCCTACACGGCCGCCTACGATCGCTACCTGCGCGCGCTGAAGATCAACCCGGCGAATGCGGAGGCGCTCGCCGGGCTCTCCGACGCCGCGGCTGGTGCGCGGCGCACCAACGACGCGCGCGAATGGCTCGAAGCGCGGGTGCGCAGCGATCCGTCGAACGCCAATGCACGGCTCGAGCTGTCGCGGCTGCTGGCGGCGACCGGCGACATGGAACGCGCCGCCACGCTCGCCAGCGAGGCGATCCAGCTGGCGCCTGGCGACGAGCGGGCCGCGCTGCAGCTCGCGGCGGTGTGCGCCGACGCCGGCGACGGCAAACGGCTCGCCGCGATCGCCGACGCGCTCGTCGCCCGCTTTCCGACGCTCGATCGCGCGCGGGTGTATCGCGCGCAGGCGATGTTTCTCAACGGCAACACGGCGCAGGCAGTGGCCGACATGCGGCAGTTCGTCGCCGTGCACCCCGATGTCGTGCAGGCGCAGAACCTGCTCGGCGTGGCGTGCGCGACGTCCGGCGATCGCGAGTGCGCCGCCCGCGCCTTCGAAGCGGCGCTGCGGCTCAACCCGCGCGATGCCCAGACCTATGTGAACCTCGGCGTCCTGCACATGCAGTCGGCCGATCCGGCCGCGGCCGCCGTATATTTCGCGACTGCGGCAACCCTCGATCGAACGTCGACCGCAGCGCGCCAGGGATTAGAAGAAGCGCGCGCCGCCCTCGCGTCGCGGTAATTTTGCGGACGCCACGAAGACACGAAAGCACGAAGAACGTTTTTTCAAAATTAGCGCTAAAACACGCTCTCGGGGACGTCGTCGGTGACGACCTTGCCGTCGTGGCGGTCGCCGGCGGTGCGTCGGAACGCGCCGGCGACGGCTGGTTCGCGGCGCAGCACGCGGTTCGCCGTGGCGCGGTCGAGCGAGTTGTCCCAGCTGGCGATGAAGATCGTCGCCACGACGTTGCCGATCAGGTTGGTGATGGCTCGCGCTTCGGACATGAAGCGATCCACGCCAAGCAGCAGCGCGAGGCCGGCGATCGGGATCGTCGGCACCGCCGCCAGCGTCGCGGCGAGGGTGATGAACCCGCTGCCGGTCACGGCTGCGGCGCCTTTCGACGTCAGCAGCAGAATCGCCAGGATCGACAGCTCCTGGCGCAGCGACAGATCCACGCCGGTCGCCTGCGCGACGAACACCGCCGCCATCGTCATGTAGATGGAGGTGCCATCGAGGTTGAACGAATACCCCGTCGGCACGACCAGGCCGACCACCGGCTTGGCGCAGCCGAGATCCTCGAGCTTCGCCATGATCCGCGGCAGCACCGACTCGGACGAGGCGGTACCGAGGACGACGAGGATCTCTTCCTTGATGTAGGCGAGCACGTCGACGATGTTGAAGCGGCAGGTGCGGAGGATCCCGGCGAGGACGACGAACACGAACAGCAGGCAGGTGATATACACGCCGGCCATCAGTTGCCCGAGCGAGAGCAGGGTGCCGAGCCCGTACTTGCCGATCGTGAAGGCCATCGCCCCGAACGCGCCGATCGGCGCCAGGCGCATGATCATCGCGACCATCGTGAAGAGGACCTTCGACACCTGCTCGACCAGCGAGGTCAGCGGCCCGATGCGATCGCCGAGCGACAGCATCGCCAGCCCGGTGAGCACCGACACGAGCAGCACCTGCAGGACCTCGCCGCGCGCGAAGGCGTCGGCGATCGTCGTCGGGATGATGCCCAGGATGAAGTCGACCGGGCCGAGATGCTGCGCCGTCGACGTGTAGGCCTTCACCGACGCCGCGTCGAGCTGGCCCGGGTCGATGTGCAGGCCGGCGCCCGGTTTCAGGACGTTGACGACGACCAGGCCGATGAGCAACGCCGCGGTCGAGACCACTTCGAAATAGACCAGCGCGCGGACGCCGATCCGTCCGACGTCCTTCATGTGGCCCATCTGGGCGATGCCGACCGTCACCGTGGTGAAGATGATCGGCGCGATCAGCATCTTGATCAGTTTGATGAAGCCGTCGCCGAGCGGGCGCATCGCGGCGCCGTATTCGGGCGCAGCGAAGCCGAGGAGCACGCCGAGCGCGATCCCGATCACCACCTGGACGTAGAGGCTGCCGAGGACCTTCGGGTATCGCATCGATGCGAGGGCGAAGTATAGCGGTCAGGTCAAAAGGCGCGTGTCGCAACTTGTCGCGGGACCGACCCCATTTCTCGTAGTGTCCGGCTTTAGCCGGACCACAACTCCGCCTGAAGGCGGACACTACATAATCAAAATTCGCTTGGAGTTGACACCCGCGCCGTCGCGTGGCACAGATCTCGTCGTTCTCAGGACCAATAATGCGCAGTTTCCCCCGGTGCGTGCCGAAATCGCGGCAGCGAGCGGTCGGCGCGCTGATCGCGTCGTGTCTGTGTGCCATGGCCGCCGCCGCGTGCGGCGAGGCGCCGGCGCGCGCCGCGGCGACCCGGCCGGCGGTACGCATCGCGACCGGCCTTCCCGGCGCCAGCTTCCGGCCGCTCAGCGAAGCCATCCTCAAGGGGCTGCGCGCCCAGCTGCCGGCGATAGAGTTCGTCCCGGTCGATACGGCCGGCTCGAACGTGAATCTCGAGCACATCCAGGCCGGCACCGCGGACATCGGCCTCGCCTACTCCGACGGCGCCTATCGCGCGTACATTGACGAGCTGCGCGGGCGCGGCAACCCCGACGCGGCACGGGCCATCGCGGTGCTGCATCCCGCGTCGGTCCACGTGCTGGTGCGATCGGCGGCGCCGATTCACTCGATCGCCGATCTCAAGGGACTGCGCATCGCCGCCGGCGCGTCCGGCACCGGCACCGCGTTCACCTCGGAAACGCTGCTGCGGTTCTTTGGCGTGGCGCCGCCGCGCGAGCTGGTCCAGGCGCTCTCGTTCGAGGACTCGGTCGACGCGCTGATGCGCGGCCGCGTCGATGCCGCGTTCGTCGTCTCCTCGGATCCGGTCGAGTCGATCCGTCTCGCCACCGACTCCGGCGCCCGCCTCGTCGACATCTCCGGCGACAGCCTCGACCAGCTGCTCACCGACTATCCGTTCTTCCGCCGCAGCGTCATTCCGAGCCACACCTATCCGAAGCAGACCGCGCCGGTGCTCACCGTCGCCGTCGACACGCTGCTGGTGTGCCGAAGCCAGCTCGACGACGAGATCGTGCGTTCGGTGACGGCGGCGTTCTTCAGGATCCTGCCCGATCTCGCCGCGGAGTTCGACGCGCTGCAGTCGGTCGATCTCGATCGCGCGCCGGCGGCGCCCGTGCCGCTGCATCCCGGCGCCGCGCTGTTCTATCGCGAAAGCGAGCTGGCGCGATGAGACCGCCACGGGTCTGGCGGATGCTGAACACGCCGCTGCTCGGCGGCGTCGTGCTGGTCGTGTGCGCGGGCCTGCTGATCGAAGCGTGGCTCGGCTACCGCGCCACCGCCGAGTGGCAGACCAGCTCGAGCCTGCTGGTCGCGCGCCGCGCCAAGGACAGCATCGACGTCCTGATGACGGCGTTGTCGCGCGACATGGGCGGCGTGCAGACAACGGTGCTGTCGAGCCGCGACTGGAACGCGCGATCGTTCACCCGGCCGTACGAGGCGAGGGCGCTGGTCGCCGGCGCCTTTGCGCGGTATCCGTATCCGGAGAGCTTCTTCGGCTGGAGCGCCGCGAGCGGGCAGAACCCGATCATCTTCATCCGCGCCAACCGGCCGCCGCCGTGGCTCACGCCGCGGATTCGCACCGAGCGCTACCCGGTCGAGATCGTCGACGAACCGCAGCTTGGCCAGCGGCTGCTCGACGCGCTCGAGCACGACATCCGCGCGCGGCGGCTGATCGCGGCGTTCGAGCTGGACATCGCCGGCGAGCGCTATCAGATCGTCTCGCGGTTGAATTACGCGAGCGGGTCGGCGGGCGCGATCGAAAGCGCCTTCGGCTTCATGGTCAACCTGGAACGCGCGCGGCAGGAATACTTCGCCGGCATCCTGCGCCAGGTCGCGCGGCTCACCGACACCGACACCGGCTTGAACTACTCGCTGCTCGACGACAAGGGCCGCTACGTCGTCCGCACTGGCCAGGTCGACGGCGCTGGCGCGCTCCTGCGGCGGGAACTGCCAATCCTGTTCCTCGATCCTCGACAGGTGACGCTGCGCTCGACGGTGTCGCCGCGGCCGCTGGTCTGGACCGTCCAGGTCAGCCCGGCGCCCGACGACACGCTGATGGCCGCCGCGCAGGGTGCGCGCTGGATCCGTTCGGTGATCGCCACCGCCACGCTGGCCACGGTGCTCGGCTTGATCGTCGCGGTCCGGGTCACGCGCGCCAGCGTCGAGCTCGCGAGCATGCGGTCGGATTTCGTGTCGTCGGTCACCCACGAGCTGAAGACGCCGTTGACGACGATTCTCGGCGTGTCGGAGACGCTGTTCCGCGGCCGCGTGACCACCGGCGACGGGTTGAACCGCTATGCCCAGCTGCTGATGCAGGAATCGCGGCGGCTGATCCGCCTCGTCGACAACATCCTCGCCTACGCGCGCGTCACCGACGTCACCGAGGTCTACTCGTTCCAGCCGCTCGAACCGGCGGAGCTCGTCGCCGCGGCGCTGCGCGGCTTCCCCGACTTGAAGACGACGACGCTCGAGATCGAGGTGCCGAGCAGCCTGCCGACGATCCGCGCCGACCGCACCTCGGTCGTCCTCACGCTCGACAACCTGATCGACAATGCACTCCGTTACTCATCAGGCGAACGCTGGCTGGCGATTCGTGGACGCGCCTGCGACCGGTGGGTCGCGATCGCGATCGAAGATCACGGCGCCGGTATACCGGAAAGCGAACTGCCGTTGATCACCAGGCGCTTCGTGCGCGGCCGCTCGACCGACGTGCCCGGCAGCGGCCTCGGCCTGGCGATCGTGACCCGGGTGATGAGAGATCATGGTGGACAGATGCGCATCGACAGCGTGCCCGGGCGCGGCACCACCGTGACGCTGCAGTTTCCGATCGCGGCAGAGTGAGCATGCGCAGGCGAATCCTGATCGTCGAAGACGATCCGGCGCTGGCCGAAGTGGTCCGCGACAACCTTGTCGTCGACGGCTTCGACGTGACGCTGGCGCGCAACGGCGACGAGGCGATCTCGATCAGCCGCGCCAACCCGCCCGATCTGATCCTGCTCGACCTGATGCTGCCGGGCCCGAACGGCTTCGAGCTGTGCGGCCTGCTGCGCGCCAACGGCCGCATCCCGATCATCATCGTCTCCGCGAAAGGGCAGAAAGCCGACAAGCTGCAGGGGCTGCACGTCGGCGCCGACGACTACGTCACCAAGCCGTTCGACATGGAAGAACTCGTCGCGCGGATCACCGCCGTCCTCCGCCGCACCAAGCACGATCTCGCCTCGGTCCGCCTCGGCCGCACCGTAATCGACTTCGAGAACCAGCGCGCCTACAACCCCGACGGCGAAATCCACCTCACCCAGCGCGATTTCGACGTGCTGCGCTACCTCGCGGCGCGCAGCGGCCGGGTGGTGCGGCGGGAAGAGATCCTCCGCGAGGTGTGGGGCTTCATCGATCCGCCGACGACGCGGTCGGTGGACAACGCGGTGGCGAAGCTGCGCAAGAAGCTCGAGGACGATCCGCACGCCCCGAAGTTCATCCACACCGCGTTTGGCGACGGCTACCGGATCACGTTCGACGCCGCGGACGAAGCCTCGTGATCGCGCGTAGGGGCACCCTGAAAGGGTCCCCCTACGTGTATGTAGTTGTGTAGGTCCGCCCTTTCAGGCCGGACGCCTCAGTCATCGGCGCCGCGTCGCGAGAAACTCGCCTTCGAGGGTCCAGACGGTCTGATTGGCGTAGAGCGCCTCGCCGCGCCAGTGGAACGAGTCCGCGGTGATCTCGGTGAAGGTCCAGCGCGTCTTCGTGCCATCGGCGCGCGTGCCGTTCTGCACGATGTCCCGGCCGTCCCAGCTGCCGATCTGCTCTTCGCGATGGCTGCGGATCGGGTTGGTCCACGAAATCCGCCACGCCCGGATCGACGCGTCCCACGCACGCAGCGTCGTGCCGTACATGTTCATCGCCGGATCCGAGGCCGGCGTGCGATCGGCGCGCCGCGGCATGATCCAGACGTCCTGCACCGCCCGTCCTTCGAGCACTCGCGCCGCATGCACTTCACCGGTGAGACCCTGCGCCGACACGTCGATGGCCCGATAGCGCAGCACGACCAGGTTCCAGCTGCCGCACAACCAGCCGTAGACGTCCATCGCTTCAGGAATCTCGGGTGAACGGCGATCGGCGGCCAAGACGCCAAAGAAGTCGGTCATACACCCGTTGTACGCCGGGCTGTCGGATACGTTCTTGGAAAAAATTGCCGGTATCACGGTCCTGTCACGTAGTGGCCGGCATCAGGCGGACCGTCGTACCCTTGCGGCGTGACTTACGACGCGATCGTGCTCGGCGCCGGCGGCATGGGCGGCGCAGCGCTCTATCATCTCGCCCGCCGCGGCGCGCGGGTGCTCGGCCTGGAGCAGTTCAGCATCCCGCACGATCGCGGGTCGTCGCACGGCGTCAGCCGGATCATCCGCCTGGCGTACTGGGAGCACCCTGACTACGTGCCGCTGGTGCGCCGCGCCTACGGCTTATGGCGCGATCTCGAGCGGACGATCGGTGAACCGCTGTTGACGGTCACCGGGAGCATCGACGGCGGACTGCCGGGCAGCCGGTCGATCGAGGGCGCGCTGGCGGCGTGCCGCGCGCACGGACTGGAGCATGAGCGGCTCGACGCGGCCGCCCTCGCCAGGCGCTTTCCCGGATACCGCCTGCCCTCGGACCACGTCGCCGTCTTTCAACCCGAAGGCGGCTTTCTCCACGCCGAACGGTGCGTCGTCGCACACGTCGAGGCGGCGCGGGCGCTCGGCGCGACCGTGCACGCGGGCGAACCGGTCACCGCCTGGTCCGCCGCCGGCGGGAGCGTGCGCGTGACGACCGCGGCCCGCGTGTACGAAGCCGACCGCCTGGTGATCGCCGCCGGCGCGTGGCTGCCGCGGCTGCTCCCGTCGGTCGCGACAACGATCACCGTCGAACGGCAGGTCGTGATGTGGACCCGTCCGCTGCGGCCCGAATTGTTCACCGCCGATCGCTTTCCGGTCTTCTACATCGACACGCCGCACGGCGCCTTCTACGGTTTTCCTGACGACCCGTCGCGCGGCTTCAAGATCGGCAAGTACCACCACCGGCGTCAGGTCACCGATCCCGACGCCGTCGATCGCACGTGCTCACCTGAGGACGAAGCCACGCTGCGCGACGGCATCGTCCACTACTTCCCCGATGCGAACGGCCCGACGGCATCGACGTCGGTCTGCCTGTTCAGCAACACGCCGGACGAGCATTTCGTGATCGATCGCGTGCCGGCGCACCCCGAAGTGGTCGTCGCCGGCGGATTCTCAGGGCACGGGTTCAAGTTCTGCAGCGTCGTCGGTGAGATGGTCGCCGACCTGGTGCTCGACGCCTCGGCGCGCCGTCTCGACCTGTTCGCGATCGATCGGGTTCGTCGTGTCCGCGAGAAATGAAAAAGGTCTCTCGGCCGATTCACCTTGGTAAGCTGGCGATGCCAGCGATGATTCGTCCACTCTCCGCGCTCTCCAACTCAGGATCACGGTTGCAGCGTTCGGGCTCGCTCTCGACTTTCGACGCCGTCTGCGCTTTCATCACCGGCATCGTCGCGCTCGCGATGTTCGTTGCGACGCTGCAGCCGGGCTTCGGCGGCCCCGAAGACACGCCGAAGTTTCAGTTCCTGGGGTACGTGCTTGGGACGGCGCATCCGCCGGGTTACCCGCTGTACTCGCTGCTGTCGCACCTGTTCGTCCAGCTGCCGATCGGCACGATTGCCTATCGCGCCAATTTGTTTTCGGCGGTCACCGCCGCGCTGGCGTGCGCGCTGGTGTGCGTGATCGCGCTCCAGATCGGCGCCAGACGCTGGGCCGCGTGCGGCGCGGCATTGGCCATGGCGGCGGGCGCGAGCTTTTGGCTGAGCGCAGTCTACGCGGAGGTGTACGGTCTGGCGGCGATGATGGCGGCGCTGACCATGATGCTGCTGCTCCGATGGGCCGCGTACGGCGGGACCACCCGCCTGCTGCTGGCGGTGGCGGCATTCGGGCTCGGTCTGGGAAACCATCTGACCCTGGTCGGCATCCTCCCCGCAGGACTGATCTTTATCGTGCTGCGCGATCGGCGGGTGCTGTCGCCGCGGATCATTGCGGCGACGGCCGGTGTACTGCTGCTCACTCTGTCGCAGTACGGCTTCATCATCCTCCGCACCCGCCAGGGCGCGCCGTATCTCGAGAGCGGCGCCCAGTCGATCTCCGATCTCGTCAGCGTGATCACCGCGCAGCGATTCGCCGACAAACGATTCGCCTTCGGTCCCTCGGTCCTGCTCACCGATCATCTGCCGGCGCTGGCGGGCCTCATCGGGCACGAGCTCGGGCCGGCCGGCGTGCTGATGCTGATCGCCGGTGGCGTCGCTGCGATCCGACGGCGAGACGCTGGCGCCGCCGTGCTCGCCGGTGCCGGCGTGGGCATGTTCGCGATCGCGCTGAACATCGCCGGAGACCTCAAGGGGTTCATCACCCCGGTCATGGTGTTTGCCTGGCCGTTCACCGCGCTCGGCATCACCGCACTCGCGCAATCGCTCGTCGGGTTCGGCCTCGACCGCCGCAGCGCCGGCGTCATCGGCGTGCTGCTGTCGGTAGCGATGCCGTTGTCGAATGTGACGAGCAACTTCAAGGAGGCGGATCAGAGCGGCAACCACGAGCCGGCGCTGTTCCATGTCGCGCTGTTCTCGCAGCTGCCTGCCCGGGCGGGCTTGGTGGTCGAAGACTACGCGTCCGACATGGCGCTCTCTTACTACAAGCTGACTGGAGAAGCAGGCCCGCGGCAGGACCTCGTACGCGTACCGTGGGACCCGGTGCAGGTGCGTGCCGCCGCGCGCGAGCATCGGGTGTTCGCGTACGCGCGCGCCGCCGCCATTCTCCAGGCCCAGGGACTCGCGTTCGAGCGATGGAATGTGGCAGGGCCCTCGCTCGACGAATGGGTCGGCGCCCTCCCGGCAGGCTCGCTGATTGCCGGCGCCACGGCGTACGTCGCGGCGCCACTCGACCTCTCGCGGAAGGGCCATGCCACGGTTCACACCACGGTCCGCCCCCGCGCCTTCGACGCGTTCGCCCTCGTCTCGCGGCGTCGGGGCGTGTCGTGGCATGACGGAGATGACGAGGCGGCGCTCACGGTCGAACCGCGCGAGATCGGGGCAACGCTGCCCGCGCTCTTCAGCCCCCTCATCGCCAGCGCAGATCGCCGCGGCGCCCGCGTGACGGCCGCTGGCCAGACGATCGCGGAGGTCGATACGGGCGGCGCCTTCGGCGTATTTGCTCCTGATGGAGCGCTGATGCGGACGCTCGAGCTCTCTACCGGCGAACCGCTCAGGGTGCCGTTCCAGGAATTGATCTACGAGCTGAAAGCAGAGACGCCGTGCGTGAATCTGTCTACCGAGCACTGGACCGATCTCACCGGCGCGCTGTCGACCGGGAGCTGGGTCACGACCTTCTCCGAAGTCGGATCGCTCGTGGTCGAAGCGGTGTTTCAGGACTCGCGCGTCACCGCAATCGGACGCGAACTGATGGGCGGCGGCGTCGTGCGCACGACCGGACCGATTGCGAATTCCGACGGCAGCGCCACGCTGGTGACAGAGCTGACGCGGACCGGCGGTCGTCGGCCGCTGTTCCGCGTGGCATTCGATCGGCCGCGTACCGCGGCGCGGGCGCGCGTGAAGGCTGGCGGGTCCCGGACGTCCGTGGCCTTGTGCGCCGATCGACCGATGAACCCGTTGTTCGCTGACGGCGGCAACGTCACTGTCGTCAGGCCCGACTTCGAGTCGGAGTCCTACTTCGGCGCCGGCTGGGGCGGCGTCGAGCGCGGGGCGACCGGGCGAGTGCGCTACGGTTCCTCCGGCGCCGCGCTGCTGCTGCCCCTCGACGCGGCCTACACCTATCGGCTGACGCTCGATCTCGCGGCCGCAGATTCGACAACGATCGACGTCAGCGCGGACGATGTGGCGGTCGGCACGTGCGCAGTTCGCGATCGTGTGCCCTGCGAGGTTGCCATACCGCCCGGCGTTCGCCGGGCGCCTGTGACGGCGCTGACGCTGTCGCTCCGTGGCCCGGCGCGCGAGAGCGGCCGTCTCACGTTTCGGCGCGCCCGAATCGCTCGCGTTTCTACGCGTTGAGGCCTACCGTCGCGCAGGCCTTCAGGCCTGCCAACGACCGCGCGGGCAGCCCTGAAGGGCTGCGCTACGAAGCGCGCGGGCAGCCTGAAGGGCTGCGCGACGAAACGCGCGGGCAGCCCTGAAGGGCTGCGCGACGAAGCGCGCGGGCAGCCCTGAAGGGCTGCGCTACGAAGCGCGCGGGCAGCCCTGAAGGGCTGCGCGACGAAGCGCGCGGGCAGCCCTGAAGGGCTGCGCGACGAAGCGCGCGGGCAGCCCTGAAGGGCTGCGCTACGAAGCGCGCGGGCAGCCCTGAAGGGCTGCGCGACGAAGCGCGCGGGCAGCC
>Ga0070686_100001448_pt1 | contig 13402 bp, 8 predicted proteins | sample KBSS23LmetaG_FD_65654 | JGI IMG/M metagenome (GOLD analysis project Ga0070686, IMG submission 65654) | Switchgrass rhizosphere microbial communities from Kellogg Biological Station, Michigan, USA - KBS S2-3L metaG | ecosystem: Host-associated > Plants > Roots > Rhizosphere ...
GGATTCACGCGCCAGCAACTGCTCAAATTCAGCGACGAATGCCTTGGCCCAACCGCGATCGTTCTGCTCGTTGTGGGCGCGGGCGGCGGGTTCAATCGCATCCTGGTGGCAAGCGGTGTGGGTGAAGTTCTCGCGCGCGGCATCGAGCATTCCCATTTTTCACCGTTGATTTTGGGATGGACCATCGCCGCGCTGATTCGAATCGCGACCGGTTCCGCCACCGTGGCCATCAGTGCAGCGGCGGGCCTTCTCGCACCCATCGTTGCGGTGCGCCCCGTGAACCTGGAACTCCTCGTCGTCGCGATGGGTTCCGGTTCCCTGATTTGTTCGCATCTCAACGACGGCGGGTTTTGGATCGTCAAAGAATTCCTGCACCTCTCCGTCCCCCAAACCCTGCGCACCTGGACCGTCATCGAAACCATCATTTCCGTGATCGGACTGCTCGGCGCGCTGGCGCTGAATCAATTCTTGAATCCTTAGCGGACGCCGCTACCTTCGCCCCCATGTTTTCGCATGTTGTGATTTTTTGGGTGGACCCGGCCGATACGGAAAAGTTGATCGAAGGGGCGAACAAGTATTTGAAACCGATTCCCGGGGTGTTGTCGTTTCATATCGGCAAGATGGTTGGGAGTCATCGGCCGGTGGTGGATCAGACTTATCAGGCCGCACTCAATCTCATTTTTTCGGACAAGAAAGCCCAGGATGATTATCAGGTGCATCCGATGCACATTGATTTCGTGGAAAAGGTTTTCAAACCGATTTGCAAAAAGGTCGTAGTTTACGATTTCGAGTAGAGGCAGGCCTAAACTGAAGAGCGGCGCCGGAGCGCCGCACTCCAGGACCTGGCGGAATTTGGTTAATCTTCGGCGTTTTGCTTTTTTTGACTTTCCGAAGGCTAGAAAGTCGTTGGGATGCACGCGCCACGGTGGAGGCGCTCGCCGGGCAGGCTGGCGGTCCCCGCGTTCGGAGAAAACCTCCTGCCGTCGGTTCTTACTGGGATGGAATGAGGACACGGAATAATTTTTATTTGGCTCGCGGTGGGGGCGCTTTATTGTCGGCGGATGTCGCAAATGCCTGAATGGATGGTGGTGGTAATTCTGGGGTTGATCGAGGGGATCACGGAATTTTTGCCGATTTCATCGACGGGTCACATGTTGCTGGCGGAGCATTGGCTGCCGTTTGCGCAGTCGGAAGTTTTTTTGGCGGTCGTGCAAACGGGGGCGGTGCTAGCGGTGTTGATGGTTTTCGCGGGGCGCGTGAAGGCGCTGTTGACGCGTTGGATTGAGCCGGAGAATCGCGATTTTATTTTGAAGCTCGGGGTGGCGTTCGGGCTCACGGTTGTGGGCGGGTTGCTGCTAAAAAAATTGCATTTCAAGCTGCCGAAGGATGTGGGGCCAATCGCGTGGGCAACGTTGGTGGGCGGCATTTTAATTTTGGCAATCGAGTGGGCGTTGAAGGGAAAAAAGTTGCGCGATGAAGTGACGTGGCCAGTCGCGATTGCGGTGGGCGTGGGACAATTGTTGGCGGTGGTTTTTCCGGGATTGTCGCGATCAGGCTCGACGATTTTGATGGCGCTGGCTCTAGGGGTGAATCGACCGAAAGCGGCGGAGTTTTCGTTTTTGTTGGGGATACCCACGTTGCTGGCGGCGGGCGTTTTGGAAGTGCATGGCGCGCTGAAGGAAGGCGGCGAGCATGTGAATTGGGGTTTGGTTTTGTTGGGCACAGCGGTGGCGGCGATCACGGCGTTCGCGGTGGTGAAGTGGTTGTTGCGGTATGTGCAAAATCATACGTTCACGGTGTTTGGCTGGTATCGAATTGTGGTGGGGCTGGCGATTCTTTGGTTGATTAAGAAGTAGCTCGCTGGTTCAGGGTTTTGCGGATTGGCCGGGGTTCGAAAAATCGGGTATCTTATTGGCATGAATCGGCATCAATCGCCGTCCGCGGAGGAACGCGCTCGTTGGCGCGAAGATCCGATGCAGCCCGTGCTGATTTATCAGAAGTGGCGGGACTTGCTCTTCGTGCATTGGTCGTTTTCGCCCGAATTGATCCAGGCCACGTTGCCGGAAGGGTTGTTCGTCGATACCTGGCACAGCAAAGCATGGATCGGCGTTGTGCCGTTTTTCATGAAGGATGTGCATCCGCGTTTTGTGCCGTCGGTGCCGGGCATTTCGGATTTTCTTGAGCTGAACGTGCGGACGTATGTGCTCGATAAAGAAGGGCGTCCGGGGGTGTGGTTTTATTCGCTGGATTGCAATCAATGGCTCGCCATCACGACGGCGCGCATCGGTTTTTATTTGCCGTATTTCGATGCGAAAATGGAAGCGTCCCAAGGAGCCGATGGTCTGATCGATTATCGTTGCCAGCGAACTGGCACCAAAAAACCCGCGCGCTTTTGGTATGGCGGAAAAGGCATGGCCCATTTTGCGGAGCCCGGGACGCTCGATTTTTTCCTAATCGAACGCTATCTGCTTTTTTCGCGCGACCCGGCGTCGGGCGATATTCATTGTGGGCGCGTGCATCATGAGCCCTACCCGCTTTTGAAGCCGAGCCTGGCCGCCTGGGATACCGCTGCTCTCGAAGTGAACGGTCTCCCGATTCCTGCGGGCGATCCCGAGCAGATCCATTTTTCGCCGGGCGTCGATGTGAGGACGTATGCGTTGCATCGATGTGGGGAACCGCCGCCAAAGTGAGGAAGGTTTGTGGGAATCGACGGCAGGAGATTCGCGCCACGCTGGAGGCATGCCCGGGCAGGCTGGCGATCCAGGGTAGCGTTCGTCGCGCTGCGACGAACGGTCGCAGCGCGACCGTTGCTACCTGCGCGAATTTACGACTCAGAATTTCGGCTTTGATCTGCGGGCGGGGCGGTGCATAGTCACAAGCTTTAACAGTTAAATCATTTTTTATGGCATTGCGACTTGGTGATTTGGCGCCGGATTTCACGGCGGAAACGACGGAAGGGACGATTCGCTTCCATGAATGGCTCGGGAGTTCGTGGGGGATTCTGTTTTCGCACCCGAAGGATTACACGCCCGTTTGCACGACGGAACTCGGCGCGGTGGCGAAGATGAAACAGGAGTTCGACAAGCGCAACGTGAAGGTGATCGCGGTCAGCGTCGATCCGTTGCACGACCACAAAGGATGGATTTGCGACATCAACGAAACGCAAAATACGTCGATGAATTTCCCGATCATCGCAGACCCAAAACGCGAAGTGGCCGGGCTGTATGACATGATTCATCCGAACGCGGACGACACGTTCACGGTGCGTTCGGTGTTCATCATCGGGCCGGACAAGAAGATTAAATTGACACTGACGTACCCGGCTTCGACGGGACGAAATTTCCTGGAATTGTTGCGCGTGATCGATTCGTTGCAATTGACCGCGAAGCATCGCGTGGCGACGCCGGCGAATTGGCAGGACGGCGAAGATTGCATCATTTCGCCGGCGGTGAAGGATGAGGAGATTCCCACGGCGTTCCCAAAGGGAAGCCGGCGCATCAAGCCGTATTTGCGCTACACGCCGCAGCCGAATCGTTGATCCGTTTTACGGGCGCGCGCGGGAAACTGGCCATTGTTGGGCGAGCTTTTCCGTGAAGCGGACGGCTCCGGCTTCGTTGACGTGCAGAACGTCTTCGAACAGTTTTTCCTCGGAAATCCAGTCTGTTGCGTCGATGAGGCGGATGCCTTGTTGGCGCAATTTTTTTGTGACGTGCGCGATGTAAGCGTTCCAATCAGAGCGAACTTCAAGCGGGAGGTTGGTGGGATGGGACGGCATGGCAACGACGGTAACCTCCACACCCGCGTTTTTGGCGAGGTCGAACATTTCCACGAGGGGACCGCAGAATGGGCGGTCCGAGGAAATGATGCTTTGCGAAAGGCGATGGACGTCCTGGGGGGTGAAGAGGACGAGTTGTTTAAAGTCAGCGACGCGCCCAAATTTATTGGCGGCGGTGGAGGGAAGTCCCACATCGGCGAGGGCGCGGCGGAGTTTTTCGACTTTGAACCAAATGACGTCGCGTTCGCGCAAAGCAGGAAGGGCGGCGGCGAGGCGGATCATAAGGTGATCGACGATCGAGTTGCTGGCGCTGTAGCGAATGGCGGTGGCTGGATCGATGAGCAGAGAGAGGCAACGGTTGCCGGAGAATTGGCGCCAGCTATTGGTGGGGTCTTCGTAAAGTTGGAAGCCATAAAAGCCATAGAGCATTGCGCGCGGTTTACCGGAATTGAACGCGAGGCGGGCGAGGTTGAGATGATCGACCGGGAGCGTGGCGCCAAGGGCGGCGCGAAAAGGTTTTTCGCCCGTCGCCTTGGCAAAGATCGCGTCGTTGAACGCGGCGTCCATGGTCGAGTTGCCGTGAATAAAAAGGGCGCCAGGTTCCAGATGACGAACGGCGTCGATCATTTTGCGCGCAGGCATTTGGCGGGCGAGGAGTGTGATGGCGACGTTGTAGAGAACGATCAGCAGCAACGCAATCGAAGCCTGGATGAAAAATGCGCGCGGTTTCATCTCAGAAATCGATGTAGATGAATTTGGAGGATTGGCCCGAGAAAACCCAAATCGCGGCGAGGAGCGCGCCCCACCACAGGCCCCACCATGCCGAGGCGAGTTTTAAGGAAAACTCCGCGGGCGCGGCATCGCGCGCGCCGCCGAGGTATTCCAGAGCTTCGCCGAGTTTCTTAAGCATAGCCAAAAAGGTGTCGCCAGAATAACCGCGCGGTCGCCATGTCCATACAGAAAAACGACCAGCCGGCATTGACCGCAATGAAGGTCAGGGCCCAGGAAATAAACCCAGGGATTTGGAATTTAATTTTGCCGGTTTGATGAGCGGTGGACCAGAGGCGATGAATAATCAAGAGGCATCCGTGCCAGAGACCCCAAACGAGAAAGTTGATGCCGGCGCCGTGCCAGATGCCGCTGACGAGCATGGTGATGAGAATGTTGCCGAGGATGCGCGGCGGCGCCACACGCGAACCGCCGAGGGGAATGAAAACGTAATCGACCAGCCAACGATATAGGGAAATGTGCCAGTGGTTCCAGAATTCGGCGATGTTGCGGCGGATGTACGGCCAATCGAAATTTTCCGGAACACCAATTCCAAACAGGCGCGCGGAACCGATGGCGATGTCGGAGTAAGCGGAGAAATCGAAGTAGATTTTGATGCCATAGGCGAGGAGCCAGACGGGGAGAATCCAACGGTGCGCGTGAGGAATTTTTTCGGCGGTGAGGTTGTCGGTAAAACTGGTGAGGAGATCGGCGACGGCGAATTTTTTCAGGAGGCCGCAAAGAATGCGCGTCCAGCCGCGGTTCCAATCGAGCGCCCAATTCGTCGAGGGATTCGCGAGCTTGGGCGTGAAATCCTGGAAGCGTTTGATGGGGCCGGCGACCATCGTCGGAAAAAAAAGAATGAAAGCCATGTATTCGCCAAAGGCGCCGCGCTCCGCTTTGCCTTTATAGCGATCGACCGCGTAGTGGATGAATTCGAAGGTGAAAAAGGAAACGCCCAGCGGCAGAAACGCGCCGTTCCACGCAAGCGGATTCTGGGAGCCGAAGATCAGGCCCGTGAGGAAATTCCAGTATTTGAAAATGACCAGGACGAGCAGCGCCTGAAGCACGCCAATCCAGCAAAGAGCCGAGCCGGGTTTGTAGAGGCGGCTGAAGATCGATTCCCAAATGAAAATGGCGATGCAGAACGCGCCGACGATTCCGCCCAAATAGTAGTACGAAAAATAAACGAAGAAGAGGATGCCAAACGTGATGATGATCCACGGCCGGGCCTTCGGCGCGACGAGGCGACAGAGGATCGCCGCGGGCAGGAGGAAGAACAGAAAGTACTCAGCTGTGTTAAAGATCATGCTCGCGCAGTTATTTCACAACTGTCGAGATGGCGCTGGGCGCGGAGTAAAGTGGCTCGCCTTTGACTGGGAGATAGCGGGCGACGACGGTGATGTGCTGGCTTTTCGGCGGGTTGGTCCACGGCAACGCGAATTTATAACCGTGCCCGAGCGAAGTGATTTCCTCGAAGCGACTCAACTCGGAGGCGGAGAATTTCCAAGTTTGAGTTGGGGCCGCCGCGGAAAGATCCGCGCCGCCCGCGACGCCGTCGAACATCAGAATTTCCACGACGCCCTGGCGCACGGAAGCGCCTTTGGCATTGCCGGATTTCGTGATGTAAACGCGCACGGCAAATCCATCGGCGCCCGGTTTGGAATCGAGGTTGGCCACCACGGGCATCCCAAAGAGATGAATTTCGTTGACTGCGCCGCCACCTCCCGTGGTGACGCACGCGGCCAGCAAAACCATCGCCAGCAAACTAAAGAGGGTTCTCATTAAAGCACGGCGTTCTTCGGATTTTGCGGCGCGGGCTTTTCTTTGACAGGCTCGCTCGATGTGCTCGCGCCTTTGACTTTGCCGGGGTCGGGCGCGGGCGGAACTTCGCGCAATTCCGGGTAGAGCGGCTCGAGAATTTGTTTCTGCAACTCGTCACGCCTTTGATCTTTGAAGCGCGAGTGATCGAGATTTTCGCGCGTGATTTCCTCCGGCGATTTCAGGATCAACGGATCCATCGCGACCGCGGTGGACAGAATTTGCGGCGTGAGTAAAATCAAAAGCTCCTTGCGCGTGCGGGTCGAAGTCGTCGTGCGGAACAGCGCGCCCAATCCGGGAATGCTCGCGAGCACCGGGACTTTTTTGACGCGGCGATCGTCGGACGTGTCAATCAACCCGCCGATGACGATGGTCTGCCCGCTTTGCACGCTGACCGTTGTGCTCGCGCGGCGTTGCGTGATGATCGGCACAGTCGCGTTCTTATTGATCTCGACGGTCGAACTGCTCAGGGCGCTGTTGGTCGTGCTGATTTCAATTTTCACGAAACCATCCGGACTGATCTTCGGCGTCACGGTCATGTTCACGCCCACGTCTTCGTAGCGGAAGGAATTGACGGTGTCGTTTTGCGCGGTGACTCGGCTGTCGGTGATCAGCGGGATGCGCTGGCCGATGTTGACGGTGGCGGGCTTATTGTCGGCAGTGACGATTTGCGGACGACTCAAAACTTCGAGGCGTCCGTCCTGTTGCAACGCGCGCAAAAGGAAATGGAAATCGCCGCCACTGACTGCGCCGGAAAATCCGCCCGGCACGAGCGCGGTTGGCGAAAGGGCGTTGGCGACATTGAAGTCGGTGCCGACGCCGTAGTTATATTTGCCCGATTGGCCGGTGTAACTCCACTCGACGCCCAGATCGTAGCTGCCGTCCAACGTCACCTCAGCGAGAATCACCTGGATCATCACCTGCGCTTGCGGCTTGTCCAATTCGTCGATGACCGCCTTGATTTCCTTGAAGTAACGCGGGCTCGCGGACAGAAGCAACGTATTGCTGATCGGTTCGGCGACGACGGCAATTTCGCGTTCGAGCATGCGCGAAGCAGAATCGACCTCAGTGGTTCCAAGCACCTGCGTGACGCGCTGACGTTCCTGGTCGAGGAAAGTGCGGATCGCAGTCGAGACTTCGGTGGCTTGCGAATTTTTGAGGCGCACGACCTCCGTTTTGCGTTCGTTGGCTTCGGTGTTGTCGAGGCTTTCAATAATTTCGGCCACCAGACTGACATAATGATCGGTGCCGCCGACGAGCAAACTGTTCGTGCGCGGATCGATGGTGACGGTGAGCGCATTTTGTTCGGCGGTGCCGAGGGTCGCGGTGGCGAGCGGCTCTTCGGAAGCGCTGTCGGACGGACGCATCAACGTATATTGAATGGAACGTTGCGCGGCCGGTCCTGCGCCGGCGGTCGCGGCGGTCATGCGAAAAAGTTGCATCAACAGAAGAGCCATGTTCCGCGCGTCGGCATTGTGCAACGGGAACACTTTGATTTGCGCTTGTTGCGGCGAGCTTTGATCCATGCGATCGATGATCTGTTCGAGCAGGCCCATGTAATCGACCGGGCCGCTGACGATGAGCGAGTTCATGCGCGCGTCCGGCGTGATGAGCACGGCTTCCTTGAGCGCGGCGGTGACCAGTTCCTTGCCATCGGTGTTGCGCGAGATGAATTGCAGAACGGATTGCGCGTTGGGACTTTGCTCGGTCAACGCAGTGGGCTTCGTGTTGAGCGCGGTGTTCAACATCGTTGAGAGCGCGTCCGCGCGGGCAAAGCGCAGCGGAAAAACTTTAATCTCGCTCACGCGCGCCACCTGGTCGGTGTCGAGTTTCTTGACGAGTTCCTCGATGCGCTTGGCGTCGGTTTCGCCGCAGGAAACGACGATGGCGTTAATGCGATCGTCGAAGTTGACGAGGACTGGGAGGTTAACGCCGGCCGCGCCTGGAGTGTTCTCGCGGAAAAGCGTTTGCACCGTTTGCGCGACACGGCGCGCGTCGGCTTTGAGGAGCGGAAAAACGTGGACCGAAATTCCAGTATCCGTCGGCTCGGAATCGAGCTGGGTAATCAGGCTTTCGAGCGTGCCTAAATCTTCCACGCTGGCCGCGACGAGAAGGGCATTCACCCAGGCGTCGGCCACGATCGTGATGGGTTCGAGCGGCTCGCCTTTCACGCGCGCGGGGCGGTTCGCAACAATTTGCTGCAACACAGGCTGGAGCTTTTGCGCGGTCGCTTTCTTGAGGGGAAACACGCGGAAATTCAAGCGCGCGAACATGCTTTCGCCATCGAGTTGAGCGATGACGCGCTCGGCCACTTCGAACGCTTCCTTCGAGCCCGTAATAATCAGAGCGTTGACGCGATCGTCGGGAATGACGCTGACGGGAATGTTGCGTTCGGGCGCGTTAACGGAAACGGTTTCGGCGCGTTGCTTGGCGCGGAAGAAATTTTCGAGCGTGGTGGCCAGCGAGGTAGCACGCGCGTTTTTCAGCGTGTAAACCTTCACATTGGTCGCGTCGGTATAATCCTTGGTGTCGATGCGACGCACAATGTCGCGCACGAGTTCCATATTCTCCGGACTGGCGCTGACGAAAAGCGTATTGCTGCGTTGATCGACCGTGACGGCGAGCGCGTCGCGTCCACCGGCGCGGCCCCCTGCCCCGCCGCCCGTCGCGCCCGCGGGACGGCCTGGGCGATAAATGCCTTGTGTCACCAGCGCGCGCAGCATCGTTGAGACGCGTTGCGCATCGGCGAATTGCAGCGTGAACGTTTGCAGCATTCCATTTTCCAAGGAAGGTTCGACATCGATTTTTTCAAGCAGTTCCTTGATGTGATCGAGGTTCTCTTTGCTTGCGGAAATGATCAGCGCGTTGTTGAGCGAATCGGGTTGCACTTCAATTTGATCGGACGGCAAAGGCGTTTGGCCGGGGAGCATCTGAGCCCGCGTGCGCGCGGCGAAAACGGTTTCGAGCATGGTGGACACGCGCGCGGAATCGTTGTGCTTGAGCGGAAGGACCGCGAGTTCGAGCGCGGGATTTTTCATTTTCGCATCGAGCTTTTTGAGCAAGTCGTCGATGGCCACGTTGTCTTCCTGGTTGGCAGTCACGAGCAAACTATTGCTGCGGGGATCGGCGAGAATGATGGGACGCTGGCTGCCAATATCGGGAGTGCGGGCCGCGGCGTAACGTTGCGTGAAGAGCGTCGTCAAAGTGCCCGCGATGATGCGCGCGTCGGCGAATTCCATCGGGATCAAGCGAATTTTGCCGCTGAGCGCGGGCCCCGCTTTGTCGAGTTGATTGGCGAGCGATTCAACCATTTCGAAACTGTCGCGCGAGCCGGCGACGAGAAGCGAATTGCTGCGTGTATCCGGAATGATGACCACCTTAAGATTATCGGTCGCGCCTTTGTTGAGCGCGGCGCGTTGGGTAATGCGCGCGTCCATGAGGCGTTGAATGTTGGCGGCGACCGTCGAGGCGTCCGTGGTTTGGAGCGGGATGATTTTCACGTCGCGCAATTCGAACGGAAGCTTTTGATCGAGTTGAAGCAAAAGCGCTTCGACGATGGAAAATGTTTTGCTGTTGCCGGCGATGATGAGCGCGTTGGTGCGTTCGTCGATGCTGATGACAGGCTTGTCGTCGGGACGCATCGCGACCGCGCGCGGGCCGGTGTACATTTCCATGAGGATGCGTTGCAAGGTGGCGGGATCGGCATGGTTCAGCGGATAAATGCGAACCGTTTCAAGGCCGGAGGCGGCGGGAATGTCGAGTTGATCGATGACTTCCTTGATTAACGGAATCGCGTCCGTGCGCGCGGCGACAATTAACGTGTTCGATTGATCGTCCGCTTGAATCACCAACGAGGCGCGCATCTTCGGCGCCTGCGTGGTGGCGACGGTATTTGTGTCGCGAAGGGCGCGGAGGCGAGTGACCTGCATGTTCAAACCTTCGGTGCCGGGAACGGGCGGGCCTTCCGCAAAAACCGACTGCAGAAGAGGCACGAGGCGCGAGGCGAAGGCGTGTTTCAAATGGAACAGTTTCACTTCCGTCATGAAGCGTTCGATGCTCTTGTCGAGGTCGCCCACAATTTTCATCGCGAGGTCGAGCGTTTCGGCCTGTCCGCTGAGCACGAGCGAATTCGAGCGCGCATCGACCGCAACGGAGAGGGGGTTGGAAAGAGCTTCACCCGCGGGACTGTCCGGTTGCGCGCCGGGGCCGCCGGGGCCGACCGTGTGCAATTTCGCCTGCGCAAAAATCTGGCTCAACGTCTGCGAAACGCTCGCCGCATCGGCGTTTTTCAGCGGCACGATTTTTACCTCGACGCCCTCCACCAACGAAGCGGTGTCCATCATCGCGACCACGCCCGCGAGCGCCTTCAAATTATCCGCCGTCGAAGTAAGAATCAGGCGATTGCCGCCGCCAGCGCCGCTGTCCGCCGCGATTTTGATCGGCTTGGTCAAATCCAACAAAACTTCGTCGCCGTGATCGTTTTGAATTTTCAAGCGACGAACCTGTTCCTGCAATTCGCGCGCCTCGGGCGTCCATTCGCCGGTGGTTCCCGGCTTAAGCATGTTTTGCAAAACGGTGGTCAGTTGGATCGCGTTCGCTTTTTTCAAGCCGATCACCATCACACCCGCTTCGACATACGCGCTCGGTGTGTCGAGCGAGCGAATCATTTTCTCGATTTGATTCAGCGAACTTTCGCGCGCAATCACGAGAATGCCGTGGTCGCGCGCATCCAGCGAAGCGGTGAGCGAATCGCCCGGACGCGTCGAGTTCAATTGCGTCACCATTTGCTGCACGAGTGGAATTAATTTTTGCGGCGGCGCATTGGTGACCGGCACCAGGCGAAAATCGATTTGCGCGGTTTGGCCTCCGGCGTCGAGTTGCTTGACGATGCTCTCGATCAAATTGAAATCGGTCGGGCGCGCGCGCACGATAATACTGCGCGTGCGCGGCTCGGGCACGATCGTGATTTTCGGGGTTTGCGGGACCAAATGCAGCGCCTGTCCGGGTTGAAGCGGCACCGGCACCGGCTCGACTTTCAGCAATTCAGAAAGCGTGCGCGCAATCATGACGGGATCGGCTTCCTTCAGCGGGAACAAACGAAATTCGGCTTCGTTGCCGTAAAAGCTAAAACTGAGTTCGTTGATGATGCGATCGATGCTGTCCAATTCCTGCGCCGGTCCGGAAAGCAAAAGCGCGTTCGCATCTTTATCGACGGAGATCACCACCTCGGGCGTGTTGTTCGTGGCTGCGCCACCATCGGCGGCGGGAGGAACCACCGCGGCGGGCGGTTGATTTGTGTCAGCCGGATTGATTTTCTCGACGACCCGCAGATGACCTTTCGCCATTTGCGGATAAAGATTCTGGAGCATGCGCGCCATTTGATCGGCGCCAACGTGGTCCAACGTCCGCAAACGCACCTGAACGCTGGAATCTTTCGCGGTGTCATCCAGGCGATGAATCAAATCCTGGATTTGCGCCATCTCCGAACGGCGCGCGATAATGGTGATGGAATTGTTCAGCGTGTCCGCTTCGATCACCGGGCGGTCGCGCGTGGGCAGATCAGAGAAAACCGATTCGATTTTGGAAACGACGTCGGAGGATTTCGCCTTTTTGAGCCAGACGAATTGCACGTCGCGGTCGGAACGTTCGGGCGCTTTGTCGAGCGTGGGGAGAATTTTTTCGACGACTTTGAAATGCGCTTCGACGCCGGAGATGATGATGGTGTGATCGCGCTCGTTCGCGGAGATCGTAAAGGCAGCGCGACGATCCCCCTGAAGGCGCGCGATCGACCGCGACGCGGATTCAAGCAATTGATTCAGCACGCCCTGGATTTCTTTGACGTTGCCGTTTTCCAATTTGAAAATGCGCACCTCAATTTCACCGCCGGTGCTTTCCTGGTCGAGTTCGCGGACGATTTTGATGACCTCTTCGACACCGGCGGCGGGGCCGTTCAGGAGGAGGCTGTTTGAGCCGAGAACGGGCGTGACGCTGACATGTTGAGCGGGCGCTCCGCGCGTGCCGACCGCTTGCGAAATGGCGAGCGCGAGCGCCTGGGCATTGCCCTTGGTGAGGTGAATGGATTGAATGACGTTTTGCGTTTCGGTCGTGGACGTATCGAGTTTGCCAATCAATTCCTGGACCGATTCGAGCGTCTTCGCAGCGGCTTCGACCACGAGCGTGCGATCATCCGCCGACGCGGTGACGATGAGGCGATCGGATGGATCTTTGCTCGCGACTTGTTTCGCGAAAAGCTGCGTCAACATCTGGCTGATCGAGCTCGCGGAATTTTTGTGAAGGACGATCACGCGCATTTGGCGGCCCGAACTGTCGCCCGCTTCCTGGAGTTTGGTGACGATTTCTTCAATGACCTTCATGTGGCCTTCGCTCGCGGTCACGATGAGACGTCCGCTGGCGTCGTCGCCGAGAATGACCGCATCGGCAACGCCGCCGCCCTGGATGCCTTTGACCTGGTCCATGTAAAGAGCCTTCACGCGCGTGGCGACGTCGGACGCGACGCCGCTTTTGAGCGCAACGATGTGCATCTGGCGCGGCTCCTTCGCGGGCACGCCATCGAGTTGCTCGATGATGACGGCGGCGGATTGAATGTCCTTCGGCGCGCCGGAAACGATCAGCATATTATTCTGCAAATCCGATCCGACACTAATGCGCGGGACGCGCGCGCCGCCGGGACGAAAATCGACGAGCGACGCCGAAAGAACCGTCGCAACCTGGTCAGCCTGCGCGTTTTTCAATTTGAACACACGCGCGCCACCGGTCTTCATCGTGGCCTGGTCCAGCTTGAGCACGATGCCTTCGACGACTTCCAGTTCATTGCTCGAACCCGATACGATCAAACGATTTCCCGTCACATCCGGCAGCACGGTCGCCTGTCCAAAAACGCTCACCACGCGGCTGCGGCTGTTTTCGCGATAGATCGATTCGACCTGCGTCGCCATCTCCGCGGCGGACGCGCTATTCAATTCGAACACCCGCGTGTCGCGCGGCTCAGCGTTGGTCGGCGGCGTCGAAACTTTGGCG
>Ga0070686_100001451_pt1 | contig 13386 bp, 11 predicted proteins | sample KBSS23LmetaG_FD_65654 | JGI IMG/M metagenome (GOLD analysis project Ga0070686, IMG submission 65654) | Switchgrass rhizosphere microbial communities from Kellogg Biological Station, Michigan, USA - KBS S2-3L metaG | ecosystem: Host-associated > Plants > Roots > Rhizosphere ...
GGCGTGAACATCGCGCCGCCGCGCGACGCCGAGGCGCGGGTCTGGATGGCGCTGGTCGGCTCGCTGGGCGCGGCGGCCGCCGGCGGCGGAGCGGCAGCCGCCGCCGACGCGTCGACGAAGACCGTCACGACCACCGCCGTGAAGACGGGGCTGGTGTCGATGAAGATCGTCGCCGTCGTCGCGGGACTGACGGCGCTGGCGGCGGTGGTGGCCCTGGGCAGCTACGTCTTCGGCCCGAAGACGCGCGAACCGCGCGACGTGGGATCCGCGGCGCCGGTCCCCACCGTCGAGGCACCCGCCGTCGTGCCGCAACCGCCGCCGCCCGCCGCGGCCGTCGAGACGCCGCCTGTGGATGCGCCGCCGCCCGCGACCACCGTACCGGCGCGGACCGCCCCGGGCGCTCACCGAGCGGTTCGATCGCCGGCCCGGCGGCTCGGGGACGAGACGACGCTGATCAAAGACGCCCGTCAGGCGCTGCGAGCGGGCGATGCCGCACGGGCGCTGCGCCTGCTGGAAGAATCCCGCCGCCTGTTTCCGGCGGGCGTGCTGCAACAGGAGCGCGAGCGGCTGGCGATCGAGGCCCTGGTCAAGGCCGGGCGCGGCGCGGAAGCGTCGGCGCGCGCGAACGCATTCTTGAAGAAATATCCCGACAGCCCGCACGCGAACGAGATCCGCGCGCGCGGCCTCGGCTCGTCAGGCCAGCGCTGATGCGCCGCGCGCAACGCCTTTCGCTCGCGCTGCTGGCCTGTGCCGCGACCGGCCTGCTCGCCGGCCGCGCGCAGGGCGCGCCCGCGACGGCGTTGCTGGAGAGCACGAACGGCGCGGGCGCGGGCGACTGCCCCGGCGCCGCGGCGCTGGCGGCGATCGTGAACGACGGCATCGGCCGCACCGCGGCCGTCCCGGCGGGCGCCACCCCCGCCCCGGCCATGCGCGTGGCGGTGACGTTCGATCGGGCGGCGAAAGGCTACGCCGCCACCGTCCGCATCGGTGGCGCGAGCGGCGGGACCCGCAAGCTGGCGAACGAGGGCCCGGGCTGCGCGGCGCTCGCGAACGCCGTCGCTGTCCTGCTGGTCGTCGTGCTGGATACCGACGACACGACCGCGGCTGGACATCCGGGCGGCGGCGCCGCTCCACCGCCGATCTCGTCGCCCACACGAACGACGGCCGCGGTGGGCGTGGGCGGAGGCGTCGCGGAAGGACTGGTCGGCGGATGGTCGCCGACGGTGGGAATGGGCGGCACGCTCGCGTACGGACCCTGGGCGGCGCGGCTGGGCGGCGCGTGGATGCCGTCGAAGTCCAGCGACTTCGGCCCCGGGCGCGTGGAGGTCGGCCTCGCGCTCGCGCGCCTCGCGCTGTGCGTGTCGATGCGCGACGATCGCTCGCGGCTCGCGCTCGGTTTCTGCGCGCAGCAGCAGATCGGCTGGATGCGCGGCCGCGGCGTCGATTACGCGGGCGGCAACGCCACCGCCGACCATCTATGGCTCGCGACCGGCGCCGCGATCGTCGCCAGTGGACCACTGGCGCCGGCGCTGGGGTGGGAGGTCGACGTCGGCGCCGTGTACCCGCTGCGGGAGCAACGGTTCGTCGTCGACAACCTGGGCACCGCGTATCGATCCGAGCCGGCGGCATTCATGACCACGTTCTCGATCACCACGAGGGTCTGGTGAAGCTGGCGCGCGCGGCGGCCATCCTGCTCGGCTGCGCCGCCGCGGCCTCCGCCTGCGCGCCCGACGAGAGCAGCGTCGGCGCCGTCAGCCAGACCGACGGCGGCGCGCGCGACGGCCGCGTTCGCTGGCGCTGGTGGCGCTACCGCCGGCTGGACTTTCAGAACCTGCAGGCGGTGGACGACCTGGCGCTGTCGGCGGTGACCGGCGCGGCGGTCTCGCCCGACGGCGTCGTCGTGGGCGGCGTCTCCTCGGAGCCGGATCTGTTCTGGGATGCGTGGCTGATCCCGTCCGACGACGGATCGCCGCGGCGGCTGGCGCCGATCGGCGACCGGCTGGTGGGTGTCGACGCCGCCGGCGCGGTCTGGACGACGGTCGTCAGCGAGGACGCGCAGGGGGTACCCGCCTACGAAGTTCGCCTGTCGCCGGCCGATGGTTCGGCGGCGGTGCTGCTGTCGCCGGATCTGCCCGCCGACTTCAGCGCTGATCGGTCAGTGGCCGACGGCCGGGGCGGACACCTGCTGATCGGCACCCGCGATCGCGGCGACGGCGAGGCGCGCCTGTCGGCGTTCGCGGTCGACGACCGCGGCCGCGCGCGGTCCCTGGCCTGCCCACAGGTGATGGCGTCACCCATCATCTTGAATGCCGCCCTCGCCGCGGGCGCGCTTCACATCGAGGTGCAATTCGCCGCGGACGGCCCGCCCGCGATCGTCACGGTGCCCGTAGCGGACAGCGCAGCGCGGTGAGGTCGCCCGAGACGCGACTCGACTGATCCTCGCTGACGACGTTCACGGTCACGCGGGCGTGCTGGGCGTCGGCGCCGTCGCTGATCGTGAGCTCGCCGTCCTTGATGGCCCTGAACTGGAAGCCCCACTGGAAGATGCCCGTCGTCAGCACCTTCTGATCGAACGCCATCATCGTGACGGCGACGAGGGTACGCAACGACGCCTCGCCCACTTCGACCCTGTCCTCCAGGATCCGCCGGCCCGTCTCGCAGTCGGCCTTCACGTCGAAGATCTGAAGCTCGGTCTGGCGCGCGCCTTCCTTCATTTACTCCGGAAAAAGCAGCACCGAGCGCACCTGAAATGGCTTACCCAGGAAGTAAGCGATCACGCCGCCGGGCCCGGCCGGACGAGTTGCGGGCGCGGGCGACGCCGCCGCCGGTGCGGGAGCAACCGCGGGCGGCGGCGCGGGCTTCGCTTCCGCCGCTGGCCGGTCCGCGCTGGACGCAGCACAACCGATCGCCGCCCCCGAAGCCACCAGAATCCATCGAAATTTATTTAGCGGCGTCATGACCCGATGAACGGTGGGGGCGTCACTGTGGAAGGATAATGTTTCGGTCGAGATTTCTTCGGGGGTCGGTCGCGTCGGCATTGTTCATCGCGTTTGTGGGTTGCGTCAAAACCGACCCGAGCATCGACACCGGCGCGGGCGGTAGCGGCGCCGGCGCCGCCGGCACGACGGGCAGCGCGGGCACGATCGGAAGCGCGGGCACGACGGGCAGCGCCGGGATCACCGGCTCTGCAGGGACCACCGGCAACGCGGGCAACGTCGGCAACGCGGGCAGGGGCGGCACGACGGGTAACGCGGGCACGACAGGCAGAGGCGGCACGACGGGTAACGCGGGCACGACCGGCAACGCCGGCACCACCGGCGCCGGCGGCAGCACGCCGCCCGGATCGCTGACGCTCTCGGGCCTGAAGATCGACCCCAACCCGCGCATGACGCTGTCCTGCTACGTCAGCTGGACAACCAGCGCGGCGGCGAACTCGGAGGTGCAGTTCGGTGTCGGCGGCTATCAGTTCCACGTCGTCGACAGCGCCCAGGTCACCTCGCACAAGGTGCACGTCATCGGCATGCACGCGGCGACGGCGTATCAGATCAAGGCCGTCTCGACGAACGCGACCGCGACCGGCAGCGCGACCGGTACGTTCACGACCGGGGCGCTGCCCAGCGGCACGCCGAAGGCCACCGTCGTCACGAAGACGACCGACAAGATCCAGCCCGGCTGGACGCTGATGAACGCATACCTCAACGGCACCGCGCCCGGGCTCATGATCATCGTCGACGTGGACGGCCTCCCGGTCTGGTACTACGTGAACGGCACGACCAACGATGGGTTCGGGGCGACGTCGGTGGACTTCGTGTCGAACCATGTCCTGATCGGCCCCGCCAGCTCCGAGCCGGCGCGCGAGGTCGACCTGGAAGGCAACGTCGTCTGGACGGGACCGACCGGCGGCACGCCGAACGCCACGCACCACGTCGGCAAGACGTCGGCGGGCAACTACCTTCTGATCCGCGAATCGAACACCTCGGCGCGCGTCGAGGAGCTGAGCGCCAGCAACCAGATCGTCTGGACGTGGGATCTCTACAGCACGTCCATCAAACCAAAGACCACCGCGGCCGACTGGTGCCACATCAACTCCGTCACCGCCGACCTCGCGAAGAACGTCCTCTACTTCAACTGTCGTTACCAGGGTCTGTTCAAGGTCAACCGCGCCGACAAGTCGATCCTGTGGCAGATGGGCGCGGCCATCGACGACTCGCAGACCGGCGACATCACCTACCTGCCCGACAACTCCGTCCGCTTCAACGACTCGCACGATCCCGAGATCCACGACGACGGAACGATCCTGTACTACGACAACCAGGGCTGGACCGGCCACACTGGCGGCCAGATGAACGGCAACTTCCACACGCAGGTCGTCGAATACATGCTCGACGAGGCGAAGAAGCAGGCGACGCTGACCTGGCGATTCCCGGGCACGTTCAGCGGCGTCGACAACTGGTACAAGCAGTCCTGGTACACGCAGATCTGGGGCGACGCCAACCGGCTGGCGAACGGCAACATCCTGATCACCGCCGGCAACAAGTCCGGGACGACGCGCCACTTCGAGGTCACGCGCGCCGGCGAGGTGGTGTGGGCGATCGACTGGACCAACGTCGGTGGCTACCGCGGCGTGCGCATCCCGCCGGTCGCGACGCCGCTTCCCTAGTCGCTCGCGGGCGGTTCGAGGCCGACGGCGTAGGCCCACTCGGGCGTGGGATCGATCAGCCGGCGGCGTTCGATGTCGAACAGCCCGAACGTGAACGTCGCCTCGCACGCCACGTCGCCGTCTTCCTTGATCATCCGCTGCCGCATCTTGCCGATCTTTCGTTCGTACGAGATCAGCTCGCTGCGGATGATGATCGTCTCGCGCGGCGCCAGCTCGCGCAGGAACTTCGCCGACGCCTCCAGGATGACCGGCCCCGTCTTCGTCCGGCGGATGACGTCGATGCCGAACCCGCGCTCGGTGATGATGTCCCAGCGCGCCTGCTCGAACAGCTCGAAGTAACGGGCGTGATTCAGGTGCCCGAACGAATCGAGGTGCGACTCGCTGATACGGATGGTCTTGTCCAGGATCGGCGGCATGCGCTGTCTATACCGCGAACCCGGATATCGCGGCTTCATTCACGGCGATTTCCGCCGATGACACCGGTCATGAAACCCAGGCGGGCCTTGCTGGCGGTGGCGTTACCGTTCCTGATGGCCGCATCCGACAAGGGCGGCTTCTCCTCTGCCGACTACGCGGAGGGCTCGCTCGCGCTGCTGGTCAGCAAGCGCTGCGAGATGTCGCGGCGGGACACGAAGAGCATCGAGTGGCCGGCCCTCGTCTACGGGCCGGGGCGGCCCCCCGCGTGGGGCCGCAAACCCGCCGGCGCGTGCCGCGGCCTCGACACCTGGGTGCTGCAGGAGGCGCTGGCCGCCGGCGCCTTCTACGCAACGACTGATCGGCAGGTGATCGAGGCCGACCCCAACACCACGATGTTCGACGACGCGAAGTCGAGCGCGGCCTTCAAGAAGGTGTTCGGATGGGAGCTGCCCGAACGCGGCGACTACGTGCCGCCGCCCAACGTGTTCCTGAAGTTCGACGCGAAGAAGGTGTCGGCCCTGTTCGACCGCATCTACGTCAAGCCGACCGACAAGATGGGCGGCGCAACCGCGCAGGAGGCCTACGACGTGCTCCTCAAGGACGCGGTCACCCGCTTCGCGCGCGAGGTCGTGTTGATCAAGGAAAGCCTGCCCAAGGCGCAGCTCGCGAAACAGCTGAAGGCCTACCAGGCCGCCGCCAAGCAACAGGGCGGAAAGTTCTCGGGCACCGCCTACTTGCGCGAGGCCGCCGCCGGCGCGCTGCCCAAGGACAACGAGCGGTCGCCGCGCGCCGGGAAGGCGCTGGGCGTGATCCTGCGCAGGACCGCCGACGGCACCTGGCCGGTCATCAACAAGCTGCTCAAGAAGGTCGTCACCGACTACGATCCGACGCTGGCGGAGGAGCTGGGCAAGAAGCTCTGAGACCACCCGAAATCGCGCGTACGCACAAAATGCGGCGCCGCCTGATTGCTTTTGGGTGGCGCGTGTGGGATCCCGGTGCCGGAGTCGGGTTCACATGGCCAGCCAGCCAGAGCGGTCGTCGTCGGCGCGCGCGTTCCTGATCGCGGCGCTGGTGCTGGCGGGATGCTGGCTGGGATCCACCGTCGGCCTCCGGCTGCGTTTTCCGGCCCTGGGCGCCGCGATCCTGTTTCCGTCGTACGCGATCGCCACCGCGGGCTTGCTGCGGTCGCGGCCGCGGGACTGGTGGATCATCCTGGTGGCGGCGACGGCGGGAAACGTCCTGGCGCATCACGCGACGGGCAGCGAGAGCATCCGGTTCTCGCTGTTCGCGGAGATGGTCAACGCCACGCGCGCGCTGCTGGCCGCGATCGGGATCCGCCTGTTCGCCGGACGGTCAGGTCAGTTCGAGACCACACGCGAGATGGTCGTCTACCTCGCGTTCGGCGTGTTCATCGCGCCCGCCACCGCCGCGCTGGGCGGCGCGGCGCTGGTGACCTCTGTGAGAGCGTCGTCGCCGGGGTTCTACGCCGTCTGGCAGCAGTGGTCGCTGTCGAACGCGGTCACGGGCCTCACCTTGTTGCCGCTGCTGATGCTGGACCGCGACGCCATCGCGCGTCTCGGCCGCATCACCGCCCGCCGGGCCGCGGAGATCGTGCTGCTGTCGCTCGCGTTGCTCGCGGTCGCGGCCGCCGAGTTCTGGGACGTACCGGATCGGGTGTCGATCCATCCCGAGCACTTCTACTGGGCGCTGCCCTTCCTCCTGTGGGCGGCGGCCCGGTTCGGGCCGCGCGCCACCAGCGCGCTGCTGCTGGCGATCACGTGCGTGACGATCTGGGGCGCCATCGCGGGCCGCGGCCCGTTTGCGCTGCATACGCCGTCGGAGAACCTGCGAGAGCTGCACGTGTTCCTGCTGGGGGTCTCGATCCCCGTGCTGTTGCTGGCGGCGCAGATCCGGCAACAGAGCCGGACCGCGGCGGCGCTGACGGAGCTGGAGGTGCGAAAGTCGGCCGAAGGCGCGCTGCGCGAGAGCAGCCGCCGCAAGGACGAGTTCCTGGCCATGCTGGGTCACGAGTTGCGCAACCCGCTGGCGCCGATCAGCATCGCGCTGCAGATCCTGCGCGAGGCGCCGCCCGGCAGTCAGGACGCCGTGTGGGCCCGCGAATCGATCGGGCGCCAGTTGAGCCACATGACCCGCCTGCTCGACGACCTGCTCGACATCTCCCGCGTCACGCTGGGAAAGATCCAGCTCCAGGTTGGGCCGGTGAACGTCGGTCAGGTGGTGACGAACGCGGTGGAGGCGACCCGGCCGCTGATCGATTCAGGCGCGCACCAGCTGACGGTCAAGCTGCCCGACAAGCCGCTGTTGATCAACGGGGATGCCGTGCGCCTCACCCAGGTGGTCGGCAACCTGATCAACAACGCGGCGAAGTACACCCAGCGCGGCGGCCGCATCGACATCGGCGTCGATCGAGACGACGCAGGCATCCGGCTGGCGGTTCGCGACAACGGCATCGGGATCGACGCCGACGCGCTCGAACGGATCTTCGATCTGTTCTCGCAGCTGCCCGGCGGGCACGAACGCGCGCAAGGCGGCCTGGGCGTCGGGCTGACGCTGGCGCGCCGGCTGGTCGAGCTCCACGGAGGAACCGTCGAGGCACGCAGCGAAGGCGCGGGCCGAGGCGCGGAGATCGTCGTCAAGCTGCCCGCGGCGGAGATGAGCCCCACCAACACGCCGCCGCCGGTCGCGCCCGTCGGAGAGGAAGCGCGGCCGGCCTCGCTGCGCATCCTCGCCGTCGACGACAACGTCCACATGGCGAAGGGTCTGGCGAGCATCCTCCGCATGTGGGGGCACAACGTGCGCACGGCGCATGACGGCGCCGCCGCCCTCGAGGTCGCGACGCAGTTCTCGCCCGAGGTCGTGTTGCTGGATCTGAGCCTTCCGCGCGTCGACGGCCTGGAGGTGGCGCGGCGGCTGCTGCAGAGGCCCGAGCGCTCCCCTGCTCTGATGGTGTCGATGTCCGGCTTCGGCCAGGAGGACACCCGGAAGCACAGCAACGAGGCCGGCTTTCACCACCACCTGACCAAGCCCTTCGACATGAACGTGCTGCGCGGGCTGCTCGACGATTGCATGCGCGCGAAGGCCCGGGTTACCAACTAGCCGCGCCGCGCCGCGCCGCGGGCGCGGTGTTCCGGCCGCCGATCCGATTCACCCCGGCTGGGAATAGAGAGGGTTCAACGCCCTGGCATCGGCCGTCGCTCGTAGTCACCGCTGCGGGCGACGGCCGGTGTCATCTTTCGCCGCTGGTGGTGCGTACTCCGCACACCGTCAATCGCGCTAACCTGCGGCCATGGCCGACATCCGGATGGCGAACAAGGGCGACGCAGCGGCCGTGGCGGCGATCTACAGCCCTTACGTGACGGACGCGGTGACGTCGTTCGAGATCGATCCGCCCGGACCCGGCGACATGGCGGCGCGCATCGAGACGGTGCTGGGCCGCGCGCCGTGGCTCGTGTACACCAGCACCGGCGCCGGCGTGGTCGGGTACGCGTACGCCTCTCGGCATCACGAACGCGCGGCATACCAGTGGTCCGTCGACGTGGCCGTCTACATTCACGCCGCGCACCACCGCCGCGGCATCGGACGCGCGCTGTACGAGAAGCTGTTCGCGCTGTTGCGCCTGCAGGGCTTCTACGTCGCGCACGCGGGCGTCACGCTGCCGAACGCCGCCAGCGTGGGCTTGCACGAGTCGATGGGCTTCGTCCCGGTCGGCGTCTACCCTGCCGTCGGCTGGAAGTTCGGCGCCTGGCGCGACGTCGGCTGGTGGCGCCTTCCGTTGCAGGATCTCGTCCCGACGCCCGCCGCGCCGCTGACCGTCGCCGAGGCCCAGGCCCTGCCCGCGTGGCAGGCCGTGCTGGAATCGAAGTCGTGATTGTCATCGTCGGCCGGAGCAGCTCGCATTTCACGCGCACGACCCGGATCTTCGCGTCCGAGCTGGCCGTCCCCTACGAATTCCGCGCCGTCCTCGACATGGCGACGCTGGATCGGACCGTCTACGGCGACAACCCGGCTCTCAAGGTCCCGGTGCTCGTCGACGAGGACGGCCCGCTGTTCGGGACGGAGAACATCTGCCGCGCCCTGGCGATGCGCTCGGGCCAGCGCGAGCGCGTCGTCCTGCGCGGCGACGTCACCGGCCGCCTGGTCGCGAACGCCGAGGAGCTGCTGCTGCATGCCATGAGCAACGACGTCACGCTGATCATGACGGCGGCGCCCGGCGACGAACGGCCGCCCCCGCACAAGGTCCGACCCAGCCTGGAGAACGCGCTCGCGTTCCTCGAAGCCAACGTGGGCGCCGTGCGCGCGGCGCTTCCGCCGGCGCGCCTGCTCAGCTTCTTCGAGACCGCCCTCTTCTGCCTGGTCCGGCACCTGCCGTTCCGCAAGCTGATGGACACGAGCGGATACGCACGTCTTCAGGATTTTTGTCAGGAGTTCGAACAGCGCCCGGGCGCCGCGTCCACGGCGTACCGCTTCGACACCGCCTAGATCAGGGCGCGGTGTACGTCAGGTACAAGCCCGAGGCGACGTTGGCCATGTTGCAGCCGTACTGGACGGCGAGACCGGTGCCGCTCTGGATGCCCGTCGTCGAGCTGAGGCCCAGGTCGTAGCTGGTGCTGCCCGTGGTCGTGTTGACGAAGCACATGTCGATGTCGCCCTTGCCTTCCTTCAGCACCACGCGCACGTCGACCGGCGTCGAGCCGCCGCTGTAGAGCCACATGTACCACTGGATGACGAAGCGCCGGTTCGGCGCCGTGCCGATCGTCTGGGTGTACACCCCGAGGTTCGTGAACCCCGACAACCCGCTCGTATGCATGTGCTCCCAGTAGGCGGCGATCATCGGGATGGAGTTGCTGTAGGGCAGACACTGGTTGGTGAGATAGGGGTCGGTGGTGTTGAAGCTGATCGCGCCCGACGAGCTGAGCAGCACCGTCGTTCGCGCCGTGCCGAAGAACGGGAACGAGAAGGGCAAGACCACGCCGCTCAAGTAGCTGTCGCTCGAGACGGTGGTCTTCGTACCGGTCGTCCGGATGTCCTCGCACGGCAGATTCGCGACGGGCATCGTCCGCTGGCAACCGACGTAGCCGCCCGACGAAGCCCCCGCGCCGAAGCCCATGCAGCCCATCGAGCCGCAGTAGTTGTTCGTGCACATGTTCGTCGCGCAGTCCGTGATCGCCGTGCAGTTCTTGAAGTCGGCGCAGCGCGGGCAGGTGGTGCTGCCGCCGCAGTCCACGTCGCTCTCGCCCTGGTTCCTCACGCCGTCGGTGCAGCTCGCCGCGGCGCACCGCAGCCCCGTGCACACGCCCGTGTCGCAGTCGGCGCCGGTCCGGCAGATCTGGTTCAGCGTGCACTTCTTGCAGTCGGTGCCGCCGCAGTCCACGTCGGATTCGCCGCCGTTCAGGACCGTGTCGGTGCAGTTGGCCGCGACGCAGATGTTCGCGCTGCAGATCTTGCTGACGCAGTCGTTGGTCATGCCACAGCGCTTGCCGTTCGCGCAGGCGCTGCACAGGGACATCGTGCCGCCGCAATCGATGTCGGACTCATCCGAGTTCATCTTCGCGTCGGTGCATGACGAGCACATCCCGCCGACGCAGCGGCCGCTGGTGCAGTCGGTCGCGGCGCCGCACTTCTTGCCGTCGCCGCACTTGGCGCAGGTGGTGGCGCCGCCGCAGTCGACGTCCGCCTCACCGCCGTTTTGCATGCGGTCCACGCACGAGATGCACACGCCGTTGCCGCAGCGGTTGTTCAGGCAGTCGGTGTCGGCGCGGCAGACCTTGCCGTCCGAGCACTTGGCGCACAGCGTACCGCCGCAGTCGACGTCCACCTCGTCGCCGTTCTTGATCAGGTCGCGGCACGATGTGCAGCGGCCGACGTCGCAGCGGCCGCCGCTGCAGTCGGTGTTGGCGGCGCACGTCTTTCCGTCAGCGCACTTCCCGCAGGCCGAACCACCGCAGTCGGCGTCCGTCTCGCCCTGGTTCTTGACCATGTCCGTGCAGGTCGGGGTGGAACAGGTACCGGCCGAGCAGACATAGCTGACGCAGTCCGTGTACGAGAGGCAGGACTTCCCCTGATAGCAGGGCGGACAGCCACCGCCGCAATCGATGTCGGTCTCGGTCGCGTTCTTGATGCCGTCGGTGCAGCTGAGGCCGGTGCACTTCCCGCCCACGCACATCCCGCTCTGGCAGTCGGCGTTGATGCCGCAGTTCGTCCCGACCGGGCAGCCCGGACAGCTGCCGCCGCAATCGACGCCGGTCTCGGTGCCGTTGAGCGTGCGATCGGTGCAGCTGGGTCCTGGAACGTCGGTCCCGTTCGGCACGTCGGTCGGGGAGAGATCGCCCGGCACGTCGGGCGGCAGGTCAGGTGCCATGTCCGCCTTCATGTCGGTCTTCATGTCCACCCGCATGTCCCGCCCGGCGTCCTCCGTTTGCCCGCCGCCCCCGCAGCCCACCAGGAGCATCAGCAGCGCGACCGACCCGATCTTCAACCGTTCCATCAAGTTTCCTCCACAGGCGGCCGTGGCACGGCACGGACGCCGCGGCTCTGACGCACGGAATCGGCGACATGTTCAGGATTCTTGAATGGCGTGACGGCGCTCGCGCCAGAGATCCGACACGGGCCTCGGCCATCGGCCTCGTGCGTTTTGTCGGTCGCAATCCCTGAAGCGCCGACTGGACGGTCCCCGATGCATGTCCAGATTCGATCTCGGGGCGAGCGCGGGAGGAAGTCGACCGTGAAGTCATCCATTCCCGACACGATGAAGGCGGCCGCCATCGATCGCTTCGGCGGTCCGGAAGTCATCCACACGCGGTCTCTGCCGGTGCCGAAACCGCGGGCGCACGAGGTCCTGATCCAGCTGGACACCGCGGGCATCGGCGTCTGGGACCCGTACGTCCGGGAGGGCGAGATCCCGACCGCCGCGCGGCGATTCCCGCGCGTGATCGGCAACGACGGCGCCGGAACCGTCGTGGCGGTCGGCGAGCGGGTCACCCGGTTCCGGGTCGGCGAGCGCGTCTATGCGTACTCGATGGACGGCGGGTTCTACGCGGAGTACGTCGCGGTCCACGAGGACAACGTCGCGCCGGTCCCGCCCGGCATGAAGCTGGCTGAGGCGGGCGCGCTCGGCGCGGACGGCGTCACGGCGTTGCGCGGTCTCTGCGACGAGCTGCAGCTGGAACCCGGGCAGACATTGATGGTCTTCGGCGCGAGCGGGGGCATCGGCCACCTGGCCGTGCAGCTCGCGAAGCGAATCGGCGCGGACGTGCTCGCGGTCGCGTCCGGCGCGGACGGCGTCAACCTGGTTCGCCGGCTCGGCGCCGATCACGCCATCGACGGGCATCGCGAAGACGCGGCCGCCGCGGCGCGCGAGTTCGCTCCCGACGGCATCGACGCCGCGCTGGTGCTGACGGGCGCCAAGGGGTTGCAGGAGGCGCTCGGCGCCGTGAAAGAAGGCGGCCGGGTCGCTTACCCGAACGGCGTCGAGCCCGAGCCGCGCGTGCCGGACGGGATCGAATCGCACGCCTACGACGGCACGCCCGATCTCGATGCGTTCAATCGCCTCAATCGTCTCATCGGCTCGGCGCGGTTCCACGTCGAGCTGGGGCGCATCTACCGTCTGGAGGACGCGGCCGTGGCGCACCGCGAGATCGACAAGCATCACCTGGGCAAGCTCGCCTTCCGCGTCCACGTCTCCGGCCACGCGTAGCCGCCCCCGCGCGCATCGCATCGCCGCAGAGCGGCGCGCAAAAAACCGCACGAAGCGCGGCAAAAAACTGCACGGTTCGAACGCGAACGTCGCTTGCGGCCAGCGCGCGACATCTATAGCTTCCCGCGCGCGATGGGAAGAACTCGTCCAGGCGGCGGCTCTGGTGGGAGCGCCGGTTGCTCGGGCGGATTGGGATGTCGGGATGTCAATCGACCGGCGGGTGCGGGAGGCGGCGCGACGGGTACGGGCGGTAGTGAGTTGGGGACGGTGGAAACGCCACAGGGATCGGCGGAGGTCACGGCGGGTGTGGGTGGCGTGGGGGACCGGCGGCGCAACCGGTAAAGCCGGAAGCGCCGCCGGCAGGGCGGGCACTGCCGTGTTAGCGTCGGGCCGTGGTTGCGCGCGCGTTGCTGGCGGCCTGCGTTTTCGGCCTGACGGCCGTCGCCTGTAACGGCCCGCCCCCGCGGGACAAGAATGACGGCGGCCCGGGAGGCCTCGGCGGTGGCGCCGCAGGGACCGGCGGCGGCGCGGGAGCGGCAGGAAACAGCGGCGGTGGCGGCGGCGGCGCGGGCACCGGCGGCACGGCCGGCGCGGG
>Ga0070686_100001452_pt1 | contig 13386 bp, 31 predicted proteins | sample KBSS23LmetaG_FD_65654 | JGI IMG/M metagenome (GOLD analysis project Ga0070686, IMG submission 65654) | Switchgrass rhizosphere microbial communities from Kellogg Biological Station, Michigan, USA - KBS S2-3L metaG | ecosystem: Host-associated > Plants > Roots > Rhizosphere ...
AAATCGTGTTGGACCGCGAATTCACCAACAGCTACGGCACCGTAAACGAACTCGACGAGTTTTTGTACGAGAGCAAGCGCCCGGTGACAGACTCGCTCGACAAGATTTTGCACATGCAAGTCGGCGACTCGAATCACAAAGCGCCGTTCATGTTCTACAGCATTCGGTCGCTTGGATTCCTGCTATTTGACCTATGCCAGATACAGGACATGACGATGAACCGCTTCGTGTCGAAGGTTCACGAAGACTTTCTGTTACTGCTCAGAGTGCAAGACCCGGCGGATCGCGCAGCCGTCGATAAAATCCACTTCGGCCTTCGTTACGGCCTGCTGCCCGATGGCATTGGATTTGTGAAGCGCGAGGACCGTTATCAGTTTGACCCGCAGCTAAGCCAAATGCTGTTCAGCAACCTGAAGCAATACATGGGCGAGAGCGCGAGCAGCTACACACAGGACATCGACAGCGGGACGGAGAAGGAGCGCACCAAGTTCGAGGTGCAAGCGCTCTTGGCGCAGACCAGCGCGTTGCTCAGTTCGCTGCTCAATAATGCGTACATACAGGCGGAGTTTGAGTATCGCGAGATTTGTCGGCGCCTGTGCCTGAAGGACACGCACAACGCGGACGCGAAGGCGTTCCAGAAGCGGTGCCGCGAGGCGGGCGTGCTTGAGAAGTGGTTGGACTCGGACCGCTGGGAGATACGCGCCGAGACCGTCATGGGCGGCGGCAGCAAGCAACTTGAGTTGGCCGGCGCGGACAAACTGATGAGCGTGCGGCAGTTTATGGAGCCGTCGGCGCAACAACGGACGCTGCATAAGTTGGTGCTGGCGGTGACGGACAGCGCGGCGGAAGCGGATGAGCTTGCGCCAATCAAGCCGAACAAGATCACAGACACGGTGTTCGATGCGGCGCTTGCGTGGGGGACGCTGATGACCGGCGTGCCGATGCCAGTCAAGGAAGGCGACTCGCACCGCGACGTTATCGAAACGCTGCTACGAATGATGGACATGAAGGTGCAGCAGATTGAGCAGAGCGGCGGCGTGGGCATGCCGCAGGACGTGGTCGGGATAACGAATGCCGCAGCTTACGTGACGCAGCACATTGATTTGCTGGAGCAGGACGAGAGCGAGGCGCAGCGCGTGAAACAGTATCACGATTTCTTGGGCAAGCTGGGTAATCAGGTTAAGGCGTTCGCGCAACGGCAACAAGAAATGGCAGCGCAACAGAACGGGCACCAAGACCCGGAGACGATGGCCAAGGTGGCGTCGATTGCGGCGACCACGCAAGCAAAGGTGCAGGCCAAACAGGTCAGCGACCAGCAGAAGCTCGCACAAAAGGAAGCTGCGTTCCGCCAGAAGCAGGCGCACGAGATGGAAAAGACGCGTGCCGACGTGTTCGTTGCGGGCATGGAGGGCGTGGCGGAGACGGCAGCGCAGCACGCCAAGACGGCAGCTGAAGTGCGCGCCATCGAGCGCAAGGCGGAAGCGGAAGCCAAGGCAGCGGCGAAGAAGGCCAGCGCGACCAAGAACAAGGAGTAATCCCACGGCAGGTGCGGCGTTTTTAAGTCGCCTATTGTACGTACTGTATATACGCGCAGGCGACGATATGGTTCGCTGGGAGGGGTCCGCGTGCTTCGCTGGACAAGCCTCCGCGTGCTTGGCTTCGCCATGCGCTTCGCGCACCGCACGCTACGGCCGGAATTGCTACGATATTCTTGGCCTGCTTCGCTCCGGCGCATTCGGGTCGATGATACGCGATGCGCGGTGCAAGAAGTTCTTCAGTCTTGGCTTCGTGGTGGCGAGCGAGCCGCCCCAAGCAATGGCACCCTGTTGGCGTAGGAGGCGGGTAAGTTGGCCTTCCCGAGCAATGGCTGAGGGAGCGTCAGGCGCGGGTTCGGTGTGCATAATGGAGCACACGCCAAATTCCTTGGTGACGTTCGCGCCTTCGCCAAGGATGTGCTGGGTGAGTCTGCGCGGAAAGTTGGAACTGAAGCCGACGTAATAACCGTCAATGTAGAGCAGCGACAGGACGTAAACGGTGAACACGCGGCACTGTGGGGCGCGAACTGGGCGGGTGTCAAGGTGTAAAGCGCGGCGCTTGACACACAGACGGGGCGAGGCGTAGAGTGGGCGGCATGGGCAAAGGTAAACGAGCAAGCACAGTGACGGGTGGCATTAGAGTCGGGTCCGTGATGCTTGCCGTGAGGGCGCACTATGAGGAGACGGCGCGTGTGATGTCGGTGGCAGAGGGATATGCGATGGTGCGGCGAAAAGGGTGCTATCCGTTTGTGATTCCGGTAAAGCAACTGCGGCCTAAATAAGCGACGCTATGAACCAAACGATACCCTGCAAGCGGTGCGGTGGGACGGGCAAGCTGGCTGATCCGCGCGAGGTGGGCATGGGGTTGAGGGCGTATCGTGAGGAGATGGGCGTGTCGCTGCGGGCAGTGGCGCGGGCACTGGGAAAGTCGGCGACCCATGTGAGCAACCTGGAGCGGGGCAGGCAACGGTGGACCGAGGTGGTGGTGGAAGCTTACAAGGCGGCGGTTAACGAGGCGGCGGCGTCGCGAGGCGCGTCGCGAAAGGAGAGCGAGCAATGAACGACATGATGTTGAAAGGCGACGACGCTGCTGTGCTGCGGCAGGCGAGCCTCTTTCGCAAAATGCGAGCGTTGACGCGGGCGATGCGTAAGGGGACGGGGTGGCGACTGGGCTGCGAGGAAATTCGGCATGGCGATCAGTGCCCACTGACATTTGTGGGAGGATATTTGGGGTCGTCGGGCAATAGAGCTATAGCGGCAGCAACGCAGATGGGCCTGGGGTATTTGGCAACGCCTATAATGTGTGCAGCCGATTCGCAAGAAAGCTTTTCAGACTCCATTTACCCGTGGAAGCACCGTCGATTACGCCGCATCCTGCTTCGCGCTGCGGGGTTGAAGGAGGCCGCGTGAGCGACGAAGCCATCATCCACGCACCACAACCCACGCCAACCGAGCTTGCGTTGATTGCAGCGCCGTTGCTGTCCAGCGAAACGGAGTGGACGGAGAAATCCTGCAAGCGCGCCGTTGGGGTTGCCCACGCGCTCTGGTGCGAAGCGCACCGATTCTGCGAGGCCCAGGCGGGTCGCAGCGCCGCGGGCAAGGAAGGATCGCCATGACCACACCTGCCAATTCATCCTGTTCGACGCGGCGAAGCGCGACGGCGGCTGGCCGCGCTGCGGGCGACCTGCTACACATACTTGGACGCCACGCCCGTTGCCTTGGCACAAGCCCGAGGCGATGCCTGTGTGTCGCGAGCACGGCGAAGGGCTGGCGGGCAATTGGCGCGATGAACTGAAGGAGACGGCATGAGCAAACAGCTTTACTGGTGGTGCAAGTGCGGAGCGCATAACTTCGCTCCCGCCGACCAATCGCCGGACAACAGAGTGACCTGCGCCGAATGCGCCAGTGAATTTGAATGGTCGCAAGCCATGAGAATCCCTTCGCCAAAAGCGCCTTCGCCGACACCCGCCAAGCCATGCCCATGAGCACGCCACACACGACCGCCTCGGAGCGCGGGCGCTCCAACCCGCTCCTCGAAACGTTCCGCACAGGCACCAGCAGTCCAGCCTACACCCGCCATCGCAACGCGACTACCGACGCGCTCGCACTCATTGACGCCGCCCTAGCCGGAGCACCGCCGTGCTCCGATGAGTCCGCCACGTCGTCCGACGAAACCGTAGAATGCGCGTCATGCGGCAAGCGCACAACGACACTCGAAGCCGACCTCCGCCATTTCAACCGAGGCCGATGCGGTAAGTGCGGCGGCCCGCTGTTCCCCATTGAGCACGCCTGTGTCAGCGTGCCCCCACCGCCCGCAACGCCCTCCCGTCCCGTGCCGCCCGACCCATGAACCGCACCCATTACAAGAACGTTGAAACTGGCGCGAGATGCGACGACACGAAGCGACGTTGCGCCGAATTTACGCTAAAGACAAGACGCACAAGTGCGTACCAGAAGAAGTTGGCAGCGTGAACCGCGTCCACCCATTAAGGATTAAGTTGGTGACCTTTTATCGCTGTGCCATTTGCATGAAAGATTTACCCCACCCCCACGCCCCGTCTGGAACGCGCCTGCGTTCCGATGCGCCCGTCCCTTGACGCCTCCCTCTGACATGCCTGCCGCGAAGCTGTGCGCCACGCCGCAATGCGGTCGCCCTGTGAGGGCCAAGGGACTGTGCGGCGCGTGTTACCAACGCCAACATTACGCCACCCATCCCGAGGCCCGCCTTAAAAAGGTCGCCGCTAACGCCCACTGGCGGGCCACCGGCGACAATTACCAACGCGTTCTTGACTCCAACCGCAACAGCTATCACAAACGCCAAACCAATAAACGGCTTCGCGGCCGCGCTGCTGCCCGCACCTTTAGCCGTACCGCCCGCTTGGGCTTCGACCGCGAAATCGCCCATCACCTCGCCAAAGGCCGCTCCCCTGCCTCCATCGCCGTCCGCACCAACCTCCGCGTCTCCGTCGTCCAAGCCGCTATTGACCGTATCGCGGCCCAGAACGTCGCCGCTCCGCCCGCCCCTCATCGCCCAGCGCACCGACCCGTGGCTAAAACTCGTCCGCCGCACCCGCTTCCCCAGACGCCGCCCCAGCTAAAGCCGGAGTCCCAACGCGACGCATCTCGCCCACCTGCGCCCATGCCACCCGGACGGTGCGGGGACGGTCGCGCGGACAAAGCAACCTAGGCTCTCTTTTTTGCCGCCTGCCCGGCGCTGGGCGGGTCGCAGCGTGCGCCTGCCATAGCGGAGAACGTCGATGTACTTGTACCGCTTCGCCCGCCGATTGCGGCTCGCGCCGCACGGGCATAAAAAACCCGGCGCGCGTGAACGGGCCGGGCGTGATGGTAGCGGTGAGGGTTAGGCGAGGGCGGCGCGCAGTTGCCGCACAAGGCGAGTCTGGTCGGCGTTGGGTATGTGGCCTAGCAGATTGTCGTAGGTGCGCGAGAACGCTAACACCGCTTCACAAGCGGCGCGCGTCGCGTCTAGTTTCGCGGTGAGCGCGGCAACTTGAGCGAGCAGGTCCGGGGCACTAGCGATTAGTTCGGCGTTGGCTTTGGCTTCATGCTTCGGAACTAATTCGCTGCCGTGAATAGCTGCGATCTGTTGCTCGCCGCCTTGTGGTCCTACTATGAGCGACCACACCGAATCATAGTGCCACGGTCCGGGCGTAGTCTGCGCCAGCTTCGGCGTGCTCATCACGGCGCGCATTGCATCGGGCATGTTGGCGTCTTGCTCTGCGATGCGTGCTTTGTGTTTGTCGGCTGCGTTCACGCGACACCTCCGCTCTGCGATGCGGTTTGCGCCAATGCTGGTGCGGGTGCGGTCGCTATCATCTCTTTTAATGCCGAGTCAAATGCCTTGTCGCGTTTCTGCGTGCGGGCAACTTCGTTATTCAACGCCTGCATTATTAGGCGTGCCTCTGTCCTAGTACTAGCAACGCATATTTTGCGCGTGCGTAGGTAAACCGTTCTGCCTTGTTTACCTAATGGTGCCCCTATGTGGTATTTCATACTTAACTCCTAACTAACAGCGCACGGCCCGCGTGGTGAAACCGAGCCTACTAGTGTAGTAGGCGCGACACGTAGGCCATGCGCTAATTACTTTGGTGATTTGGTTGTGCGGTTTCACTTGCACAACGACAGCCTACACTATCACGCGCTCTTGTCAACTGCGTTACTAGACGCGACTGCCGGCGCTATCGGCGCGACACTCTGCGACCCGCGAACCTTGCGAACTGCGTTGCGCGCCTCGACTGGTTTCGGCTTACCCTGGCCGCGCAATGCCATCGCCATTTCTTGCAGGTCAACCCAAGCACGCATTAGGGCGGCTTTGATATGAACGGGGGTTGAGTCGGCCGTGCCATCGCGGTAGGCAACGTCTTTCAGGTCCATGGCTTGAGTGAGTGCGGAGAGGCGATGGACGCCAGAGCGCGGGCCGGGCGGTCTGGATGGACGCAAGGCGGGCGGATCAGCTACGCATTCGGCAACGGCGCTCATTGGGCGGACGATACGGCAAGGGAGGGAGGGGCGTCAATGGCGAGGATAGCTGGGATGCTGGGGATGATCGGGATCACTGGCGCAGATTACGTCCACCGGCTTTTCCGCCTGTCGTCGCCAATAATAATGTTGGCATTGAACGCATGCCGCAAACGCCATGTGCGGGTTGTCAAATACAGAGGCTGGCGGGAGTGCGATTTCGTTGCCGTCATTCGACTCGTAAAGGTTGCCGTTCGCGTCTCGGTAAAGCCAAAAGCCGTCTTGCTTTTCGCCCGTCCAAGTGTCGCCGTTTTTTGCAGTAGCGTTCATGGTATAAAGGCCCAGCGGGTAGTGGGCTACTTTGAACATTTTTCATTTTGAGTGTTGACAATACCTAGCTGTCAGGTATAGTGCCTCCATGAATACAAAACAAATCGAAGTCAGGGCGGCAAAGAGCCAACAGCAGGTGCTCGATCATCAATGCGATATTGTTGACCAGTTCGACACAATCGGAGAGGCGAAGAAACGAGCGAAGTATTACCTCACCGACGACTATCAGCGGATTATTGAGTCTTCCGAACCGATGCGCTACGCGCAAGTCGTGGTCAATGGCGAGTGCGTCGCCGACTACTTCCGAAAAGGTTACAATGGAGACTAAACCAAACACGGCCTGCCCGCAGTGCGGCAGGCCGATGCAACAGGATGAACGATACGTGAGCTTCGCCTGCGGGTCGTCACCGATCTGCACGTTATCCGTCAAACTCCGCGCCGAGTGGTGCCCCTGTCCGACTTGCAAAAACACAACGATTACGGTGATTCCAAACAAGACCGGAAAGATGCCGTGAAACTGCGCAAGACAACAGTTTGGTTGCTTCGATATTTGGCCCAGCGTCACCCGCTTGGCGTCACACGCACGCACTCGTTGCCACCCGATTACGAACCTGGCGTGGGTATGGCCACGCTGAACGGACTTGTAAAGCGCGGCTGGGCTTACGAAGCGCAAAGTAACGGGCAAGCAATCGGGATTTTCTACTTGTCCGACAAGGGCAGACAGGTAGCGGACACTCTCAAGTAAATGAACCGACTCACCAACGAAGACCGTTGCCGCGTGCTGGCCTGCCTTGTCGAAGGCAACAGCATCCGGTCCACGGTGCGAATCACCGGAGTTTGCAAGCGCACCGTATCGCGCTTGCTCGTTGAATTTGGGGAATGCTGCGAGCGATTTGCCGACCGGGTAATGACCGGCCTGACCTGTGAGCATATCCAGTGCGACGAAATTTGGAGTTTCGTCGGTTGCAAGGCCAAGAACGTCCACGCTGGGAGCGGGGATAGATGGGGCGACGCCTGGACCTGGATTGCCATTGACCGGGAAACGAAACTGATTCCGGCTTGGTTCGTTGGCGACCGCACAGCCGAGAGCGCATACAAATTCATGCGCAACCTCGAACGGCGGCTTGTCAATCGCGTGCAACTGAGCACCGATGGCCACCACGCCTACCTTGTGGCCGTAAAGGCGGCATTCCTGGCAAGGGCGATTGATTACGGCATGCTGGTCAAAATCTACGGGGACGCCAGCGGAGAGGGCAAATACAGCCCCAACGCTCTCACCGGAACAAAGAAAGAGACAATTCTTGGAATCCCGAACGAAGCCGCGATTTGCACCAGTCACGCGGAGCGGAACAATCTCACGGTCAGAATGCAGATGCGCCGCTTTACCCGGCTGACAAACGGATTTAGCAAGTCGATTGAGAATCACCGGCTCGCGCTGGCGATTCATTTCCTGCACTACAACTTTGCGCGGATTCACCAAACGCTGCGCATGACGCCTGCGATGGCGGCAGGACTCACCGACCACGTTTGGGAATTGGAGGAACTTATTGCTTTGCTCGAAATAGACGAACGGAGGCTTGCTGCGTGAGCTTTTCAGCCTGGGCAACAACACCGTGCGCGATGACGTTCGGGTCTGTCGGGTTCCGCTTCCCGCGCTTGCGGCCCTTCGGCCACCCGCCGAGCTTGGCGTTGCGCCGTGAGGCTCGCGCCTTGGCTTTTGATTTGATGCTCCCAAGCAGAGAACCGATGTTGATTTCCTTTCCACAGTGCGGGCAGTTCATGCCCCGACAATAACCGTCTGTTAGCTATGATTCATGCAAAAAGTCAAAGTAGCCCACTACCGCCCAGCGTGACGGGCGTTAGCTGGCAGCGGCAGGAGACGGTGCCGCGGTGATGTACAAGGCGGCGCACAGCGATTGGTCTGTGCCTGAGCGCGGGCAATCGCAGCTTGCGGTGCGTGGTACGTGGCCAAGGACGCGGCCAATTGCGGCGTCCAGTTCGGCGGGATTGTCGCGAATGAAGGCTTGCAAGGTCATTGTGCCCCCTTTTCGGCAGGGACGGCGAGCGGAGATGTGAGCTTGATTGCGTCCAACACCCTTCGCCCCGCCTCAATCAATTCAGGGTGGACGTGACAATCCTCGTGTTTACCGGGACGTAGGTACGACTTATCCACAATCGTTTTAAGAACATCGTGCAAATCAGCGGCCATTGTGTGCATTGGGCACTGTGCGAGCCGCACATAACCGTCGTTATCGAATCGCACCTGGCACCCGCATTCTATAGTGAAATCTTGCGGTGCTTTTATCGGATACTTCGCATTCATAAGTCCTTGCATACGTTAGCACCGCCGCACCCCGCCTAGATTGCAGCAGGGCGCTGCCGGGGCACGGCGGCAAAGGGTTTTGTGTGTTGATGCGCTTCTAGGTCGTCGCATACTGGACACGATACATCATGCGTAGCGCAACGCAACAACAATCTGCAATTTTCTTGCGTAGCGGTTCGCCACAAGCTACCGTAAGCGAATGAAGAACAAAGCAGCGGTGGCACTTGGACGGCTCGGCGGCTTGAAACGGGCGTCGAGGATGAGCAAGCAACAACTGAGCGATTCAGCGCGTAAAGCGGCAAAGGCGCGGCACGACAAACGGCGGGAGGCGCAATGATTACCGCACACGGCTTGGCGCGGTTGCACTGCGCGAATTGGGACAACGGCGCTTGTGTTGGTGCGCTCTTGGAGGTCGTTCCGGTTGCATTGAGTAAGGAGCAACGTGCCGCAGGGGTGAAGCAAGCGGCATCGGTGACCATCCCGAAGTGTACGCCCCGCCGCAGGTGCGTACTCGAGCAAACAGGCGTCAGGTGCGCTTATTTCGAGGAATGCGTCATGCCAATGGGCCGCGCTGACTGGCCTGGGCTGCAATCGACGGCCGAACATGACGCTTTCGCCAAAGCAGTGCGCCAGTATCGCCTTGACTGCAACGTGCCCAATCCCGATCAGCGATTGTGCCCTGAATGCAAAACGCGACCACTTGAGCCTCGAAAGCAGCTTTGCTACGTGTGCCGCGATGCCAAAGAGAAGGCGAGTCAGCGAGAGCGAAATCGGACATGGCGCGATAAGGGTTCGTTGAGTACGGAAAGTTGATTTTGCGCGGTTGAGCCGCAATGACTTGCAAGGGCGCTTTTGAGGGGGGTGCTGTATTCACCCTCGGCGCGGCCAAAACGCGCTTGCGGGCACTCCCGGAGACGCACTCCATCCCGTTGACCGTGTGCCGCGGCGTGCTACCCTTGCGCCGTGTATGAGCAAGCCAGCCGCCAACGACCAGGACGGGGTATTTCGCCCAGCGCTCCTCGTGGCGTGGCTCGTCACGGAGAATGATCGGTTGCGATGCTGGGTGCGGTCGCTGGAGGAGGAGAACGCCAAATTGAAAAGTGCTTGCCCTTGCCCTCGTCACTCCTATTCGCGTTCTGCTACCCGTCCTGCCTGCTTGCCTCTTGCCCTCCCTACGGGAGGGGAAGGGCAAGGGCAAACAGTCAGGTAAATTCCGACCTTGCCTTTCCCAAGGGCAAGCAGTGGGCAAGCAGTTGGCAAGCGAGCGCAAAACGTCACCCAGGTTGCACGCCCCAGTCCCTTGATTTCGGGTTGTAGTAGCAGCGGCTCTCCTTGCGTAAACTGTCGCGCAGTGCCCGAAACGGCTTGTCCGATGTCTTGGGCCCGCCGAACGACTTTTGCGCGGCTTTCCACCATTCCTCCCAGCTCATCCGCGTCGGGTGCGCATTAATGAGGAAGTTGGCGAAGTCTTCGCGGTCCATAACGGGCACAGTCTTTTTAGGCTCAGGCAGTTCTGAGGCCGGTGGCGTGCGCCAGAATATCTTGTCTCGCGACCATGCAATGTAACGTCGGCACGTAGCTTTCCCGTTAGCATCCTTCCATTTGAGGCGCATTCCACGCTTGGAGGCTCGCAATAAGAAAACCATGTCGCTGACTTCCTCGATAGAAAGGACGCCGCGGGCCCAACCAGACCACTCTACCGATCCGAACCCGCCGTAAGAATAATCGCGGTCGCTCCATTCGAGCCGCTTCTCACTTGGTTTAGGGGTATGGTGCAGGATCACGCCGCCGCACCGATGCTTGGCAAGGATGGGATTCAGCCACTCACGAAGGAACTGGCCCACATCTTCGGGCGAACTTGGGTTCTTGTTGAAGTAAGCCAGCGCGTGATCCATCCATACCAGGTCGGGCTTGTGATGGGCAATGAGTGGTTCGGCAACCTCATAGAGAAACGGCCGTCCTCGCTTGTTGACCTCTGTGTACACGTAAACACTCTCCTGGATGCGGTTTATATCGCTGCCGCTGTAGTCGTACCCGGCAAAGGTGCCGTCGCGGAACTCGGCAACATCCCCGTCGTCGTTTTCGGACTGGATAATGAGCGAACGAAGCGGGCGGGCAGGCTCGATGCCAAAGTCACCGCGGCCAAGGGCGAATTGCGCCGGCAACTGAATAGCCAGCGAACTTTTGCCCAGGCCGGTGCCACCGAATAGCATGATACCACCGCCCCGGCAAAGGTAGCGATCCTTGATGAGTTCTTCGGCGTCATCGGCATCAGGGCGTTTGAATGCGCTGAGACTTTTGCTGATTAGCACTAGGCCGGTGGTCGGCGTTGGTGCGGTCGTTGGCGGCGTTTGCGCTTGAACGCGGTTAACTTCAGGGGTAGGGGTTTCCATAGTTGGTTAGTTTATGGGCGTCAGTGCCCGCTCGGCCAAGAGCAACGCGCTGATGCCCGTTTTATTTTTATCTGCGTGCGATTGTGCGCCAACAGCTTCAGCAACGCAACCAAACAATCTGTAAATTTCAGTTGACGCGATTTCTAGATTTTGTAAATTGATGGCTGATGAGCGACATCAAAATCCGACCGAGCAAGAAGCTGCACGCGCTTGTTACGCTTGCCGGATCGCCTTATGCGGCAGCTAAAGAGTGGGGCATACCGAACGCGACGTTGACATTATTTCTCGACGGCAAAGGCTCGCTTCCGGGCAATCTCGTTGCACAGTTGGTTGAGCGCACCGGCTACAATTACGAGGATTTGTTCGACCACGGAGGCAAATGAGCATGGGCCTTTTAGATTCTGATTGGGGCAAGCTGCCTGCGGCACCTCCGCAGACCGAGTGGGTTGGGAAAGCCAAGGTCGTGCGCGATTATTGGGCGGAGAAACTAGGCACTTATGCGGAAACTGAATGCGGCATCGGAAACACCACATTTACGGAGTTGAATGAAGGTCGCGCAGCGTTCCGCGTGTACCGCATGAACGAACTTATTGAATTGGGTGAAGCTGGAAACCTTAAACCGTGGCACATCGACGAGATTAAACGGGCGTATCGCCGCGTGCCAAAGGAGTTCAAAGAATGAACGACCTGCGTGCCAAGCTAGCCGCCCTGTTTCGCCGCGTCACCTCGCCCGACGTGAGCGACGACGACGCCTTTGCGGCGCTGCGCGAGTTCCGCTCCCTCGGCTGCACGCGGCGTGAGATTGACGACGCGCTGGCGCCGACGCCGAGCAGCGTCAAGCAAGTGACTGCTGCGCCCGTGTTGGCTCCAACGCCGACACCGCAGGAGCCGCGCTTCAAAGACCCGACGATGCCTTACGGGTCCAAGTACGGGCCGTCGTCGCCTAAGAGCGCGTGGCCATTGTCGCGCATTGCCCGCGAGGACGCACAGTACCTGCGCTTTTTGTTGGACCGCAGCGACCCGCCGCCCAAGCCGTGGCTGCGTGCGCAGATCGAGATGGCGCTCGCTGGCGCGAAGGCCGAGCCAAAGGGCGCGTGCCAACAGCCGCCGTGCCCTGCGGGTGATGACGCGGATGTACCCTACACGGATGTACCCTACTAGCCTATGAGCGAAGCCGAAAAGCTGAAGCACTGCGCGGGCTGCCATGACGACTTTTACAATCATCGCGGCGAAGGCGCTGGCCGTTGCTGGTCGCTGCCGTCAATGAAGCTCATCCTGCGTAAAGAAGTATCTATTGACCAACGCCCGCCGTGGACGCAGAAGGCGCGCAAGTTTCCCGCGTGCTACCATCGCGAGCGCTTCGTGTACCTCAACCCCGACGTAACTAAATGACCGCCACCGACCGTAGCGAATTGATAGAGACCGTGGTGCGCAACCATGAGCAGGGCTTTCCCGGCATCAGCGTCGATACGCTGATGGAGCTTGTGTCGCACCGGCTCGCCGTCAACTACGGCCTCGTCGTGACGCGCGATGAGATTGAACGGACGCTGGCGCGGTCGGCGAAGATGACGCCATGAAAACCGACCCACTAAAAGTACACGCGGCGAAGCAATACGCTGAACGGCTCAAACGCATCCCGTCCAGTCAATGGTGCGTTGGCGATTACGACGACTTGCGCGGGCGTCATTGTGCGGTTGGGCACATTGCAGCGTTGCAAAAGATTCCGCGATACACGCCTCACTTCAACGCGCTTGAAACAGACTTGGACAATTTGTTCGGTATGCCGACCTATCGCATCAATGACCGTCTTAGAGCAGTCGGACGCGCCTTTGTGCAAACGCCCAAGCGCAACATCCTTCGCGCCCTGAACCGCATCATCAAAGGCAAAGCGTGACCCTCCTCACCCAAAAAGACCTCGACGGCATCGCTCTTGCCCAAGGCGCAATTCAACTCATTGAGGAGGCCGTACCCACGAGCCTCAGCGGCCCGCAGCTTGTCCACGCGATCTGTTGCTTGCTTGAAGCGAGTGCGCCAGCGAACAAGCGCAATGCTTTGCTGGGCAGCACGGGCATCGCCGCAGCCGCCATCGCCGCCCTGGTCGAAGAACGCCGCGCCCATGCGGCAGGCGAAAGGTCGGTGGTCGCATGACAACGCTGACGCTCTCCTCCTCGTCGCTAGGCATGTACTCGCGCTGCCCTGCCGCGTACAGAATGTACAAGGTACTCGACCGCCGTCCGGTGCGCACCTCCAGCGGCCTCATCGCTGGCACCGCCATCCACGGAGCGTTGCATGCGCTCCAAACCAGCAAGGACGTGGCGGCGCAGGAAGC
>Ga0070686_100001453_pt1 | contig 13365 bp, 9 predicted proteins | sample KBSS23LmetaG_FD_65654 | JGI IMG/M metagenome (GOLD analysis project Ga0070686, IMG submission 65654) | Switchgrass rhizosphere microbial communities from Kellogg Biological Station, Michigan, USA - KBS S2-3L metaG | ecosystem: Host-associated > Plants > Roots > Rhizosphere ...
CGCGCGGCGACCTGCATGCGGGCGGCCAATTCGTAACTGGCAATGCGGGCCTGCAAATCGAGTTCGCCGGGATGCTCGGCCATGTGTTCGCGATTTAGTTCCTGGATGAATTCGATTTGGCGTTTTTGCGCGGCGCCCTGGAGATGGTCGGCCGGATCGAGATTCAAAATGCGCGGTTCCTGCGCGCGCACTTGCGTGCCCTGGTAAATCGAGGGCAGCCAACCGGCGGTCCAATGTTGGCTGGCGAATTGCGGCAACCCACGCGGATCGGTGAGCGCGACGTAGGCGGGCAAATCTTTCGTTTCGCAACCGAGCCCGTAGCAAAGCCAGCTTCCCAACGTCGGACGCCCGCCGCGAAAGGTGCCCGAATGCATGGCCCACATCGATTCGAGATGATTGTTCACACCCGTTTTCATCGAGCGAACCAGCGTGATGTCATCGACAATTTCGGAAAGATGCGGTAGCAACTCGGAAAGCTCCATGCCGCATTGCCCGCGCTTTTCGAACTTGAACGGACTATGAAAAACCTTCGACGAAGCTTCGGCGGCGTTGTCGTATTTGATTTCGCCAGGGAAGGGTTGGTTGTCGTATTTCGCCATCGCGGGTTTCGGATCGAACAGATCGATCTGGCTCGGCCCGCCCATCATGAACAGCGAAATCATCGCCTTGGCTTTGGGCGCGAACGGCGGCGTTTTTGGCGACAGATCGAACTTCGTCTGCGCCATGATTGGCTTCACCGGTTCGGCGAGCAAACCCTCATCACGCAACAAACACGCCAGCGCCAGCGATGAAAGACTAAACGAACTCGATCGCAGGAAATGGCGCCGCGAACAATAGGATGAATTCGTTCTCATCGATATGCGGCGGCGTGGAAATTAATTCATGTCACGGCCACGGGAACGCGGTTGCGTGAGGAGCGAGCGCTTCCAACAATTCGTTTTCGTCGCGGACGAATAGGAGCCTTGCTGCGGGGCGGCAAAGCGCCCGCGAAGAAGGGATGCTTCGCTTCAATTTCCAAGAGCTCTTCCCAAGTGCGCAGAGGCTTTGACATAGATGAAGTATTCGTTATCTGATCCGAGTATTCAAGGGGATGTTCAAGCAATCGCGATCCGTTCGTATTCACGCAAACATTGCTTAAACAACGGGCCCTCGATAAAAAAATGGTCCGTGAGATGTGGGACTTCCAGGACATAGCGATAAAAGCCCACTGAATTAAGAGTTGCTTCGCCCCACACCAAACCCACCCCGAGCTGATCGGCAACGGACACAAGGGAATACAGCATTCCCGCTCCCACCCCTTTGATTTCTCCTCCAGCCGCGCGGATTGCGTTCGGATGTGACGCCGCAAAATCGAGGATAAAGTGATTGCACCAGGTTCGGCGACAAAAACAAAATCCGAGAATGGGAGAAGGTGAATGCCACTTTGCGACCGCGGTGAGAAAGAAAACGATTTCGCAGGTGGGATCTTTTCGAATTGCGCGGCGGAGGGCGTTCAAACTGGTGACCGTTCTTCGGGACGAAGAATAACTTCGCCACCGCTTTCCTGCGAGGCTCCGGTATTCCAACGCGTCTTTAACCAATGGATTTTTGCGCTGAGAACCCGGCGACCGCCATTTCGAAAGAAGTTGGAAATCTCGTGCTGTGCCGAATTTGAAATCGACGACGAGGGCTCCGGTTGGCGCTTTAACCTTAAACTTCATCGGTCCATTCGTGGTTTGAGAATGAGTCGATTATTAATCGACATAAAGAAATCGGTTCGCGCTGAACAGGCTTTGGCAAAGGCTGGCAAGGGCGAGGGTTTGGGGGTCGGGACGCGCGGGGTCTTTTTCCTTGGGCGGAGGAAGGGAGGCGACGCGTTGGCGGATTTGTTCGGATTGTTCGGCGAGGTAAATGAGGCCGGATTGCAGTTCTTTGTCGTTCGGGGCGGTTCCGTAGGCGAGACGCCAGGCGCGGTTGAGTTGGGAGCGGATGTCGCCGGGGGATTCGGATTGGAGGCGGCGGGCGAATTCACGGGCTTGTTCGGCGACGAAAACGTCGTTGAGCATCATGAGGGCTTGCGGGGCGACGGTGCTGGCCTGGCGCGCGGTGCAATTCGGCGACATCACGGGCTCATCGAAAATGTCGAGGACGGTGAGGGGCGCGGAGCGACGGGCCTGCACATAGACGCTGCGGCGAAAGGCGCGTTCGCCGATGGATTCGACAATGACGGGGTCGGTGTTGCCGTTGAGTTTTTGTTCGCCGACGAGGACGCGGCCGGCGTCATCGTGCGCGATCGGCAATGCGGCGCCAAAGCGTTCCGGACGCAATTTACCGCTGACGGCGAGCATCGAATCGCGCAGCGTTTCCGCGTCGAGCCGATGCAGTTTCATCCGGGCGTAAAAGCGATTGTCGGGGTCGCGCCGCATGGATATTTCGCTGCGGGTCGATTGGCGATAGACGGTGGAAGTCATGATCAGCCGATGCAGCGGCTTGAGTTTCCAGCCGTTGGCCATGAATTCAGACGCGAGCCAATCGAGGAGTTCCGGGTGCGTGGGGCGTTCGCCTTGTTGCCCGAAATCGGCGGGGGAATTAACGAGGCCGCGCTCGAAATGATTCAGCCAAACCCGATTCACGAGCACGCGCGCGGTCAAGGGATGTTGGCCACTCGTGAGCCAGCGCGCGTAAGCGAGACGGCGTCCGGACGACGCGAGATTGGGATCTTTTTTGAACGCGAGGCTGGAGTTGGCTTGAAGAATCTCGAGGTCGCCGGGTTCGATTTTTTGCTTTGGCTGCTCGTGGTCGCCGCGATTGAACAGGAAGGTGTCGGGCGTCTTGCCGGCGAGTTCCGTCAGGGCGGGGACGAACGGCTCCGGTGGTTTGGTCCCGCGCAATTTGTTGGCTTCGTCCTGCTTGGCGGTCACTTTTTTGTTCGCTTCGGGATCGTACAGGTCGAGCGCGCCTTGCACATCCGCGCTCGGATATTTTTTGAGCAACGCCACTTGCTCCGGAGTCCGTTTCGCGTGAGCGGTGTTGCGGGCGGTCTTAACGGCTTCACGTTCCGCCTCGGGAACCTTCGCGAGTTCTTTTTCGAAAACTTTTTCGAGAAAATCTTTGCGCATCTGGTTGGCAGCTTCGTCGATTTTCTTCGCTTCGACTTCGATCGCGTCCGCCTTTTTTCGATCTTCGGCGCTGTAAAGCGAAACGAGGCGCTGCGAGGGGTTGCGCCAGTTTTTCCAGTCGTAGGCCGGTTCGAAAAGCGCGCGCATGCGGTAGTAATCGACCTGTGAAATCGGGTCGTAACGATGATCGTGGCATTGCGCGCAACCGACGCTGAGGCCGAGCAGCGAGGAGGAAACGACTTTGATCGTTTCGGCGACCACAGCGTTTCGAGCGAGATTGGCATCGCCGTTTTCATCGCCGGTGCCATCTGGCGCGGTGCGTAGAAAGCCAGTCGCGGCGAGCAATTCGCGCACGCGCGGATCGGCGGCTTTGGCGGCGGCGTTTTCGTGGGTGACGCCGGCCAATTCATCGCCGGCGAGTTGTTCGACGATGAATTCGTTCCACGGCTTGTCCGCGTTGAGAGCTTCGATCACGTAGTCGCGATAACGGAATGCGTGCGGGCGAACGCTGTCCGCTTCGGCGTAGCCATTGGAGTCCGCGTAGCCCGCGACATCGAGCCAATGACGGCCCCAGCGTTCGCCATATTTCGGCGATTCGAGCGCGCGATCGACCAGGCGTTCGTAGGCGTCGGGCGACGGATCAGCGACGAACGCGTCCACTTCATCGGGCGTTGGAGGCAAACCGAGCAAGTCAAAATAGACGCGGCGAATCAAACTCACTTTGTCTGCGTCGGGCGCGAAATCCATTTTCTCGTCGCGCAGTTTCGCCGCGATGAACGCATCGATCGGAGTGCGGACCCTTGGCTCTTTCATCCACTTGCCAGGCGTCGGTCGCGCGATCGGTTGAAACGACCAGAAGGCGCGCTCTTCGTCGGTGATTTGAAAACCTTTGGGAACTTCGCGCGGTTCGACCTTCGCGGTCAGGGCGCCGGCCGCGATCCATTTTTCGATCACCGCCACGTCTTTGGCTTCGAGCTTTTTTTCGCCTTTGGGCATATCGCCCGATTTGATCAATTTGAGGAGCGCGCTCGCATTCGGTTTCCCCGGCGTCAAGATCGGCTGATTTTCATCCGTCTTCTTATCGATCATGAACCGCCGCAAACGCAGATCGAGGTCGCCCTTCAACTTCTCACCTTCGCCGTGGCAATGAAAACAATGTGCTTTGAGAATGGGGCGAACGTCGTTTTCGAACGTCACTTTCGCCGCGCCGCCGTATGTCTGCGCGCAAGCCAAAGCCGCAACGCAAATCAAAATAAAGTCTTTGGCGGGCATCACGTCCTACTTAAGCAAAACTGCGCCGTCCGATCAAGGCTGAGCGCTCCAAATTTCATCGCGTTAAAGCCCGAGCCCGGTTCGGTCGATGGAGTGGGAGTCGGTATGTTGGAAGCGCCTCGAATCATGTTTGTTGGAGAAGACCAGGAACTCTGGCCGGATCTCCTGCGCTGTTCGTCACCCCAACGGTGGCGTATCACGTTCGCGCATACGGCGGACGAAGCGTTGGTCGCGCTCGATGAACAAGGCTTCGACGCCGTGGTGACGAATCTTTCGCTGCGCGGCATGAGCGGCCCGGAATTCTTGCATGAAGTCCGCCAGCGCCGCCCCGAGGTCTGGCGATTCCTCCGCGCCGAAGCGAAAACGACGCACGAAGCGCACGGTTGGGCCGGAGCCGCTCACCAACTCATCGAAAACCCCTCCGATGCCGAAGCGATTCAAACGCGCCTGATCAAAGCGTTTCGCTCCGAATATTGGATGCCGAATCCGATCGCGCAAAGTTTGCTAACCAATTGCCCAATCCTCCCCAGTCCGCCCAAGTTGTATCATCGCATTTTGGGTGCGCTCGCTTCGTCCGGCGCGTCGCTCGAAAAAATTGGCGAACTGATCGAGCAGGACCCGCCGATGAGCGCGAAGATTTTGAAGCTCGTGAACAGCGCGATTTTCTCGCTGCAAATGGACGTGACCCGAGCGAGCGAAGCGGTCATGTATCTCGGCCTCGAAACGACCAAGGCGATGGTCCTGCTTGCGCATACCGTGAGCAGCTTTCCCGCCGCCGAACGCGTCGAATTTTCCATCGATCAACTCGTCCGCCATTCGGTCACCACCGCGCGCTATGCCCGGTGGATTTCCCAGATCGAATGTCCGCGCGGCCAAACCTGCGACCAGGCTTTCACCGCCGGATTGCTGCACGACATCGGCCAATTCCTCCTCGCGGCCAATCGCGGCGAAGCGTTTACCCGCGCGGTCCAACACGCGCGCAAAATGAAAGTTCCGTTGCGCCGCGCTGAAGTTGACTTTTTTGGCGTGGACCACGCCGAACTTGGCGGCGCGTTGCTCGCGTCGTGGGGCCTTCCGCAACCGATTGTCGAAGCGGTCGCGATGCATCACAGCCCGCGCTGGCTGGGCGAACCGGGATTCTGCGCCATCACCGCCGTCCACGCCGCGAACGTCCTCGCGACCGAAGAAGAAAGCGCCCACGGCTTCGAAAAACCCGAGATCGACCAAAAGTACCTCGATGCCGGCGGTTTCACCGAATCCCTCAGCGGCTGGCGCCAGAGCTGCATCTTCCGCGAATAATTCGATTTCACTTGCGTCGGCGCGCGCGATGCGGCTGGCTTCCAGCGTGAAATTCCTCGTCGTCGCGGTGTTTTATTTTGTTATTTCGAGCGCGCTCGGCGCCGCAAAGGTTGCTGATTATTTGCGGCAGTCGGATGAATGGTTTCGGTCTGTCGAAGCGAAGGAGGTCGCGGCCAACATTCTCTCGTTCCAATCCGACGCCGGCGATTGGCCCAAGAATACAAACACCACCGTCCATCGCTTCGAGGGAGATCGAGCCACGTTGCACGGGACGTTCGACAACAGCGCGACGCTTCCGGAATTGCGTTTTCTGGCGAAACTGTTTTCGGTCACAAAAGCGCCGGAATACGAAAAGGCATTCCTCAAAGGATTCGATCATGTTCTGGAAGCGCAGTACGCAAACGGCGGTTGGCCGCAAACATCGCCGCCGAGCAAGGGTTACGACCGCCACATCACCTTCAATGACGACGCGATGGTGAACATACTCAATTTTGTGCGCGATATTGCCCGGGAGCATGCGTTCGATTTTGTGGCGGTGGCGCGCCGCGAGCGGGCGGCGAAAGCCTTCGATCGCGGGATCGATTGCATTCTTAAATGCCAGATCCGCGTGGATGGCCAACCAACCCTCTGGTGCGCGCAACATGATGAAATTAATTTCTCTCCCGCCAAAGCGCGGTCCTACGAACTTCCTTCCTTCAGCGGCTCCGAATCGGCGGGGATCGTTCGGTTGCTGATGACGATTCCAAAACCGAGCGCTGAGATCGTGGCGGCGGTCGATGGCGCGGTCGCATTTTTCGAGCGCATCAAGTTGACCGGGATTCGCGAGGTGAAAGTCGATGATCCCCAATCGCCCAAAGGCTGGGATAAACGAATCGTCGAGGACCCGGGCGCGCCGCCGTTGTGGGCGCGCTTTTACGATTTGAAGACCTTGAAGCCGATGTTCGTGGATCGCGACGGCCTTCCCAAAGAGAAGCTTTCGGACATTGGCTACGAACGGCGCAACGGCTATTCGTGGCTGGGAAATTCCCCCGCGCGCGTCCTCGCGGAGTATCCCGCGTGGAAAAAGAGCGTCGCGACCGCGAAATAGGTCAGGGAAATTGGTTCCGCGTTTTCACGGGGGCGTCACACGTTTGTCACACAGCTGGGCGAATCTGTATGCAGCAGAGAAGGGAGCATGCAGTATGTTAAGCTCGAGTTTTTTACCAAGAGTGGACGAGTTGCCGCTGGACCTCAGCGGCGTGATCGCCAAATCCAATTTGATCCGAATGGCTTTCGAAGCGGTGGATGCCACGCAATGGCCGCGGCCCTTGCCGGCGTTGCCCGACCGCACACCGGAGCCCGTTTTTCGCACGTTGCTCGCCTTTTGTTACACCACCGGCGTGTTCGCCTCGGCGGAAATTGCCGAGATGGCGACGACCGATCCGACCGTGCGCTATCTGTGCGCGAACGATAATCCGTCTTTCGAAGCCGTGCGCGTTTTTCGCCGCCAAAATATCTCGCATCTCCGCGAGACCCTCGCGCGGATGCTCCATCACGTCTGGACGGAGTTGCATCCGGACGAAGGCGAAGTCCGTTCGTTCCTGCCCTTCCTGGCCGAAGCAGATCGGCGCATTCGACTCGCGATCGCGGCGGACAGCGCGACGATGGATGATTGACCGTCGCTTTGATCTCGCCAAAGCGCGCCGGTTGGCGGAAGTTTTCGCGCGGTGAAATCCGGCGAGATGCGGGGAGGAGGTTGGTTGATTGTTGCGGGCGCGACGGCGGTGATGCTGGCGACGCTGCCGGGACGCACGCAGGGGTTGAGCCTCATCACCGAACCGCTCACCGCCGAACTCCATTTCTCTCATACCACCTTCGCGAACCTCAATTTATGGGCGACCTTGATTGGTGCGCTGTTTTGTTTTCCAGCGGGCTGGATTTTCGATCGCTTCGGCCTGCGCGTCCCCACCGCGATGATTATTCTGGCGCTGGCGTTGGTCGTCGGCGCGATCAGTCGCGCGGGAAGTTCCGTCGGGATGATGTTTGCGTGGCTCACGTTGACGCGCGGATTTGGGCAAAGCGCGTTGTCGGTTTCCAGCATCACCGCGATGGGCAAACGCTTCGGCAACCAGGGCGGCATGCCCATGGCGATTTTCTCCATCTTGATGACCGTGGCGTTCACGATTGCCTTCGTGCTGATCGGCCTGGCCATCGAGAAGCAGGGCTGGCGCGCCAGTTGGATGTATGTCGCCATCGGCCTCGTTTTCACGGCGCCACTGGCCTTGATGCTCCGCGTCCAGGCGCCAACCTCCACGGCGGCGCCCGAAGTCGGCTTCGAATTCTCCGAGGCCTTAAAAACCCCCGCCTTCTGGATTTTCGCCAGTGCCGCCGCGCTTTTTAACTTCGTCTCCTCGGGATTCGGCCTTTTCAACGAAGCGATCTTTTTGGAATACGGTCTGCCGCAAAAAACCTTTCATATCTTCCTCGGAATCATGACCTTTGTGTCGTTGCTCGGCCAATTTTTCGCGGGCATTCTCCTGCGCAAGGGCGCCTCCTTTCAATCCATCACCGCCGGCGCGCTTTCCTTATATGCCGCCGGCCTTCTCATCATTCCGCTCCTGCACAAAGACCTGCAACTCCTCTTCGTGGCCATCTTCATCGGCGTCGCGGCGGGCATGATCATGGTCGTTTTCTTCGCGATCTGGGCGGTCGCCTTTGGCAAACGCCGACTCGGAAGAATCCAGGGCGCGGCCCAATTCATGACCGTCATTTCCTCCGCGCTCGGCCCGATCGTTTTCGCGAAATGCCACGAGGCGACGCATTCTTACACGCCGATTTTATTTTCAATCGCCGCGCTCGTCGTGGTCGTCGGCCTCATCGCCTGGAAGGCAAAGCTGCCGGCTTTACCGGGAAATTCAGTGTGATAGCGTTCTGGAATGTTCCGTTTTTTCGCCCTCGTTTTTGTCTCTGTGCTGACGGCGTCGGCGTTGCCCATGAAAATCGCGTGCGTGGGCGATAGCATTACGGAAGGCGGCAACCTGGCCAACCCCGCAGTGGAAAGTTATCCGGCGCGTTTGCAAAAGTTGCTCGGGACGAACAATTTCACCGTGCGCAATTTCGGCGTGAGCGGACGGACCTTGCTCAAGCAGGGTGATTTTCCGTATTGGACCGATCCGGCGTTTGCGGCGAGCAAAAATTTCGCGCCGGACATCGTGATCATCCAATTGGGCACGAACGACGGCAAGCCGTACAACTGGAAGTACGGGACGAACTTCGTCGCGAATTACAAGGAGCTGATTGCGATTTATCAGGCGTTGCCGAGCGCCCCGCGCGTTTTTCTCTGCTCGCCCTGTCCCGTCTTTGGGGCGGGTTCGTTCAACATCGACCCGGGCACCGTGCGGACGAATATTGCGCCGACGGTGCGAGGCCTCGCGGCGGAATTGAGCCTGCCGTTGATCGATTTGCAGGCGCGCATGACCAACGCGGTGTGGTTCCCGGACACGGTGCATCCCGATACCAAAGGCATGATGGCGATGACCGCCGTGATGCATGAGGGACTGTTCCCGACCGGAAGCGAAGTGCCGCCCACTTTGGAATTCCGCCGCCTCAGCGCTTCCAGCGTGGTTCTAAGCTGGCCGCAACGTTGGGGCAGTTTTTATCCGCAATACGCCACCCTGCTCAAGGACACCAACATGATTTGGATCATGATCGAATCGACGCCGCCCATCGGCGACGGCACGACGATTCGCCAGACCAATGTCGCGGGCGGCCCCTTGCGCATCTATCAACTGCGCCGGCCGTAAGCGCAGGCAGGACTGGGCAGGGCGCCTGAAATCAATTCGGTTGGTCGATGTGCTCACCGAAAGCGATTACCAAAGCGGCGCCGGAGCGCTCGCACTCCAGAACCTTGCGGATTTGCGAGAGGTGAACGAACTCGCGTTAGCGTTCTGGAGTGCGCGCGCTCCGGCGCCACTCTTCCGTGACTGACACGATTTGCCGCACCGCAGAGGCGGCTCTTCCTGGCCGCGTTACTCCGCGCTGATCGAAAGCGTGTGCGTCACCGGCGCGAACGACGCGTGAATCGCTTTTTCCAGTGGCGCGCGCGCTTTTTCCGTCAGGTCCGAAGTTTCATCCGCATCGGCGCGACCTTCCGGGCCGTGGAACATTTCCTTGATCTGGCGCGTTTCGTAGTTCTGTTTCGCGGCCACCGCGTTATCGACTTTGTTGAACGCGTCACTGAACGGATTCACGTCAAACTCCGCCGCGAGATTCACGCCCTCCGCAAGCTGGCCGGCGGAAAACGATTTCGCTTTCGCGCCCCATTTGACGCTGTAACGCGCCGCTTTCGGATTCTTCACGAACAACATCAATCGATTCAGCTCCTGGTTGAACGGAACCAGCGCCATGCCCGAGCGAATGTTGTCGTCCTTCGCCGGATCGCCGCCCGCCGCGCAAAACGGAAAACGCGCGCTCTTGATTTCAGCCGCGCCATCCTTGAACGAAATCACTTCATGCCCTTTCGTCGCGGTCGCGGTGTTGTTCGAAAGATCGATGTTGAACGCTCCGATGTCGCCATCCAGCCCGAGCCCTTTCAAAAACGCGTACGCCATCACCACTTGTCCCGCCCAACCCGGATGCACCCCATCCTTGCCCGGCACCGCGTAATTCGTTCCGTATTTTTGGCGCGCGAAATATTCCTGCGTCAACATCGGCCAGAACACATCCGCGAAACCGACCTGCTCCTTTTGCGCGAGATCGATGTCGATGTTGCGCAACGTGCACAAATTCAAATTGAGCGCTTCCACGCTCACATCCCCGCTTTTTGTCCACGACGGGACTTTGCCCACGGAGCCAGGCGAACCCAGGATCACGCGGGCGCCGGCATTTTTGAACGCGCGCACAATCGCGGTCGAAGTAGTGCGATAACGTTCGCCGATCGATTCTTCATACGCGCGATATCCATGGTCGTTCATGCCATAGCAGGTCGTCGCGATCGTCGGCTTGAAACGCAAACAATCGTTCGTCATCCGCGCCAGAAATCCGGGAGCCGTTTCGCCGCTCCAACCGTATTGGCGCGCCGTCACTTCCAGCTCCGGCACGCACACGGTCAGATACGTTTCCATGATGCGTGAATACATTTTCTGTTCCGTGATCGAGTCGCCGCAAATGGCCAGGCGATCTCCCTTTTGCAACGCCAGCCCCATGGGACGCGGCGCTTTCTTCGGCTGAAATTTTTCGAAATACGGATCGGCCGGTTTGGTTTCCAGTTCCTGCGCACAAACGCCCAGGCCGACGCCGCACGCCAAAATCGCGGATAAAATGAAACGCATATCCGCAAGTTTGAACCCTCGCCCCATTCCGTCAATTCCTTTGCGAACGGATCGAAAAAATGTAGGAATCGACGGCAGGAGATTTTCGGGCCGGGACCGCCACGCTCCAGCGTGGCGCGAATCTCCAGCCGATGCCTACGAGTGAAGAGTATGAAAATCATGACACGATTGGTTCTTTCGATCTGGTTGGTTTGCTTCCATGTCGCGGCGGCGGCCACAAATTATTTTCCACCGGCGGGCTCATGGGCGCGCAAGACACCCGCCGAAGTCGGAATGGATCCCGCCGCCTTGGCCGAAGCGATCAAATTTGCGGAAGCGCACGAGACCAGTTGGCCGCGCGATTTCTCCACACAGAATAAAATCTTCGGAACGCCACTCGGCCCGGTGCCCGGAATGCGCGCCGGGACCAGCGGCCTCGTGATTCGCAACGGTTATGTCGTCGCGGAATTTGGCGACACGCAAAATATCGCGCCCACGTTTTCGGCCGCTAAAAGTTTTCTCTCCACCGTGGCCGGCGTGGCCGTGCGCGACAAAGTCATTCCCGATCTCGATGCGCCCGTGCGCGCGCTGGTGAAAGATGGCGGCTACGATTCGCCGCACAACGCGCTCGTCACCTGGAAAATGCATTTGCAGCAGGAGAGCGAATGGCAGGGCAACATGTGGGGCAAGGTCGATGATTTTATCGATGTCGAAGCTCACGGAGAGAGCGCCCGCAAGCCGCGCGAAATAAAGGAGCCCGGCACGTTTTACGAATACAACGACGTCCGCGTGAATCGTCTTTCTCTCTCCTTGCTCGAAGTTTTCAAGAAACCCGTGCCCGATGTTTTTCGCGATGAAGTCGGCGACTCCATCGGCATGTCGCACACCTGGATGTGGCTTCCTTACAAGACGAGCTACGTCGAGATCGACGGCCACACCATGGCTTCCGTCAGCGGCGGTTCGAGGTGGGGCGGCGGAATCTGGATCAACACCTGGGACATGGCGCGCTTCGGTTATCTTTGGCTGCGCGGTGGCCGTTGGGGCGAAAAACAAATTATCCCGGCCGACTACGTGAAAGCCGCGTTAACCCCCAGCGCTCACGGCCCCGATTATGGTTACCTCTTCTGGCTCAATACCCAGCAAAAAAATTTCCCTGGCCTTCCCGCCAACGTCTTCGGCGCGCGCGGCGCCGGCAGCAACGCCATCGCCATCTCCCCCGATCACGACTTGGTCATTGTCTGGCGCTGGCACGCCGGCAACGAATCCGAATTCATCAAACGCGTGATCGCCGCCATCCACTAAACCGCAGGAATTCCCTTGCGATGGTAGGACCGGAGCCTCGCCTGTCGCGCTGGGAGCCCCGCCCAGCGCAGCCTATGGAAGCGGCTCTCAAAATATTGAGATGCGCCCATGCGCCCCTTCGGCCATTATCCAAACTTGCCTTTCCCCCCAAAAGGCGCCATCCTCAGCCCGTTCGGACCACTGCCAGCCGAACAGAAAGAACCAGCGCTTGCGCGCAATTCGCCTCCGCAAAATCGGATTCGAATTCCCCGCAAAAACCGCCGAGAGCCGGAACCCTCGGACGCTTCCTCTTTCCACCCGCCGAAAAACAAACCACCAACACCATGTCCAACCCACCCATCAACCTAAACCCGTCCGACTCCGGGTACGTTGTCCCGTCCCGCCAAGGCGTGGACGGTCCCCGGCGGCACGCCGCCGGCTCTTTCCCGCCACCCAACCGCGCACCCAGACGTTTTCGCTTCGTAACGGCTTGTAACGCTTTTAACGCCTTTGTTTTTTTCGCGAATCCGAAAATCACCCGCCCCGTCCCGGATACGCCCCCATCCATCCCGGATTCTTTATGCGTAAGTCCTTCCAATCCCACATCCCGGCGCCCCATCCCACATTTCAGAGGCGCCTTGAGGCTGGTTTTGCTTCCTTGAATCATTAGAATGCTGCCAACCATGCCACGTCTTTTCGCCATTTTCCTTTTTGCATTGGGAGCGCTTCAAACGACCGCCGCGCCGGTTTTCCTCGACGATCAATTCGAACTCCCATCCGGGTTTCGCATTTATCGCGCGGCGGAGAAGGAATTGACCGGCGGTAGTTATGCGTTGCGTTTCGACGGGCAGGGACGGTTGCTCGTGGGCGATGGAACGGCTTTGCGGCGGTTGATCGATAAGGATGGCGATGGCGTTTTCGATGGTTACGAAGTGATTGCCACGGGTTTAGGCTGGCGCGGGCCGCAAGGGATTTTGGTTTATGGCGACAAGCTGTTTTGCGTTGGCGGCGATGGCATTCAAATGTACGAGGGCTACACCAACGGCCCGCTTCGCCACGTCGGTCGCATCGGCGAGAAGTTCAACACGGGCGGCGATCACGATGGGCACACGTTGTTGCGCGGGCAC
>Ga0070686_100001454_pt1 | contig 13364 bp, 3 predicted proteins | sample KBSS23LmetaG_FD_65654 | JGI IMG/M metagenome (GOLD analysis project Ga0070686, IMG submission 65654) | Switchgrass rhizosphere microbial communities from Kellogg Biological Station, Michigan, USA - KBS S2-3L metaG | ecosystem: Host-associated > Plants > Roots > Rhizosphere ...
AAAAAAAAAGGAGGAAAGCAAACAAAACACGACCACAATGCAAAAATCAATGGTAAGAATCATGCGGGGGACGCCAGTCATCCTGAGATCCACTACTAAAAGTTGGAATTGTGGGAGAGAGTTGCGGCATTTGATCCAAGGACGGCTGCGAAGTAGCTTGACTGATATAATGCCCAGGGGCACGATTTGAGGGAAAACTATTGTCAACGACCTCGTCAGAGTCCACTATTGGGGACAAATGAGCGGTGCTTGCAGCAGGCGGGCGTTGCACAGTAATTCTTTGGTGTATTAGCTGCTGTTGTTGATGTTCCTGCATTTGCTGCTGTGCTCGCTGATGTTGCGGGTTTGGTGAAGGAACGTTGTGAAGAGGAGGTCGATTTAAATGTCGTGACGCGGCTGATTGCTGTGCCGTGCTGTGACGTGGTACAGTAAGCAATGATCCAGCTTGCGGACGCACATTGCCGGGTGCTGGGTACGGAGCATTTCGAATTGTTTGCTGTTGATTGCGTGTGTGATTCAGTGATTGCGGAATTGTTCTCTGCTCCACGTCATCGTAATCAGAATTCTGGAGACCGTAATTAACGTCCAGCTGAGAATTTGACTCTACTTGTTGCGACAACTTGCCACTTTGCACCATTTCAGCAAAAAACGTTTGACATTTTAGTCTGATCATTTCTTCCCAATCGTTGGATTGTGGCGGTTGCTGCTGCTGTTGATGCTGATGTTGCAGCTGCTGTTGATGCCGCTGTTGATGCTGCGGTTGAGGCTGCTGCTGCATCAAGAATTGTTGAAACATTGAAGCGAATGTGGCGTCGTTTGGTAGTTGTGTTGATGGGTTAGAGGAGACCTGCGTGGACAGCGAGGACTGCGTACTCGTAAAAAGATTATGCGTCGCTGGAGATGATTGAACCAAATTGCTGGACGAGCGACGAGGAGGACTGAGAGTTATTGATGTTGGCTGTTCGACAGTGGTCTTGCTGGCTTGCTCAAGAAGTTGCGCTTTCTTTCTTTCGATTATTTGGTTGTTGAGAATGTTGTAACTCTCTTTCTCTTGAGGACTCAACTCTGCCCATTCTTCTGATGCAACTTGCGCTATTTCTTTTTGAGTAGGATGATCGTTTCCATCGAGCTGAAACCTACTCGCGATGTTGTCGCGAACAGCTTGCAAGAAGAGAATGAATGCCCCGCCGCGTCCAACAGCTCCTGGCCTTTTGCTCTTGCTTTTTCTGCTCGATCTCCGCTTGTGCTTTTGTTTTGCTACTTTTTCATCATCTGTTGATGATGTTGCACTGTCGCTGACGTCGTCCTCGTTTGATGAAGAAGAAATAGCAATGATTTCTTTTTTGATTTTGAGTTTGTCGAATGATTTCTCTTTCTTTGATGTTTTCTTTTTCTGTGATTTCTGTTTCTCATTTGTTGTTTCTTCTTTTTGCTTCTTTGAAGGTGAGGGTGCACCATGATCAGGAGCTTGGCGTTTTTTGGTGCCGCTGTCCGATGATGTTGTCGATGGGAGCTCTAACTTGGAATCGGCGGACGGATCAACAATGCTGATTAGTTTGGTGTCTACTCCGCTTAATACTAGATACTCATGTAATGCATCTTTGTACTGATACGTAAAATTTTTCTTTTCAATTTCTTCTAATGTGCGGCGCCGCGCGAAATCATGTATTGTCATCTGTTGTGGTGACAATTGCTGATCATCTGCTGCCGTGAAGAGCTGTGTCTGCGATGTATTCTGATTTGGAGCATTTTCACTCTTAATAATGGAGCTGTTGTTCTTTTTTTTGGATTGTTTGTCATTTGTCTGTTGTGACGACAGCTTTTCATCACACTTTTTAATGTGTTGCTCGCATTTCTTTTTTGTTGCGAACACAGAACCACAGTCATTGGGACAAGCCCATTCATGCCGACGTGTTCTTTGCGTTTCTTCTTCTTCATCATCAACTTCTGCTTCTTCCTGGTCTGATATAACAATTTCTTCGTCTTCTGTTTCTGCATCATTCACATCAATTTCTTTTTTGACTTTGCTCTTTGCATTTCTGGATGCATTTTGTTTCTTCTTTTTGCCATTGGATGATTTCTTCTTGCTGGATGCGCTTTTGCGCTTTTTACCAGATGATGTAGTAGGAGGACCAGCCTTCGGTTTAGCAGAATTGCTGTCATCTGCAGTAGTACGCGTCCTTAAATTTGATGCTGGTGTGTCTGTTGTCATTGTTCTTGGCGACCCAAACTTCTTGCTCTTCCGAACAAAAGCGTTGTGTGTTCCTGAAGACGATGATTCATTACCAATTCCAAGCGCAGCGGCTGTTGGTGCTGATGCCACTGGGATCGTGTCTGCTGTGTGTTTGTCGACAGCAGCCATTGCGCAATCTAATATCTGATTCAACAAATTAGCCGTGATGAACTGATTGGGAAGCGGTTGACCATATTGCTTTAACTTATCGCATTTTGTGCTCACCATACTTTTGCTTACAACAAACGCACCGCGGCCTAATGAAACGTGGAACGGCACTCGTAATACTATCCCATGTGCATAAATTAACACGCTGACGCCCCAAGCACCACCACGTACCAACAGCCGTTCAACCAACACCGCAACAAAGTATGGCGGCGGCTGCGCTTTATTGTCCGGATACACCTCCATTCTCCCCAACGAGGACCCATCTGGATTGATGTTCACGCAACATAAACCAGTGATTGGTGTGAACGTGATAATGTCTCCAGGACGATGACATTCTGACTTGACTCGCGGCATTATGTATTTGTGCTGATTGATGTCGCCCGCTTTTACGAGTGCTGTCATATCATTAAATACTGGATACAGAAGTGATGAGGGGTTTTTCATTTCGAGATCACACCAATCAAAAATGGTTCTGGTATAATTGCCATCAAATGCATCACTAAACAGACAATCGGAAATCTTTTCAGCTGCCTCACGAATGGGAAAAAATAAGCTAGATGCAACATTTGAACCATAATTTGCATCGTACACGCGCAGAAAGTTCATCTGAACCGCGTGGATACATCCTGGTACCTTTGTATCGAATGATTGTTCGAATGTAATGTACCCCCTGTTGAAACGTTGCAGAGTAACTCGCCAGATGTTGACGGTGACGGTGCGCTTGTGCTGATGTGAATACGTTTCTGTCATTACCTGCAGAAACAATACCGGCAGTGGAAGGCTGCCGTGGGTGCAATTGCGTAAAGGCTCAAGCCATTGCGATTTGCATATGTCGATGTCCGATTGCCGCAATGAATTTGGCTGCTGAGACTGCAAATAATGTTTGTTGAAGTACTTGCATGCTGACTCCACTAACTTCCCGTGGGACAATCGTGCATCAAAGCGAGCCAACAACTCCATAGTTGTTAGCCCAAACGGTGATGCTGATGGCACTCGCATGCCTTTTAGAATGTCAACAGCCTCAGAAAAGGCGTGCGTCACTGATCCGCAACACGCAAACGCCTGGAACCATACGCGTTTGCTGGACTGTACCGTTGTTGACAGTGCGTTGAAAAGAGTGCCATTGATAACTGGCGGAACGATGGGATAACCGCCGCTTTTCAACGACATCTGATTGGTGAAGTGCAAAACTGCCAGCAAATGATGAAGTGTTGGTGACTTGGGCTGTACCATTTTGGTGGCCACTCGATTTACACGAATTAACGCACCAACTATCAAAGCAACTGGCTTCACCAAATGCAGATGCTGGTCCTGATAGTCGACCTCAAACCGTTGAAAGGCATCGGTTTGTTTCTTTTCATCAGTAAGATCAATGTTGATGGCATGCTCGTTCTTGTTCTTGTTTTTCTCGCTTGATTTTTCTTTATTTTCATCATCTGAACTAGAGTCATCTGAATGATCATAATGGATACCCTTCCCATCGGAATCGATATCATCATCATTTACGTTTGATGGAGAGTGTTTGTTATTGGGTTCACTTATTACGAGTGTGCTGCTATCACTTAGCGCAGCATCTTGATCCGAATCACTTTCACTACTTTGGACGGTTTCAGCAGTTTCAGAATCGTGTAGTTGCGCCCTGAGGTTCTCGAGATCACGAAAACATTCAGAACGTTTGACCGGCGGGTTATCATTGTCATCATCGGTGTTTTGATGTGATATTTCTGTTTGGTGTTCAGCTGCGTTGTCGTGATTTTTTTGATTCTTGTCATTTATGATTTGAACTGGTTCGGTCTGATTTTTGTGATCATTGTCATTTCTGATTTGAGCTGCTTGGACGGTTTCAGCAGTTTCAGAATCGTTAACATTGTCAGCATCGGAGTTTTGATGTGATATTTGTGTTGAATCATCAGCAATTGATGAACCATTTTTTGACAGGTCAGCATCATTTTTGTCGTTGTTGTTGTTGTTGTTGTCATCACTGTTCTTTGATGATGCTTGTTGTTGAAAGTGTTTCTGAGTGTGTTGTTTTATTTCTTGGATGCAATCATTGAGTTTCGCATTTGAGTTGTCAAGCGTTGTGATGAGATGTTGTGCAGCTTGTTCTTGAGCTGCTTCTGCTTCTTTTTGCTGCTGATCGAGTTGCTTGTCTCGATCATTCTTGCTGTCATTGTTATTAAGGTTGTTTTTGTTGTTAATATTGTTTTCATTGTTTTCTTTATCATTATTATTATCATTCGTTTCTTTTTTATCATCATCCTTATTATGATTATTTTTATTATTATTCTTATTATTGTTTTTACATTCGTTTAACTGTTTTATTAATTCATCATCGACAATTTGTTTGATTTGGGATTTGAATTTGTGGCGGAAGTTTGATTTGAATGATTTTTTTAATTCTTTTTTTATCTGTGTATAATTCATATCTTTAGACTCTTTGGTGACAGCTTTCGCTTGTTGATCAATTAAATCAACCAGAAATGTGCGAACTCTAGCTAATTCAGCTCGATCTTCGAATGTTGGAGTTATTGGTTTGGTTTGATTGTTATTTTTATCTTTATCATTGTTGTTGTTGTTGTTATTGTCAGTGCTGACATCATCAGTGTTTGATGTCGCTGATTCATCATCACACATGTCATATGATTCTTCTGATTCCTTGATTTGAATTGTTCTTGGAGGAGAATGCTGAACGAAGGGAACAGAAGAAGCAGGAAAGAGAACAAGCACAGATTATGTTAGTACACGTTGATATTTGATGATTCGTTGATGTTTGGGCATTTCATTGGCTGTTGTATGGATGTTATTTGCTTTAAACGACTTACCTGTTGAGTTGATGACATTATGGACTGAAATGGAGAACGAAGGATGAAGCGAAAGGTTTAAAACGAAATTAATGAAGGGGGAATGATGAGGGGTATGAGATGTATTGATGATGTCGGATAGATGGACCAAGGATGAAGGGAAGCTGAGATAGGGGATGGTTGAAGCTCAATGTGGGGGACGATGTTGAAACAAAATGATAAAAAATGAAAAATGAAATGGGGCGAAATTGCCTCTGTAGCAGTTTTGTACCAACTCTGTAGCAAACCTGTAGGGAAATTTCTTGCTACAAGCTTGCTACAAGCTTGCTACAAAATCGATTTTTTTCCCTTTCAAAAACCAAAATTCAAATGCAAATTCCAAAAACAAATTTCAATTATATTATTTAATACATACATATCATCAGCTACATGACCCAACCACATCATGAACATGGACACAAATGATGAATCAGATAGTACGCGATCAAGAACACCTGCTTCCACCTTTGTCAGCAATGTCCTGCGTGTTAAATCGCTTCAAACGATGTTAGTAAAGCATTTTGGTAACCAATTGCCACCAATAAATGATATACTCAAACAATCGTCCTCCCGATGTAATTACGATGATACTATTGAACAATCTAATCTCGATAATGTTTACCTAGCTCGTTCACAACAATTCGGTGTTGCAAATCTCATTGGAGTCTTTGCAAAGCGAGACTTTGAGCCTGGGTAAGAAATAACAAACGGTATTCGATAAATCTCCATTTAAACTAATGAATAACTGTGTTCTGACATTATTTTATCTGCCAATGTGTTTTACATTCATCAATTGTGTCTTGCCAGAGAGACTATTGCTTATTTTATGGGATATATGCTCAGCAACTTGGAATATCATGACATGCAATCCAACTTTCAATGCTACACTGCAATCTATTTATTTCAACATCCTCAAGCTGGTACATCAACAAAGCTGATGGGGTTATATTGCATTGGCTTACCAAATACATGTGCTGCATTGATCAATAGTCCAGCGAAACACGTTCCTGCGAATGCCAGGTTCGGCATCAACCGGCAATTGCTATCAAAATGCAAATTTCCCATTGATTTCTCGTCGAAAGCATTGCCAATCATTGCCAAACGGAGAATTTCTGCAAACACGGAAATTATTATGGCATATGGTTCTGGGTTTTGGTCCTCACATACTAATACTTGTTTTTACTGCCACAAAAATCATGAAGATGATTTGTTTCAATGTTCTGGGTATTATCGAAAAAATGACAGTTGTATTCGTTGCTGCTATTTTGCTCATGCCAGCTGCATTAGAAAAGGATCATCGATCCCTTTCAGTCAAGATCTTACTTATTATCTTTGCTTCATTTGCGATACTGCTGATGATCGACATGGGCCTGGTGATATTGATCTGGACACAGAATCTGACAACTCGGAAAGTGATGTTGATATGCAATTAGAGCGCGTCTCCCTGTTTCAATCGCCGTTACAGTTTATTGATGAACTGGTTGATTATTGTTTTAGTCGTGTCTGTTCTGTGTTTTCCTACTGGATTGATCGTTACCACGATGCTAAAAAAGAAGAAGTTGCCGCCACTGCACTTGCTGAATTGGACAACAATTTGTTCATAGTCTGGAGAATACTGAAACATTGCGATTCAGCCACAAGACTTTTCAAGAAACACAGTTCGAGGTTCACATCTATTATGAAAAAATGGTCTCAAGTTTCGGAAGGTCAAACAGATGCTGTTGACAGGCAAATGAGAGCAGTTGCAACTGGTCATGAATACGAACAAATCGGTCGAACAGCAAAGGAGCTGAAACAAGATATAGAAAAGTTATTAGCATCTACATGCAAATTAACTAGAAAGCAGCTTGCTCGTCATAATGGTGGGGGAACTGCTCTGGCACAGTGGTTTGTATGTTGGATTGATGCCGAATGTCTTCCGTCTGCAAAAATTAAGATTTGTTTCAAGGAGAATATGGCACAATTGATTGAATGCTTATTAAAAAGATTTACTGATGCGCCCAAATTCGCCAAATCATCTAAGCAAAGAATGACTGATGAATGTACCGGTTTATTATATCAAGTTACTCACGGTATATTCCATTTATCGGATTGGTGTTACGACACTATTTCGTGCGATGTTTTGTCACAATCAACAATGATGGACGCAATCGGGAAGTTGTCCGAGTGGTTGGATGCAACTGCTGCAGACTTTTCTATTCGCAAGTTTAATCATGAGCAGTGTTGTGAAATGGGATTATCCTTAATAGTGCTTATTCGTTCTTTGCCTGTACCTGTTCAGCTTTCACCAATCGTTACAGGTGCACGAGATTCTGTTCATGAATACTGTAGAACGGTTGAAGAGCAATTTCGGTTGAATCATCCAAGCGCTGATTCTTCAAACTTTGGTTCATTGTCTTTCTTCATACCTGATAATCATGGAAGAGATTTCCAGGAAGTTGATGCACATACACACGTGCTGCTCGCATGGTTGATTGTTCTTTTCCGATTAGATCTTGAACAACTTCCTAATCAGCTTCCCTGTGCTGAATCACACTCTGTGCGTAAAGCAGTCACTTCATCTAGTTTCACACCTGAAGCAAAGCGTGATTCTGTTTGTGTTTCATCTCCTATATTCGATATTGCAATGGAAATACCTTCTTGTGGTACCTCATTTCAAACACCTGGACAACAACAGTCGTCCCCTCGCACCTCGACGATAATCAAACGTCCAGTAACTCCGCAAAGATCGACTGCGACGACAATACTCAATTGTCCAGTAACTCCAATAATATCGACTCCAGTTCGTATTCCAACAACACCGAGCGGAGGTGATGCACCACCACCAAACCTTGTTTGTACTCCTCGATCTAGACGAATTTCTCGAATATTATTAAATCATGGCTTTTGTGTTCTTCGTGTGAAAGGAGATGGTCACTGTTTTTACCGTGCATTGAGCATTGTTCTGCTTGGTCGTGAGGAACTGTACATGAACCTACGAGAAAAAGTGGCGAATCACGTGCTTTCCCGCTTTTATTCAGATGTTAATTTCCGTGATTTTGTGAACTTGCAAGCCCTTGAAGCAGACAATATTACGATTGATGAGCTCATCACTGGTATTCGTTCGCATCGTTATGGAGGAATTGTTGAAGGTCGAGCTGTTACTGAATTGTTCAAAGCATACATTATTTTATATATCGAGAAAGGTGTTTTGAACTCAGAAGATGCAAATATGACTATGGAAGTATATAGTGAAGGTGTTCTTTCATGTGAGCCAAAGATAACTGTTCGTCTTCTCCATGTCAATAATAACCATTTCGACTTATTAGTTCCAAAAGATCAATATGCTCACTATCACAGGTGTTCAGCCGCTGCAACACCTTCAGGTGGTGGTGCATGTAGTAGCAGGCCTGCTCGTCGTGTTAATGTCGATGAAGATTGGACATTGTCTGAAGACTCTCAAGAAGCAGTTGTTATTTCTGTATCTGAAAGTGCAGCTGCATCAGAACCATCCAGTTCTTCTTCTGCTAAGCGTGATCGCAAATCTACTGGTCCAAGACGTCCGCCTGCTCCTGGAACACCTCCAGAAGAAATCAATGAAATAAAAGAATGTGAAAGACTGCGAATTGAACACTTGCTCAGCCTTAAAAGAGACTTCAAAAAAAGGCCAAAACATCAGAAACAATGGCTCAAGCAGAAAACTGAAGAGCAACTGAAGCAAATACGTGATCAAGATCTGCATTCTTCTCTTCGTTATGTTAACCTTGGTGGTTTTTATCATGATTTGAAGAAAGTTCGCAGATGTTGCGCCAGTCTAAATAAGGAAGATCGTAGGAGCAAATTGATTTTGTGTGAGAACCAGGTGGTATCGTTGGGCAAACCTCATGAAGTTTACCGGCGACGTTTAAATGTGAATCAACAGCATCCTCAAATTGGAAAGTTTGTTCAAACTGAATTGTCTCGATGTATGAATGAAATAAATTCAACAGCCTCAAAAGAAGTAATCGAAGCGCGGTATGCAAAAAGAACAAACTTCACTTTTGATGCAATTGACATTTGTGATGATTGTTTTATTTGCATTTATGGGATTGGGCGGTCGACGTTTTTTGAGTACCAAAAAAAATCCAGGGAGGGTGTTCAGAATTGGCATCACGGAAACACGGGGAGATTAAAGCCGTACACCAAAACAGCAGTTGCATGTGCATCTGTTCTCAAGCAGATCAATGCAGAAGGTGAAACATTACCTACAGCATATCAAGAAGGTCATGTTATATTACCAAAACTGAAAAAACAAATTACGGCGGATGCAAACAAAGATCTTGTTACTAATGATTTGCTGAGAAGCTCCGGTTTCAAATCACTCAGTCGCACAACAGTTCAACGTGCGCTGAAACAAGTATGCCCCAACGTGAAAACAAATTCTCGTCACACAATGGCGCATTGCACAGAGTGCCATATATTGAAAGCAGCTATTCAAAAAGCAAGTGCAGAAGAGAAACCGGCACTTGAAGAAAAGTATCTTCAGCACCAAAGAGCGCACATTGGTGAACGGAAATACATGGACAAAAACATTGCAGATGCACGGAGCAAACCGCGGGAGTATGGCATTATTGTTTTGGATGGTATGGATCAATCCAAGACTGATCTTCCTCATGCAAACCTTCGTCATAATAACAAAAGGTTTGAGATGCAATCCAAGCTTGGTGTTCGAGTTACAGCAGCTGTTGTTTATGGATTATGTGGCCCTCCTCGTATTTATACTTATTTATCATATGCTCAAGAAACCAGTGTCAATGCAAATCTCACAGCAACAATTGTCGTTGATATTCTGCAAAAATCCAGGAATGGGGTTGGATGGAAAGATAAGTTCAGCAATGAACAGTTGGATGCGATGAATTTACCTCGCAAAGAGGAGTATGGAGATCATCTTGCGCTACCAGCCACAGTAAAACTACAGCTAGATAACACGTGCAAGGAGAACAAAAACAACACTGTCTTTGCAACTGCAGCATATCTGGTTAAAAGTGGTGTCATGGATGAATTTCATGTCAACTTTTTAATCAAAGATCACACGCACAACATCTGTGATCAATATTTCAGCCGTTTATCTAAACATTTGCTGTACAACAATGTCTTCACGGCTGATGATATGTGTGAAGCATTTTCCAATGCATATCAGGTGTTCTTCGCCCAATCCACAGAAGATCCACATTACTGGGATTTTATTAAAGCTGAAGATGAAAGGATACGCATGATTGAATTTATGCAGTCGTTAACTATGTATGGATTGAAACCTCATGTAGAAGTCCTTCGTAATGTCTGCGATTTTATGAGCTGGATCCAGCCACGTGCTGAACATATTCGTGGAATAACCAAACCACAACATTTCCGCATATGTCACAGATTGGACAATATGGACAATGATGTTGTCGTTTATTCGCGTCAATATGGTTGGACAGGAAGCCACAATGATTATGATTACGATGGGGCGGACATGATTCCCATTATTGAAGAAGATACAGAGATGCCTCTTTATCGTCCATTCCAGGTGGCGAAATATCAAATCGTTGTTGATAAAGTGAAGAATGATGATGAACAAAGTAGCAGAAATCCAAACAATGCTGGCAGATCAGTTCGAAAACGTTCAAATGCAGATTTAGGAGCACAAGATGATGAACTAGAAATAATTGCTGTATCTGCACCAGAACAAGCTGGTGGTCAAAGGCGTGGTGAAGGACTTCGCGCTACAGTCCAAGCCTGCATTGAAACAAAGCTTTTTGAAGAAAAAAGCATTCAACATCAATGGTGGCTCGACTTTTTTGCAGATGTTGAGCGCAGATCAAAGCTTACGTGCGATACGTGCAAGGAAATTCGTGCTCGTGAACGGACGGCAATGGACAATCGGCCCAGCAAAAAAAGAATTCAAGAAAACCAACAGTTGAGGTCCGTGGCAAATAAAGCCACATTGGAGATCAAAAGCATTAGGAAAGAACTGCAGGATCACATCAACAGCAGTCCTGAAACGCATGATCTTTACATCTCTCCTCTTTTGGATCAGTGCATTAAGGAGGAAGTTCCAATACGGAAAAATCTACCGAACACTGTGTCATCCAAACGCTATTATGAGCGCACAACCAATATGTTAGCGCTGAAAAGTGATTCACCACCTGATAAGTCTTTACCGATCGAGATCGGAACCATTGTTATTTACAGCATCAGCGCGGAGGAGTGGCCTGGTTATCCATTTGGAATGGGAAAAGTTATTAGAATTGAACAAAAACGAGGTGACAAGGGAGTAATAGAAGATCATTACTCCATCCATCATTTCCAACGCGCATACGGAAAAAAAGAATGGGAATTACACCGCTGGTATCAAGATATTGCTTTGGCGAAAGAGAAAAATTACATTATTGCTGCTCATGAAGAAAATATTGATTTAAATCTTGATGAATACAGATACAAAGAAGAGGTTGAAAGTAACAAACATTGGCGGGATTATCTACGCGCTTTTTCGCTTGCAAATTGTGCAACACCAAAATCTAGTTGTGGGAGAAAGAAGAAAACATCAGCTTCATCATCTGGTAAAACCAAATCTTCAACAGTTACTGCTCAAGTGTCAACATCCAGACGGCCTCGTCGTGCAGCTGCACAAAAAGCACAACAAGCACTACAACAACTCTCTGATGATGATGAAAAGACTGCCAGCGAGAAGCCATCACGTCGTCTTCGTTCAGATTCGCCTGATTATCAAAATCAACCATCAGACAGTTCAGCCTCTGAAGTAGAAATTGAAGAAACTGATGATGATACTAAAGATGAAGAACAAAAGGATGATGAATGGGATTCTCTGAAGAAGTTCTTGGAACCTCAATTCAAATTCAACATTCACAAAATGAAACAAATGATCGAGAGACATTTTCTTTCCAAAAATGGCAGAATCCCAACTCGGTATGTGCGTGCAAGTGGATGTACACACAAAGATATATCATCGCTTCATGAATGGAAGTGGTTATTAGACGTGAATGGTACAAAATGGGGCGAGGAAGAAATGACAAAAGAATTTTTTTTGTGTTGGAATTCGGAATCCACAGTTCTCACCAAGTCTGGGAACAGAAGTCGCCATCAAATCAAATCAAGCTACATCAAAACAATTAACACAGCGTGCAGGTGGGCAGAAGAACAATTATCCATCGATCACGCTCGAAAGCTAAAAGAATCACACGGTGAAAATGATGCTATCACTGCCCACACTGATCCTATTGCCATTGCTGAACAAGCTTTCAGCAAAAACGCCAATTTTCTTCCAGACGTTAGCCAACGAGCAAGATTAGATCGTGCTTTAGAAAATACATTGGGGTTATTATTATTCAACAAAATTAATGATGTTGAGTACGAATTCAGGGTTTGGTCTGGTTTAAATTATGAAAAAGTTTACAAGGTCATTATTGCTGAAAATCCCTCTTGTGATTGCGAAGATTACACGAGCAGAAGCAAAAGAAAACAATGCAAACACATTCTGTTTGTGCTGCGTCGTGTTCTCAATGTTACAGACTTCCCAACATTATTTAAATCAGTTTGGACCGAAAATGAAATTAAACAATTGATTAATTCAAGTGCAAATGCCAAACTATTTTCAAACCTCACTCCAGCAAATCAAAATGAAATAGAAATGAACAATAATGAATCAACAACAGTATTAGCACGTGAATTAGCAGAAGATGATGTCTGCTGTATATGTTACGTGTCAATGGATGTTAAACAAAATTTGGTTTGGTGTAAAGCGATGTGTGGGAACAATCTCCATCTGGAATGCTTCCGTTTATGGGAAACTTCAAGATCTCACACCACACAAACTGTTACATGTCCTCATTGTCGAAGTAAATGGATGTATTAACCAATGTTTTTGATAATATTGCTTAATTTGTCGACTTTGTGTAAATTTTTTTTTTCGTTTGTGAAAATTTTTTTTTTTTACGTTTTTTTAATACTTTTTTGACTTGTATATGACGCGTATATGCTTAATATTGTGTGTGCTGTGTATGTTTATGCTTGTTTTATGTTTGTAATTGTGTTTTACGCATTTTTAAAAATTTGGGTAATTCTGGACTTTGGCCAGTCCAGGATTACCTGGTCACGTGTTAAAA
>Ga0070686_100001456_pt1 | contig 13358 bp, 15 predicted proteins | sample KBSS23LmetaG_FD_65654 | JGI IMG/M metagenome (GOLD analysis project Ga0070686, IMG submission 65654) | Switchgrass rhizosphere microbial communities from Kellogg Biological Station, Michigan, USA - KBS S2-3L metaG | ecosystem: Host-associated > Plants > Roots > Rhizosphere ...
CACGAGATTGAACACCGGAACGCCGTCCATGACCGCGCCCTCGAATAAAAAACGTCGACCGGCCCGTTCGGCCGCTTGCGACAGCGCCCGGTAGGCGAACGCCGCCGGGCCCTTGTTCGCCGTGATCACGTGCGCGCCGCCGGCCAGCGCTGCCCGGACGTGGCTGATCGCCGGTTCCCCACGCGCAATATCCAGGGTCGTCGTCTCGACCACGACGAGGCGTCCGGCGCGGGCGGCAGCCGCGTCGCGTCGGCAGGCTTCGCGGATGAACGACAGCGCCGAGGGGGCGCGCGTCCGGCCGAATTCCTCGCCGAGATATCGCGGTCCGTGGCGGCGGGTGACGACTCCGACAATCGCGATCGACAGTCCGAAATCGCGTCTCAGGAGCTCGGCGCGCTCGCCGAGCAGCTCGACGAACCGCTTCGCGACGTTGCCGTAGCCGACGAGGATCAGATCGAACACAGCAGGTCGCGAACGCGGTCGAGGGCCGCGTGCAGATAGTCCGGCGAATCGCCGAAGCCGATGCGCAGGTAGCCGTCCATGCCGAAATGATCGCCCGGCACCACGAGCACACTTTTTTCGGTCCGCAGCCGCGTCACCAGCTCCGTCGAGTTGATCGGGTAGTGGTAGCGCGCGTAGACGATCGCGCCGGCATCGGGCGGCGAATAGCTGAAGGCGCCGCCCTGCGAGTCGAGCCATTCGGCAATCGCCGGGAAATTGCGGTTCAGGATGTCGCGCGTGCGGGCGAGGATCCGTGTGCGGCGGGCCGGTGCGAGCGCGAGCCGCGCCAGCGCGTCGCTCAGCGCGCCCGGCGCGATGGTCGTGTAATCGTGATACGCCCACAGCGATGCGATCATCTCCGGCGGGCCGACAATCCAGCCGATCCGCAGGCCGGGCAGGCCGTAGGCCTTCGACAGGCCGCTGGTCACGATCACCCGCTCGCTGCGGCCCCACATCGACGGCGTCTCGCGCCCGTCACGCTCGGCGCCGCGGTAGATTTCGTCCGACAGGATCCACGCGCCGTGGCGCGCCGCCGCCGCCGCGACTCGATCGAGCGCTGCCGCGTCGAACCGCGCGCCGGTCGGGTTGTTCGGATTGCAGATGACGATGAGTTTCGTGCGCGGCGTCACCAGCCGGTCGAGCGCGTCGGCGTCGATCGCCCACCGCGATCCGTCGTGCGCCAGCGGCCACTCGCGCACGGTGGCGCCAAAGGCGCGCGCCACGCCCCACGTCTGCATATAATTCGGCACCATCATCACCACCTCGTCGGCCGGTTCGATCAGCTTCCAGGTCGTGATGTAGTTCGCTTCCGAGCCGCCGTTGGTGACCTGCACGTGGTGGCGAGTGGCGCCGGGATACAGCGCGGCAATCGCGTCGCGAAGCGCGGGCGTGCCGTTCGACTGCGTATAACGGAGCGCTTCGCCGAGCAAGGCGCCTCGTGCCGCCGGATCGTCGACCAGTTCGGCGAGCGTCAACGGATGCACGCCGCTCTCCGAGAGGTTGAAGTCGACCAGGTTTTCGTAGGTCGACTGCATCCGTTCCATAGCGAACGTTTCAAGCTTCATGCGCGTCACTCTACACGTCTTTGCGCGTCCGAGGGCCGCGGACTCCTGGACTATACTGACTCGTACCGCACGATGAGCACTGCGGCCCTGCCGAACCTCGCCCGCATTCCTGCCGGAGAATTCCTGATGGGCGCGGCCGATTTCGAAGAAGACGAGCGACCGGTCCATCGCGTCCACGTCAGCGAATTCTTCATCGGCCGCTTTCCGGTCACGCACGACGAGTACGCGCGCTTCGTCCGCGCCAGCGGCCATCCGGCGCCGGCGATTCGCGAGCTGCCGCTCGTCACCGCCAACGGCCGCGACGAAGTGTTCCGCGAGCTCGCGCTGCCGTACACCTGGGACCACGATCAGCCGCCCTCCGGCCACGGCACGCACCCCGTCGTGCTCGTGACCTACGTCGACGCGGCGGCTTACTGTGAGTGGCTCGGTGAGGAACTGGGGCGCACGGTCAGGCTGCCGACCGAAGCGGAGTGGGAGCGGGCGGCGCGCGGCGGCCTCGATGGCTATCGGTATCCGTGGGGCAACGACATCGATCCGACGCGCGGCAACTATCTCACCGACGCGTCGGCCAAACGGCAGCGCGGTACACGCCCAACCGGCACCTATCCACCGAACGGCTTCGGACTGTACGACGTCTGCGGCAACGTCTGGGAATGGGTCTCCGACTGGTACGGGCCCGACTACTACGGCGTCGGCGAGATGAAGGACCCTCGAGGTCCCGAATCGGGATCGATGCGGATTGTCCGCGGCGGCTCCTGGGTGAACGATGATGTGGCGATGCTCCGATGCGCCTACCGGCACAAAGTTCCGCCCGACACCTACGCGTACAGCGTAGGATTCAGGATCGTATGCCCCGCATGATTCTCGCGGCGCTGCTCGCTGCCGCCACGACCACCGCCGCGGCGCAGGAGGCGCTGAACGTCGTGGTCACGACCGGCGAGGCGGTCGTCCAGCGTGCACCCGACCGCGCCTTCGTCACGATTGCCTCGGAAGCGCGCGCGAAGACCTCGCGCGACGCGCAGCGCCAGAACGCCGACACGATGACCGCCGTGCGCCAGCGGCTCACCCAGGCCGGGATCGCGGCCGATGCGGTCCGGACGATCGGCGTCGATCTTCAGCAGGAATTCGATTTCCCGCAGGGCCGGCGGGTGCCGCGCGAGTATGTCGCCCGCAACACCATCGAGGTGCGCATCGACGATCTCGCGCACGTCGGCGACGTGCTCGACGCCGCGGTGCAGGCCGGCGCCGCCTCGAGCGGCGGCGTCCGCTTCGACCTCCGCGACCGCAGCGGCGCCGAGCGCGAAGCGCTGCGGCTGGCGGTCGCCGACGCGCGGGCGCGCGCCGACGCGGCGGCGGCCGGCGCCGGCCGCACGATCGATCGGATTGTCAAAGTCGAAGACACGCGCGACACACCCGTGATCATTCCTCGTCCGATGGCCGGCGTCATGGCCCGCGCGGAGGCGGCCGCGCCGCCGACGCCGGTCGAGGCCGGAACGATCGAGATCCGCGCCCGGGTCACGCTGACGGCGTCGATGAAATGAACCGGGCGTCCGATCCCACACCGGCCACGTCGCTCACGCCGGAAGGCTACGAACGGGCACGGCGCCTGCTGATGCGGCGCGATCCCGTGCTCGGCTCCGCGATCAAAACGATCGGTCCGTGCGGCATGGCCGATCGCCAGCGGAAAGATCATCTCAGCGCCCTGGTCGGCGCCATCGTCAGCCAGCAGTTGTCGACCAAGGCGGCGGCGACGATCTTCGGCCGGCTGGTCGCGCTGTTTCCCGACCATCACATCTCCGACGCCGCGGCGATCGCGGCGCAGAGCGACGCGCAGCTGCGCGCCGTCGGCTTGAGCGGGCAGAAGGTGAGTTACCTGCGCGATTTGTCGGCGCGGATTCTCGACGGGCGCCTCGATCTCGACGAGCTCGATACGCTTCCCGACGAAGCGGTGATCGAGCGGCTGACGGCGGTGAAGGGCTTCGGCCGCTGGACCGCGGAGATGTTCCTGATGTTTCGTCTGCACCGGCCCGACGTGCTGCCGGCGGGCGATCTCGGCATCGTGAACGCGATTCAGCGGCTGTATAGGCTGCGCAAGCGTCCCGATGCGAAGCGCGTGCTCAAGATCGGCGAAGCGTGGCGGCCGTATCGATCGGTCGCGTCGTGGTATCTGTGGCAGACACTTCGGAACACGCCGCTGGCCGACGGCGCGCGAAAATCCGCACGAAAATCGTCGTAAAGCTCGACGCGGGCGCTTACGGCGCTCGAAACCGCACGAGCAGCCGCACGTAACTCAGCCTCGTCGGCCTCTTTTTCGATCCACGAAACTGCAGTGCGCGATCTCGATGAGCGGATCGGCAGCCTCTTTGCGGGTGATGCACGCGCAGGAGGCCATTCATGAAGGTTCGTTACGTGCTCTTTATCCTCGTATCCATGCTCGCCGCCGCGTGCGGTTCATCGTCTTCGCCATCGACGACTGCGCCGACCACCACCACCGGCACGCCGGTGTCGATCGTGTCAGGATCGTCGACGCTGACGACGACGGCGTACTCGCCGAACCCGGTGACGGTCGCCGTCGGTGGAACGGTGACGTGGACGAACAACGATTCGGTGACGCACACGTCGGTGGCGAATAACGGCGCGTTTAACTCTGGAACGATTGCGCCCGGCGGATCGTTCAGCATGACGTTTCCGTCGGCGGGCAGCTTCCCGTATCACTGCTCGATCCACCCGGGAATGGTCGGAAGCGTCACTGTGCAGTGACGCGTGCGTTCGCTCGCCTGAAAGCTCGCACCTCCGATTCGTTGCTGGAGGGCGGGCTTTTCAGGCGAGCCGACAACGTTCGTGCGAGGGCTAATTCAGTTTGAGGATCCCGGCGGCAAACCACACGGCGCCGGTGCCGTTGCGGATCAGCAGCACCGGGCTGGCGCACGCGCTCGGCACCGGCGAGAGCGTGTCGTCGATCTCGAAGTCGCCAGCCGCGTCGAGCGGAACCGGCGTGCTGGTGGTGAACAGCTGCGTTCCAGCGGCGTCGCAAATCAGCGTGGCGATGACGCTCTGTCCGCCGTTCAGGCCGATGTTGTTGCCGCCGCCGAGGAGCAGCCCGCGCCCGGCTGCCTTGATGCGGCCGTCGGTGTCGATGTTCGCTTTGAGGCGATCGATCACCCAGATCTGCCCGGGCGAATTGATGCCACGCACGACATTCCGGGTGACGGTCACCGCGCCCGTTGTCGCGTTCACCGCGACGTTCGAGACAGGGATGACGCCGATTCCGCCGTCGAACTTGACGAGGGTGTGGTCCTCCGCGCGAAGCGGGGACACGAGAGCAACCAGCAACGCACACGACAACGCCAACACCGTCTTCTTCACACGCTGCTCCAATCCGACAGGTCTGGAGTCGAATCCGTTGGGGGCGCGCCATCGTAGGTCCGGTTCAGGGCGGTGTCAACGAAAGGTTGTCGCAATTGTCGCGATGTTTACGCGCGCAGTTTGAGCCAGAGCAGGATGTAGCCGGCGGCGATCGCGATGAGCGTTCCGCGCTCGCTGAATAGGGTTTCGCGCAGAGAGAACGCGGAAACTTCTTTGCGATCTTCTTTGCGGTCTTCTTTGCGCCCTTTGCTTTCTTTGCGTTCTTTGCGCGTGCCGCGTAGGGGCACCCACCGTGGCACCCGCGCCGTGTAGCTGCGATACGCCGGGCCGAGCCGCGACTCGAGCAACCGTTCCTCCCACCGCACGATCGCGTGGTACTCCAGGCCGAGAAGCAGGAGGATCAGCGGGGCGAGCCAGAGCAGACGCGCCGTCAGCGCGAACCCGATCCACAGCGCGATGTTGCCGATGTACAGCGGGTTGCGCGTGCGGGCGAACGGTCCGCTCTCGATCAGTGGACCGAGCCGATCACTGCGGGTCCGCGAGATCGTGCCGATGTGGTGGACGCCCCAGAGCCGCAGCAGTTCTCCCGCGGCCGTGATCAGCACGCCCGCAACCATCCACCCGGTCGACGGGGGCGCCTCGCCAACGCGGAGCGTCAGAATGACCAGGGCCACGGGCAGCGGCAGCCACGTCCGGTGGCGGAAGAGCCAGCCGCCCAGGCGGCGGGTCGTGTCGAGCGCGGTTTCCACGAAGTCGGTCAGTTTGACAGTGTTCGGCGGGTTGGTAAAATCAGGACTCATTCGGTCGTATATCAGAAATCGCTGGAATGGCTGCCTCGAATACCTCATCGGTTGTCGATCGCGCGCACGGATCGTCCGTCCTGGACATGATCGGCCGCACGCCGCTCGTCCGCCTGCAGCAGTTCGAACGCGAGACCCCGGGCGTCGAACTCTATGCGAAAGCCGAATGGCAGAATCCCGGCGGCTCGGTGAAAGATCGCGCCGCCGCCCGGATGATTCTCGACGGCGAAGCCTCCGGCAAGCTGACCAGCGGCAAGACGATCCTCGACGCGACGTCGGGCAACACCGGCATCGCCTACGCGATGGTCGGCGCGGCGCGCGGCTACAGCGTGAAGTTGTGTGTGCCCGAGAACGCCAGCCCGGAGCGCAAACTGATTTTGCGCGCGCTCGGCGCCGAACTGGTACTCACTAACCCGCTCGAGAGCACAGACGGCGCGATTCGCGAAGCGCGACGCCTCTACGCCGAGGATCCGGAGCGCTACTTCTACCCCGACCAGTACAACAACGACGCGAACTGGCAGGCGCACTACGACACGACGGCGCCGGAAATCATCGAGCAGACCAGCGGGCGGTTGACGCACTTTGTCGCCGGCCTCGGCACGAGCGGCACGTTTGTCGGCACCGGACGGCGGCTGCGCAAGCACAGCGCGGCCATCAAGTTGATCTCGTTCCAGCCCAACTCGCCGTTCCACGGGCTCGAGGGATTGAAGCATATGGAATCGGCGATCGTCCCGGGCATCTACGATCCGACGCTCGCCGACGAGGACCTGCGCATCGACACCGAGCGTGCCTATCGGATGGTGCGGCGGCTGGCGCGTGAGATGGGGCTGCTGGCCGGAATCTCCTCCGGCGCCGCCGTCGCCGCGATGCTCGACGTCGCGACGCGGCTCACCAGCGGCGTCGTCGTGACCATCTTCCCCGACGGCGCGGAGAAGTATTTGAACGAGAGTTTCTGGAACGTCAACGATGACTGAGGGAGCGCGAGCCGAAGGAGCGCGGGTCTTTCAGGCGAGCGATCGTGATCTGGCCATCACCGCCGCGGTCGACGAGGCAATCCGAGCGCACGGCCAGCAGACCTATCCGCACGAATGCTGCGGCGCGCTGCTCGGACGCGACGGCTCGGTGACGGATCTCGTGGCGCTGCCGAATACGACCGAAGAAGGCCCGCGGCGCCGCTTCCTCGTCCGTCCCGGCGACTACCGGCAGGCGGAGCAGCGCGCCACCGAACTGGGCGTCGAGCTGCTCGGTTTCTATCATTCGCATCCGGATCATCCGGCGCGGCCATCGCAGTACGACCTCGATCATGCGTGGCCGACCTTCGCGTACATCATCGTGGCGGTCGCCCAGGGCGCTGCCGCGGCGATGACCGTGTGGTTCCTGAAAGACGATCGATCGAGTTTCGAAGAGGGCACTCTGCATCATGGCGAAAATCCTCATCCCGACGCCGCTGCGGCCGTACACGGATAAGCAGGACGCAGTCGACGCGTCCGGCGCGACGGTCGGTGAACTGCTGGCCGACCTGACCCGCCGCCACTCCGGCCTGAAGGCGCATCTCTACAACGAGCATGGGAAGCTGCGCAGCTTCGTCAACGTCTACGTCAACGACGAGGACATCCGGTATCTGCAGAAGGAACAGACGCCGGTCGCGGCGAACGATACGGTAAGCATCATTCCCTCAGTCGCTGGCGGAGCGCCGACTGTCGCTGAGGAATTACCGATGCTGTCGAATGACGAGGTGAAGCGGTACTCGCGACACCTGATCATGCCGGAGGTCGGCGTCGACGGTCAGCGGAAGCTGAAGGCCGCGAAGGTACTGTGCATCGGCGCCGGCGGACTCGGCTCGCCGGTCGCGATGTACCTGGCCGCCGCCGGTGTCGGCACGATCGGCCTCGTCGACTTCGACGTCGTCGACTTCTCGAACCTGCAGCGGCAGATTCTGCACTCGACGCCGGATGTTGGGCGGCCGAAACTGCAGTCGGCGAAGGAGAAACTGCAAGCGCTCAACCCGGAGATCGAGATTCGCACCCACGAAGTTGCGCTCTCGTCGCAGAATGCGCTCCAGCTCTTCGAACCCTACGACATCATCGTCGATGGCACTGACAATTTTCCGACGCGGTATCTGGTCAACGACGCGTGCGTAATCCTCGGCAAGCCGAACGCGTACGGCAGCATCTTCCGGTTCGAGGGTCAGGCGTCCGTGTTTGCGACGAAGAATGGCCCGTGCTACCGCTGCCTGTATCCGGAACCGCCACCGCCGGGGCTGGTGCCGAGCTGTGCGGAGGGCGGCGTGCTCGGCGTTCTGCCGGGCATGATCGGGATCATCCAGGCGACTGAGACGGTGAAGCTGATCATGGGCATCGGCGAGCCGCTGATCGGCCGGTTCCTGATCTACGACGCGCTGCGCATGCGCTTCCGCGAGCTGAAGCTGCGGAAGGATCCCGACTGTCCGGTGTGCGGCACGCACCCGACCGTCACTAAGCTCATCGATTACGAACAGTTCTGCGGCGTCGCGCCCGCCGCCCCGGAGCCGGTTACCGTGAACAACGCGACCGAACTGACCTCATTGGAATTGAAGCAGCGGCTCGACCGTGGAGACAAGCTCACGATCGTCGACGTCCGCGAGCCGAACGAGCTCCAGATCAACCGGATTCCAGGGTCGCTGCACATCCCGCTGGGCGACATTCCCAAGCGCTACAACGAGCTCGATCCCGACGCCGAGCTCGTGATGCAGTGCAAATCTGGCGTCCGGAGCGGCAAAGCCGCCGATTTCCTGCGGTCGGTCGGGTTCAAGCGGGTGCTGAACCTCAAGGGAGGCATCCTCGATTGGATCGACAAGGTCGACCCGACCCAGCCGAAGTATTGAGCCGCATCGTGCCAGCGAACTCGACGCGTCGGACGGGTTGAAGTCTGGTAATATACGACTATCGCGGTCGGATATGTTGAGGCTATCGAAAAAGGCGGATTACGCGCTGATCGCCATGAAGCACCTCGCGCTGCGCGGCGACCGCGGGTCGTCGAGCGCGCGTGAGATCGCGGCGATGTACGACATCCCGATCGAGTTGATGGCGAAGGTCCTCCAGCGGCTCGTCCGCCGGGGACTCCTCGCCTCCCAGCAGGGAACCCGGGGCGGCTACCAGCTGGCGCGGGTCCCGACGCTGATTTCTGTCGCCGACGTGATCCAGGCGATCGATGGCCCTGTGACCGTGACCGCGTGCTCGTCCGAAGAAGGACAGTGCGAACAGTTTGCGAAATGCAACGTGCGCGATCCGTTGTGGCGCGTACGCGAACGAATTCTCTCGGCGCTCGGCGAATGCACGATCGCCGAGCTGGCGGCCGATCCGCCGGCGCCGCCGACCGCGCAGCCCGCGGTGCTGCACACGCACTTGTGAACTTCGAGCGCGAGCCTTTCAGGCGAGCGACTGAGAGACGACATATGGCTATCAAGCTTCCGATCTACATGGACTATCACGCGACCACGCCGGTCGATCCGCGAGTGGTCGAGGCGATGCTGCCGTACTTCACCGAGAAGTTCGGCAACGCCGCGAGCCGCAACCATCCCTTCGGCTGGGAAGCGGAAGAGGCGGTCGAGAAGGCGCGCAAGCAGGTGGCGGATCTCATCGGCGCCAGCGCCAAGGAGATCGTCTTCACCAGCGGCGCGACTGAGTCCGACAACCTCGCGATCAAGGGCGTTGCTGAGATGTATCGCGAGAAGGGCAACCACATCATCACCTGCGTCACCGAACACAAGGCGGTGATCGACACCTGCAAGCGGCTCGAGAAGGACGGCTACCGGGTTACCTACCTGCCGGTGCAGAAGGACGGACGGATCAGCCTCGACGAGCTGCGCGCCGCGATCACCGACAAGACCATCCTCATCACCATCATGGCCGCCAACAACGAGATCGGCGTCATCCAGCCGATCGCCGAAATTGGCGCGATCGCGAAGGAGAAGGGGATCCTCTTCCACACCGACGCGGTGCAGATCGTTGGCAAGGTCCCGTTCAACGTCAACGAACTCGGCGTCCACATGGCGTCGCTCAGCGCACACAAGATGTACGGACCCAAGGGCGTCGGCGCGCTGTACGTGCGGCGGCGCAACCCGCGCGTGCTGCTCGCGCCGATCATCGACGGCGGCGGCCACGAGCGCGGCATGCGCTCCGGCACGCTCAACGTTCCCAGCATCGTCGGCTTCGGCAAGGCGGCGGAACTGTGCAAGCAGGACATGGCGAAGGAAAGCGAGCGGTTGCGCGGGCTGCGCGATTACCTGAACGGCAAGCTGCACAAACAGCTCGACGAGCTCTACATCAACGGATCGATGGAGCACCGGCTGCCGCACAACCTGAACATCAGCTTCGCGTATGTCGAAGGCGAGTCGCTGCTGATGGGCATCAACGATGTCGCGGTCTCGTCGGGATCGGCGTGTACCTCGGCGAGCCTCGAGCCGTCCTACGTGCTCAAGGCGCTCGGCGCCGGCGACGATCTCGCGCACTCGTCGATTCGCTTCGGTCTCGGCCGCTGGACGACGAAGGAAGAAGTCGATTACGTCGCCGATAAGCTGACTTCCGTGGTCAGCCGGCTGCGCGACATGTCACCGCTCTACGAACTGGCGAAGGAAGGCGTCGATCTGTCCACGATGCAGTGGCAGACCGAAGGACACTAAAAGGAGCGCAAGGCTTTAGCCGAGCGTACACAACATGGCGTATTCGAATAAGGTCATCGATCACTACGAGAACCCGCGCAACGTCGGCTCGCTGCCGAAAGACGACGTCAACGTCGGCACCGGACTCGTCGGCGCGCCGGAGTGCGGCGACGTGATGAAGCTGCAGGTCAAGGTCAATCCCGAGACCGGCGTCATCGACGATGCAAAATTCAAGACGTTCGGGTGCGGTTCGGCGATTGCCTCGTCCAGCCTGGCGACCGAATGGCTGAAGGGCAAGACGGTCGACGAAGCGCTCGCCATCAAGAACACCGACATCGTCAACGAGCTCAGCCTGCCGCCGGTGAAGATTCACTGCTCGGTGCTGGCCGAGGATGCGATCAAGGCGGCGATCGCCGATTACAAGAAGAAGCAGGCCGCTGACGCGAAGACGGCCGACAAGGTCGCCCAGCCAACAGCGTAATGATTCAAATCTCCGAAACCGCGGCGCGCAAGATCCGCACCTTGATGGTCAAGCAGGGCATCGACGAGGGCGGACTGCGCGTCGGCGTCAAGGGCGGCGGCTGCTCGGGCCTCAGCTACACCTTTGCCTGGGAGAAACAGCCGCGCCTCGGGGACGAGGTGTTCGAGGGACCCGACGGCGCGAAGATCTTCGTCGACAAGAAGAGCCTGCTGTTCCTGAACGGCACCGTCCTCGACTACGACACCAACTTGATCAGCAAGGGCTTCGTGTTCAACAACCCGAACGCGAAGACCACCTGCGGCTGCGGCAGTTCATTCGGCGCGTAGCGCGCCCCGTATGGCTTCCTCGACCTCCCCGACGCTTCAAGTGTGTCGTGACTGCGGCGGCGGTGCGCCAGTCGATGCGCATTTCTGCCCGCAGTGCACGAAGATCCTCTCGCTCGGCCGGCACGGCGACTATTTCCAGTTTCTCGGCCTGCCGCGGCGGCTGCAGCTCGATGCCGCCGATCTTGAGCGGCGCTTCCGCGAGTTGAGCCGGCAGTTCCATCCCGACTACTTCTACAACGCAACCGCCGCCGAGCGCCGCGCCAGCCTCGAGCGGTCGTCGTATCTCAACGACGCCTATCGCGCGCTCAAGAACCCGGTGACCCGCCTGGAGTACCTGCTGCGCGTGGAGGGGATGCCGGCGAGCGGTAGTACGGAGACAGCGGAGCGCGAAGGCTTCAGCCGAGCGGCGCCTCCGCCGGCGCTGCTCGAAGAAGTGTTTGCGCTCAACGAGGAGCTCGACGAAATTCGCGAGGCCCGCGCCAACGGCGCTCCGGCGAAGGAGTGGAAGGGTCGGCTCGACGCCGCCCGTCTGCCGATCGAGGCGAAGCGCGACGCGCACCAGGCCCGGGTCGACGAGCTGTCGGCGAAGTGGGACGCGCTCGTCGACCACGGCGGCAGCGACGCGGCGAAGCGCGACGTGCTGCAGGCGCTCCGCGACCGCGTGCTGGAACGCAATTACATCAACAATCTGCTCGCCGGGATTGAACGGGAGCTGAATACCGAATCGTGACAACGGCACAGAGGACGACCGGGGAAATAGAGGACCGATGAGCCACGTCGTCGGAATCGATCTGGGCACGACCAACTCGCTGGTCGCCTACGTGAAGGACGGCGTGCCCGAAGTGATCCGCGACCGGCAGGGCGACGCGCTTCTACCATCAGTCGTCTCGGTGGGTGACGCCGGCACGATCCACGTTGGCCGCGAGGCTGAGCGGCAGCTGTTGACCGAGGCGCAACACACTGCGTACTCGGTGAAGCGGTTCATGGGCAAGGGCCGCGAGGACGTGCAGCACGAGGCGGAGCACTTCCCGTTTCGCGTCAGCGGAGAAGCCGGCGGCGTCGTCCGGATCGGCCTCGGCGACAAGGAGTACACGCCGCCGGAGATTTCCGCGTTCGTGCTGCGCGAGCTGAAGCGCCGCGCCGAAGCGTTCTTCGCCGAGCAGGGCGAATTCGACAACGAAGTCGATCGCGCCGTGATCACCGTGCCGGCGTACTTCAACGACGCGCAGCGCACGGCGACGCGCGACGCCGGCCGGATCGCCGGCCTCGAAGTCCTCCGCATCATCAACGAGCCGACGGCGGCATCGCTCGCTTACGGCCTCGACAAGAAGCATTCGGGCCTGATCGCCGTCTACGATCTCGGCGGCGGCACCTTCGACATCTCGATTCTCCGCGTCGAGGACGGCGTCTTCCAGGTGCTCTCGACCAACGGCGACACCCACCTCGGCGGCGACGACATCGACGTGCTGCTCATCGACAAAGTGCTCGCCGAACTCGGCGGCGGTTCTTCCGTAGTGTCCGGCTTTAGCCGGACCCCCGAGCAACTCCAGGCAATCCGCAAAGCCGTCATCCAGGCGAAATGGGACCTGTCGGCGCGCGATGCGACCGAGATCCGTATCGACGATGGCAGGCCTGAAGGCCTGCGTTACGTGCAGGCCATCACGCGGGCCGAATTCGAGCAGCTGATCGCCCCCGTCGTCGAACGGACGCTCGGCCCGGTCCGCCAGGCGCTCGCCGACGCCGCGCTGCAGCCGTCGCAGATCGATGAAGTGGTGCTTGTCGGCGGCTCGACCCGCATTCCGATGGTCCGCCGCAAGGTCGAGGAGTTGTTCGGCAAGACGCCGCACAGCGACTTGAACCCGGACGAAGTCGTCGCGCTCGGCGCCGCCGTGCAGGCCGGGATTCTCGTCACCGGCAACCGCGAGATGCTGCTGCTCGACGTGACGCCGCTCTCGCTCGGCATCGAGACGATGGGCGGCGTGGTGTCGAAGATCATCATGCGCAACTCGACCATCCCGGCGTCGGGCAGCGAGATGTTCACGACCGCAGTCGACAATCAGACCGCGGTCGACATTCACGTCCTGCAGGGCGAGCGCGAGCTCGCCGCCGACTGCCGCTCGCTCGCCCGCTTCCGCCTCCGCGGCATTCCGCCGATGCCGGCCGGGCTGCCGCGCATCGAAG
>Ga0070686_100001458_pt1 | contig 13349 bp, 10 predicted proteins | sample KBSS23LmetaG_FD_65654 | JGI IMG/M metagenome (GOLD analysis project Ga0070686, IMG submission 65654) | Switchgrass rhizosphere microbial communities from Kellogg Biological Station, Michigan, USA - KBS S2-3L metaG | ecosystem: Host-associated > Plants > Roots > Rhizosphere ...
CACGTCCGGTCGCGCGCACGGGATTTTCCGGAATTTCGCCGAGCGCGCTCCGAACCGCCATCACGTCATGGCACATCACCACGTGTGGGAAATCGACGGCATCGTTGACATAAATGGCATTCGAGTGATCGCAGATGTGCAGCACGTCACCCGTTCGCAGGGCCTGCAGCCGGCGGCGCAAACGCGGACGAAACGCAACGAACTTGTCGAAATACCCCGCCCATTTTCCGAATCCCCTCGGCGACGGCCAGAAGCGTCCGAGCATCGGTTCCGGGCGGATGAGCTCGGTCTTGACGCCGCGCCGTGGAAGTTCCGTCGCGAGCAGATTGTAAAAGCGCAGCATGCTTTCCTGGCGATCGTTCGCGTAATTTCCCAGGAGCAAAACATGACCGTTGAATGCCGCCACGTCAGACTTTGGTTTCATGGCCGGGCGGTCGAACGGTCCAGCGACCGGGTTGCGGCGTCGGGCGGGCTGGACGCACTGGTGACACGCCGGCGGGATTCACGGTGGCCGGGGTTTCAAAGCGCGCGCGTTTGCGGGTTCGAATTAAATCCGGAGACTCTTTCTCGTCCACGTTTCCAGCTTGAACCTCACGCACATCGGTGTTCGCTGCTGCCAGGCAACAGCCCGCGCCAAAGACCGCAAAACCCAGGACCGTGGGCGGGCTAAACTGGCCATTGACAAAAGCGGTGCCAATCGCACTCGCCATTAACATGGGCATCAAATTGCCCGCGCGCGCCTGTTGAAGGCTTACCAGCAAGAGCAATCCCGCTATGCCCAGGCGCAGAAGAATGTAGGCCGGGCCCAGGAGAAACCCGCTCTCGCCGGTGATGCGTTGCCACTCGTTTTCCGCAATCAGGAATTGCCCGCGACGGCCAAGCATTGCGGCGCCGGCGTTGGTGCCAACGCCCAGGCCCTTCCCGAACAGGGTGGCATTTCGTAAATCCGCATCGAACCCTTGCGCGATGCGCGACCAAAATCCAGGAGAGCCCTGCCCCGCCTGTTCGATGCGCACTTTCATGACGTTCGTTGCTTCCTTGAACAAATCGAAGGCGCTGATGGCGACGTAGGTCATGCCGCAGAGAACAACAATTCGAAACGAGCGCGCGAAAGAAGGAGGGTGACACAAGACGGCGACAAAAAATCCCAACGCTTCCAAGGCGATCGAGCCCAACAACGAACGACTTCCAGCGATCGCCGCCGCGAGGCCCACGCACTTGAATCCCAGCCACACCAACGTCCAGTGATACGTCTGGCGCTTCAATTGGCTGTAGAAGAGGAATCCCGCCACCATGGGAAAAAACAAAACCGGGCCGGTAATGAAACTGAATGTTCCCGAGGCGCGCAGTTTGCCCATCGCGGAGATGATTTGCGATGCGCCTTCGCCCGCGCCGGCGTTCAGCCAGTGGCCTTCGCCCACTTTAAATTGCGCCGCCATCAAATAGGCCATCGGAATCGCTGTGATGATAATCCATTTTCCGACCCACCGGATGTCGTCCAGATTCAAAACCTCCGCCATCACAAAGATCAGCGGCAGGTGCAGGAAATTAGTTCGGAAGCCGAAGAGAGCCACTGCGAGTTTAAAGTTTTCCGCCAGGACGCTAGCTCCCAATGTGATGGCGCCGAGGCCGATGATGACGATGATCCAACCATTTTTAAAGGGAAAGACGCCCGAGATTAGCGCCATGAAATATATCGCGAGCACGACTGGATCGCGAATCAAGAGCAATTGATTGGATAAGCTCGGGACGATCCATTTGCGCGCGGCGCCTTCGAAAATCAGCAGAAACAAGTACAGCCAGATCAGCCCCCGGAGCGTGCGATGCGGATTTTTTGGTTCGGAAGCCATGATCAGACGCGCGCCGGCAGCGGAGCCGCGGACGAATTGGATTCAGCAAAGCAGCTCTCGATCGAGGTGATGATTCGGTTGGCGTAGCGTTCCCAGGTCAGCGCCGTCGCTTTCTGCCAGGCGGCGTGGCGCATCGTTGGCAGTTGTTTTCGGTTGTCCGCGAACCAGGCGATTCGTTCCGCAATGGCCGCGGGCGAACGAATCGGCACGAGAAATCCCGTCGCGCCCTCATCGATCAAATCCTGCGCGCCGGCGTTCGCCGTCGCGATCAGCGGCAACCCCTGCGCCATCGCTTCCTGTTGCACGAGCGCGCGCCCTTCCACAATGGAAGGCAACGTCAATACATCGCAGCTTCGCATTAATTCCAGCATCTCGGCGTGCGGCCGCGTCGGTTCGTAACGAAACCCGCTGTATTCGCCGCGATAAAATTCCATCGGCGCCAGGGGCGATCCCACCACAACCAATTCCACGTCGTCCCGATTCAGCGCTTTCATCGCCGCGAAAACGTCCGCCAAACCTTTGCGTTGCGTCATGCTGCCGGCGAAAAGGACGCGCAATCGGCCATCCGCGCGAATGGCCGCTCGCTCCGGTTCCGGCTGGGGCGGCGTTCCAAATTCGGCGACGACGCATTGGCGGCCGCGCTGCAACGATTCCGGAATCGAATCGCGCACAAACTGGCTTGGGCACACGACCAATTCCGCCAGTTCCAATTCGCGCTTTTTGCGGGCGCATTTTTCCGGCGAATCATCCACCGCCAACAAGGTCGGCTTCCACTGCGGCCAGCGCTGCGCCTCTTCGGCCAAAAGGCGCTGGCTCGTTTCCCAGTAGGCGATGGGCAATTCGTAAAAGCGGCGCAACCCAAGTTCGCGCGCCGCTTCGAACACCTCGATCGCCCCCATTTCATACGCGTAAACCGCGCGCAAAGCGCCCCGCCGCGCCAGGTCCGGCAGCGCGCGCGCCAGGTACGAATCGAGATCGTGGTAGATCGCGTCGAAGCTCGCGAAGCCATGTTCGTGCTTCGTAAGCGCGCCGATCTTGAAACGTTCGGCGGCCAATCGAACCAGTTCGCGCGCGGGACGCGTGATCAGTTTCGAGTCGGGCAACGCATATTCGCGGCGCAACAATTCCCGCCGCAACTTTCCCGGAAGCGCCTTGAGCCAAAACGAATCGCTTCGGGCGGCAAAGGTCGTCGCAAAAAATCCGAGCAATCCCCGCTCTTCAAGTCCGCGCAAGAGCGCCCGCGAAAACGTATTTCCCGTCGGATGCGTCAGCAAGATCATCGCGCGCTTTCGAGAGTCCGAATGAATTGTTTGGCGATTCGCGACAAGCCGGCCGCCGGATTTTTTCGCGACACGCCCAACAATTGTTCGCGAAATCGTTTTCCGAAAACGATGAGCCCATCTCCCGAGGAAGGCTCCTCTTCGAATGCAAAGAGCTTTGCTGTCCGCGTGACGATCACGGGCAAGCCATGTTCACGCATCGCGGCAACGGTTCCGCTTTTTTCGACGAGGGACACTGGCGACGTGGTCACTCCAAAATCCAAGTGTTGCAGCCATTGCGAAATCGTTTCGCGCGATTGCTCGCCGACCCGCAAGAATTGAAATCGATTTCCGTAACGCGTTTCCCAATCAGTCCACATTTCCTGGCCTGGGCTCATACGCCCGATTTGCACGAACACAATCGGCCTGCCCATCGCTTCCAATTCGGAAAATAATGGCTCCGGGTCCCACCCCGGGTGGATCGCGCCGAAGAATCCAATCAGCCAACACTCCGCGCGATTCGGAATTGACTGGATGGGCGCAAACGAATCGTCGCGCGGTTGGACCGGGATATTCCCGAACAACGGGAGAACCCCGGCTGGCACGCCGCTGCGCCGCAAAATTTGGGCGTAGATTTGATTGCTGGTCGAGACAACCGCCGGTTTTAGGCGTCGCAATAAACGCAAAATAAAATGGCGTTGAATCGGGCCCAGCAACCGATGTTTCCAAGGCGAGCTCAACGCGGTGCCCAACCAGAGTTCGTGGAACATCACGTGCGAGGGGGTTCCGCCAATCGCGTCGCTCAAGCCGCGTTCCCAGCCCATCACCAGGCCTTTGGGATGAAACGAATACGGCACAAACTGCAAACTCACAAAATCGCTTTTCACTCCGGAGCTTCGGAATTTTCGAATTTGTTCGAGGCGCTGAACCCACGGGATCGATTGCGGCAAGCGAAGAATTTGGAAGGGTTCGTTAACCAAAAGAGGCTCCTGCGCAAACGCATCGTGGAATCCGATTGCGGCAACATCGTGTCCCTGACGCTGGCATTCCTGCGCGAGTTCCAGCGTGTAATCCGCGACGCCATCTTTGCCCGCCTCGAGGGTCGGAACCAGGAACGTGATTTTCACGTTGGTTGCAGGCCCTTGGAGATTTCGCGCGCGATGACCGGCCAATCCGCGTATTCGCGGCACCAGTCGCGGCACGATTGCGAAATCCGCATGAAGGCGCCGGCTTGCGCCTGGGCCACGAGCGCGTCGATTTCATCCGCCCGATCGCGGCACACCAAAAAATGTTTGCCCGCTTCCAACGGGTCCGCCGCGCGACCATCCGCGAGGATCACGGGGCATCCCGCCGCAAAGGCGGCCATCAAGGCTCCGCTTTTGCACGCGTCGCGCGCGGAATGACTCGAAAGATAAAAATCCGACAGCGTAAAAATCTCCGACGAACTCGGCGGCACCAGCCCGACCGTCCGAATTTTTTCGTTGGGAATATAGCGGGCCAACAACGCGACATCTTCGCTCGGGTCGGGAAATCCGCGCGAACCTTTGCCCGCCACCAGCGCCACGTCGAGCAATCCGCGCCGATGCAATTCGCGCAACATTGGCCCGTGCAATCGCACGGTCGGCGTGCGCGTCCACGTCTGCCCAAAAATCAACGGACGCCACGGCGCTTCCCCGCGTTGTCGCGAACCGACGGACGAAGTCACCGAAAGATTGCTCGGCACCGGCAGCCAGTTCGGACGGCCCGGGACGAGCTTCTGCAGTTTCCGCAAGGCCCACCAGACGCTGGTAAACGCCACCGAGCTTCCCTCCAGGAAACGTCGCACCAATCGTTTTTGCGCCAGGGACAAATAAAACACGCTGCGCCACGGCGCGCCCTTTGCCCAGATTTCGTGGAACACGGTCACCAATCGCGTTTGATTCGTTTTTCCATTCAGAATGCCGCGCGCCAGCCAGAATGGAATTCCCCGCGGATGATAGCCGTAGCCGACGTAATGCAAAATGGCCGTGCGCGCGTTCTGCACTTCATGCGACAAGGCCGCCGCATCGGAATGGGGAATGCGCGTCACGCGAAAACCATCGACCTCGTCGCCTCCATTCCAGGCCGGATCGCAGACCACAAAGCGGCTGTCCCAATCGTGCGCCTCGCGCAATCGCCGCGCCAAATTCATGGCGTAATCGCCCATCCCATCGATCGCGGGCGGGACCAGCGGAACAATTTGCGTGACCGTTCGCATCACTGTTTCATCACCTGCAAATATGCTTTGGCCACGCGTTCCGGCGCGAAGCGCGCCAGGTGCGCGGGGGCTTCCGCGCGCAACGATTCCATCAACCCGGGATCGGTCAGCGCGGTTTTCAACACTGTCGCCAAATCCGCCGCATCGCCATTTTGAAACGTCAATCCACAGCGGCCGATCGCGTCCTTTAACCCGCCGCCGCGCGATCCAATCACCACGCAACCGCACGCAATTCCTTCGAGGGCCACCACGCCGAATGGTTCGTCCCAGGTGGACGGGACCACCAGTATCTTGTGCTGATTCAAAAGCCGCACCAATTCTTCGTCGCGCTTGGCGCCCACGAACGAGACCTGCTCGCGCAAGCCCCACCGATCCGTTTGCCGTTGCAAATCCGCTTCCTTGGAGCCCGAACCGATGACGGTTAGTTTTGGCCGCAGACCTTTGCTTTGCAGCAGATAGAGCGCGTCCAGCAGGACGTCGAGACCTTTGTCGCTGACCAATCGCCCGAGGAAAACCAAATCTAAATCGCGTTTGATTTCCGGAATTACCCGAAATGTTTCGCTGCGAAACGGATCGGGAATCACGATCGATTTGACCGAAAGACTTTCCGACATCGCCTCGCTGATGGTGATGTTGCGGCTAAAACGAATCAGGAATGATTTCAACCGGTCCGTCCACAAAATGCGGCCCGACGATTGGCGAATCCAAATATGATGCGCCACCACCCAACGCCGCGGCGCGAACAAAAAGGGCCACGCGTATTGCAGCGAAATGTTGTTTTGGAAAACCACATCCGCCCAGCGAAACAATTTCAACAACTGCCGGGCCGAAGGTTGTCGCACCACCGGATAGGGAAACGCGTCCGGCCCGCTCGAAGGCGTGTCCGTCACCAACGTCAAATCCAGGCCTTCGCGCACGAATTCATCCGCCAAAATTCGGCTCACTTCCTCGATTCCCCCGATGCTGGGATAGAATCGATACGATGTCATCAGCACCTTCAAAAGCGATACCCCCCGAAGACGCCCGTGAGCAGTTTCCATCGCTTGCGAATTGCCGAAGCCCAATTCTGCGTCATGAACCCAACGCAAAGCGCGGCCAACAATTCGGCGAAATGGCGCGCGAGCAAAAGCGGCTTCAGCGGCAACCCGCCCGGACGATGACGTTCCAGCAAACGCATTCGCGCCCGGTGCAAATGCAACGCGCGCGTCTCGGACCACTTCGATTTGGTTTCGCGATTGTCATGCACCACTTCATCCGTGCGCAGGACCGCCATCTCGAATCCCATTTTCCGCAAGCGCCACGCCCAATCCAGATCGCAATCCGAAAACGGAAACTCCATCGCATCCAATCCCGACGAACGCACCCAGGCCTCTTTGCGCGCCAGCAACGGACTTGTGTAAACCACGTCGCAGGTTCGAAATTCCGTCGCTCCTTCCGTTTCCCATTTCGATTGATTCGGCCCGCCCAAACCGAATCGATGCGACAATTGCGGTCCCAAAGCGAATTCGAATCGCGTTGGAAAGGAGCACCCGTAACCCGCTGCGTCCCCCGTATGTTTGCGCACGGTAAAACCGACGGCTCCTAAATTCTTTTTCCGCTCCAACAAATCGATTGCCGCCCGCAACGGCGCCTCCGAGCCGATCCAATTATCCGTCTCGAACAAAAATAAAAATTCCAGGGCCGGGAAAATTCGGATCGCATGTGCGCACGCGGCATTCAATCCGGCGCTGAAACTATTGTCGTCTGCATTCGGCCCGATCACTTCAATCCGAATGGCGCCAGCGTCGAAGTTTTCCGCAAATTCCCGCGACCCATCCGTCGAACCCGCATCGAAAACCACGATCGCCGCCGAGTTCCCCATTTGGCTGAGCGCATTGTTCCGCAACGAGGTTAGAGATTCGACCAACAGATCTTTGCGATTGAACGAATTCACGATCGCAGCAATTCGAATTTGTGCGGGATCAATCATGCGCGCGCCCGGGCCCGAAGCGTTTCCCGAAAACGAAAATGCCAGCGCAATGTATAGGGCAGCAGAAATGGAAACATCATCCATTCCCACAGCAGCCAGAATAAGCGCGTGCGGCGCATCGGAAGGTGACGGTGCTTCACGAGGTGCCAGGTGCCCCGAAACATATTCAAAATCCACCGCCCCGCCACACATGCCGCCACGCGCGGAGCGGATGTTTCCAGCGCGGGCGCCTGTCCCGTCTTAATCTGCAATAATTCCCCCCAACGGCGCATTTTCGTTTTCTTCCAAATCCCCGCCCAGGTCACCACCCGCACCGGATGCAACACGAGCGCTTCCGCCGCGAAACACCACGAACAACCTCGCTGCCGCAGGCGCCAGCCAAACTCCATATCCTCGTCCGACGCCTCTTTAAAATCTTCATCGAAGCCGCCCAAATCCAGAAACACCGCGCGCTTCACCGCCAGGTTGCAACTCCAGAAAACGCCGCCGCCCGTGTTCTCGACACCTTGCCGAAAGGGCGAATCGACTTTGTCGGGAGTCAACGTCCGCCCTTCGATCACTTCCGCCCGATTCTCCCGGGCTATCCGCGCAATTTCGCCCAACCACGTCGCCTGGGGCAAACAATCGTCATCCGTAAAAGCGATCCATTCGCCGCGCGCCTCCCGGGCTCCATTATTCCGATTGGCCGCCGGCCCATCTTTCGGTCCGGCCACCCATCGCGCCCACGGAAAACGCTGGGCCACCATTTCTCGCGCCGTTTCGCGCCGGCCATCGTCCGTCACGATCACTTCGTAATCCCCGGCATCCACCGCCTGTTGGCCCGGCGCCAAGCATTCCAGACATTTCGCCAGCAGATCGTTCCGATGACAGGTCGGCACGACGATCGAGATGAAAGGGATGCCCGTCATTTTCGCGCCGCCACTTCCCGAACGAATTCCACCGCGTCGTGGCCGAACCGTCGCAAATTATAAAATGCCTTCACCTGTTCGCGCGCCGCCGCGCGCATCTTCGCGCGCAATTCCGCGTCGTTCCAAATCAAGGTCATTTTCGCGGCCCATTCCGTGGCGTCTTTCGGCGCCACAAACATCCCGATGCCCGTTTTCTCGACATCCAAATCGAGCTTCCCGGTGCGCGTCATCAACACCGGCCGATGCATCGCCATCGCTTCCAGCAAATTCGTGAAGCCCGATGCGTCCCACGCCAGATCGATGCGCGGAATCAACACCGCGCGCGCGTTCGCATACCAATCGTGAATCAATTCCGAATAGGGAATGCCGCGGTCCGTGCCGCCGTCTTTGGGGCCTTCGACAAACCGTACGTTGGGCGGGATCGCCATCCCTTGCATCAGCGACGTTGGGACCAACATCACAATCGGAAACGAAACCTTGCCCGCCGCCTCGATCAACGTGGCGTAATCGCGGTTGGTGCGGCCGCAGGCGAGGAAATATTCGCCATCCTTTTCGCAGCCCGGGAACATCGTCGTGTCGGGCGCCCATTGAATCGCCCGCACGAGCGCATCCGGATTCAACTCTCGAAAGGCCGACGCCGCGCCTTCCGTCAAGCACGCGAACGCATCGATGCCGCGCGCCAAAAATCGTCGATGCCAAATGTCGCGGAACCGCCACCATTTCCCCGTATGCGGCGGCACATATTCCCACTGGACCAACTTCGCCTTGATGGAGCCGCGGCGCCGCGCCCATTGCGTCAACGGCAAACGACCCTGCGCAATATAGATCACGTCAAAATCGTCGGCCCGCTTCATCAGCTTCAAATCGAAATCCGGATCGCCGAGTCTCCGGCCCATCGCATCGTTCAAACGCCGCACGGTTGGACGCGACGGGGGGCGCAAAAATTTGACGTCCCAACCCGCGTCGATCATGGCATCGGCGCCCCAGAGATGATTGCGTGGATACAAATTTTCTCCGCAGAGAGCTTCGCGACCGTCGAGGTACGAGTTCACAATCGCCACACGCAACTTCCCTCGCGGACGCGGCGCGGGCGGTTGGTCCCGACGTCCATTGACCGAAACGAGCGTCGCTTCCGATTGCCGCGCGAGCTTGTGATAAAGGCGCTGATGTTCGCGGGCCACTTTCGGCCACGCCAGGTAATCCACCGCGAATTCACGGCTCTTCCTCGCGATGTCGCTCCGCCACGCTTCGTCGCCCAGATATTTTTCGACGAGCGCCACCATCGCGTCGTCGTCATCGTTTTTGACGACCGGATAAATGCTGCCGCCGCCATAATCCGCGATGCCGCCCACGTCGGTCGTAGCGATCGGCGTGCCGCAGGAAAGAGATTCGACAATGGCGTTATTCGCCCCGCTATCGTTCAACGGCAGCAACATCAACGCGGCGTTTCGCAACAAATCGCGCAACTCCACGTCCGACGCCCCGTGCTTCCACGTCACCCACGGCGCGTCCAATATTTCGCTGAAACCGGGCAGCTCGCGGCCATGTTCCGGCATGACCAGGTCGAATCGAAGCTCCGGATGGCGTTCGATCAATCGTTTCGCCACCCGCACGAACATCCGCGAATTGCGAATAAACTGGCCGCAGAAAATAATGCGCGGATTCCCCGTCGGTCGCTCCGGCGCCGGCGCAAAAAAATCCGTGTGCACGCCGTGATACAAAAAAAAGACGCGCCCCTTGCCGACGATGCTTTCGAAAAAGGGGATTTCCGATCGATACAACGCGATCACGGACGACACGCGGCGCAGCTTCGAAATCATCGCCGGTTTCCACAGGCTGCGTGGAAAATGCACCGTCGCGATTAAGTTTTCCGGGGCATGCTCCCATTCATCGAAAAAGTCGAGGTGCTCTTCGATGCTGAGAATGTGGGCCGGCGCCAGCGGGCGTTGCCGGATCATCCGCCGAAAATCGAGAGCGGCGGCGCTTTCCGATTGATTGCGCGGCGACCAACCCCGGCTCACCGCATACGCCTTGCCGCGAATCCGGTTGTAGAGTCCCGGCTCCGGACGAATGGATTTTGTTCCCGGCTCGAGTTCCGTGATGAACTTGGGCAACTGCTCGTAATAGCCCGAGAAAGCGCCATACCAGGACGTCTGTTTCGTCAGCAAGATCGGCGATTGATCCATTCCTTTCATCTCAACTCTTCACCCGCGGGGCGCGTCCTGCTCCGCGCGCCAACATTTCAGTTCCCTTGCCCTCGCGCCATTGGCATGCTTTTTTCGTGCGGTTACTTGATCGGCTCATAACGCGTTTGGACAATGCCGCGCTGGCGCGCCCCTCGGCGTGGTCCGGACCATTCTTCAAAGTGCGCAATGCCCTCCTCGGATTCAGCGTGGAAGATTTCGGCTCCAATAATCGCATTCTTGGCGCACGCTGCCGCGCCCGGCGGTCGCTCATCACTTTTTTTGGTTCCAACAACACTGTTGAATTTGGCGATGGATTCGAACTGGAAGATTTGCGCCTCACTCTTTGCGGCTCGAATTGCCGATTCATCTGCGGCGCCGGCGGCCGCATCATCGATGCCTTCGTCTGGATCACTGAGGATAATTCCGAATTTACCATGGGCGCCGGCAGTTCAATTCGCGAATCGCAGGTCGCCATCACCGATCGCGCCGGGCGCATTCGGATTGGCGCTGATACGATTGTGGCGTTCGGTTCCGATCTGCGTTGCGGCGATGGGCACACGATCTACGACACTAAAACCGGCGCGATTCTGAACCGGGCGGATTACATTGAAATCGGCGATCATGTCTGGATCACGTCGGAGTGCAAAATTTTGAAAAACGTCCGCATCGGCAGCGGGTCGGTGATCGGCGCGCGTTCGGTTGTCACGCGCGACATTCCACCGAACAGCCTCGCCGTCGGGCTACCCGCCAGGGTGCTTCGCTCCAACGTTTCCTGGCGTCGCGAGGGGATCGATAAATTGCCGCCGAACTGGTTCACGCCGTCGCCTGAAAATTCCTGATCACTTTGGCGTAAAGATCGAGGTGATCCTGCACCATTTTTTCTTCGCTGAATTCCCGCTCCGCTCGCTTCCGCGCCGCTGCCCCGCACTCGGTTCGCAATGCCGTCGATCCCAAAGCCTGCCGGAGGCTCTTCGCCAGCGCCGCGGGCTCGAACGATTCCGCGATGAACCCGCTTTTGCCATCCTCGACCTGCTCCAGCACCCCATCCGTGGGCGTCGAAACCACGCAACAGCCCGCGCACATGGCTTCGATCGTAGCGCAGGGAAAATTCTCGCCGGGCGATGCATACAGAAATATATCCGCCGCCTCGCAAAGTTCCGAAAGCTTTTCCCGCGAGCTGACGTAACCGATGTCCACGGTCCGCAGATTCTTTGGCAATTGCTGAATCGCCCATGTCGAATTCATCCCCACAAAAACAAATTCTGCGGGCGGCAAATTTCCTTCGATCAAAGCGCCGCGAATTATGTCGAACCCCTTCAGCGGATCGCGATAATCCCGATTCACTACCAGCGCCACCGGGACGTCGCTCGAAAGTCCGAGACGCTGGCGGAAGGCCGCATCCTGTTTTCGGGCGGGAGAAAATCCACGCGGATCGACCCCGTTCGGAATCACCACCATCGGCCAGCGACGGCCGATCGGGCTCCCCTGCACTTTCGCCGCGAGATGGCGCGAGGGCGAAACGATCGTCAAGGGGGCCGGTTCGAAGAGTTTTAATTTTAACGCGTGCTGTTCCCGCGTGTTGTCCACCCCGCAAATCGGCCATTCCTTCACGCGCGGACATTCCCCGCAGCTCTCCAAATAACGTTCGCATTCGCCGGGGTGATCGCACCCGCCGGTGATTCCCCAAAAGCGATGGAAGGTCCAGATCACCGGCTTGCGGCGTGACAAAAATTCCAGCGCTTCGATCGATGCGTACTTGCCGTGAAAATTGTGGATGTGAATCACGTCGAACGGCGATTCGGCCAGGCGCCGAAACGATTTCTCCATCCAGACCGCCTGCGGAAAGGCCCACTCGACCAGCGGATTCAACCGCGAATGCCAGACCTTGCTGAGCATCGGCGGATAAAGCGAATCCACGTCCTTTGGCAATGTTTTCGTGGCCGCGATGAAAAATGCCGCGGTATGGCCGGCGGCTTTCGCGCCAAAAAAAATCTGGCGCGCCACGGTTTCCGCGCCGCCAAACTGGTAATTATTGTTAACGATCGCGATCCGCATTTTCTACTTCGCCAGGAGAAACCACCGCAGCGCCCGAGCCAATCGTCGCAAATTCAGAGGCCAAAATATCCATGCTCTCAACAGCGTTTGCGCCGCGCGCGCGCGATCTTTTTCGTAATAACGGAAGCTTAATTCCTCATGCACCCCGGCCGCGTGTTTTAGCCGCAATGACAGCGGCGCGCCGGGCATCCGCCAATTCCGCCGCATCACCGACGCTTCGCCTTCATTCATCATGAGCGCCTGGTTCGTCATTTGTTTTGCATGCACGCGATAAAGGCAATGTTCCCCGTTTGCAAACGCGAATCGGCAACCCGCGCTCACCGCTCGCAACCAATAATCATGATCCTCGCATCCCTTTGGCGCCGGATGAAAAAATCCGACCCGCTCGAAGGCCTGGCGCGAAATTATCACCGCGGAGGGCGACATGTAATTTCGCGCAAAAAGACTCCCGGGAAATTTCGCCCACTCTTCCGGTGTCGGCCCGTAATATCCCAAATCCCGCCCGGTTTCCCCCTCGAAACGGCGAATGCTCGAAAATCCCACGTCGGCTTTCACTCTCGTCATTTCGCCGATCACCGCCGCGAGATGCGTCGGTTTCCAACGATCGTCGTGATCCAAAAACGCGATGAATTCGCCTTGAGACATTTGCAGCGCGGTGTTGCGCGTCGCGGCCAAACCCTGGTTCACCGCGTGCCGTTGAAACTTGAATCGATCCGCGCCCCATTTCGTTCGAAACTCCTCCACAATCGCTTCGGTCCCATCGCGCGTGCCGTCCTCGACCACAATCGCTTCCCAACAGGCATGCGTTTGTTGCGACACGCTCTCCAGAGCGGAGCGCACATGTTCCTCCGCGTGGTAACAGGGAATAATGACGCTGCACAAGGCC
>Ga0070686_100001459_pt1 | contig 13342 bp, 15 predicted proteins | sample KBSS23LmetaG_FD_65654 | JGI IMG/M metagenome (GOLD analysis project Ga0070686, IMG submission 65654) | Switchgrass rhizosphere microbial communities from Kellogg Biological Station, Michigan, USA - KBS S2-3L metaG | ecosystem: Host-associated > Plants > Roots > Rhizosphere ...
GCCGCGTTGATCTCCTCGACCGCGAGCTTCGCGCCCTGCACTTGCAGCAGGCCGGCTTCGGCCTGCGGACCGGTGACTTCGTCGACCAGGCCGAACACGATCGGCTCGGCGGCGAATGCCGGCGATATGATCGATGCGGCCAGCGAACAAGCTGCGACAAACCTGACGATTGCGGTTTTCATCTGCTGCTCCTCCGTTCGTTTTTATGGGCCTGCCTTCGGCCGGCCTTATTTTGCTCCTATTCCGGCGATTCGGAATCTCCAAAATTTGAAATTCTCATCACGAAGACACGAAGATCACGAAGAAACACGAAGAAAGGCGGGAGCGACGGGTTTGAGGCAGGCGTCTATGAGATTCCCGGTCTGGGGATGGAGGGGAGAATTGGAGCCAACAACCGTCAACCGTTAAACCAATCAGCACTCTGAATCCTCTTTCCAATGCACTTCTTCGTGTTTCTTCGTGATCTTCGTGTCTTCGTGATGCGCGTCTCCGTAGATCGTGGTGCGCACTTCAATGTAGAGGCTTCGCGGTGAGATTTAAGATTTGAGTAACGCTTCCGGAAAGCCAGCGACATATAGGATAATTAAAACATGGCTGACTGTTGCGAAGACAAATCGTGCGCGATCGACCAACTCCAGGAGCGGCAAAGCGGAACGCTCAAGGTGGTGCTCGGCATTAACGCCGTCATGTTCGTGGTTGTTCTGGCGGCAGGCCTGTATGCAGCCTCAACCGCACTGCTCGCAGACTCGCTGGACAATCTCGGCGATGCGCTCACGTATGCCGTCAGTCTCTATGCGGTCGGCCGCAGCGTGCAAACCAAGGGCCGCGTCGCCTTGTTCAAAGGCGCATTGATCCTTGCGGCGGGCCTGTTCGTGGTCGGGCAGGTTATATTCAAGATCCTGCATCCTTCCGTCCCGGTTTTCGAGGCAATGGGTTTGACTGGTGTGCTTGCCCTGGCTGCCAATGGCACTTGTCTCGCGCTGTTGTGGAAGCACCGGAACGATGACGTGAACATGACTTCCGTCTGGGAATGTTCGAGGAACGACATTGCCGCGAATGTCGCAGTTCTCCTGGCCGCCGCTTTGGTATGGGTGACCAGTTCAGGTTGGCCCGATATTCTAATAGGCGGGCTTCTCGCCTTGCTTTTTCTTCGCTCTGCAGTGCGTGTGCTCCGAAGTGCAATCACCGCAATTCAAACTGGCAAACAGATCCCTCGCACTTCGCAGATTCCGATCCGAATAGTCAAAGGTCCGCGCTAGGTACAGACAGGGCTCTTCTTGTCGTTTTCCAGATCGTTGCTGCGCTGGCTGGCCTGGTGATGGTGGAATGGATGTTCGAGCTTCCCGCCTTCTTTGCATCCCAACACGTGCGCAGTGAAGCAGCCAGCTTTTCAGCGAAGGCGTCGAGACCTTCGGCCTGCTGCTGATCTTCGTCGCTGTTGCACATTCCGTCGAATTGGCACACGCTTTTGCCAGGCTTGGCAACGACGGTCCGCGCAAGCCTGGCATTCGACGTGGAAGGGAAAGCGATGACCAATGAGACGTACTGGGATACCGTTTATCGAACGAAAGCGCCCGATGCCGTGAGCTGGTATCGGCCTCATCTCGAACGCTCTCTCGAACTGATCGAAGCGGTCGTTCCCGATCTATCAGCGTCGATCATCGACGTCGGCGGGGGTGAATCCACTCTCGTCGACGACCTCCTGGCAAAGGGTTATCGGAACATCAGCGTGCTGGACATCTCGCCCACCGCGGTGGAAGTCGCCCAAAAAAGACTGGGAGAGCTGGCGCACCGCGTCACGTGGCTGATGGAGGACATTACGCAAGCAACATTGGCGGCGAGTCATTACGACATGTGGCACGACCGCGCCGTCTTCCACTTCCTGACCAAGTCGGACGATCGTATTGCGTACGTCCGCCAGGTCGCACGGGCCATGAAACCCGGCGGCTACGTAATCGTGGCCACATTCGGTCCCGAAGGACCCCAAAAATGCAGCGGCCTCGATGTGGTTCGCTACGATGCCGATTCGCTCCATGGAGAGTTCGGCGCGAGTTTCAAGCTGGTCGACAGCAAGACGGAAATCCACCAGACGCCGTTCGGTACGAGCCAGCAATTCCTCTACTGCATGTGCAAGGTCGAATAAGGCGACAAGAGGGCCGCCGGCTACCCGGCAATCGTCAAAGGAATGCACGAATGGTGCTTGCACTCGAAAGCAAGATTACGTGTCCCAAATGCGGCTTTGAGAAACAGGAAGCCATGCCAACCGACGCTTGTTTGTACTTCTACGAGTGTACGAACTGCAAAGCACTCCTCCGGCCTGAACCGGGAGACTGCTGCGTGTTCTGTAGCTACGGCACGGTAGCCTGTCCGCCCAAACAGCGAGAGCAATCTTGCTGTTCTACGCCGTCAAGCAGGTGAACCAAAAAAATAAAGCGCCAGCGTCACTAGCTGCGATTGCGCGGCGGTGGGGCGCCAATTTGCCGGCGCACGAACCACATGACGATTGTTGGAATTATCAGCCATTGAGTCGCGGGTAGTAATCGGGTTCCAAGTACGGGTAAACGCGGCATTGCCTCGTTGTATTAATCGCGCGCTGGAGCAATCGCCAGTACCAGACCGTGCAAGCGAATTATTGAGCCAACGGCGTGTCCTTCGGAGGCGTCAAGTTCAATCTCCATGCGCGATCCCGCCATCATCCAGGATGAATTGGACATGTGGGAGGATAGGCGTCTGTGGTCATCCATGTACGAGAAGACAGCGCTGGCAGCCGCGCCTACTTCAGCGGTGCTTTCGAAATGATATGGCAGCATGGTAGTGGCCGCTTGGTTTGCCGGTGCGTCTGGTCCTATTGGTCGTGATCGTGATGTCTTCCATTTGCGGCGTCATGTGGATGCCGAGACTCCCTTTTACTCTCGGCAAAGGCCCGATATTGAACGAAGGTGAGGTTGGGGAGCTTCTGCAGGAACGCAACCAGGCCCCAGATACTTGCATCGTCGTGTGTCTTGCCCCAGGCCGGCATCCCGGACATCTTGATGCCGTGCTTGATCACCCAGAATGTTTCCTGTGGACTCGCCTGGATGCGCTTGGTCAAATCGGGAGGCTTCGGATAGAGTCCGGCGCGAATGTCCGTGTCGTTGTTACCGGGTGAGAGGTGGCATCCGCTGCACATTTCCGCATAGTGTCCGGCACCCGCAGCAATCAATTTTTCATCGTCAAGCTTCGGCAACCTGATGTTCTTCGAGCGCGCGGAAATAGAGCGGGATCGAACAGTTTCCATGATCGCGTACGTAAGATCGGAATGCGGCGCATCCGCCGCAACGTTAAGAAATCCGGCATAGACAATTGCGAATGCCGATGCAACCGATACACCCAGGCAAAGCAACATTCCCATGATTATCTTCATCACGCGCCTCCGATTCTCTGGACCATGCTGCGTCCGTTACCTTCCATCGCCGCCAACGACAGCCAAGCCTCGTCATGTCGTTTGCAGTCTGATGTCTGGTCCGACGGTCTTTTGTCGAAGGGCATGGCGTCGGATCAAATAGTACGCCGCAGGCACCACGAACATCGACAGCAGCGGCGCGGTAATCATGCCGCCCACCATCGGCGCCGCAATTCGCTGCATGACTTCCGACCCGGTTCCGCTGCCGATCATGATCGGCACCAGGCCTGCGACGATGATCGTTACTGTCATCGCCTTCGGCCGCACCCGCAGCACCGCGCCCTCGCGGATGGCGTCGAGCAGATCAGCCTCGCCGACCTTGCCCGCCGCCTCACGCGCCTCCCAGGCATGTTTCAGGTACAGCAGCATGATCACGCCGAATTCCGCCGCAAGGCCGGCGAGCGCGATGAAACCGACCGCGCTTGCAACCGAGACGTTGTGGCCAAGCAGCCACAGCAGCCAGACACCCCCAGCGAGGGCGAAAGGCAGCGAAGCCATGATCAGCAGCGCCTCGTCGAAACGCCTGAGGGTCAGGTACAGCAACACGAATACGATCAGCAGCGTGGCCGGCACGACGAACTTCAGCCTGGCGGTCGCACGTTCCAGGAACTCGAACTGGCCTGACCAGGAGATGGTATAGCCTGCGGGAGTCCGCACCTCTTGCGCCACCGCCTGCTGCATGTCGCGCACTGCGGAGCTGAGGTCGCGGCCGCGGATATCGACGTAGACCCAGCCCGACAGCCTGGCGTTCTCGCTCTTGAGCATAGGCGGCCCATCGTTGATCTGGATTGCCGCGACGTCGCCGAGCCGGATCTGAGCACCGCGCTCGGTCAGCACCGGAAGCTGGCGCAGCTTTTCGAGCGAATCGCGCACTTCGCGCGGATAGCGCACGTTGATGGGAAAGCGCTGCAGTCCATCGATCACTTCTCCAATGGCGTCACCGCCGATCGCCGCGGAAACGATGCTCTGCACATCGGCGATGTTCATGCCATAGCGCGCCGCGGCATCACGATCGACCTTTACATCGACGTAGCGTCCGCCGGTCAGGCGCTCTGCCAGTGCGGATGAAACGCCCGGCACGCGTTTGACGATGAGCTCGATTTGCGCCGCGATGCGATCGATTTCCGCGAGACTCGCTCCGGCGACCTTCACGCCGACCGGGCTCTTGATGCCGGTGGCCAGCATGTCGATGCGATTGCGGATCGGCGGCACCCAGATGTTGGAGAGCCCCGGCACCTTGACGATGCGGTCCAGTTCCTCGACGAGCTTGTCGGGGGTCATGCCGGGACGCCATTGGTCGCGGGGCCTGAACTGGATGGTGGTTTCGAACATTTCCAAAGGTGCGGGGTCGGTCGCGGTCTCTGCTCGCCCCGCCTTGCCGAACACGCTGGCGACTTCCGGCACTGTCTTGATCATGCGGTCGGTCTGCTGCAACAGCTCCGCAACCTTGCCCGCCGCAATACCCGGCAGCGCCGAAGGCATATAGAGCAGGTCGCCCTCATCCAGCGGCGGCATGAATTCGCCACCCAGTCGGCTCATTGGCCAGATCGTGGCCATGGCCGCCGCGATCGCAACAAAGACGGTCGTCCAGGGAAAGCGCAGGACGCCGTCCAGCAACGGCCGGTAGAGCGCGATCAGCAAACGGTTCAGCGGATTCGTCCGTTCCGCTGGAATGCGGCCACGAATGAGGTAACCCATCAGCACCGGGATCAGGGTCACGGCGAGTCCTGCCGCCGCCGCCATGGTGTACGTCTTGGTGAAAGCGAGCGGCGAGAACAACCGCCCCTCCTGCGCCTCCAGCGTGAAGACCGGGATGAACGACAGAACGATGATCAACAGGGACAAGAACAGGGCGGGCCCGACTTCGGCCGCCGCATCGCCGATCACGCGCCAATGCGCTTCTCCGCGCAAGTTCTCGCCGGGATGCGCGTGGTTCCACGCTTCGATGTGCTTGTGGGCGTTCTCGATCATGACCACCGCCGCATCGACCATGGCGCCGACAGCAATCGCAATGCCGCCCAGCGACATGATGTTCGCGTTGACTCCCTGGTAGACCATGACTGTAAAGGCGGCCAGCACGCCGAGCGGCAAGCTGACGATTGCCACGAAAGAAGAGCGGATGTGGAACAGGAACACGAGGCAGATCAGCGCGACCACGACGAATTCCTCGATCAGCTTCTCTTCGAGATTTTTCACCGCGCGCTTGATGAGGTTCGATCGGTCGTACACAGGGATGATTTCGACCCCCGGCGGCAGCCCGGGTTTGAGCTTCTCCAGCTTTGCCTTCACCGCCTCGATGGTTTCCAGCGCGTTCTTGCCGGAGCGCATGACGATGACGCCGCCGGCGACTTCGCCTTCGCCGTTCAATTCGGCAATTCCGCGCCGCATTTCCGGACCGATCTGAATGCGCGCCACATCTGTGAGACGCACCGACACGCCGGCATCGGTCGTCGTCAGCGGGATTTTGCGAAAGTCGTCGAGCGACTGCAAATAACCGGACGCTCGCACCATGTATTCGGCTTCGCCAAGTTCAAGCACTGACCCGCCGGTTTCCTGGTTGGCTCTGCGGACGGCTTCGATCACCTTGCCATGCGTGATGCCGTATGCGCGCAGCTTGTCCGGGTCGAGCACGATCTGGTATTGCCGCACCATGCCGCCGATGCTCGCCACTTCCGACACGTTCGGGACCGCCTTCAGTTCGTACTTGAGGAACCAGTCCTGCAATGCGCGCAGTTGCGACAAGTCCGTGCCGCCGCCGCGGTCCACCAGTGCGTACTCGTAGATCCAGCCCACGCCTGTGGCATCCGGTCCGAGCGCGGCTTTCGCCTGCGCCGGCAGACGCGCCTGCACCTGGTTCAGGTATTCGAGAACGCGCGAGCGCGCCCAGTAGGGGTCGGTGCCATCGTCAAAGAGGATGTAGACGAAAGAATCGCCGAAGAACGAATATCCGCGCACCGTCTTCGCGCCGGGTACGGATAGCATCGTCGTGGTCAGCGGATAGGTAACCTGGTTCTCGACGATCTGCGGTGCCTGTCCTGGATAAGTCGTGCGGATGATGACCTGCACATCGGACAGGTCGGGGATTGCATCGAGCGGCGTGCGCGACAGCGACCATACGCCCCAGGCTGCGAGTATCAGCGTAGCGAGCAGGATCAGGAAGCGGTTGGCGATCGACCAGCGGATCAGACCGGCGATCATTTCTTCATCCTTTGCCTATCGTCCACATCGCCATTCTTCGATTTGTCTTTCATCGTTTGAGTGGACGAAGGCGGAGCCGGGGCGATCCAGGTGATCTCGAAATCTCCTCCTCCGGCATCGCGAATTTCGAACGTGACGCTGTCGCCTACCGCAATATTTTTGGGAAGTCCCTTCGCAGGCAGGTTGAAGCCCATGGTCATCGGTCCCCATTGCAGCGAAGGAATTGGCCCATGCGAGAGGGTGATCTTGTCCTTGTCGATGCGCTCGACCTTGCCTTCGCCGCGATGGGTCGGACCATCCGTCAGCGCATCTTTCGGTTGCGGGACATCTCCCATGCGCCTGGTGGTACCCTTGAGGCTGGCCTCGGAATCGATCAGGAACTGGCCGGAGACGACTACCTTCTGGCCTGCGTTGAGACCACTGCGGATTTCGGTCTGTCCGTTGGATTCGACGCCAACCTCCACGTCGGAGGGGACGAACCCGCCGTTTCCTTGCGCAACCATCACGACACTGCGTTTGCCGGTCTGGATCACCGCTTCCGTCGGCACCAGCAGCATTTCTCTTTTCGCAGCCGGCGCGAAATTGACTGTGGCGAACATGCCGGGAATCAGTCGACCGTCGGAATTGTCTACCTCGATGCGCACCTTGAGCGTGCGTGTCGCGGGGGTGATCTCCGGCAGAATGGCATTCACCCGGCCCTTGAACGTGGCGCCTGGCAGCGCAGGCGTGCGAGCCTCGACGGGATTGCCGGGGCGCACCTGTGCCGCGATGTTTTCGGGAACCTCGGCATTGATCCAGACGGTGCTCAGTCCGTTTATGCGGAACAGCATCGCTCCCGCCAGGATCGTCATGCCTTCGCGCGCTCCCAGCTCGGTGACTACGCCGCCAGCCGGAGCCTTCACCGTCGTCCGCGCATGGATTGCGCCGGTGGATTCGACCAGCCGGATCTGCTCGTCGGACATGCCGGCGAGGCGCATGCGCTGCAAGGCGCCTTCTTGCAGACCGTTCAGGGTTTCCCCGAGACCGGTAGCGGCGATGCGTTTCGCCGAGAGATATTCCTCCTGTGCGGCGACCCAGTCGGGGACATAGACTTCGGCCAGCGGTTGGCCCTTGCGCACGGGATCGAGCGGCGCGCGCACGTAAAGTTTTTCGATGAAGCCGTTGCTGCGCGCCTGCACGACCACCACGTCGCGCTCGTTGAAAGCGACGCTTCCGACCGCCTCGATCGTCGACGTCAATGTGCCCGATACCACCTCGGCCGTCCGCACGCCAAGGTTCTGCTGCACCCGCGGACTTATCGAAACAGCTTTGTCGTCAGCTTCGTCGCCCGCATAGACTGGCACCAGCTCCATGTCCATGAATGGCGACTTTCCCGGCTTGTCGAATTTCTGCTGCGGCACCATCGGGTCGTGCCAGTAAAGAATTTTTTTTCCGCCTGACATGTCGGCGGTCTTGTGTTGAGACCCGCCGCCGGAAGAAGCAGTGCCTGCCATCTTCGACCCCTGGGACATACCTGCCCGATAGAGGCCGTAGCCGATCGCGGCGAGCAAGAGGACGGCGGCTATTGCCAGGAACAAGGCTCGGGCCTTCATCGGGAATCTCCCGTCTGAACTGTCGTCGACGACGCGCCCGGACGGTGAGAGTCGACAGCATCCGGGAACAGGAAATTCAGTTGCGCCCACAGCCGCGCGGTTTCCATTTCAAGTTGCAGCGCTTGCAGGCGCAGATCGATTTCGCCGCGGCGGGCCACCAGCAAGTCCGTCAGGCTCGCCTTGCCGCCGCGAAAAGCCGCTTGAGTGGCGCGAGTTCGCTCGCCGGCCAGGGGAACGATCTCGGCCTGGTAGCGCGCAACGCGCTCCCGATCGCCCTGCCATGCGCGCACCATGGCGCGAACCTCGGCAATGTGCGCACGCAGAAGGTCGTCGCGTTGCGCCTTGAACTGCTCAACCAGTGCCAGGCGCGATCCCAGTTCACGGTCCTGGCGCCTTTGCTGATCCCATTGCAATGGAACGGAAACGCCGATCGACACCATGTTCGAGTAGGCGGCGCCGCGCTGGCTGTAGCTGAGTTCAATGCTCCAGTCCGCCTTCTTGTTGGCTTGGGCGATGCGGGCGTCTGCCGAGGCAACGTCGATCTGCCTGGATAGCACGGCGATCTGCGGATGGTGGCCGAGTTCCTGGTCCAGCGAGCCGGTGTCGAGCCGCAGGGAATCGATCGCGGGCTTGCCCTCCAGAGGGGCCTGCGCGCCCTCACCGATCCAGCGCGCGAGCGCAATCTTCGCGGTGGCGATGCGGCGATCGAACTCGCTGGCACGATCATCCAGTCCCGCCAATACGCCATGCGCTGCAAAGACGTCAGCCTGGCTGCCCCGGCCTGCACGGTAGGCACTCTCGGTGGCGACGATCTCGAGCTTGACCTGCGCGGCCTGCTCGGCAATCACCGCCGCCATGGCCTCGGCGTAGTAGCGGTCCAGCCACGCGAGCGCCGTGTCGCGCTGGATGGATGCGACGAGCGCGACCTTTTCCGCTAGCGATTTTTGCGCTTCGCGCTCGAAGCGCTCTGCGCGCAACTGGCGCTTTTCCGTACGCGTGAATTCCTGCACGACACCGATGCGGCGCTGGGTCATGGAATCGTTGCCGATGCTGAACTGATCCGGGCCGTTGACCGGCAAGTTATCGATGCCAAACTTGAGTATCGGATCCGGCAATTGACCAGCGGCCTTCGCCATGTCACGAGACGCGGCGATCGCGGCATCCTGCGCCGGCACCTGAAGGGAATGCTCGATCGCGCGAAGCAGAGCTTCGGCAAGTGTGAGCGGAGTTTCTGCGACTGAAGAGTCGCTGCCAAAACCGAGAGCGCCTGCCAGCGCGATCAAGACGATCTTGCCGGAAAGCCGGCGAGTCGTTTTCGGTTTCAGACAGGCGCAGCACAAATCGATCTGCGCAGGAGATATGGGTGCGGCCGGGATTGGCCCGACCTGGAAAAAATGTGAATACATGATGCCTCCGCAAGGAAAACACGAACAGCCGCTTGCGCGGCGGATTCAGTGCTTGGGGAGGCTAAAGCTGAAAACTACAGAAACGAATCGAGGGGGGAGGATCGGTGGAACGATGCGGTACGGTCGTTGCAAAGACAAATGTTGTCGTGGCAACCATCTCACGCGGCACGGTGAGAACCACCACGTCTGGTATTTCGAACGCCGCAAGCTCGGCATGGCTGAAGCTTTGATCAGTGGCGGTCGATTGCTGCAGGCAGCTATTGGGATTGACCCGTTTGGCGCAGTCACTGGGATGATCTGAGCTTGCGAATGCCATGACCGGAGAAAGCGACGGCATGGTGCATGCCTGAACCGCATTGACCAATTGACCGAACAGCATCGCGCCGATCAGGAAATGCCCCAAGGCAGTAGTCAGTCGGTGGATTCTGCCAAGCATATGCAAAGAAATGGCGTCCCGTAATATCGGCGATTCATTGTAAGACATATCCATCTGATTGTCAGACATTGCGCTTGTGGCAGCGTTCCCGCGGTCGCTTTGCTACCTTGCCATCTTTGGCGGGGCTCTGAAGTGCTTTCGCAGAGATTCAGCTTGAGAACCCACAACCTCCGCCGCTTCGCTCAATGCCATTTCGGTCACACCAAAAAACTCTGCCCAATAACGCCGCTCCCAAGGCTCGTCAAGATTCAACCTGCCCGTATCTGCCGAGCCCTCCTTCGAGAAATCGTCTCTCATTTTTCAGCGCTCCAAATAGGCGAGACGCCCGACTTTGTCCCGCATGCTGCCCACGCTAGTCCTTGTGCTTATCGTCATCCTCGTGGTTTCGTTTTCATCGTTAACATTCTTCCCATGCCCGCGCTCGCCTTCCTTCTCGATTTGAACCTTGGTGGCGATGACTATCCCGTTTGTCACGGTACCCTCGACTTCAACGTCGGCGCCCAGGAAGACTGTTGCCCCATCCGGCCGGAACCTGGCGCTACGCGCATCCACCGGGTCTCATGTGTATGGCCAAGATAAATGTGCAAACAGCCCATTTCAATCGACCGAATAGCTCACTCGCACTCCCCTGTTCGGACTATGTCTCCAAGTGGCGACTCCAGTGCGCTCTTATCGCTTGCCTGCGAAGGAAAGGAGCAATGCCCATTTGCGAGGGCGCAAATGTCCTGAACAATATCCATCTCTTTTCCAGCTCCTTACTTCGGGCTGGATCGCTCGTTCGTGACAAAGCTTGGCGGTCCCGCCAGAGAAGGAATCAGGCGCAATTCGAAATCCCGCTTGACAGTCTTTCGTTATTTCCATGATACTGGAAATATGAAAACGAATGACGCCATCAAGAGCCTCGCAGCGTTGGCGCAGGCGACTCGCCTCGAAATCTTCCGTATTTTGGTGCAGAAGGGGCCGGAGGGAATGGCCGCCAGCGCTATCGCCGAAAAAGTTGGGCTTCCCAATGCCACGCTGTCTTTTCACATCAAGGGGCTGACGCATGCGGGACTGGTGAATGCGAGGCAGGACGGCCGCTTCATTTATTACGCGGCCGATTATTCGGCCATGAACGACCTGGTGGGCTACCTCACTGAGAACTGCTGCGGCGGGCAGTCTTGTGCACCGCAAACGATCGAACCGAAATCTCTCAAAGGAGAACGCAATGAAACGGCTACACGTGCACGTCGGCGTGCGTGACCTGCAAAAAAGCATCCGCTTCTACTCCGCGCTGTTCGCCGCCGAGCCGACAGTGAGCAAGCCCGACTATGCCAAGTGGATGCTGGACGATCCGCGGGTGAACTTCGCGATTTCGACACGGGCCGCAAAGGCCGGCCTGGACCACCTGGGTATCCAGGCCGAGAACGGTATGGAACTGGAAGAAATCGGATCGCGCCTGGCGCAGGCCGACGTCTCGCTGTTGCCGCAGAAAGGCGCTTCCTGCTGCTACGCTAAGAGCGACAAGTACTGGACGCTGGATCCGCAGGGCATCGCGTGGGAATCGTTTCACTCGCTCGACTCCGTTCCGGTTTACGGCGAGGACCGGGTACCGGACCCCGCGAACAAGTCCGCTTGCTGCGCACCCGCCAGCGTTTGAAAAATGTCCTTTACGTTCTCGTTCGGTGCTACGCAAGATACGGAGGCGGTGAAACGCCTGCTCGCAGATTGCGGGCTGCCGGACGAAGACGCCGGCAGCCATATCGAGCATTTCCTGATCGCACGAACGGACGATGACGTTGTCGGCACGGTCGCGCTGGAAATGGCGGGACCGGTGGCACTGCTACGCTCGCTGGCGGTCGCCGAGAAGTATCGCGGACAGGGTCTCGCGAAACTTCTGTACGACCGGATTCTCGCGCATGCCCATGCACGAGGAATCGAAACGCTTTATTTGCTCACGCTGACAGCCAGTGCATTTTTCAAGCGACGCGGTTTCACGACCGCCGAGCGCTCGTCTGCGCCAAAACAAATCGCCGCAACGCGGGAGTTTTCGACGCTCTGTCCAGATAGCGCCGAGTTCATGGTCAAGGACATCCGCAAGCAGTTTCGGAGACAGGCATGACCAGCGAGCCCGTCAATGTGCTTTTTTTATGCACCGGCAACTCCGCGCGCAGCATCATGGCCGAAGCCATCCTCAATGCCACCGGAGGCGATCGTTTCCGCGCGTACAGTGCCGGCAGTCATCCCAGCGGCAATGTCAATCCGTTTGCGCTCGCCCAGATCAGCAAGGCCGGGCAATCCACGCAAGGCTTCCGAAGCAAATCGTGGGACGAGTTTGCCCTGCCCGGCGCCCCGACGATGGATATCGTCATTACGGTATGTTCGGATGCGGCGGGCGAAACCTGCCCGATCTGGCCCGGGCAACCGCTGAAAGCCCATTGGGGGGTCGACGACCCGTCCGCATTCGAAGGGCCGGATGAACAGAAGCACCGCCTCTTCGCTATCATCTACGCGCAACTCCATTCGCGCATCCGCATCCTCACCAGCCTCCCGCTCGACAAACTCGATCGCATTGCCACTCAGAAGCAATTGCACGACATCGGGCAAACCTGATGTCGCAACTCCCGAAACAGTTGGCGGCCGAGTTTGTCGGCACGGCCCTGCTTTTGGCGGCTGTCGTCGGCTCGGGAATCATGGGAGAAAGGCTTTCGGGCGGCAATGCCGCGATCGCGTTGCTGGCCAACGCCATCGCCACCGGCGCAGTTCTGTATGCGCTCATCGCGGCGCTGGCGCCTGTTTCCGGCGCGCATTTCAATCCCCTGGTGACGTTGTCTCAGGTCATGCTGGGAAAAATGGAAGCGAGACCCGCGAGCGCCTATGTGGTGACCCAGATCGTTGCCGCGCTCGCCGGATTGTTGATTGCGCACTGGATGTTCGAGCTTCCCGCGTTTTCTCCGTCGCATCACGCGCGCAGTGGTTCCGGTCAGCTTTTAAGCGAAATTGTTGCGACATTCGGTTTGCTTCTGGTCATTCTGAATTGTTCAAGCCATAAGCCGGAATCCATTCCTGCTGCGGTCGCGCTCTATATCACGGCCGCCTACTGGTTTACCGCCTCCACGTCTTTCGCCAATCCCGTCGTCACGATCGCGCGATCCATGACGGACACCTTCTCCGGCATTCGTCCGATGGACGCACCCGGCTTCATAGGTGCGCAATTCATCGGCGCCATCCTCGCCGTTCTGTTCCATCGCTGGATGGCGCGCAACTAGCCCGGATATTTCACCAGGCC
>Ga0070686_100001462_pt1 | contig 13335 bp, 20 predicted proteins | sample KBSS23LmetaG_FD_65654 | JGI IMG/M metagenome (GOLD analysis project Ga0070686, IMG submission 65654) | Switchgrass rhizosphere microbial communities from Kellogg Biological Station, Michigan, USA - KBS S2-3L metaG | ecosystem: Host-associated > Plants > Roots > Rhizosphere ...
TGGCTCCTCATCTGATTCACTTAAATACTCCTTTTTAAACTTACTGACATCGCCTTCATATAGCTCCGTGAAGGCCTTAAGAATGAACTTAGTTGCTTCTAGCTGGCCATATTTCCGCTTTACGGTTTCAATGGCCATTTTGTCATTAGAGCAAGTAGAATATAGCTCAGCTTCCAATACTACAGCTCTTTCGGTCAGAAACTGACCAAAAGCAAGCATGGAATAATGGCTCATTTCGCCCTTACTCATTGGCCGTTTTCCTGGTTAGGGGGAGTCTGCTGTTGCTGGTTCTGTTGATTCTGTTGCGCTTGAGCCTGTTGCATCTGCATTTGTTGGAGCATTTGCACTTGTTCAGGCGGAAGGTTTGCTGCGTTGTCCATCGAAATAGCTGACCCTGGTGTTCCGGGTGGCAATCCGAAGGTGTTTTGGGGCAACGGAGGTGGAGGGCCGAGCAACGTTTTCGCCATCCGGTGCATGCCTCTAGCCTTCAAAGATTCACTGATTGCTTTATACAGGAAAGCCATGTTTCCTTGCAACTGAGGAATTGCATTTGGTAACTGAGTAATTTCGTCGGCTTCTCCGACCTTATCGGCACGTGATTTAAACTGCAAATCAGAAATCAATTCGATTTCGTATTCATTATCGTAGAATTCACGAGCAGCTTTAATCATCTCAGACCCACGCATCTCCAGGTCTTCATTGAAACGATTAACGTAGAATATTTCTTCATCTCCCATAAAAGTACGATTCAACTTACAGTTATTCTTCATAATTTGAATAACAAAGTCTGCGTACTTCTGTGTAGGAACAGAAATCATTGAATTCATCTGCTCGATACGAGCCTGAATACCTCTAGCAGTTTCTCCTGACTTACCAGGACCACCACTCATCAATTCTGGGGTTGAACTCGCTTGCTCTCCGAATTGCATTAACTTATCAGCTGCTTGAATAAGCTGGGGATTGGCTGCTCCAAAGTCTAGTTCGTAGAATGCATTTTGGAGGTCGCTGGGCATGACGTTTTTGGCTTTGTTGAAAACGCCGGGACCAATCTTGAAAGGAGAACGGAAATCAACGTTTGATGCTGTGATAAATGTTTTTCCATTACCGAGAGTAGCTGCGTCAAGGAACTGACTCCAGACGGTGTTTGTGGCGAGGTTAAGCTGAGCATCAATTCTACCGATACCGATTCCGAGATTGCCCAGCATAGGTTCAAGACAGACACCATGGCTGAACATGTAAATCGGTTCTTTGCGAGGAGGGATAGGACCTTGTTCATATGTCTCTCCAGGCGGAGCCTGGTAGTTCGTCATCCAAGAGGGTTTTTGAGGGGGTGGTGGTGGGGGCGTATTCGCGACTTGGCGTCCCATATCAGCCGCTTGATGAGCTGTTGGGTCACCGATTGGAGCCGCAGCAGCGAATTGAAAAGCCTGCTCGGCCTGCATTTGCTGTTGTTGCTGTTGCTGGACGTACTGCTGAATTAAACCTTGATATTCGTTAAATTCCTTCATCTGGTAGTCGTAACGGTATCGTTCAGCATAGTCTGCTGTTTCGTGAATTGAGAGTTTAAGCGGAGTCTTAGTAGTAAGGTCAAAGACGAGTTGGCAGTAACGTTCCTTGTCTTGACCAAATAACTTTAGCCAGCCTTCATAGTGAATGATTTCATATTCACCACGAATCTGGCCATAAGGTTCTTCACCCAAGTGGTCAGCAATTGCCTGACGTAGTTCTGTTTCTACTGCTCCGTTTCCGTATTCGGGAGCAGTGTGCTTGATGACATCTTCGATGTGAGACCATGTTCCTGACATCGCTTTGAGCTTGGTTTTGAAGAAGGGTATGCGACGAGCAACCCAAGGTACGTCACTGAAATCAGGACTAACAGACACATGAGTATACGGAGTGACAAAGTCATCACAAGTCAGGATTTCGTGGCAGTTGCGGCGAGTGATAGGGTCATAATAAGAGTGGCAAACAACGTCACCCGCCACTGCGAATATGAGTAACCCCCGATGCTGTTGTCGTTTGAAACCAACAATGCGATTGCGGATTTGCCAATTGCTATGTTCAGAAACGATTGGTGCAATGAGTTCTGCTTGTGGATTCGTTGGAACGAAATTAAAGACATTTGACCAGTCTCCAAAGATTTCAGAATAGATTTTGTTTGTGTAACGGATAACGTTTTGAAGAGCCAGCGGAATGGCAGCATTAGCGCAATTCTCATACGGTTTGTTCTTAGGAGGAAGGTCGCAATAAAGTAGACGCCAAGCTTCTGCTACCTTTTTACGGTAAGCATCGTTCTTTTCCCAAGATTGAATAAACTCATCGTAACAGTCAGCAACCAGTTTCTTCAGAGCTTCTTTTGCTTCTGGGTCTGATTCGAAAAGAGGAATTAGGTTAGGAAGTTCCTCATCTTCTGGTTTGATTACGAATACCGGTTTAGGCGCATCTTCAGCGTCTGGATTAATCTGAAGTTCTGCCTCAGTGTCAACGTATCCTGGGTCTTTGGCAGACTCTGGAGCAACTTCTAGTTCCTCTGGTTCATCGATGAGAGCCAATTAATTAACCTCCCCAGTATCCAAATGAACCACGTTCACCTTCAAGCTCGTTTTCATCAGAGTCATCACGATTAGATTCTTCCTTATAATTTGGAGCCGAAAGTCCAGACAACTTCGCATACTGACAGGCATAAGTGTTCCTATCGTACCAGTGGTCCTGTGGCCCTTTTAATGGAACTTCCAAATTGTTTGGGTCAGTAGTTAATGCCGGAATTGTCTTGATACTTTTTTCGCAGTTCTCAAAGAAAACAATGCCAGGCAGTTTAGTAAAGTTCTCATGAGATTTTAGCCTATTTGTAAAGACTTCGCAATTGGTTTCGCGTGACTTCTGGCTAGCCTTACACCAGTCAACACCAACCTCTACCATCTCCTCATATTTAGTCTTGAAAGATGAACCACGTTCTTCCCATAGTTGGCCATCCATAGGCCCATAAATCTTTGAGCCTTGATTTGGGTCCCAAAGTTTGTTTTTCTCTTCGAAATACTTTATCATCTCTGCTACTTCAGTAGCGTTCTTTTGTTTGAACGAGATTTCATAGAAACAATATAGAGTACCCTCCGGATGAACCGCATACCAGCCAATGGTCCCACTAGTAGCATAACCCCAGTCACCAGCCCTAAAGATAGGCCAGTCGTGAGGTATCTTAAAAGGTTTACATACATGAACTGTTGCGTTCCAAACTTCGCCAAAGTGGCTGCCGATAACAGTATCCCAACTACCATATAGATAAGCATCACGGATATGCTTGGGCTTATCCAGTAGCGTCAACTCATATTGTTTGATGAATTCTGGGTCAGGATTGTCATACAAAGTTGCCGGCAAATACAACTTAGTCTTGTAGTCAATGGTTCCGTCTTTACGGATGAGCTTCTTTCGTAGAACCTTCTTGCCCTTGGGATACGGGTCGACGAAATACTTCTTTACCCACGCTGGGTCGTCAACTGTGATATCCTCACCTTTGTTACCACCGAGATGAGGGTTAGTGGCTGCTCGAATCTTCAGAAACCTAGACAGAACCTTATCGCCGGTTCTTAAGCGAGCGTTAATTCTATTGTACTGCTCGTAATCGAATTCAATCAACTCATCGTAGTAAATACCGGTGTACTGCTGACCCAGATAGTTATTATAATCCTTCTTGTCTTTGCAGTGACCAAACTGATACTTTAGACCGGAACGGAATGTCCAGGTGGATTGCTTCTCCTTATACTCAGCATCTGGGTCAATCGATTTGAAGATACGGTGAGACCGGTTAATGGTCTCCGTCAGACGTGGCATGGTCCGGCGTAGATGCAGGATATGGCCTTCCGAGTGGCCCCAATGCAACGGATTCTGCTGAATCAGTTCCTTATATTCACCAAAGTTATCAGGAATATTTTCCTGGAGACATCGCAAATCCTCTACCCAAATTTGTTCTAATGGGTCCATCAATAGGACCATTGAATTATGAGTCGGTATATAGGATTTGGTAATTAGGAATGTTCCTCCGCCTTCAACTTGGATGCATTTTGTTGGGACGGATTCAACTCTTTTAATGGACTTAATACGGTGACAGTAGCGTTTTTGAAATGTAGCTCCAACCTCACCAGTTCGCCGAGAACATTTGTATTCTTTGCTGAATAGTTTGAGATACCAAGTCTTTCGATAACGTGGTTGACATATTTTAGGACCGAGTCCCAAAGAACTTGCGAGACAGTAAAAATCGGTGAGAAACGGATAGTCTGCATAATCAACTTCTGGACTCATCCCAGAATTACCATCCATGATTCCTTCCAAAAGAGCCATTCTCTGATTGAAAGAACCATTGAGGTAAAGTGGAAGAATTCGTCTTCCTTTGGCCGGAATCAATTCATTGATTAAATCTGTTCGCTCACGGATGCGAGAAACTTTATGCCCAACAACGTCAAGGGTATACCCAACGTCGTGTAGAGTAGAGAATAACTCAGGGTCGAAAGCTGCAATGGAAGCTCTGTCACTAGGCTGGCCACGTACCAAGCATAGACCGTAAACATAAGCATCAAGTAGAAGTTTTGCCGGTTCAGTTTCTGTTGCTGCCGCAAACGAGAGTTGCGGAATAAAAACTGAATTGAATATATCGGCGGTTTTAAAGATACGACCGTCTGCGGCGTTCCACAAGTGCTCTCCATCACACGTGATATTTTCGTCGGCAATGTTAAGTCGATAGCAATCTCTTCCAGTGAAGATTTCGGTTTCGGCAATAACACTAACTTGTTTTCCTTTGACATTGAATACAATATCTCCTGGATGAATATCTTTGAAGTAACGAAAACCAATTGGTGTAGGAACTAACGTATCAAGTGCGAGAGCTTTTCCGGGACCCGCAGCGCCAGCTCCTAGGACTTCATCTTCCTTACGAGAATGAAACAAAGCTCCCCAGGGACTTGGAGTATAAGCTGCTTTTTCAAAGGGAGAAGCCATTAGTCATCTTTGGCAATAGCCTGTAACCCGGGACTCGTTGAGTTTTTAAACGAATCTAATACTTTAGAAAAGTCGTAATCAGAATTGTCGTCGCCGTAAACTGAGTATAATCCATAATATGCCCCTTCTCTGACCATTGGAGACATAGAGGTATCCAAACACACCGATTCGAGATATGGGCCAAATTCTTTAATTTCAGTTCCACCCAAATACTCAAGAGCGAAAGTCAATTCACTAGGTTTTAGATAATTCCCTTCGCAAATGTATTTTAATACATTAGGCAAATTATCAGCAAGTTCACTTAAACAATTTCTACTAATCATGCATAAACCAAAGACAGAGAGAATCTACGACAGACAGGACGAGAAACAGTGGTGATGTAGCGAGCTTCAATCTTATATGTCTCTTCTCTGGGAAGGATTCGATTCTTTCCTTCACCAAATGGAAGATGCGCAATATATTGATGCGGATAGGTGGATTCGACTTGGATAGTAGAACCTTCAACAGGATTGCCGTCAGACTGTCTTACCAAACGAAAAGCGACTGGTTTCCCATCTTCAGAGTAAGCAGTCATTGAAAAAAGAATTTTCAATTGTTTTCCATTTTGCTCCAACGGAGTTTTTTCATCAACTGAAAACTTAACGGACTTAGGCTTTGATTGTTCCAGCATCACATTAACTGGAGCCCATTGCTTGCCAACTTCTTGACAAGTCATATCCGATTCTTCTTTCTCCATTGTTCTATCAAATACAGTATTCAACTGTACCAAACGATACAACTCGGCTGCTAGAGGAACAAGTTTCTTATTGACGTAAACTTGTGGAGATTCCTCTTCTTCCTTAGTAGGAAGATGTAGTTCAAGGTGCGACATTTGCCTTTTTAAGAAGTCTTTTATAAGTGGCAATTTTCTTCTTCTTGATTTTGTTTTGGTATTCGTTGAACTCAACGGACCCTATCAAAGTTTTAAGTTCTTCCTTAAAATGTTTAACACATAGATAGTCCGCAAAAGCATAATCGCCACATGGTTCGTCGTAATACTTAGTTGTGCCGTAATCATCTTCATATGACCTAGACACTCTAGCGTGACAGCCTCTCATTCTGAATTCTTCTCCAGCGTACTTATAATTGAGTTATACAATGTTTGTCTGAGGACATTATCAAACTTAACTCTAGCCTCAATCCACGCCGACTTTTTGGTAGCGTGAAGAGACAACCATTCCGGTTGCTTCTTTAAATCTGGATGAATTTCGCAAAGAGCCCGGTCGGCTTCATAGGCGACTCTTGCGAAAGACCCTGGAGGAAGTCTCTTAGCCTTTAATTCAACATTCCAATTAGTAAATTGTTGAACAGGATAATATACCGGTGAACCTGGAATATCAGGTTTGATTTGTGCTTTACCTTCATGAATAACAATCTGAGCTAAATCTCCAGTTGTTTTATTACGAAGATACGTACCAATCGGAGGGCAACCATTTGGTAATACAATATCAGTCTCACCAGTCATCGGCAATTTCTCAGTCATTCCATCTACTCCTAATTGAGTGATATAGAGGAGCTACGATTGTCTTCTTTGGTTCTTCGTTCCGTGGACGATTACGAATAGATAGATAAGCATCTTCCCATTTCTTCCATTGGTAAATTGAATAGAAGGTAATGATAAGAAGAGCAACAGAGGCCGCTAGGTTAATGTATAAGTAAATCATCATGTTAAGACTCGTCAACGTCTATCACTTCAAACTGCTCAGGTTGTTGAGCTGGAGAAGGGAAAGTAATAGACTCAATGTTGAGAACTTTGGTTCCGGTTTCTTTTTGAGCTTGAGCTTTAATGATTCCGATGATAGTAGCATGCGCCATCTTTACTGCATGCGGAGTATCAGAAGAATTCATCCAGCCTGCTTTAGCCAAACGAATCTTTTTCTTCTTTTCTTCCTCTGGTAATCCTTCCCATTCAAATGGGATAGAATTTACTTCACCGGTAGCGTCATCAAATCCAAGCTCAGCAAACCGCATATAAGGCTGAACAACTTCTAGCGCATCTTTAAATAGGCTAGACTCGGCAGCCTTTATCGCCTCCAATGAACTCGATTTCGATAATTTCTCTATCTGAGCTTGTTGGTCTTTCAATAAGGATAGCTGATGCTGCTGTTCTTTTTTTGTGGTCATGGAAGAACTTTAGATTTTCAAACTTGACTAGGACTGTGGTCTTTGTGTGAACGGTTGGCATTATAATAACTTTCGATTGCATTCTGTGAAAGAGGTTCATTGGCTAGAAGCAAAAATACTCCGCCTTCTGATTCTTTGTCATTAATCCAATAAGAACGAATACCTAACACTTGTTTCCAGCCGTCATTCTCAATGACACCAGCTTTGATAAGACCATCTTCAATAAACTTGGCAGCAGCTGCTGCAATGTTTGAAGGGTCTCTCTTCATATTAGGTTCAACTAGAAGATAATGGAAATATGCAGACTTGCAAGTATTGAAACCAGTCTTGACTACATGCGAGCAGACTTTATTAGACCACTCTTGCTTTAATTGATTATACATGTTAAACTTAAAGGAGTTACGTTTATTTTCTCCTCCTTTAAGTAACCAGGAAGTTTTCCCTCCCTGTCCTTTGAGAAATACCAAGTCATTCATTGACGGTACTCTCCAAGGGAAATACCACTGGTTAAATACTTGCAAATGATTAAGTTCAGACAATTCAAAGTTCCTGGTGTGTATCTGAAAGATATCAGAGAATACACAGGCTATACAGATGTAAAAGGAGCTTGCGCCAAAGCTGGTGTAACTCTATGGAGATTGCGAGGAAGAGAGTATAGCCCATTATCTTTAACACAAGTAATTAAAGTCCTTAAGGTAATTAGAAGCGTACAGGGTGAAAGATTCCTCAGGAAAGTTGAGAAGAATCGATAGAATGGTCTGTGTATTCTTCATCAGTTGGAAACGCATCTTCCAAGTCAGCGAAATCATTTAGATTGATTCCTTCTACTGCGGAAGACAACAACTCAGTAAACTCTTCAGATTCAGTAGACATTCCATCTGGAATCTCAATATCTTTACTGATAACAGCGGAGAACACAAAGGTGTAATTGGTAATCATTAAGTCAGTATCGCACGAATTATTAGTCCGGTCAAGTAGTCTTTAGTGGAGTCGCAAGGCCGGATGTGGTAAAATGGCTTATGCAAAGCAACCGAGGCATAGGCATAAAGTGGGCCAAGCAAATTCTGGCTGATGGTTACCAGAAAGATAACCAGAACCCAAACAAGACCAAAGCAAAGATTTGGAATCAGAAAGCTGCAGTCTTTGAGGAAATAGAATTGTCTTCGGAGAATTCATATAAATTCAAAGGCAAGTGGCGTGGTGACATGATTAAGTGAAAAAGAAAGTATTCGAGTATGACGAAAGCTTTATCAAGGCTGATTTCTCACGATGGAAGTTTGACCGTGGGACAAGTCGTGCCGAACGACTCTTCTCAGCTTACGAACTTGAAGATGAACGATGGGAACAAATCAATGCGCTCTTGGATGCTGCAGAAAGAAAAGCAGATGGAGAGCAAATTAGAATTGTTAGAGCGGAAAGAGAAGAACCGCAGAAGCCAACGTATCGCAAAGGACAAACAAATCCTCCAGAAACGATTGGCCGAGTATCGAGACAAAGCAAGACCAGGTCAAAAACTAGGACTCACAGATGAACAAGTAATCTATTGCCGTGAGCAAATCAAGACTAGGTCGATGAAATCTATAGTAGAGGAACTCAAATATTCTAAGCGTTCTATTGAGAACGCGGTACGCGGACTTACTCATCAACACCTGAACGACAAAATAAAACCGCAGTGGTAGGTCGCAATAGTCTTGATTTGGAAGCCGGGCCTGATTATAATGCTTATACGTTACCCAGTCGTCTGCGAGCGTAAAAGCGAAGCGGCGAGCAGGACTGGGAGTATCTCAAACATCAGTTGTTGCCAGCTACAGTGAAAGTTATCTGAAAGATAACTGGAACGCGGCTGAGGGTAGCAGGGTTACCGTATGGTAATCCTGCATCTACCAACACGGATTAGCGGATTCGCTTCGCTCAGTTTTAGTTCGGAGCGCCCTCCTCCCCCCCGGGCGCGATAGAGCGGGTGGGACCGGTTAAGTTTCCAGCTGTGCTACGGAAAATCATCATACGACTTCATTGTATCAGTCGTTGATGACACAGCTGAATTCGTGTACGGTTGAGTTATCAGTTTGATAACGTCAATCGTGCTAGGCCAAAATTGATAATGATTTACTGATGAAAGCACAGTTGATGACTGACTTTTTGGCCACTTCGTGGTTGATATTAGTCCAACCTAGTTTCTTAGAAATTTCGCACTGGTGGTACCCACTACCCGATTCGTTTCTCAACCCTAGTAGTACCCGGTGGGATTACGGATTGGTTATCGTCACGATAATCAATCCCGGTTTGGATTACGACCTCCTGTATATATCTGAAGATATATTCAGTAGGTCTGGGTTAGGATTGACCGGCTGATTGACTGATGGCTCCTCCCTGAATTACAGTGAGAATAGACTGGGGAACGGAGGGGAGAAGCCGACCTCCAACTGACTTTCACCCATTACATGTCATGTATTAACATCACAATACATTGCGCTATACATAACGTATATACAACACACTGCATTACACCGCATCACATCACACGTATTGTAGTGTATAGTCATTCGGTAAGTCTAACCTAACAGCCGGTTAGCTGAGTTGTTTGCCTCCGGCAAACACTCTGTCTGGTACAATCATTGACTATGCCAACGCTGAGTTAAAGGCGCTAATCGCTTGCGATTCGTAGCCCGAGAGCCGTAGGCGAGCGCTGGAGCTAATCTCGCCGTCAACTTTGATGACTTTCGTTGACGATTCTTATTGCCTGCAGTCTTCCTTCTGCTATCATGTACTCTATGACGCAGACGAACTGCCAGAAGACTGGCGAGACGACGACGGTAACGGTTATTGTCTCGGTTGCTAAGACCACCGATTCCTTCGGTGCTTCCTGTGATTCCGGCTCGTTGCGAATTGCGCAATTAATTGCCGAAACCCTAAAGTCTCGCTGAGTCTGACCGTTCAATAATGTAGGAGGATACGACATTGGCAACCTATCAACTGATTGTTAAGGATTCAGTCAATCATGGCGAATACACTTGCAAAGTGTATCGCTGTGTCAGTGGAAACAAGAATGTTGCGCTTACGGTTAAGCGTGGACGTTCGAAGGCTGAGGCGATGAAAGAAGCTTTGCGGGAGGTGAGGCTTCTGCGACGTGGTAAGATGCTTCCAGTTGTTTGAGCCGCTACCTCCGGTCTAGTTTCTAGACCGGCAATAGTGTCCCAAACGTTTAAACAGTAGGACAGGCGCTAATCGCGTAGCGATTCGTAGCCTCGCAACCGTAGGGAGCGACCATGGTCAAGTTTATTGCAGTTTTGACGCCGGTTGTTTTCGCCACCTTACTGACTGGCTGGGCCTCTGCCAAAGAGAGCGCTAATCGCGTAGCGATTCGTAGCTTTCCTGCCGTAGGCGGGCATCTTGTAGAGCCGGGCCGCTGCTGGCGAGAGGTGAGCTTCAATGAGACCAGAGACGGGTCTTTCGTGGTCCGGAGCGCTTGGGTTTGCGAGGTTCCGTCCGAGCCCCGCTCTGCGAAGCAGAAGTGCGGGCATTGTGAGCGCGCTGAAGCGCCTAAGAAGGGGAAGTGAGATGTCTCAGGATAAGCTGACCGGTATTGAGCTACTGCGCTTTGCGGTTAAGTATCTTTCCTATAACACGGAAAGTGTTAATCAAAGGTTCTCAGCCATTGAATTGCTGAACATCGCAGAATGCGCTAGGGCCGCTGAGTGGGATATGTATCCAGACCAGTGGACCAATAATCAGCTGATAGAGGCGGCCAAGCGCAGAATGGTTCCTGAGTGGTTAGACGAGTCCACTCCTACGACGTCAAAGTCTCGATTGGAGAAGTAATGTTGACTTGGATTATTAGCAGGGCTATTATTGGGTTGGTTGTGGTGAGTCTTTTCTGTTTGCTGATTGGAGCATTGTCGTGAAAGCAGTTGCTATCGCTTCTCCAGCCTCAACGGTTCTGACCTTGCAAGTCAATGACAATGAGGTTTTGAGTCTGCTTGCTATTCTTGACCAGACTAACACTGGGCGGGAATTGTCAAAACCTATCAAGAAAGCTCTAAGGGACGCTGGTTTTGGGGAGCTGGCCTAATGATTGACATGATTCAACAGATGTGAGGAACTGCCAGCCCTACAGGCTGGCGAAATGAGCAAGTATGTGGGATATGATACAGGTTATGTTTGCGAACCATCCCGTTTGGTGTGTGGTGGTTCTTGGATGCGCCTTAGGCGCTGGAGGTTCGAAGTGACTAAGAAAGACTATGAACTGATTGCGCGTGTACTCAATAAGCACTGCAATGATTCAAGGTTGGTTATAGCGTTCATTGATGAACTTCGGGATAATAACCCTCGCTTTGATAGTGATAAATTCATTGAAGCTTGCTGCAAAGGTAAGTAAGGAAAGATTATGAACAAGTTCAGTAATGAAACGTTTGAGTCAGAGGAAACCTTGCCTGACCCGGCTGAGGAGTTGCGACAGAAAACTGTCCAGGCACTCTACGCTGAGGTTCCCGAGCCTTCCGAGGCGAAGGGCAGTCCCGTTCGGCTGGTAACCAGTAAACGCGTGAAGCGGACTGAGGCTGAGATGCTTGCCAGCTTGGGTGGCTCAGCTCTCAAAGAGGCAACCTACGTCGCTGAACGTGTCCAAAAGCTGGAGGATAAGATTAGCGAGCTTTTGGGCTCTGTGTCTCAGAAGGCACGGGAGCATATCTTGAATGACTTTCCTCACCTGTCGAGGTACTGACAATGGGAGACATTGACAAGCGTGTTTGGGCAGCGGCTTACGCTGAGGCATTCATTAAGTACGGCAATTCCGATGCCGCGATAGATTGGGCTGACAAGGCAGTTTTTCAGCTGCAGTTAGCTAGGTTGCGTGACGGTTTCATGTACGGAGAGCGGCAGCCAGAAGTCTAGAAACTTAGTTGAAACTCTGAGAACCAGTAGTGACGACACTGTGACTCGTTAGTGAAAGCATGATTAGAGCAATAGCGTCACTGTGTGGAATGATGTCTCAGCCGACTACATTGACTTGTCTTAACCCTAAGGGGTGACTATACTCCTTCTTGTCAACGCAGGGAATCTACCTGCTTAACAAGTTAAAAGGAGAATTACAGTAATGGCAAACAATGCATATCGTACGCACCGCTTCTCTCATGAAGAACTGAACCGTTTTGAACCGGGCAGGTCTATGCCGGTTCAGGACGACAGAGACTCTGACATCAGTCAGATAGGACCTGGTCTCAAGCGGCGAGGCCGGAAGTCTACCAAAGCAATGATTGCTGACATGAGCAGCGCCCTCCAGCGAGCCGACTACGCCTTAGGACGTATCCGCCGCCTAGAGGAGCAGATTGCACAGGTCCTAAAGGACATTGGACGGGATGCCGCCACTCTAGTGATAGCCGAACGGCCGTCACTGCGGCAGTACCTTCAAAAGTCAAACTAAAAGCAACACCAACCCCGATTAGGGCCGACTAACCCCGGCCCTTTATTCGGCCTAGATTGGCAATTAAAAGGAGAATACAATGTCCGAGTTTAGACGTACATGTATTCAGTATAGTCTAATGCATCGCAGGAACGCTAAGAGACTGGAGAAGCTGGCCGAGATGTGTCGGGGAGCTGGCCTACATGACGAGGTTCTTCGCTACACCGTTGAAGCTCAGCGCTCCAGAAACCTAGCAAAGCAGTGGGAACTAGCTGGCTTTGAGTCGGCTACGGCCCCGGAAAGTGATAGACCGTGAAAAAGTCTGAAGTTATCCAGTTGGTTGATTACGAAGCTGCCGCGGAATTCTTTGGCGTGCCCAATGGGATGCTTACTCACGAAGTTAAGTCTTTTGAAGCCGACATGCGACGCAACGCGCTTTCAGAAGGCGAGAATCCGCCTATCTATGTCGGCGTAGTCTCGATTGACCGCCACTACGGGGGCCCCGAGGAAGGCGGTTGGTACTACGACTGGCATCAGGTCGAGGAGATTCTGGAGTGTCAAGACTTCCGTCACCTGCTTTCGACTGTCCGTTCTCTTAGAGAACAGTATCCAACGTGTCAACGTGGTAGAAGTTCGGTTATCGGTGGCACCGATACTGTAATCTATATTTCTCGTAATAAGAAACTGATTGAGAATTGTCAGTCAGAAGAACGGCCTAAATACGAATGAGAGCGAAAGATTATTTCCATAAGGAAATTGATTGGAACCGCTGTTCCGGTCTAGTG
>Ga0070686_100001464_pt1 | contig 13332 bp, 9 predicted proteins | sample KBSS23LmetaG_FD_65654 | JGI IMG/M metagenome (GOLD analysis project Ga0070686, IMG submission 65654) | Switchgrass rhizosphere microbial communities from Kellogg Biological Station, Michigan, USA - KBS S2-3L metaG | ecosystem: Host-associated > Plants > Roots > Rhizosphere ...
GGACAACAGCAGGATCAACAACAACGACAGCAACGTGGATTTCATGGGAAACAAGATAACCGAATTTCTCGCGTGGTCTCACGTGGATAAGAGATGCTGTGATCGAGCGACCAGTTGTCGTGTTTAGTTGAGAAGGACGGCGTTCCCAGCTACTTCAGCGCTTTGATGTTTGCCGGTTTGGCAAAGAGCGCGTCGGCGAGTGGGCGGTTGTATTCGATCGACTCGTAGCTGACGCGGCTGGTTTGAATGCCGTTGATGAAGTGGTCGATGACCCAGGGCGCGGTGATGCCGTCAACCGTGATCGGTTTCGCCAGGCGATCTTCTTCAGTGATTTCTTCCGTGTCTTCAGTGTCGGGAATCCGCCGCATCCGTTTGTAGATCACTTTCTCCGGCAGGCCTTCGCGCGCGGCAAATTCGTATTCGATCCCCCAGCCGTCCGGATAAGTGAGCCGCACCGTCTCGTTGCGTCGCGCCAGTCCGGCCTCGCGCCGGCCCACGTAGCTGAGCGTCGCGTTTTCTTTTTTCCACCAACCGCGCAGCAGGTTTTCGACGCTCGTGCGCATGCTTCGTTTGAAGTCTTCGATCTGCGACGCCTTCATGTCGTGCAGGCTCTTGGTAGCGCCGTCGTAGAGCCAGCCGATTTCGCCGGTGTTGGTTTGGATGTCGCGCACGCCGTTGGCGGAAAATTCGGTGCGCTCTTTGTCGGGATAAGAAATGTAGTCGAGAAATCTGGCGGGGACCAGCGACACGCCGTCCGCGAACGGGGTGAAGAAACCACGGCCAGTTACGGTCTTCAAGTTTAAGTACGCACTGCCGCCGAGCACTTCGATGCCGCGGTTCACGATCGCTTCCGCTTTGGCGACGCCCTGCGGCGAAGGCTTGGGTGCCGGATCAGTTTGCGCGAAGACGGCGGCGGAACAAACGCAAAGCATCATGGCTGCGAACAAATATTTTTGCAGCTGCGAGGGAGTGGAGTGTCGATAACGTTGGGCCATTTCAAACTTAAGCAAAATCCGTAAACCCTTATGAGAAAAGGGCCTCAATCATAACTTTGAAGCCCTTGAAATTCTAAACAGTCCGTCCGCGAAAACAATCGGCGAATTCTAGTTGAGACTCGCGTTCGTCCCCGCAACCGGTTTCACCACCGTCTCGCCGTCTTCCACGTCAACCACGAAATTCGTCGCCGTCTTCCACAGCGCCGTGATTGGCAGTTTCACTTTCTCGTCGATGTGCCGCTTCAAAAAGCGCGCGCCATATTTCGTGTTGAACCCTTTTTCGGTCAAAAAGTTCAGCGCTTCTTCAGTGACCTGGATCTCTTTGCCTTGTCGCTGCATTTGGCGTTGCAACTTGTTCAGGTAAAGCTCGGCGATCTGTCGCACCTCGTCCATCGTCAGTGGCGCGAAGACGATGATCTCGTCGATGCGATTGCGAAACTCCGGCGAGAAGCGCAACTCCGCAGCTTTCATCACTTCGTTTTTGACGACGCGAAAATCCTGCGCGGTCTTGGTGCCAAAGCCCAGCGGCTTCTCGAATTTCTTGAAGCTTTCCGAACCGAGGTTAGACGTCATGATCACGATCGCGTCCGAAAGGTAGACTTTCTTGCCGCGCCCGTCAGTCAGCCAGCCTTCGTCAAACGCCTGCAGAAACAGGTTCATCAAATAAGGCGACGCCTTTTCGACTTCATCCAACAGCAACACGGTGTACGGATTCTCGCGCAGTTGCTCCGTCAGAATTCCGCCGCGCTCCGAGCCGACAATGCCACGCGGCATCCCGATCAATTTCTCGATCGAAACGGTGCCGTCGCTGTATTCCGACATGTCGATGCGCACCATTTTTTCTTCGTCGCCAAACATGAACTCGGCAACTGCCTTCGCCAACTCGGTTTTGCCGACGCCGGTTGGACCAAGGAACAACAGCACGCCGTCGGGTTTGTAGTGCGACTCTTTCAGTGGCCCTTTGTTCAGCCGTAGCCTTTGCGCGACCGATTTGATCGCCGCCTTCTGGCCGATGACGCGCTGCGAAAGCATCACTTCGGTCATCGAAAAACGATCGCTCGTGTCGCGGAAAATCATGTCGCGCGGAATCCGCGACTCCTGTGAGATCACGTCGATCACGTGCTCGGGTTTGACGACCATCGTCTGCGGTTCATTGATTTCGACTTTGACTGCCGCGGTGTCGAGCCAACCGATCGCTTTGTCCGGCAGATGCAGATTGCGGATGTACTTCGGCGCCATTTCCAGCGCGATGTTGATCGCCTCGTCGGAAATTTTCACTGAGTAGTTGCGCTCCAAACGCGGACGCAAACCAAGCAAAATCTCGCGTGTTTCGCTGATCGAAGGCTCCACGACCTTCACTAGTCGAAACCTGCGCGCCAACGCTTCGTCTTCAGAAATGTACTCTTTGTACTCCGAAAGCGTGGTCGCGCCGATGATGCGCATGTCGCCGCGCGCGAGCGCCGACTTGAACATGTTCGCGGCGTCAGACGAGGTGCCGAGTGCGGCGCCGGCGCCCATGATCGTGTGCGCTTCATCGATGAAAAGGATCAGGTTGTCGCGTTCCTTGACCTCGTCAATGATGCCTTTGATTCGTTCCTCAAACATGCCGCGCAACATCGTGCCGGCGACGATGCCGCCCATTTGCAGTTGCACGACGTGCGCGCCACGCAAACGCGCGGGAACTTTTTCGGGTTCCATTTCGATCAAACGCGCCAGGCCTTCGACGACGGCAGTTTTGCCGACGCCCGGCTCGCCCACCAGCATCGGCGAATTCGCGCGTTCGCGGTGGCAAAGAATTTCCACCATCTGCTGAATTTCTTTTTCGCGGCCAATCGTCGGCGAAATCTTGTCGGCGCGCGCGAGACGGTTAAGTGAAACACCGAAGTGCTTCAGGTAAGGAGGCAACTCAAACTTTTTGCGATACTGCTCTTCCTCGCGCTCGCGCTTTTGCACTTGCGCCTGCACGTTTTCAGCGACCGCTTCCGGATTTGCGCCCATGCCTTTTAAGACTTCGAGGAACAAACCGTCGTCAGTGGTCAGTGCCGAAAAAATGTCCGTCGCTTCGATCGTCTTCCGGCCCTGCGCGCGCGCGCGTTCCATCGCGCGTTTGAACAGGTCCGTCGTGTCAGGCAAAATCCGGAACCCCTTGCCGGCGTGCTGCGGCTGGCCGAGGTCCAACCGCCGGTCGATATTGATTTTTACCAGGATGGGATCTAACGACAGCTCACGCATTGCGGAGTTGAACATGTCTGGTTCTTCATGCATCAGGGCCTGCAGAATGTGCTCAACCGACACAAAATTCTGATCACGCTGGCGCGATTCGCTCAAGGCGTGCTCGAGAATCCGCTGTCCGCTGTCGCCGAATTTGTCTTTATACGATCCAAGGTCAACCATGGTCTTCATCCTGCTTACTTCCCTAACTACAAGAACCCTTGTAACTTCTGCACGATTTCACGACGGCAAACTCGCCGTCCTTCGTCGCGCTGCTTTCAAAAATCTCACCTAACACACGGGTTAGATGTCCCGAGCATATGCGCCGTTGCGTTTCGATGCAACAGGAATTCTCCTGAGCGTCATGCAGCAAATTTTCGGCCAACGGATTAACTGGGACCGTGGGCGTCCCGCCCGCATGAAGTTACGTATTCCCTCCAGATGCGGTTTTCAACCAATGCGGGCGGAACGCCCGCGATCCCCGCAAGGCGCTTCCCTTAATAATCGTAGTCGTCGCCGCCGCCCGGCATCGCCGGCGCGCCTTTCTTCGGTTCCGGCGCATCGCAAACCGCCGCATCCGTGGTCAACAACAGTCCGGCGATTGACGCCGCGTTTTGCAACGCCGTGCGCACAACTTTGGTCGGATCGATGATTCCGGCGGCCGCCAGATCTTCATACTCGCCGGTCGCCGCGTTGAAACCGCGCGATCCTTTCAACTCTGAAACTTTGCCGACGATCACTGCGCCGTCGAGGCCGGCATTTTCAGCCATACGCCGCAACGGCTCTTCCAACGCGCGTCTCACGATTTTGATACCGGTGACCACGTCCTCGTCGTCGTCGGAAAGTTCGTCCAACACTTGCCCGGCGCGCAGCAAAGCGACGCCACCGCCGACCACTGTCCCTTCCTGCGCCGCGGCCTTCGTCGCGTTGAGCGCATCTTCGACGCGCATCTTGATTTCCTTCATCGCAGTTTCCGTGGCCGCGCCCACTCGCACCACGGCAACGCCGCCGGCAAGTTTCGCCAGACGCTCTTGCAACTTCTCGCGATCGTAATCAGAAGTCGCGTCTTCGATCTGTCTGCGAATGGTTCCCACGCGCCCTTGAATGACTTTCGGCTCGCCGCCGCCTTCAACAATTGTCGTCGCGTCTTTATCGACGATCACGCGTTTCGCGGTGCCTAAATCTTCAAGCGTAACGTTTTCGAGTTTCACACCGAGGTCTTCCGTGATCACGCGCGCGCCGGTCAGGATTGCGAGGTCTTCAAGAATCGCCTTGCGACGATCGCCGAACGCCGGCGCCTTCACGGCGCAAACTTTGATCGTGCCGCGCAACTTGTTGACGACCAGCGTCGCCAGCGCGTCGCCCTCGATGTCTTCCGCGACAATCAGCAGCGGTCGGCCGCTGCCCGCCGACTGTTCGAGCACCGGCAGCAGGTCGCGCATCGCGGCGATCTTTTTCTCGTGCAGCAGAATCAGCGGCTCATCAAGCGCGCATTCCATCCGGTCGGAATTCGTGACGAAGTACGGCGACAGGTAGCCGCGATCGAATTGCATCCCTTCGACGATATCGAGCTCCGTTTGCAGACCCTTCGCTTCTTCGACAGTGACGACGCCGTCCTTGCCGACCTGCTCCATCGCTTCCGAGATGAGTTTGCCGATTTCGCGATCGTTGTTGGCCGAAACGCTGGCCACGTTCATCAAGTCTTCTTTGTTTTTGACTTTCTTGGAGACGCGCTGCAGCTCAGCGACTACTGCGTCCGTCGCCATTTGAATACCGCGCTGCAACGACATCGGGTTCGCGCCGGCGGTCACGTTTTTTACGCCCTGCCGAAAAATCGCCTGGGCCAGGACGGTCGCGGTCGTCGTGCCGTCGCCCGCCGTGTCGTTGGTTTTGACGGCAACTTCGCGCACCATCTGCGCGCCCATGTTTTCGTAGGCGTCCTTCAGATCGATTTCTTTCGCGACCGTCACGCCGTCTTTAGTTATCACCGGCGAACCGTATTTCTTACCGATCACGACGTTGCGGCCTTTCGGGCCGAGGGTCACGCGCACCGCGTTCGCCAACGTGTCCACCCCTTGCAACATCAGTTTTCGCGCCTCTTCGCGAAACTTCATCTGTTTAGCTGCCACTTGTTTCTCCTTCGATTTTTCAAATCTCAAATTTGAGATCTGAGATTTGATTACTACTCAACCGCGCCGTTCGCCTTCTCGGCCTTATCGCCGGCGGTTTCCGAATAGCGTCCAACTTTAACACGCGCCGGGCGCAACAGCCGGTCGCCAATTTTGTAACCGCGCGTGTGTTGCGTAATAACCTTGCCTTCATCGTCCGGTCCGACTTCGACAGTTTCAACCGCCTCGTGCAACTCCGGATCAAACATTTGACCGACCGCGTCGATCGGCTCAAGCCCCGCAGCCGCCAAAGCGTTTTCAAAACTCGCAGCCGTCCGCCGGATTCCTTCGGCAATTACTTCGCTGGAGCTTCCGCCCGCGGCGGCGTCCGTGGCGCGCTCGAGATTGTCGAGCACCGGCAACAACGACGCGATAAAGTTTGCCTTCTCGCGTTGCGCGCGCTCGTCGGCGGCGCGATTCAGACGTTGCCGCGTTTCGTCGGTTTCGGTTTGCAATTGCTTCCGCAGTTGTTCAAAACGCGCCTGGACTTCGAGCGTCTTTTGCTCCGCCGCTTTCGTGCGCGCTTCAAGTTCCTCCACGTAACTGGGTTTCAGGTTTGGCGTTTCAACGTCCGTAGCGCGGTCCGCATTCGGATCGTCATCCAATTGAATGCGCCGCCGATCGGTTACGCGAACTTCCGGCTCGTCATCGCGTTTGCCGTGCCTGTCTCTGCCAAAAACACTTCTAGCCATATTGACCTCTTGTCAGAACCGCCTGCGTGAGCGGGCGGCTTTCGAGCGTTCGATCTAAAACTGAGAAAACAGCGCCACCCGCTCACGCAGGTGGTTCTGACCTTCGCTACGAAACCTTGATCTCGACGCGTTGCGCTTTGCGCTCCGGCCGTTTCGGCAGGTGAACTTGCAGCACACCGTCTTTGTAATCAGCGCGGATGCCGTTTTGATCGACAGACGCCGGGACACTAAACGTCCTGAGGAATTTGCCCCTCGGGCATTCTCCGCGATGGACCGTCGCTTCCTCGCCGGCACGGTTGCCTTTGACCGTTAGCCGGTCGTCGTCGACGCTGATGTCGAGCGTCGTCCGATCAACGCCGGGAAGATCAATCGCGACGGTGTACTCGCCGTTGTTTTCATAAACGTCCGCGGCCGGATACCAGTCCGCGCCCTCAACTTCGTCGCTCGCGCCCGCCTCGCTCGCGCGCCGCCGCGACGCGTCCTCGAATAAACGGTTCATGCGATCCTGCAACGACACCAGGTCGTGCAGCGGATTCCACTGTGCCATCATCGTTCCCCTCAATTTGTCAGAACCACCTGCGTTAGCGGGTGGCCTTGGCAATTTTTGCGAGCCGTTCGCTGGCCACCCGCTAACGCAGATGGGCCTGACAAGATATCTACGCCACGGCTGCGGCCGCGTCCACTTTCAGATCCATCTGGTCGCCGCTCGCCGTAGCCTTCACCGTCTGGCCCGGCAAGACCTCGCCGCTCAAAAGTTTTACCGCGAGCGGATTTTGTAGCAACGTCTGAATCGCGCGCTTCAGCGGCCGCGCGCCGTAATTCGGATCGTAACCCTCGCGCGCCAGCAGTTGCCGCGCCGAATCGTCGAGCGTCAACTGAATATTTCTTTCGCTCAGCATCGCCCGCAAACGCTCCAGTTGCACGTCAATGATCTGCGCGATCTGCTCGCGCGACAACTGATGGAAGATCACGATGTCGTCGATGCGATTCAGAAACTCCGGTTTGAAATGTGCCTGCAACTCTTCGAGCACCGCCGTGCGCATTTCCTTCTCGTCGCCGTCAGCGTCCTGAATTTCGCGCGAGCCGAGGTTTGAAGTCATGATCAGGACTGTGTTCTTGAAATCGACGGTGCGGCCCTTCGCGTCGGTCAGTCGCCCGTCGTCCAAAATCTGCAGCAGCACATTGAACACGTCCGGGTGCGCCTTCTCGATTTCGTCAAACAACACCACCGCATACGGCCGGCGACGAATCGCCTCCGTCAACTGCCCGCCTTCCTCGTAACCGATGTAGCCCGGCGGCGCGCCAATCATTCGCGCCACCGCATGCTTTTCCATGTACTCAGACATGTCGAGCCGAATCATCGCGTGTTCGTCGTCAAACAAAAACTCCGCGAGCGCCCGCGCAGTCTCGGTCTTACCCACTCCCGTTGGTCCAAGAAAAATAAACGAACCCACCGGACGATTCGGATCCTGCAGACCGGCGCGCGCGCGCCGCACGGCGTCAGCGACCGCCTTCAGCGCCTCTTCCTGACCGATGACTCGCTTGCCGAGACGATCCTCCATCGTCACTAACTTCTGCATTTCGCCTTCGAGCATTTTCGAAACTGGAATGCCGGTCCATTTCGCGACGACCTCGGCGACGTCCTCTTCGTCAACTTCTTCCTTGAGCATCACGCCGTCTTTTTGAAACTCCGCGAGCTTGGCCTGCTCGGCCGCGAAGCGACGTTCGAGTTCGGGAATCTGGCCATACTGCATTTCAGCCGCGCGCGCCAGGTCGCCGGCGTTGCGAACCTGATCGAGCTGAAGTTTTAGTTGTTCCAGTTCAGCCTTCGCGGTCCGCATCCGCTCGATGGCTTCCTTCTCCGACTGCCACTTCGCTTTCATGCCCGAAGATTTCTCGCGCAGGTCCGCGATGCGCTGCTCGATCTCGTGCAGACGCGCCCGCGACCGTTCGTCTTCTTCGCGCTGCAAAGCCTGGCGCTCGATCTCCAACTGCAAAATCTCGCGCTCCAATTGATCGATCTCCTGCGGCAGCGAATCAATCTCGATTCGCAGTCGAGACGCCGCTTCGTCGATCAGATCAATTGCTTTGTCCGGCAGAAACCGATCGGTGATGTAACGGTTCGACAGCGTGGCGGCGGCGACGATCGCGGAATCCTTGATACGCACGCCGTGGTGAACTTCGTATTTCTCTTTCAACCCGCGCAAGATCGCGATCGTGTCTTCGACCGTGGGCTCGCCGACGTAGATTTGCTGAAAACGACGTTCGAGCGCGGCGTCTTTTTCAATGTACTTCTTGTATTCATTGAGCGTCGTCGCGCCGACGCAGCGCAGCTCGCCGCGCGCCAGCGCCGGTTTCAACATGTTCGACGCGTCGATCGCGCCTTCGGCGGCGCCGGCGCCCACGAGCGTGTGTAGTTCGTCAATGAAAAGAATGATTTGGCCCTGCGCGCCCTCGATCTCTTTGAGGACGGCCTTGAGTCGATCTTCAAACTCACCGCGATACTTCGCGCCGGCCAGCATCGATCCGAGATCGAGTCCAACGAGCCGCTTGTTCCGGAGCGTCTCGGGCACGTCGCCCGAAACGATCCGCTGCGCCAGACCTTCGACGATCGCGGTCTTGCCGACGCCGGGCTCGCCAATCAGTACCGGATTGTTCTTGGTCCGCCGCGAAAGCACTTGAATCGTCCGGCGAATTTCGTCGTCGCGGCCAATTACCGGGTCAAGCTTGCCTTTGCGCGCCTGCTCGGTGAGGTCGCGCGCATATTTCGAAAGTGCCTGATAGTTTTGTTCCGCGTTCTGGTCCGTGATCCGCGAGCCGCCGCGCATCTGCTCGATCACTTTCAGCAGATCGTCCCGCTTCACACCGTGCTGCCGCAGAAGTTTTCCGCCCTCGCCGTCCTTTTCGTCGACAATCGCCAGCAGCAGGTGCTCGGTCGAGTTGAACTCGTCCTGCATTTTGTCCGCCAACTTTTGCGTGGCGGTAAAGATCTGATTGAGGCGCGGGCTGAGATACTGTTGCCCACCCTCGACGCGCGGAAAGCGCGCGATCGCAGCCTGCACATCATTGAGCACAACCTGCACGTTCACCGCCAACTTGCCGAGAATCGGACGCACAATCCCTTCGGGCTGCTCCAACATCGTCGCGAGCAGATGCTCCGGTTCGACTTGCTGATTCTGGTTGCGCTCGGCGAGCTCGATTGCCGACTGAATGGCTTCCTGGGCTCGCAGCGTGAACTTGTCTAAACGCATAAACTTTTCTTGAACGGGTTTCGAGTTTCAGGTCCGAGTTCCGCGTTAAGAGTCAGCGACTCGAAACTCGAAACTCGGAACCCGAAACAATTTTAGCGGCCGCTTGCCGCGCTGGATTTTTCCGTGTCGACGTTCTTAGTGTTTTCAACCTTGGCTTCGATCGTCTTCGCCGCGGTTGCGCCTTCGCCGCTCACCTGGATGCGGCGCGCTTTTGTTTCTTCGCGCTTCGGCAGCGTCACGCGCAAAACGCCGTTGCGGTATTCAGCCGTGGCCGTTTCCGCCGAGACGGTCTGCGGCAGAGTGAACGAACGCGTGAACGATCCGTACGAGCGCTCAACCCGGTGATAGTTGTCCGAGTCTTCCTTTTTCTCAAACTGGCGCTCGCCGCGCAAGGTTATGACGTTATTCTCCACCGTCAACTCGAAGTCGTCCCGGTTCATTCCGGGCAGCTCGGCCTCAAGCACGATGTGGTCCTTGTTCTCATAGATATCGACGCTCGGGTTCCAGGCCCCGCGGCCGATGCCTTCTCCGCCAAAACCCTGCGTCAGGTTTGTCGAAAACAGGCGGTTGACCTCTTCCTGAAGAGTGCGAAGATCGCGAAAAGGGTCGTAACGAACGATGGTCATCTCAAAATCTCCTCCTTTAAATAATTCTTACGCTACGCGAGGCTGTGGATTTCTCCAATTGGTAGTTGATACTAGACGGGCCTCGTTATGAGCGTGCTGGAATAATAATATTTGAGTCCGCTTCTGTCAAGTTCACGAAATTGTGCAGAAACTCCAACAAAATTAGGGGCACGAAAGGCTTTTGGGGGAACGGTTTGACGGACGGATCGGCGGGCGATGTGTTACTTCAAACCAAAGAATCGCCTGATCGAGTGCAGCAGTCCGGCAGATTCGGCTTGGCGATCGCCGCGGACGTCTTCGCTGGCGGCGAGTCCTTGCCGACGCTCGGAGATGATATGACTTAACGACTCAACCAGATCCGGATTGGTGTCGAAGACTCGCTTCATCGCGGCATGGCCGATTTCCAGCACCTCGGTTTCCTCGAGCGCGACGATATTCGCGGTCCGCGGCTCGCCCGTGAACAGTGCCATCTCACCAAAAAAAGCGCCTTCGCTGAGCGTGGCGACGGTGCGGGCGCGACCGTTTTCGCTAAGCTGCACACTGACGCGACCGTTGTGCACAACAAACATTGACGAGCCCGGATCGCCCGCGCGTATCACGGTCTCGCCGGGAGCGAACACGTGGCTCGTGGCCGCCTGCGCCAGCATCGCCGTCTCTTCGGCGGAGAGCGGTGCGAAGATATCGACTGCGGCCAGCCGTTCAACGATCGCGCCACCGTCGCCGTCTGGCGCTACCGCTTTCGCCATGCGTTCGACGAGCAGCGTGCGAGTCGGAAACGCGAAAGTCAGTCCGTTGCGACGAAACGCATACCAGATTCGCTGACGGACCAACGCGTCTGTGTCGTTATACTTTGCGTAGTCCTCCAGCCAATACTTGACTTCATAATCCACCGAACTGTCGCCCAGATTTCTGATGCGAACGATCGGAGTAATCTTCGGCGAAACGTTGTCGGCTTCGCGCACCGCTTCTCTGACGACATGGATCGTCTTTGCCGGCGAGTCGCTGTAGATGGTGTTAAAAAAAACGAGGCGGGCGTTCAGGTTGTCGCGCGGGCAAACTTCGATCGGCTCTTTCGCCGCAGAGCTGTTGCTGATCAGCACGATATGATTTTGAAAGGTCCTGATCTTGATCGCGCGCCAGGTGATTCCCTCAACGACGCCGGTAAGTTTGTCAGCGCCCACAGCGATCACGTCGCCAACCTGGAACGGTCGATCGGCCTGCAGCGAGATGCCGGCGAAAAAGTTTCCCAGGGTGTCCTGCAACGCCAAACCGAGAATGACGCCGAAGATCGCGGAAGTTGTAAACAGTGCCCCGAGATTCGCGTCAGGAAAGACGATCGAGAAGATGAGGAAGAAAAGCGCGGTGAAGGCGATGATGGAAAAAATATTTCGCATCAGCGTCGGCGCGTCAAAACCGCGGCGCATTCGCACGAGGCTGAAGACGAGGTAGTTGAGCGCGCGGACGAGCAGATAGGCAAGGATCGCGAGCAGGATCAGTTGCAGCGTCTTGACGATCGTGCCTGAATTGGATCCAAAGCGACCCATCTTCGACGTGAGCAACTCGCCGAGCGACACCTCAAAGTGAAACACCAGATAGATGCCCAACGACACAATCGCCGTCGCTACCAGAAAGAGCGGCAACCTGTTTTGCTTGCGGGAAGGAGTCACGGTGTTGCTGATGTTTTGCCGGCAGTGCTCAAGGGTTAAGTCTAACGGCTCTATCTTTTATCACTGATCCCGGTCGTTGGCGAGAAAGAAAGAAACGCGGGCTAGTGCGCACGAAAGAGGCGCGGGAAAAGCGTGACTAGAATAAAGAGCAGCGACAGCAGCGTAACGATGATCGTAGTGAGCCAAGCGCCGATATTGTAGAGCGGGCCATTGACGTACGCGCCCATCAACGTGCGGTCGTTGACGAGTTTCAGAATCGCAAAAAGGATGATCGGCAGCAGCAGTCCGTTAATCACCTGCGTTACCAGCAAAACGCGAATCAGCGGTAAACCCGGAATCACTGCAATGGCCGCGCCAACGGCGATGAGAAATGTGAACACGCCGATGAAGATCGGAGCTTCACGAAAACTGCGCGACACACCTTTCTCAAAACCCAACGCTTCGCTGATCGAGTACGCCGTGGCCAGCGGCAAAACGCCCGCCGCCAGCATCGACGCGCCAAACAAACCGATCGCAAAAAGTGTCTGCGCGTATGGACCAGCAAAAGGCTCCAGTGCGCGCGCCGCGTCAGCCGCGCTCTCGATGTGCAGTCCATGTTTATGAAGCGTCGCGGCGGTGGACACGACGATAAAAAAGACGACGAGGATCGCGAGTATGGTGCCGACCCAGACGTCCCATTTGGTGCGGCCGTAGTCTTCCGGAGTCACTCCTTTTTCGACCACCGACGACTGCACGTAAACCTGCATGTACGGCGAGATCGTCGTGCCGATAACCGCGACGAAAGTGAACAAATACGCGGGCTCGAAGCTAAAACTTGGCTTGACTAATCCCAATCCGACCGCGCTCCAATCGGGCTTCGCGAGAAACGCCGATACGATGTAGCCGAGAAACACCAGCGACATCAGCAGAAAGACGCGCTCAACGCGTTGGTAAGAACTTTTGACGACCAGCCACCAGATTAAGACTGCCGACATCGGCACGGAAATGTACCGCCACACGCCGAACAACTCTGTCGCCGCAGCGATGCCGACGAACTCAGAAACGGTGACGCCCGCGTTGGCGACGAGCAGCGCGAGCATGACAAACGCGGTCCAGCGCACGCCGAAGCGTTCGCGAATCAGATCGGCGAGACCCTTGCCGGTGACGGCGCCCATGCGCGCGCACATTTCCTGGACCAACCCGAGACTGATTGTGATTGGGATGAGGAGCCAGAGCAGTTGGTAACCGTGGTCCGCGCCGACAGCGGCGAAGGTGGCGATGCCGCCGGCATCATTTCCGGCGCTGGCGGCGATCATGCCCGGACCGAGGATCGCGAGATAACCGAGCAGCTTGCGGCGGCGCGTGACGCCGTCGCGCAGACCGCGACCGCCGCGCCGCAAGAGGCGTCGTCCAGTGGCCCTGACCGCTTCGCGTGATACCGCCACTTGGAGGTTCTCCGTCGTTCATAAAGTCTTTTCGTCTTACTGTCTGCGATCTCAGATCTGAGATTTGAGATCTCAGATTTCAACAGCCACCCGCTTACGCAGGCGGTTCTGACAGATCAGCCAAACAATCTCGGCAAACGCTGCCGCCAGTCCTTCGGCAAGAGAATTTCCATCGCATCGTCAACGGTGATAATGCCGAGAATGTCTCCCGTCTCATCAATCACCGGCAGCGCGAGCAAATTGTACTCGGCGATTCGCTGGGCCACCTCATCCGCCGGTTCATCCGGATGTGCAAACT
>Ga0070686_100001465_pt1 | contig 13323 bp, 9 predicted proteins | sample KBSS23LmetaG_FD_65654 | JGI IMG/M metagenome (GOLD analysis project Ga0070686, IMG submission 65654) | Switchgrass rhizosphere microbial communities from Kellogg Biological Station, Michigan, USA - KBS S2-3L metaG | ecosystem: Host-associated > Plants > Roots > Rhizosphere ...
ATCGCCGGCGGCTTCGAGCGAAAAGGCGATCTGCCGTTCCGAACGCGCCTCGAGTTCGCGCAGGAAGGGGTTGTGGACCGCCGACGAATAGAAACCCGTGGGCGAGAAGCGATGGAGCAGGATGTCGCCCTCCTCCAGCGTCATCAGCCGCGCCTTCCATTCGTCCGGGATCGGGCTCTCCCGGGTGAGCAGGGGCCTGGTGCCGAACTGGAAGGCGATCTGCCCCAATTCGTCATTGTCGATCCAATGCTCCCATTCCTTCAGATTCCAGACCCCGCCGGCCATGACGATCGGCACCGAATCCGCGATCCCGCCGGCGCGCATGGTCTCGCGGAGCGCCGCCACCCTCGGATAGGGGTCCTGCGGCGCGAGCGGATCCTCGGCGTTGGAGAGGCCGTTATGGCCGCCCGCGAGCCAGGGATCCTCGTAGACCACCGCGGCCAGCCACTCGGCCGCCTTGGAATAAGCGCGCTTCCACAAGGCGCTGAAGGCGCGGGCCGAGCTGATGATCGGCAGATAGTTGACGCCGTAGGAGGCGGCGATCTCGGAGAGCTTGTAGGGCATGCCAGCCCCGCAGGTGACGCCCGAGACCAGCCCCTTGGTCTTCTCGAGCACGCCGTGGAGGACGCGCTGGGCGCCACCCATCTCCCACAGAACGTTGATGTTGATCGCGCCGCGCCCCGACGCGATGTCATAGGCCTTCTGGACCTGCTGGACCGCGCCGTCGATCGCGTAGCGGATCAATTCCTCGTGCCGCTCGCGCCTTGTCAGCGCGTGATAGATCTGGGGGATGATCCGCCCTTCGGGATCGTAGGAATCGGCATTGACCGCCGAGACCGTGCCGATCCCGCCCGCGGCCGCCCAGGCGCCCGAGCTGAGATGGTTCGTCGCCGACACGCCCTTGCCGCCCTCGATCAGCGGAAGCACCTCGCGCCCCGCATAGAGGATCGGCTTTATACCCTTGAACATCATTCCTCCGACTTAGGAGCGGACGCGACCCTAACATGTTTCAAGGTCTTAACCTACCTCGGCGTCAACAAAGGCGCCGGGACGGCCGATCGCTTCCCCATACAGCCGCCCATAACGCGCGATCATCGCCTTTTCATCATATTCCGCCGCCGCCTTCTCGCGATTGGCCTGGCCGATCGCTTTCCTGAGGTCGGCGCGGGCGGCGAGGCTGTCGAGCGCGGCCGCGAACGCCGCCTCGTCGGAGAGCTCGACGATCAGAGGGCGATTGTCCGCCGAGACGATCTCGCGCACGTCGCCGACCGCGGTCACCACCGCCGGCAGGCCGGCCGCCATCGCCTCGACCAGGGAGATGGGGAATTGCTCGCTGTCCGAGGACAAGGCGAAAATGTCGAAATGGCCGATCCAGCCGGCGGGATCGGCGAGGAAGCCGGGCATCAGCACCCGCGCCGCAACGCCCCCGGCGCGCGCTTCGGCCGCGATCTTCTCGCTCTCCGGCCCTTCGCCGACGATGACCAGCCGTACGTTCTTCTCGCTCATCGCCGCGAGCGCGCGCACCAGCCGCGGCAGATTCTTGACCGCGCGCAGGCCCGCCACGGTGCCGATCACGACCTCGCCGGGCCGGCGCTCGAGACCGGGAATTTCGACCTTGGGCGGCCCGGCGAAGCGCGCGACCGGAACGCCGTTGGGGATGCGCAAAGGGGCGCGTCCCCAGGAGTCCCGCGCGATCCGTTCGAGCCGCGCCGAGGGCACGACCAAAGCGAAGGCGCCGCGAAGCCCGATCCGGCGGTAGAGATTGCGCTTCGGGTTCAGCCGCTCGGCCTCGTCCTCGTTGAACCCGTCCTCATGGTGGACGAGCGGCGGCCCGCCGAACCAGCGCCGCGCCATCGCCGCGTCGAACCCGCCCCAATTGTAGGTGAGGACGAGGTCGAAGCCGCGCAGGTAGCGCGACAGTCTGGCGAGCCGCAGCGGATTGGGCCGGCCGGTGAGCGAGGGCGCATCGGTCGGAAAGGAGACGGCGATCCCCCTGTCGATCGCCTCGCGCGCGGCGAGCCGATCCGGCATGGCGCTGAGGATGAAATGCTCGGCCGCGTCACCGAACGCGTTCATCAGCCGTACGCTGCGCGCCTCCTTGCCGCCGAGCGCGAAGGTCGAATGGCAATGGAGGATGCGGACCGGCGCCATGGCCCCTTATGGCGCGAGCGCGGGGCTTGTGCCACATGCACCCGTGACACAATCCGTCATGCTGCACTCAATTCAGCGTCCATGAACGCGGCAGGCGAGAGTTCGAATAGTCCGTGTTCATGGATCCTGACTTCCGTCAGGATGACGAGAGGTAGGAGTCGGAGGGACGAAGTTCGGGAGCGGGTGGCGTTCGTGACCGGCGGGCGGGATCGGGCTCGGCATTGGCCGGGCGCTGCTGGGCGGCGGCGCGAAGGTGGTGATCGCCGATCTGCGGCCCGATCATCTCAAGGAGAAGAAGGCGGCGCTCGCCGCCCATGACAATCGCCTGCTCGGGCTCGGGCTCGAGCTCGACGTCGCCGACCGCGACGCCATGGCCGATGCCGCCGACCGGGTCGAGCAGGCGTTCGGTCGCGTCGACCTATTGGTCAACAACAGAAGCGAAATCAAAATAGACGATATCGCTTGGGTATGTTAGCTACTCTTGGGGAGGGGGGAGATCATGCTGAGAATCGCGCGAGCGATCTTCAAATTCCTCAATCAAGGTTGGAACATTGCCCTCGAATCGTGGCCCGTTACTATTGTCTGCCTTGCCCTGATCTTTTTGATCGGCGTGCCGGGGCTTGCTGCCGATCAAGTTCGCGAATCCCTTCTCGATTATTTCCATCCCGAAAGCCGGGCCTGGATTGCCTGGGAGCGTTACGCCCTCACCATTCTCACCTTGCTCTTGCTCGGCGGCTCACTGAGCCTGTGGGGCCAGGCGACCATGCGTGAGTTGGAAAAGCATCGCCGAATCCTGGCGGTGGTGTGGCTGACGCCCTTCGCGGTCGTTGCGATCGTCATGTTCCGGCTATTTCTCGAGATGGATGCCTACCAATATTTGATCATGGCGGCTGGGACGCTGACGCTCGCATTGCTTCCGCTCCTCATTCCCCGCACGCGCAACTGGCTTCTGGGAAGCCACCAGGAACGACCCCTCCGATGGCAATTGCCGTCGCTCGGCCTGGTTGCCGTGGCCGTGCTTCTGTTCGGCTTCGGCGGCGACGTCTCGATAGAAATCGCCCAAGCGATCGGTCCGCTCAACCTCCTGCTTTTGTTCTCCTTCTCGTTGGGAGCGGTGCTTTCCAGCCTGGTCCTGGCGGGAAGGCGTACGGGGATCCCCTTTACCCTTCTGCTTCTCGTCGGCGCCTTCGTCTTCAGCTATTACGATCTCAACGACAACCATCCGGTGCGCGGAGAATGGGGGGACAACAACCTCGCCCAATTCGAGGGCACCTTCGTGGCATGGCGCGCCGGTCGACCTGACCCGACTCAGGATCGACCTTATCCCGTCATATTGGTGTCGGCCGAGGGCGGAGGCATCAGGGCCGCCTATTTTACAGGTATCACGCTGGCGCGAATCGTTGACCATTGTCCTCGGGCCTCCGCCCATATCTTTGCGATCAGCGCCGTTTCCGGGGGCGCAGTCGGGGCGACGGTGTTCGCCGCCGCGATGAAAGCGGACCCGCCGAACATGCGCGATCCACGCTGCTCGATGAGCGCGCCGACCGACGGCCGATACGAGCGCCGCGTCGCCGCAGTCCTGCAGGACGACCTGCTCTCCCCACTGGCCGCGCGGATGGCCTTTCCCGACTTCATGCAGCGGTTCCTCCCCTTTCCGGTGGATTCGTTCGACCGACAGATCGGCTTCGAACGGAGCCTCGAGCTGGCGTTCCAGCGCGAGTTCAATTCCGACCTGTTGACCCGGAGATTCGACGATCTGACGCCGGACAACACAAGTCCGGCTTCACCCTATCTCCTGCTCAATACGACCTGGGTGGAAACGGGCGAGCGCGTGCCAGTGGCGCCGTTCATATTCCAGGGCGAGGACATCAGCTGGATCAACTCGCTCCAGATGATCGAGGCCGGCTTTCATCCGCGAGCGAGCGCCGCAGCCGGAATGAGCGCTCGCTTTCCATTCGTTTCGCCCGCTGGGTACATTCGCCAGACCAATCTGAAGCACCGCTACGTGGACGGCGGCTATATCGACAATAGCGGCGCCGAAGCGGTAATGGAGATGTTCCGCGACCTGGTGGCGACGCACGGGGGGACTTGGCAAAGCGAGGGGGAGGTTCCGTCAACCTTCATCCTTCTGCACATCGGCAATGCGCCGCAATGCAACACCTCCGAAGCGCCGCCGGATCCACGTGCCGCGGCGCGCTGCAACCGGTCGATGCAGATCCCGACCGCGGGCGGCATCGGCGAGTTCCTCAGTCCGTTGCGGGCCGCGATCTCCGCCCGCGATGCGCAATCGGCGCTGGCGCTCAGCCGCTGGGAGCGCGAGGTGACGCGCCTGCTCGACGAGGGCCGAGGCCAAATTCACGAGACCCATAGGATTCAGATGTACGATCGCGGCACGCCTATACCTTTGGGTTGGCTGCTGTCGCGTCGGGCGACCGCCGAGCTGCGTTGTCAGCTCGGCGCCGGGCTGGAAGTTGGCTGCGCGCGCGGGGCAGGGTCCGACAATGCGGGCCAGCTGGCGGAGGTAGTCCGGGCCATCGCTGGCCAGCCGCCGGGCTAAGCTCTCTCCACCCGCTTCAGCAGATCATCGATCGCGACCTGGGCTTCGGGCTCGTCGAGGGTCGGGGCGTGGCCGACATTGGGGATGGTGACGCTCTCCATCGCGGGATTCTCTGCGACCATCTTCGCGACCGTGGCTGCGCTGAGCAGGTCCGAAATCTCGCCGTGCACGACGAGCGAGGGAATGCCGTTCAATGCGCGGAAGGCGGGCCAGAGGTCGAAGCCGGTATCGCCGCCGGGCAGCTTGAACGGCTCGGCGATGCGCATGTCGTAATCGAACACGACCCGGCCCGCCGGGGTGAGCCGGCAGACGCGCTTGGCGAAGACCAGCCACTGGTCGAGCGTCCAATCGGGATAACGGTCGGCCTGCGCCTCGGCGAGGAAGCGGGCGGCATGGAGCCAGGTCGGCCAGTTCTGGGAGCGGCCGACATAGGAGCGGATATGGTCGAGCCCGCGCGCGTCCACCTCGGGCCCGATATCGTTGAGCAAGGCGCCCGCGATCCTTTCCTTGCCCGTCGCCGCCAGCAGCATGGTGATCAGGCCGCCGAGCGAGGTGCCGAACAGGACGAAGCGCGTCAGCGCGAGCTCCGCGATCAGCGCCTCCATGTCCTGGAGATAGGTGAGCGGCACGTAGGTCATCGGATCCCTGGCATGGCCGCTCTCGCCGCGCCCGCGCAGGTCGACGCAGATCAGTCGCCACGCGCCCGCCAGCCGCTCCGCGACGCCCTCGAAATCGCGGGCGTTGCGGGTGAGGCCGGGGATGCAGAGGATCGGCGGACGGCTCGCGCCGCCGGGATAATCGCGATAATGGAGCTTGAGGCCGTCGCTCGACTGCCAATAGCCATCGGACCAATCCGCCATGTTTTCGCCCCTCACGCTGCCGCCTCCTATTCACTGATGGCGGCCGAACCGCAACCCGCCCCATATCGCCCCGAGACGGCGATCCTCGCGCTCGGCGACGACTTTTACGACCCGGTCGCGCCGGCCGATTTCCCGCAGGCGATCCTGCGCTTCCGCAATGACCGCTGGGCGCGAGCGGTGGGCCTGGGCGGGCTCAATGACGAGGAATGGATCCGGCATTTCGCGCGCTTCGCGCCGCTCCCCGACAACCTCGCCCGGCCTTTGGCGCTGCGCTATCACGGCCATCAGTTCCGCGTGTACAATCCCGACATCGGCGACGGGCGCGGCTTCCTCTTCGCCCAGCTTCGCGACGCGGACGGGCGCCTGCTCGACCTCGGGACCAAGGGCTCGGGCCAGACGCCCTACAGCCGCTTCGGCGACGGCCGGCTGACGCTGAAGGGCGGCGTGCGCGAATTGCTGGCCACGGAGATGCTCGAGGCGCTCGGGGTCGAGACCTCGAAGACCTTCTCGCTGATCGAGACGGGCGAGGCGCTGGAGCGCAACGACGAGCCCTCCCCGACGCGCTCGGCCGTGCTCGTCCGCCTCCAGCACAGCCATATCCGGATCGGCACCTTCCAGCGCCTCGCCACGCTCGATCAGGGCGACAATATCCGCAAGCTGACCGATTATTGCCTGCGGCATTATCATGACGACGAAAGCGGCGATCCGGCCCGGCTGCTCGGCCATGTCGCGGGCGAGGCCGCGCGCCTCGCCGCCTCCTATATCGCCGCCGGCTTCGTCCATGGCGTGCTCAATTCGGACAATATCGCAATCACCGCGCAGAGCTTCGACTACGGGCCCTGGCGCTGGACGCCATTCTGGGACGGCGGCTTCACCGCCGCCTATTTCGACCATCAGGGCCTGTATGCCTTCGCCCGGCAGCCCGAGGCGATCCACTGGGACGTCGTCCAGCTCGCCATCGCGCTGCGCAAGATCGCCGAGGCCGAGCCGCTCACCGCCGCGCTCGAGAGCTTTCCGGAGCGCTTCCGGGCCGCGCTCCGCGACGCCCTGTTCGCGCGTCTCGGCATCGCGCCGCGCGATCTCGAGGAGGATATGAAGCTGGTCGGCGCGATCGAGGAGACGCTCTCGCGCCAGACCGTCACTATCGACCGCTTCTTCTTCGACTGGCGCGGCGGTCGCCTCCGCCGGCCGGGTCCGGCCTCGGCCGCCTACGCAAGCGAAGACTTCCGGACGCTGACCGCCTTGCTCGCCACCTACGATCCCGTCCCCGGCGCGACGGGCCATGCTTATTGGTCCGACGAGGAGCCCTGCTCGATGCATATCGAGGAGGTCGAGGCGATCTGGTCGGCGATCGACGAGGCCGACGACTGGGCGCCGCTCCACGCCAAGATCGCCGCCGTGCGCCGCATGGGCGAGGCGCTTGCGTCCAAACGCGATCCTTAACGCAAATGCTTGAAAATTCCGGCCGCTCCGCCATGAATGCGCGCACATGGCCAGCCTGACCTCGACCGAACCTGCCACCGGCGAGACGCTCTGGACCGGCGAGGAGGGCAATCCTGCCGGCGAGGTCGCGGCCGCGCGCGCAGCCTGGGCCGGCTGGGCGGCGCGCTCCTTGTCCTACCGGGTCGAGACCTTGCGCCGCTTCGCCAATGTCGCGCGCGGCAAGATCGAGCCGTTCGCCGACCTGATCGCGCGCGAGACCGGAAAGCCGCTCTGGGAAGCGCGGAGCGAGGTCGAGGCCGTGGTCGGCAAGGTCGACATCTCGGTCTCGGCTTATGCCGACCGGACCTCGCAGCGCCGGCTCGAAGGCGCGCTCGGCGCGCGCGTCGCGGTCCGCCACAAGCCGCACGGGGTGCTCGCCGTGCTCGGCCCCTATAATTTCCCGGCGCACCTCCCCAACGGCCACATCATCCCGGCGCTGATCGCGGGCAATGCCGTGGTGTTCAAGCCGAGCGAGAAGACGCCGGCGGTCGGCCAATATCTCGTCGACCTCTATCATGAAGCGGGCGTGCCCGAAGGCGTGGTCCGCTGCGTCCAGGGCGGGCCGGAGGTCGGCAAGGCGCTCGCCGCCCATGCCGGGATCGACGGCCTGCTCTTCACCGGCTCGGCCCGCGCCGGCTGCGCGCTGCACCGGCAGTTCGCCGAGACGCCGCACAAGATCCTCGCGCTCGAAATGGGCGGCAACAACCCGCTCGTCGTGTGGAAGACGGCGGACATCCACGCCGCCGCCGCGATGGCGGTGCAGTCGGCCTTTCTCAGCGCGGGCCAGCGCTGCACGGCGGCGCGCCGGCTGATCGTCGAGGACGGCGACCATGAGCGTCTGCTCGAGACGATCGTCAAGCTGCTCGACCGGCTGATCGTCGACCATCCCCATGCCAGCCCGGCCCCGTTCATGGGCCCGGTGATCGACAATGACGCCGCCGACCAGCTCCAGGAGGCGTTCATCGGCCTGACCGGACGGGGCGGGCGCGCGATCCGCCGGCTCGACCGCAAGTCGCCCGAGCGTCCCTTCCTGACCCCGGCGCTGATCGATGTCACCGAGGTCGACCGCCGCGCCGACGAGGAGCTGTTCGGACCGGTGCTGCAGGTGATCCGGGTCAGGGATTTCGACGCCGCGCTCGCCGAGGCCAATGCCACGCGCTACGGGCTCTCCGCTTCGCTGATCGGGGGGAATCCCGAGCTTTACGACCGCTTCTGGGCCGCCATCCGCGCCGGCGTGGTCAACTGGAACAAGCCGACCAACGGCGCCCCCTCGACCGCGCCGTTCGGCGGCATCGGCCTCTCGGGCAACCATCGCCCGAGCGCCTATTATGCCGCCGATTATTGCGCCTATCCGGTGACCAGCTCCGAAGCCGAGACCCCCCGCGCGACGATCGGGGTGGGGCTTGCGGATCCGGCCGCGGCGGCGGCGGAGAATCTGGAAGGATAGATCCTCGCTTCGAGGAGCCTGGACGGGCCTTGCAGCCCCAATCGACCCGTTGCGAAAGTTCAGCAGCGACTTACCCTGCGGTCATGGACGAAGACTTGAGGTTCAAGCTGCAGGCAATCCTGAACGATCTCGATGCAACGCCCGTCGACGCGACGCGGATGATCCTGACCTGTCGAGCCATATTGGACACCTGGATTGACTCTGGGGGCAGCTCGCTCGACGATGAGGTCATCGGGTTTCTTGGGATCGAAAGCCAGACGAGCCATATTTTGGGAGGACCGGGCGTCCTCTCTGGACGCGATGTCGATCACGTGCGCTTCGAACCGGGCTCGCCCGAGGAAACAGCCGAAATCGAGGATTGCGGTCGCTGGTTCCTTCGCGACTTCGAGAGGAACGTTGAAGAGCTCCGGGCTCACTTGGAAATCCGCTAGCGGTTCGACGCCGCTCGCGAAGATTGCCGTCGGGCTGGCGGTTCGGCGGCTGCGGCGGCTCGATGCCGCCGCTTCGTTTCAAGGCATCAGAGTCCTTTTGGGCGCGCGGACGCGCGCACCCACCCCTTGATCCCCTCCCTTTGGAAAGGGAGGGGAGTTATTGGGGTCAATCCACCAGCCGCCTGGTCGCGTAGGTATATTCGAGCGCCTGGCGCCGCGCATTTTCCTGGAGGTTCGCCGCAGCGGCGTGGCCGCCCTCCATATTCTCGTAATAATAATAAGGCGCGCCGATCTGGGCGAGCCGCGCCGCCGCCTTGCGGCCGTGGGCCGGGTGGACGCGGTCGTCCGCGGTCGAGGTCTCGATGAACGGCATCGGATAGGTGCGGCCCGCGGTCAGATGCTGGTAGGGCGAGTAAGCCGCGATCCAGGCCCGCTGCTCGGGGATGCGGGGATCGCCATATTCGCCGATCCACGACGCGCCGGCGCCGATCTGGTGATAGCGCAGCATGTCGAACAGGGGCACCTGGATGATCGCGGCGTGGAACAGGTCCGGCCGCTGGGTGATCGCGGTGCCGACCAGCAGGCCGCCCTGGCTGCCGCCGACCGCGCCGAGCCGGCGCGGCGAGGTGATCCGGCGGCGGATCAGATCCTGCGCGACCGCCTGGTAGTCGTCCCAGGTCCGCTGCTTGTGGGCGAGCTGGGCGCTCTGGTGCCAGTCCGGCCCGAACTCGCCGCCGCCGCGCAGATTGGCGACGACATAGGCATTGCCCTGCTCGAGCCACAGCCGGCCCAGCACGCCCGAATAAGCGGGCACCTGGCTGACCTGGAAGCCGCCATAGCCGTAGAGCAGGGTCGGGGTGGAGCCGTCGCGGCGCATGGTCCGCGGCCGAATCAGGAAATAGGGGATACGGGTGCCGTCGCGCGACACCGCCTCGAGCTGCTCGACGACATGATGGGAGGCGTCGAAGCGCGGCGGCGTGGTCTTGATCCGCTCGAGCGCGCCGGTCGCGCCGTCCCAGAACCAGAGCGAATTGGGGGTGAGATAGTCGGTGACGGCGAACGTCGCCTGCTCGCTGCGGTCCGAGGCCGAGCTGACACCGATCGTCGCGTTCTGCGGCAGCGCGATCGGACGCGAGCGCCAGGCCCCGCCGGCATAATCATAGGCGAAGGCGCGGCCGCGGACATTGTCGAGGATGGTGAGCAGCAGGGTGCCGTGCGTGGTCGAGACTCCGCTCAGGGTCTGGCGCGGCGCCGGCGCCCAGACCAGGCTCGGCCGCGCGCCGTTGGGATCGCGCTGCCATTCGGCGAGATCGTAGGAGATCACCGAATCGGTGGCGAAGCGCGCGCCGCGGCCGGCATCCCAGGGCTCGTCGAGCGTGACCAGCAGCCGGCCGTCGACGATGCCGGCGATCGACGCCCGCTGCGGCAGATTGAGCGCGACATTGCCCTCGGGGCGGATGAACGTGAACAGCTGGTGGAAGGCGTCGAGGTAGCGATAGCCGATCACGCCTTGCGCCCGCCCGTCGCTGTCGCGCAGCACATAGGCGCCGGCGGCGACGTCGGTGGGCTCGCCGCGGAACACCTCCACGGCCTGGTCAATGCTCTGGCCCCGCCGCAGCCGCTTGACGATATAGGCATAGCCGGACGCCGTCATCGTCCCCGGCCCCCACTCGCGCCCGACGAACATCGTGTCCGCGTCGACCCAGCCCGCATTCTGCTTGCCCTCGGGCAGGCTGAAGCCGCCGTCGACGAAGCGGCGCTCGCGAAGGTCGAACTCGCGCACGACATTGGCGTCGCGGCCGCCGTCGGAGAGGCTGACGAGGCAATAGCGTTCCTCGGGGGGCAGGCATTGCATCCCCTGATAGACCCAGGTCTTGCCCTCGGCCCGCGCCAGCGCGTCGAGGTCGAGCACCGTCTCCCATTGCGGATTGTCGGTGCGGTAGCTTTCCAGGGTGGTGCGGCGGAGGATGCCCTGGACGTGCTCGGAATCCTGCCAGAAATTGTAGAGCCCGTCGGGGCGGAAGGAGACCGCGGGGATGCGGTCGCGCGCCTGCAATATCTGCAGCGCGCGCTCGTAATTGGCCTGGTAGCGCGGATCGGCCTGCAGCTCGCCGAGGGTGCGCGCATTTTCGGCGCGCGCCCAGGCCAAAGCCCGCTCGCCCCGGATCTCTTCGAGCCAGGTGAAGGGGTCGTCCGCCGGCGCCGTCGGCGGCTGCGCCGTCTGCGCCGACCCCGCCGCGCCCGTCACCGCCAGGAGTCCCGCCAGAAGCAAGCCGCGCGCACCCATATTCCCCTCCCTGTCATGAAGGCGCGGACGCTAGGGAGGCCGGGCAGCACCGACAATGATCGAAATTGGGAAATTGGCGGTCAGCCCCGTATCTCGGGGAGATAGTCGACGTCGGCATGGTCGGAGAAGCGGGTGATCCGCGATTCGAACTTGAGCTTGACCTTGCCGGTGGCGCCGTGGCGCTGCTTGGCGACGATCAGCTCGGCCAGCTGGTAGACGCGCTCCATGTCGCGCTGCCACTGCTCGTAATTCTCGAACACCTTGGCGTCGTCGCCCTCGATCGGCCGCTTGGGCTCGTGCGAGGCGACATAATATTCCTCGCGGTAGATGAAGAGGACGATGTCCGCGTCCTGCTCGATCGAGCCCGATTCCCTGAGGTCCGAGAGCTGCGGCCTCTTGTCCTCGCGCTGCTCGACGGCGCGGCTCAACTGGGAGAGCGCGAGCACCGGCACGCCGAGCTCCTTGGCCAGCGTCTTGAGGCCCCGCGAAATCTCCGAAATCTCCTGGACTCGGTTGTCGTTGGAATTGCGGCCAGTGCCCTGGAGCAATTGCAGATAGTCGACCACGACCAGGCCGATGCCGCGCTGCCTCTTCATCCGCCGCGCCCGCGTGCGCAAAGCGGCGATGGTGAGGCCCGGCGTGTCGTCGATATAGAGCGGCAAAGTCTCGAGCTCGGCGGCGGCGCGGGCGAGGTTGCGGAAATCCTGCTGGCTGATCTTGCCCATGCGCAGCGCCTCCGAGCTGATCCCGGACTGTTCGGCGAGGATGCGGGTGGCGAGCTGGTCGGCGGACATTTCGAGGCTGAAGAAGGCGACGCCGGCCCCCGCCGATTTCTCGGGCGGGATGCCGTCCTCCATGTCCTGGAGATAACGGCGCGCGGCGTTGAACGCGATGTTGGTGCCGAGCGCGGTCTTGCCCATGCCCGGCCGGCCGGCGAGGATGATGAGGTCCGAGCTGTGGAGACCGCCGGTCCGGGCGTTGACCGTGTCGAGCCCGGTGGTGAGGCCGGAGAGGCCGCCGCCGGCGTTCAGCGCCTTCTCGGCCATCTGCACGGCCATGCGCGTCGCCACCGCGAAGCTCTTGACCGAGCCGTCGCCGCTCCCCTCCTCGGCGACCCGGTAGAGCGCCGCCTCGGCATTCTCGATCTGGCCCTTGGGATCGACCTCGTCCGAGGTGTCGAGCGCCTGCTCGACCATCTCCCGCCCCACCCCGACCAAAGCGCGCAGCAGGGCGAGATCGTAGACCTGGGCGGCGAAATCGCGGGCGCCGATGATCGCCGCGCCGCTCCCGGTCAGCTGGGCGAGATAGGAGGGCCCGCCGACCTCCTTCATCTCCTCGTCCGCCTCGAAGAGAGGCCGGAGCGTGACCGGGCTCGCGATCATGTTCTTGTCGAGCAGGCGCAGGATCTGCTCGTAGATCCTCCCGTGCAGCGGCTCGAAGAAATGCTCGGGCCGGAGCTTCAGCTGGATGTCCTCGGCGAGCCGGTTGTCGATCATCAGCGCGCCGAGCAGGGCCGCCTCGGCCTCGACATTGTGGGGCATGGACTGGACGCCGATCGGCGGCGCGGTGTCGTTCACGGGGTGGAGCTGGGCCATGGCGATTCTCTAGACCATCCGCGGCAAGGCTCAAGCCAACAACCCTGTGGAACTGGTGTGGATAGGGTCCGTGAACCCGGACCCGCCGAGTCATCCTGACGAAAGTCAGGATCCATGAACACGGAGCGTGCGAGATTTCTAACTCCGTGTTCATGGATCCCGGATCAAGTCCGGGATGACCGGTGAGGGAAGTTCACGGCGGCTGGCGAAAAAATGCTGCACCTGCTAACAAGCCTCATGGCCGATCCGCGCATCATCGACATCCAGCTCGACGAGCGCTCGATCCTGCGCCGCAACCCGGACATCGAGCAGGAGCGCCGGATCGCGATCTTCGACCTGCTCGAGAAGAATCATTTCGACGCGGCCGGTCTCGACGGCCCCTTCCGAGTCACGCTGCGCGTCGAGGAAGGCCGGCTGGCGATCGCGCTCGCCGATGCCGAAGGCGGCGCGCTGGACACGATCCGGATCGTGTCCAGCGCGCCGCCTTCGGCATCGGCGAGCGCGATCGCCAGC
>Ga0070686_100001466_pt1 | contig 13318 bp, 11 predicted proteins | sample KBSS23LmetaG_FD_65654 | JGI IMG/M metagenome (GOLD analysis project Ga0070686, IMG submission 65654) | Switchgrass rhizosphere microbial communities from Kellogg Biological Station, Michigan, USA - KBS S2-3L metaG | ecosystem: Host-associated > Plants > Roots > Rhizosphere ...
AAACTTGGATTTCGTTTCAGCGAGCTGAGTTGGATGCATCGGAGGCAATTTCATTCCGTTTCACGGCGCCAGCAGTGGGCGCACTGTTTGGGCGCACAAGTTTTTCCACAAGAACCCGGTAGGCGAGAGCGGCCAACACTCCACCCGCCAGAAGCACTAGCACTAAGACTAGTCCCAGCCAGAAAGCTTGCCAGCCCGCGCTTTCCACTCGGGCCGCGGCCTGGGCACCAAGCTGCGCGGCTTGTGGCAGGGAGTGGTTGACCGAAGTCAGCAACAGGTTGATGTCCCGGGCCATCCCGGCGAGTTGACCCGCCGCCACGCCGTAGTCGAGCACATCAAACGGCCGGCGGTTGGTCTTGGCCGGTTCGGCCGTCACATTCGTTTTGGGCGGCGACACGTAACGGACGAACGACTCGAGGGATTGCACAGCCGAGTTGACCGAGGCGGCTGTTTCGTTGGCGGCGACGAGCGTGCCACGTGTCTCCGCCAGCAATTCGCGTGCTTTGATTTCGTCCGAGACCAGGCTGGCCACGATATTGGAACGTTCGGCAGCGAGGCCGGAAAGGAGCTGCCGGATGGCGGCCTCGCGCTCTTGATTCACCAGCTGAGGAAATTGCTCGGAGAGCCTGGCAAACTTCTGCAAGGAATCTGAAACCTGGTTGGCATTGGTGAGCATCTGCTTCGCCGCCGGTTGATCGGCCAGTTGCAAGGCCAGGTACTCGACCTGCCAGCTGATGAGAATCGGCACGCGCTGCCCGTAATAGAGCGCGCGTTCGGCGAGATACCGGGTCTCCTCCACGGCGCGCAGCGTCGGGTCAAGACCGGCCATCGGATCCAGAAAGAGGAGGCTGAAAACACTCGACGGCTTGAACCCGCTCTGTTGCGGGGTGGCGCCGATATTTTCGGCAAATTCGCGAAAGCGGACCGCTCCGACGTAGTGTTGCGCGGGATTCTTGCGGCGCCATTCCTGCAGCAAGTCGCGCAATTCCTGTTGCTGCTCGGGCTTGAGGACATGCCGCACCAGTTGCCACGCGTTGGTCTCCACTTTCCGGCTGGTTTCAAGCAAAGGCAGCGCGTCCGCTCCGAATCGTTCGCCGACCAGGTAATCCTGCGCCACCATGCGCGAAACGCTGGCGAGCACCACGAGGTCCAACGCGTTGACCACCGCGCTCGGCCCGGCGGCATCAATCACGGCGGCGGTCGCCTGCCCCAGCTTGATGCGGGCGGCGAATTGACGGGCCTCGAACGTCCCGATCCTGGCGGCGAAGTCATCAGCCGCCTGGGCCACCTGCATCGAGTATTCATCCGCAAAGCGCATGGCCTCGGCTTGCAGCGCCGTGGGTGTGACGGAGGTGGCCGCCGCATTCGGCTGCAACGATTTGACCTCGGCTTTGGGCTGGGATTTGGGCAGCCGCATGCAACTGCACGCGGCCAGGACAAGCAGCAGCACAAGACCAAGCCGCCGCTCCGCCGCCCGGGCGGCGCGGAGCCGTTGGGCCATGAGCCGAATGGAGTCGATGCCTTGCATGGGCGGTTTCAGAATTTGATTCCCAGCGAAAGATTCAAACGGAAGTCATCCTTCTCCGGAACCAAGCCGGCCTCATCAGCCTGCGGACTGCCGCTGCGGTCCCACACCAGGCTAATATCCAAGTCGAAGCGCCGGGTCAGATCAATTTCCAAGGTGACACTTCCGTGCTGGGTAACGCCGCCGGAATTGTTATTGGCGGCGACTGCCTGATAGCCGAATTCGAGGTCGACGCGTTTGCTCAGCTCGATATCGAGGTTGGATTGCACGGCGAAGGCCGGCGTGGAGCGCTCCTGCTCTTCGCCGGCTTCCACCGTCTCAAAGCGGATGAACTGATAAGCCGGCCCGCCCGACACCAGCCATTCGACCTTGGGCTTGTCGATGAGGTAGTAGCCGATGCCGGCGCCAACGGTGATGCGGCGGTCGATATTTTGGAACGGGTCGTGGTAATAATCGGCGTAGGGCACGCGCAGGAACAGGCGGCGGGTAAGGAAATAGTCGAACGATTCAGTGGTGTGCTGGTTGTTGACGTTCTCCTCGCCGTTGACCTCGCTGTAATTGCCGACATACTCGAGCTTGAAATGAGTGCGCGGCGTGCGCCGCTCCAGCCTCCATTTCGTCACCATGTCGGCTTCCTTGGTATTCCCGGCCCTGAGGTTGAGCCCCACGTTGAACCGGCCGGACCAGTAATCCAATTCTCGCGGCGAACCGGGGGCGATGCCGATCAGGTCGTAACGCGGGAAACTGACTTCCTGCTCGCCTGTCACGGTGACCTTCTCCCGGTCCACCTTTAGGGCGCCCCAGGCGCTTTCCCGGTCGCCATAGGAGACCAGGGCCTCGGGCGAGATCACCTGATGCACGTCTTTCCAGTCGAATTTGAGTTCATCCAGCTCATCACTCTCAAACTCCAGCTTGCGGTTCTGCATCCCGTAAAGCCGTCCCCGCAGCCATTCCCCGGACTTGAGTTGAATCCAGTCAGTGCTCGGCGCGTCCGACTTCTCTCGGCGCCGAGAAAACCAGGAGCGCTTGACCGGCGCGTTGGTGGAGGTCGTCGTCGCCGGCGACGCGTTGGTCGGCGGCGACGGCACGAACGGCCGGCCGGGGGCTGGCGTGAGCTGCGTATCCGCCGGCGCGTCAAGTTCCACCCGCTCTATCCGGTCCCGAGGCACCTCCAGGCGGCCAAGCGTCTGCGACTTGATCACCACTTTCGTCTTTTCGTTGGTCACGACTTTGCCGAGCAATTTTTCTCCGCTCTTCAAGTAAACCGTGTCAGCTCGGACTGGGGTGACGGCCGGCACCAGCAAGGCCAGCACTCCTGCCAGCAGGCCCTTCGCGCGCCTCCAACCCTCTGGCTGGCGGAAGGGATGGCAACGATAGCCGCACATACTACACGCCGGGCGCCGGCGCGGAAGCATCGGCCTGCTTCGCCGTGGCGGGAAGGTGGCTGGCGGCGACCCATTCTTTGACGAGCCGATGGATGACCGCCAGCAGTGTTGGACCGATGAAAATGCCAATGAAACCGAACGCCATCGCCCCGCCCAGAACCCCGAACAGGATCAAAACGATAGGCATGTCGCTGCCCTGGCTGATGAGCCACGGCTTGACGAAATTGTCGATGAGACTGACGCCCACGCCCCACACGACCATAAAAATTCCCCAGCCCGTTTCATCCTTGTTAAACAGCCACAGGGCCGCCGGCAGCCACACCAGCACCGGGCCGACGGGCACGAGGGAAAGGAAGCACGTCAGCAAAGCCAGCAAAGGCGCCCCAGGCACCCCCGCGATGAGGAATCCGAATCCCGCCATCAAACCCTGAACGAGCGCCGTGCCCAGAACTCCGTACACGACTCCGCGGATGGTATTACCGGCGAGTTCAAGCAGAGGCCGCCCGCGCTCGCCGGCGATTCGTTCGATCACGGCGGTCAGTTGGCCTGCCGCCGAGGTTCCATTCCGCAAGAGGAAGAACGTGATCAGAATGCTTAGGGCGAGCTCGAACAATCCGCCGCCAAGTTTCAGCCCGACCTTGAGCACCCACGCGGCCGCCGGTTCGATGAACCGCCGCAGTTCCTGCAGCAGCTTGGCGCTGTCCGCCGCCACCGTTCTCCATTTCTCCGCCGCCGTCGGCCCGATGGCCGGCAGCTTGGACAGCCAGGCCGGCGGAGCCGGCGGCCCTCGATCCAGCCACTGCTGCGCCGCCGTCTTGAGTTCCGTCACGTTCCCCGCCAGCGTCAGCCCCGCCGTCAAAAAAGGGACCAACACCACCAGCACCATCGCCAGCGACACGCACAACGCCGCCAGGGTCCGCCGTCCGCCCAGCCAGTGGAGAAGCCGGACATAAAGCGGCCAGGCCGAATATGACAGCACCGCGCCCCACAGCAGCACCGTCACGAATGGCCAAAGGACCAGCAGGCACCCGATGAACAGCAGTGCCACAATGCCCCCGCCCAGGTTTTGTTCGAGTCTTGTTCGCAGCGCAGTCATGGTGGCAATTTTAGCGTGCCCTCGGCATCGGCATGCGGGGGATGGACGGCATCGGCGTCGGCCGCGGCGGGGGCGGCACGACGATCGGGTGCGTCGGTTTGGGCGGAGCCGCCGGACGGTCCGGAGGCGTGACGATGACGTCCACATCATCGTCGTAGCCGCCGTAGTACCAAGGATCGTAAATGCCGGTTTCGTAATAGACGCTTCCGCCTCCGCCGCCACTGTCGGTGCTTTCACATGCCGTGAACGCACTCAGCGCCAAGACGGCTCCGGCCGAAAATCGAACCCATCGGTTGGTTGGTTTCATCTCAACGTTCTCCTTTGAGCAAGGCTTCGTTCCATTCCATCAGACCGATGGCGGCGCCGGTTGGGTCCGAAATGACGGCGACCTTGCCGTCGAACAATTCGGGTTTGGGCGCCAAGCGGACGGCGCCGCCCAGTTGGGTTGCCGAAGCCAGCGATTCCTTGAGATTCTTCACCCGCACAAACGGAAGCCAGTTCGGCTGGATTTGGTCATGCCCTCCGGGGATGGTTCGCACCGTGGCGCGCGCGTAACCGTCGCTGGTCAGCACATAATCACTCCCGCCCTTGCCGGCGGTGTTCTCGCGTATCTCGTAGCCGGCCACATTGCGGTAAAATTCGGCCGCCTGCTTCGCATCCCGACTCAGCCGCTGAATCCAGATCCAGTCTCCCGGTTCTGCCAGAAAATCCGGCGGATCCCCCGAACTTGAGCGAACGACGCCAAACAAAGCCCCTTCCGGGTCCGCCAGGATGGCCTGCTCGCCGCGTTTTGCGACTTTCTGCGGAGCGGCCAGCACGCGCCCGCCCGCCTTCGTCGCCCGGCGTGTCGCTTTCTCGACATCCCGGACCGAGATGTACCCAAACCAGCGTGGCTTGGCCTCCGGACGTTCCGCCGGACGCGCGCGCTGGAGCAGCCCGCACAAGGGCCGCTCCTCATTCGACGCGACCGTGTAGTTGCCGGCCTTGAGGAACGTCCAGTTGAAGAGCCGCCCGTAAAACTCGCACGCCGCCGGGACATTGTCCGTGACCAGGTCCGCCCAGACGAATTTGCCCGGCAACCGCGGTGCGCCCGAAACGGTCGTGAGCGGCGGCAGGGGCGGTGGGGGAGGCGGGCGCTCTCCGGCTGAAGCCATACTGAGCGCCACGGCCAGGAGGGCAATCGTCAGCTTACTCCGGGCGCCCGGAGGCGGTTGCGGCGAGAATAAGGGTATGGGAGAGGCGTTCACGCGAGTTGGGATTGAGCGGGAGATGAGGCGAGGACGCCGGTTCGCTCCGAGGTGGCCGCGCCGAACCGGCCAAACCAGGAATGGATTGAAGCCATCGTCACAAGCCGGGCGGGCATCGTTAATACTTTTGCGGCACGAAACGGCGCCCCTTCAACGTCGCCTGATCATCATAGGCGTGCTTCATCGAGCGCTCCGGGAGCTTCACCTTCGGGCGTGGCAGCTTTTTGTAGGGAATCAAACTCAAGAGATGGTGAATGCAGTTGAGGCGGAGCCGCTTTTTGTCGTCGGACACCAGAATGTGCCAGGGCGCCCAGCGCGTGTCGGTGGCCTTCAACATCATGTCGCGCGCGCGCGAATACTCGAACCACTTGCCACGCGACGGCAGATCCATCGGGCTGAGCTTCCACTGGCGCAACGGGTCTGCCATGCGGGCTTCGAAGCGGCGTTTCTGCTCCTTGTCGCTCACCTCCAGCCAGAACTTGATCAAGGTGATGCCGCCTTCCACCAGGTACTTCTCCATCATCGGGCATAACTCCAGAAACCGCCGGTGCTGCTCCTTGGAGCAGAAGCCCATGACCCATTCCACTCCCGCCCGATTGTACCAGCTGCGATCGAAGATCACGATTTCACCGGCGGCGGGGAACTGTTGGATGTAGCGCTGGAAGTAGAGCATCGTCTTCTCCCGGTCCGAAGGCGCCGGGAGCGCGACCAGACGGAACACGCGCGGGCTGACGCGTTCGGTGATGGCCTTGATGGTGCCGCCCTTGCCGGCGGCATCGCGGCCCTCGAACACAATCACCACGCGGAGGCCTTTATGTTTGACCCACGCTTGCAGGTGGCAGAGCTGCGCCTGCAACCGGCGCAATTCTTTTTCGTATTTTTTGCGCTTCATCGGCGCCGGTGCATTGGAGTTTTTCATGAATCAGGATGAGGACTGCTGCGGCAAGCCGGGCGATGTAGGAATTGGCGCTGGACTATTGTCCGGCACGGCCGCGGGAAACAGGAGAGGGCCGTCCGTTGGACCGGCCATTGGTTTGACGGCGGCACGACGTCGAGCAGGTGACGGCTTTCTTGGCTTTCTTGTTTTGGAGGCGGAGGCGGCAGAGCGCGCGCGGCGCGAATGGCGCGGTGCTTCGTCACGCCTCGTCGGTTGTTGAAGGGCGGCGAACTCCGCGCGCGCCAAGCCGTCCCGGGCCTGGTCGAGCCTGGCTTTGGCCAGTTTGGCCTTCTTGCGCGCACGCTTGGCCAGCAGCTTCGCCAGCTTGCGCCGGCGCTTGGCCTGCTCGAAATGGCCCTTGGCCTCTTGATAAATGCTTTCCGCCGACGCCACCTCCGAACGGAAGCGTTCGAGCCTGTCCGCGCCGGGCTTGTTGGAATCTTTCATCAATTTGAGCCTGCGTTGTCGATTCAATCGCCAGGCGTGACTCATTGCTTTGAACCCGAACCCGAACCTGCGCCTTTGCCTTTGTGCAGCGCCTCGATCATCTCGTCGGATTCGGGCGTGGCCGCTTCACCTTGTTTGTCCGCGGGCCGGAAAATGACCACGGCGGAGGTCAGATTGCCCATCATAGCCATGACCTCGGCGGCGGTGCCGAAGATGAATTCCGCACGCCGGTCGGGGACCGGCAGCCGATAAAACAACCCCAGGGGAAGCCACTTGCCGCTCCGGCCCAGGACGAATTCATCGGGGGAGACATTGGGATCGTTGGGGTCGTAGCCTTCCTGCAGGATGACGTAAGGGCCGCCGCGGTCGCGGGGCGTGATTTCATTGGCTTGCCGCCAGGAAGAGAGGCTGACGAGCCGGACATCGAGGAAACTGTTAGTGATATTACGCAGATTAAGGTTATTGCTCATAAGTCATTTCACTTGGGATGGGGGCGTGACCGCGGCCTGCTGCTGTTCCGGGGATTCGATCCAGCCGCCGCCCAGGGCGCGGTAAAGCTGGATGACGCTTAGCAGTTCGTTGCGGCGCGCCTGGGCGAGGGCCAGTTCCGCGCTGAAGAGTTCCTGTTCGTTGTAGAGCACCTCAAGATAACTGGTCACACCTCCTTCATAACGCACGTTGGCCAGTTCGGTGGCGTCGCGATTGGCTTGGGTCCGCTCTTCCTGCCGCGCTCTGAATTCGCGCGTGCGCTGATAGGCAATGAGGCTGTCGGAAACCTCGCGAAACGCGTTCTGCACGGTTTGTTGGTAGAACGCGAGCGACTCCTGAAAGCGCGCCTGCGTCAGCTTGAGGTTGCCCCGCAGCCGCCCGCCGGTGAAGAGCGGGAACGTCACCGCCGGACCGAACTGCCACATCTTCGCCGCGCTGGTGAAGAGATCCGACAACGCCACGCTTTGGAACCCGGCGAGGCCAGTGAGCGTGACCTGCGGATAAAATGCGGCCTTGGCCTGGCCGATATCCGCGTTGGCGGCCACCAACTGCTGTTCCGCCGCCCGCAGGTCCGGCCGGCGCTCCAGCAACGAGGAGGGCAGGCCAGCCGGGACGTCGGCGCGCACCGTCTGCGTCGTCAGCGCGGCGCCGCGTTGGATTTCGGTGGGGTTGCGTCCCAACAAAATGCTCAACAGGTTTTCCTGTTGCTCGATACGCCGAAGAATGTCGGCAATCGACGCTTCCGCTCCAAAAACCAGGATGCGCGATTGATAAACGTCGGCCATCGACGCCACGCCTCCCTGCGCGCGCGAGACCGTCAATTCCAGCGAATTGGTGCGGATGGAATAGGTGCGCTGGGCAATATCGAGCTCGAGATCAAATTCAAGCAAATCCAGGTAGGCGGTGGCGACCTCCGCCACCAGCGTCTGCCGCACCGTGCGTTGCGCCTCCACTGTCGCCAGCAACTGGGCGCGCGCCGCTTCGTTGGCCCGTCGGATTCGGCCCCACAGATCAATCTCATAGGCCGGCATGGCGAGAAACACTTCGCCATATTCCCGCTGCGGATTGACGCCCGCCGGAATGGGAAGCGGACCTTTCTGCGAGCTTCGGCTGGTCACCAAATCGCCCCCGGCATTGATGGTGGGAAAAAACTGGGAGCGGGTGATACGCGCCACGGCTTCTGCCTGGAGCACACGCGCGGCGGCAATTTTGACGTCCCAGTTATTGGTCAACATCTCCGCGATGTAGGCGGTCAATTGGGGATCCTTGAACGCCTCCCACCAGCCCAGGTCAGCCAGCGATTCGGTGCCGGACGACGCGTTGGTGTCGGAGGCGGCGCGCCGGAATGTCCCGGGCGCGTCGACCGCCGGGCGCTGATAATCCGGGCCCACCGCGCAACCGGCCAGCAGAGCCAGCGCGAGGGAGAGCAGCGGGAAGCAGGGACGAAGATTGGCGTTCATCGTTGGCTAAGGGTCAGTTTTTGGCGAGCAAGGTGCGTTTCGCGGCCGCGAGTTCCTTCCGCTTGTCCTTCGGGACCTTGGGGTAGGCCAGGTCCAGCGACGCCAGCGTCTCGATGACCGCGGCGGCCACCACGAGGCGCGTGAACCATTTGTTGTCCGCCGGCACCACATACCACGGAGCATGCTTGGCGGCGGTGTGGCGAATCATCGCTTCGTAAGCCTCCTGGTACTCCTTCCAGTATCCGCGCTCATACAGATCGGCGGCGGAGAACTTCCAGTTCTTTTCGGGATTCTCCAGCCTTTCGAGGAACCGCTGCTTCTGCTCCTTCTTCGAGACGTGCAGGAAGAACTTGCAGAGCACGATGCCATTGTTGGCCAGATATCGCTCGAAAGTGCGGATGTCACGGAAGCGCTCGTCCCAAATATGCTTGCTCACCAGTTGAGGCGGGAGCTTCTGCCTGGCCAGCAATTCGGGATGAACGCGAACGACCAGCGTCTCCTCGTAATAGCTGCGGTTGAAGATGCCAATGTGCCCGCGGTTGGGCAGGACCTTCATGCAACGCCAGAGATAATCATGGTCCAAATCCTCGCTGGTGGGCGCTTTGAAGGATTGGACCTCGCACCCCTGCGGATTGACCCCGGACATGACATGCTTAATCGCGCCGTCCTTGCCCGCCGCGTCCATCGCCTGAAAAATCAGGAGCACGGCCCATCGGTCTTGCGCGTACAGTTTGTCCTGCAGCTCAGCCAGCAATCGCACCCCGGTGGCCAGCGCCTCCTTCGCGCGCGGTTTATCCTCGGATTTCAGGCCACGCGTGTCGTCCGGATCCACGTCCTTCAGCCGGAACTTCCCGCCGTCCGTGATGCGATACGGGCCCGCCCACTTGTGCGCTTGCTTGATAATCTGCTTCGAGTTCATCAATGCGCCGCTCCCTTGTGCGGTTCTGCCGTCAAAGCCGGCGCGGGCGGTGCCGCCGGCTGCTTCTTTCCCCCACGCTCCACCAGCCGCTGCACAAAAACGTAGCAGACCGGAATGATGAATAATCCCACGGCCGTGGCGATGGTCATGCCATAAACGACACCCGTTCCCATGGTGCTGCGCGAAGCGGCCCCGGAGCCGGAGGCCAGCATCAGCGGCACGCAACCCAGAATGAAGGCGAACGACGTCATGAGAATCGGCCTCAGGCGCAACTTGGAGCCTTGCACGGCGGCATCGAGAATCTCCACTCCCTCCTCGCGCTTCATCTTGGCGAATTCGACGATGAGAATGGCGTTCTTGGCGGCCAAACCAATGAGCATGACCAGGCCAATTTGGGCGTAGACATTCAAATCGTAACTGCGCACCCACATGCCGACGAGGGTGCCCAGCACGACCGTCGGCGTGGCCAGCAGAACCGAGAAGGGCAGCCCCCAGCTCTCGTATTGCGCCGCCAGCAGCAGGAAAACAAAGAGCACGGCCATGCCGAAAATGATCGGGGCCTGGCCTTCCGATTTCTTTTCCTGAAGCGTCAGGCCGGACCACTCGAAGCCGGCTTCGGTCGGCAAGGTCTTCATCACTTCTTCGATGGCCTTAATGGCCTGGCCGGAGCTGTAACCGGGCGCCGGCGCCCCCATGATCTCGGCGGCATTATAGAGATTGAAACGGGTGACGAAATTGGGGCCCGACATCTGGCTCACTCTGACCAGCGTGCTCAAGGGAACCATCTGGCCGCCGTTGTTGCGAACATAGAACTGGCCAATGTCGTTCGGCTTGCTCGTGAACTGCGGCTCGGCCTGGAGGAACACCTTGTAGACGCGACCGAAGCGGACAAAGTCATTCACGTAAAGTCCGCTGAGATAGGTTTGCAGCGTGGAAAAGACGCTGTCCACCGTCACCCCCAGCGTGCGTGCTTTTTCCCGGTCGAGTTCCACTTTCACCTGCGGCGTGGCGGGATTGAAGGTGGTGCTGATTCGCCCAATCTCCGGACGTTTGCCGGCCGCCGTTTGGAGCTGCTGCACGTATCCGGCCAATTGCTCGATGCTGCCCCCCGTGCGGTCCTGCAATTGCATGCTGAAGCCCGACACGTTGCCGTAGCCGGGCAAAGGCGGCGGGCCGAAGGCAAACGCCCGTGCCCCGGCGATGCCATAAAACTTTTTGTTCCATTCGCGGGCAATGATGCTGGCGTGCAGATGCGGCGCTTTGCGCTCTTCCCAATCCTTCAGCCCCACAAACATCAGCGCCGCATTAGGGAAGTTGAGCGAGTTAAGAATGTTCATGCCCGTGATGCTCACGGCGGAGCGGACGCCTTCTGTGCCGACCACGATGTTTTCCACCTGCTTGAGCACCTCATCAGTGCGCTGGAGTGAGGCGCCTTCCGGCAATTCAACCGCCACAAACATGTAGCCCTTGTCCTCGTCCGGAATAAAACCGCCGGGCACGACCCGGCCGAGCAGCCAGATGCCGACGCAGACGGCGATGAGCAAGAGCATGGAGCGGGCGGCTTTGCGGGCCAGTCCGCCGACGATGTTGCCGTAGCCGTTGCTCAGCCAGTCGAAGAATTTGTTGAAGCCTTTGAAGAACTTTGCCATCGGCCCGCGTCCGGGCGTGGGCTTGCGCAGGAGCATGGCCGACAAAGCAGGGCTGAGGGTCAGCGCGTTGATGACCGAGAACACCACCGCCACGGCGATGGTGAGGGCGAACTGTTTGTAGAGCTGGCCGGTCACCCCGCCCATGAACGCCACCGGGACAAACACGGCGCAGAGGACGAGACCGATCGCCACCACCGGACCCGACACCTCCTTCATTGCCATCCGCGTGGCTTCGACCGGATCTTTGCCGTGTTCGATGTGATGTTGCACGGCCTCGACGACCACAATGGCATCGTCCACGACAATGCCGATAGCCAGCACAAGGCCGAACATCGTCAGCACGTTCACGCTGAAACCCAGCACGGGAAACATGATGAACGCCCCCAACAGCGAAACCGGCACGGTCATCATCGGAATGATGGTGGCGCGAAAGCTTTGGAGAAAGACGTACACCACCACCAGCACCAGGATGACGGCTTCCAGCAGCGTGTGCACGATCTCGTTCATGGACGCCTTGATCGGCAGAGTGGAATCGAGCGTGATGTCGTACTCCATGTCGGCCGGAAATCGTTGCTGGGCGGCCACGAGAATCTTTTTTACGTTGTCCGCCGTCTCCAGCGCGTTGGCCCCAGGCGCCAGATAAATGCCGATGGCGCCCGAAGGCGATTTGTTCAGGCGCGCGCGCAGGTCGTAGGTCTGCGCCCCAAGTTCCACCCGGCCCACATCCTTAATCTTGACCTGCGAACCATCGGGGTTGGAGCGCACGATGATTTCCTCGAATTCCTTGGGGTCTTTGAGAAGCCCAGCGCGCGCACATTGAACTGGCCTTCCTGACCCGCCGGGGCCGGCTCGGCCCCGATGCGCCCGGCGGGCGACTGGGCATTTTGTTCCTTGATGGCGTTCTGGATATCGCTGGGTGTCACGCCCAGGGCCGCGACCCGGTCGGGGCGCAACCAGATGCGCATCGAATAATCCTGGGCGGTGAAGTTCTTCACGTCACCTACGCCCCGCACGCGCTTGATGGCATCGACCAGATTAATGTCGCAATAGTTCCCGAGGAAAATGGCGTCGTAGGTCCCCTTGGGTGAACTGAGCGCGATTACCATGAGGATGTCCGGGCTGGAGCGATTGACCACGACCCCCTCGCGCTTGACCGCGTCGGGCAACTGCGCCTCCGCCTGGCCCACGCGGTTCTGGGCGTTGACCTGCATGATGTCCACATCCGTGCCGACATCGAACAGCACGTTGAGCGTCAGCTTGCCGTCATTGGCATTGTAAGACTGGATGTAGAGCAGCTTGTCCACCCCGTTCACTTTCGACTCAATGGGCGTGGCGACGGATTCCATCACCGCTTCGGCCGCCGCGCCGCGATAGGTCGTGGTGACCTGAATCATCGTCGGGCTGACCGGCGGATACTCGGAGATGGGCAGGCGCTTCAGGGAAACCAAACCGACGATCACCGTCAGGATGGCGATGACCATGGCGACAATCGGGCGGCGAATAAAGAAATCAGCCATAACACGTCACTCTTTGGCAGAGGTGCCTTCGGAGGATTTGCCGGCCGGCGCGGCCGCTGTCATTTCCTGGGCGGTCATGGCTTTGACCGGCGCGCCTTCACGAACTTTCTGCAAGCCTTCCACCACAATTCGTTCCCCGGCCTTAAGACCTTCCAACACGAGCACGCTGCCTCCGAGGCGTTCCCCCAGTTTGACCGCGCGCTGCGATGCCTTGTTGTCGGGCCCGATGACCCACACGAAGTTCTTGCCCTGCAACTCCGCCACGGCGCGCTCCGGCACCAACAGGCTGTCGGGCCGCACGCCCAGGTCGACTTTTATTCGACCGAACATCCCTGGTCGAAGCAGCTTCTCGGCATTCGCAAACTCCGCCCGCACGCGCAGGGTGCCGGTCTTCACGTCCACGGCCCGGTCAATGAAAACGAACTTCCCCCTGGCTGGATGCACCTCGCCGTTGGCGAGAATCAGGGAGACGGGCAACTCAGCGACCTTTTTGCCCGTGCGCCTGACTTCGGCTTCGGCCTTGAGGTATTCGACCTCGCTGATGGCGCAATAGAACCAGATGGGGTCGAGCGTGGAGATGGTGGCGAGCAAGGTGGGTTGGCCCTTGCCGACGAGGTCGCCGATGGAGACCTGCTTGGCGCCGATCA